>Ga0075426_10003176_pt1 | contig 11752 bp, 12 predicted proteins | sample SoiMethybrSBSTD5_FD_75304 | JGI IMG/M metagenome (GOLD analysis project Ga0075426, IMG submission 75304) | Bulk soil microbial communities from a Populus tree surrounding site in Tennessee, USA - Soil MetaG P. TD hybrid SBSTD5 | ecosystem: Environmental > Terrestrial > Soil > Tree plantation...
CAAACCAAGAGTCGGCGAGCTGCCGGCGGCCAATCTTTCTCTGTTTCACCTCTCGTTGAAACCGGTCTTTGAAGTCCGTGTGCTCGTCGAGATCCCGGATACCGCACAACCACAGCTCCCAGGTCTCGACGTTTCGCGATGGGACGCAGACTGCAATGCGGGCCAGCTTCTTGACGTCAAAGCCTTCTGCGCGCAGCTTCGCATCGATTTCTCGGCGACGCCTCTGGAATCCGGCTTCATCGCCGTCGATGACGACGAGCAACGCAACGGCTTGCTTAGGGCGCTGTTTTAGATACTTCGCCGCATCCGCAAGTCGAGCGAGGACGAAGGTGAATCCGCCGTTCGGCCTACGCGGCTCGACTCGGGGGCGCTGATGAAACAACCGCTCCAAAATGGGACGGAAAAGCAACTCCTGCTCTTCATCCTCGCAGAGCAGCGAGCACCTGAGCTTGCCTTTCACGTTAGTCCCCGCGGGCAACGAGCTCCGACAGCTTGAGCTCAGGCGGACCCGTGGGCTCGTACGGCCGCGCAATCACGGGGCCGGATGGCCGCTCGAAACGCCAGATCGAGTCGACCGCAAGGTAGTCGATGACCTCAGGATGGTGGGAGATGATGATCGCTTGCCCACCATGCTCCTCGAGCTCATCTCGGAGCGTCTGAAGCCAAGGCTGGATCTCGGGGAGAGAGATGAAGTTGTCAGGCTCGTCGAAGCATAGGACGGAGCCGCTGCGCAAATGCCAGAATACAGCCGCATAAAGCATAGCCTGGACGCGCTGGCCTTCGGAAAGCTCCAAGAGCGTGAGCTCGCCCTTGTGTTGCCCTCCTCCGTACGCGGTCATGAGGAGCTTCCCATCCGCAACCCGCTTGAAGAGAAAATTGCGGAACCCTGGAATGGCCTCGCGGAGGCGTTCTTCCAGCATCGTCCTCACGTCCGGCCTCTCGTCGTTCAAAGAGCCGTAAAAGGCAGCGAAATTGACTCCGCTCCGCGACAGGAAGGGAACGTCTTGCTTCGATACGACTTCGAGCGCGAACGGGTTCGGCTGGATGACCCAGATCCCAGCCACGAGCTCCTTGAAACCCGCTAGCCTGCCCAGGCGATTGGCGCGGCCAGGTTCCAAGTTCGTCAGGAACGACTGGTCACTGCGGAAGGGGAAAACGGAGGTTTCTGAGCGATCGTCGTAGTAGAGGTGGACCTCTCCCTGCGAGAACCGATAGAGAGGCTCTCCTTCGAAGCTGACGCTCTCCGACCGGATGAGCGGCTTTTCGTGCAGCCCTTGCGGGTGCTGAATCTCGAGAGCGTACCGATAGGTCCCTTCCGACTCCTCGAAATCAAGCTCGAACCTCTGCACCTCCCGCGACTCCCACTGGGTCCGCGTAGCCGAGAACACCTCGGTCGAAGAAAGCCCCTGGACAATCAGATCACGCAGGCTCCCCAAGGCATTGAACACGCTGGTCTTACCACTCCCGTTACCGCCGAGCAACAGGCTCAGACGCCCCGGACGCAGCTCGAAGTTCACCAGGGGACGGAAGTTGTCTACCAAGATACGTGTCAGCATGTCCGCATCGTATACCACCAGGGTCCCGTCAAAGCCGTCGGACGTGCTCTCGGGCCGAGCCGGGCGCGTCGTCTCGCGGAGAGACGGCCGCGTCCCCGAGCGCCACCGCGAAGGAGACGAACGTCTTCGCGGACGAAGGCGGTTGTCACCGCGCCGGGAACCGATTACGATCGGTTGGGGCACGCGCCCCTTCCTGCAAGGAGATCCCATGAAGAGATGGCCGCGGTCGACATGCAGCGCTTCCCTGATCACCGTCTTTCTCCTGTCTTTCGTCGTTTTCCTGAATCCCCGGTCTGCCTTCTCCCAGGGTTCCCAAACGGCTCCGTCGGCCGGCGCGATCGCCGACCAGGTGATGAACGCGCTCGGCGGCAAGCAGGCTTGGGATTCGACGCACTACCTCCGCTTCACGTTCGCCGGCCGCCGCACCCATCACTGGGACAAGTGGACCGGCCGCCATCGGCTCGAAGGCACCACCCAGGACGGCAAGAAGTACGTGGTCCTGGAGAACATCAATACCCATGAGGGCCAGGCCTGGGTGGACGGCAAGAAGGTCGAGGGCGACGAGCTCAAGCAGTGGCTCGAGCGCGGCTACGGCGCCTGGGTGAACGACACGTACTGGCTCCTCATGCCCTACAAGATGAAAGACCCCGGGGTGAATCTGGAGTACGCCGGCAGCGAGCAGCTCGACGGCAAGACCTACGACAAGCTGCACCTCTCCTTCGGCAAGGTGGGCCTGACGCCGGGCGACCAGTACTGGGCATGGATCAACCGCGGCACGCACCTCATGGACCGCTGGGCCTACCTCCTCCAGGACCAGCCGCGGGACGCCGCTCCCACCGCCTGGCTCTGGGAGGGCTGGCAGAAGTTCGGCAAGATCATGCTCGCGCCCACCCGCAAGCAGGTCGGCGGCGACAAGACGCTGCCGCTGGCGGACATCGCGGTCTATGACTCGCTACCCGACTCGGTCTTCACCTCGCCAGCTCCTGTACCATAGAGGGAGATCTATGAGTCGCCGCTCCCCAGCGGCGAAAGGAGACCCCGATGAGCGCACTGTCCGCGTCCCGCCCTCTCCTCTCGCTCCGCCTCCTCGGCCTGGCCGCGCTGACCGCCGCCCTGCTCCCCGGTGTGGCCGGCGCGCAACCCTTCGGCACCTTCCTCCTGCTCAACGGCCCGACGTCGGGCTATGTGGACGTCCCCAGCAGCCCCGCCCTCAATCCGACCGGCGCCATCACCATCGAGGCATGGGTCAACGTGACCGATGCAGACGGATGCAGCAGCATCATCGGCAAGGACTGGCAAGTGTCGTGGTGGGTGGGGATCTGCGGTACGACGCTGCGCTCCTATCTCAAGGGGAACACCTCGCAGGTGAACGGCGGCCTCCTCAACCCCGGCGAATGGAACCATATCGCGGTGGTATATGACGGGGCCCAGCGGCGCCATTACGTCAACGGCGAGCTGGTCCAGTTCCACAACGAAACGGGAGCGCTCCCCGCGAGCGCCGCCGACTTGCAGATCGGAAGCGATTTCAACTGGCCCCACACGCCTCATGGAACCATCGACGAGGTGCGCTTGTGGAACATCGCCCGCACCCAGGCGCAGATCCGCGCCGGCATGAGCGGTCTCAGCAGCGCCCCGCCGGGCCTGGTGGCGCTCTGGCCGCTCAACAACAACACCACCGACGTGGTGGGCGGACACAACGGAACGCTGCAGGGGAGCGCCGCGTACGGCTTCAACGGGACCGGACCGAGCTGCGCGCCCGCCGCTTCGAGCACCGCGCTCTGCCTGCTCGACCGCTTCCTGATCACGGCGAAGTCCCGCGTCGGCGCGCAGTCGACCGCCGAGGCGACGGCCAACGTCGTGGCGGTCTCGAACCCCGGCTCGGGTCTCTTCTGGTTCTTCAGCGCCGACAACTGGGAGGTGATGGTCAAAGCCCTCAACGGCTGTGGGCTCAACAACCGCTACTGGATCTTCTCCGCCGCGACGACCAACGTGTTCTATCGCATGACCGTCTACGACTACCACACCGGCACGCAGAAGATCTATTTCAACTACCCGGGTCCGCCGGCTCCCGCGGTGACCGACGTCAACGCCTTCGCCACCTGCCCGTAGGCGAGACGCTTCAAGGCTTTCTCACCGCGATCAGATCGGGCCTTCCCGGCTGGCTCACCGTCAATGAGCTGGCCGGGCCGTCCTTACGCTCGAAGATCAAAGCGAGCCCGGGCAGGGCAAAGGCGAGAAACGCCAGGGAAATGCCGATGGATTGCATGGAAAGCCTCCTCGGCCCCTCTCTACGGCAGGGCCGGGAGGCTGGTTTCAGAGCGCTGTCAGGGCGGCGACGGTGCGCGATCGAGCATCTGCCTCCGGCGCTCCAGCAGGTCCCAGGCCTTGAGGCCCTCGATCGCGCCGCGGCCCTCGACCCAGGCCTCCGTGCATTCGCCGCAGCACGGTCCCCCCTTGGTCGCCACCTCGCGGCAGTGGCACTCGCCGCGCTTCAACAGGCACTCGTTGCAGGCCGGGCGCACGCAGCAGGCGTACCGGCCCTTCGCCGCAAGGTTCTTCTTGACCTCGTCGGCCTGGCCGCGAACGATGGACACCTGCTGCGCGTCCGGGAGCTCGGTGAACTCCCGGCTCGGCGTCGCAACCGAGGCGCCGATTGCGGCCACGGCGGGTACCGCGACGGCCGGCGCCCGGCCGGCCGCGTGCTGCGCCTGGTAGGCGGCGCAGGCGGCGAGCGCCAGGGCGAAGGGCAGGGCGCAACATCGAAAGAGAGTCGAGCGGCGCATGGGGACCCTCCAATCAATGATCTCAGAAATCGAAGTCGCGGATCAGGTTGAAGCCCAGGCGCACGTCGCCGGTCCGGAAGCCCCCCGCGAAGTCGCCGCCCAGGTACTGATCCACCGTCACGGCCGGAGAATTGCCGAGCACGACCTGGAAGATATGCCCGCCGAGCTGTTTCGACAAGGCGACGTGCCAGGCGGTGACGCTGGTGTCGAGATCGCGATTCTTCGGGATCACCTCGAGCTCCAGGAGCTCGCCGTGGGGCAAGGCGAAGGTCAGCCCCACGGGCGCGTTGAAGGCATTGCGCAGGCGTTCCGTGTCGCGCACCCACGACGGGACCACGAGGAGATTGAAGCCCGGCGCCAGGCGGCGGGCGAGGACGAGCTGGGCGAAAGGACGTGTGCGGTCCGCCGCTCCCAATCGGCCCAGCCGGTCGACGCCGGCGCGCAGCGCCACCGAAAGCGGCACCCGCGGCGCCTGCTCGAAGGCGAGGAGCTTGCCTGCCACCTCGTAGTCCTCCTGGAACGAGGAACGCAGCAGCGAGAGGTCGAAGTGACTCGTCACGCCCCAGGCCACGCCGAGGCCGACGTCCGCGCCGCTGTCGAGCCCCCAGAGATTGTGGCCGTCGCCGTCCTGGATCGCCTGGCGGAAGCGATGGGTGAAAAGCAATTCCAGGGTCTTCGCCCGCACGGTGTACGGGGTCGGGATGTCGATCAGGCGCGTTCCCAGAGGATCACGACGCACGGGTCGATAGTCGGACCCGGCGGCGCCGACGGCGGTTTCGGAGGCACCCGCCGCGCCGGGCTCGGCGGGAGCAGCCGTGGGTTCCGAGGTCGCCGGAGGGCTCGCAGGGGGAGTTGCAGGAGATGCCGGAGGCTCCGGCGCAGCGGGCTCCTGGGCGACGAGGCCGCAGGGAAACAGCACGGCGGCAGCCAGCACAATCCTCAGGACGGCCACCCGGGCCTGCGCTCTCGATCGCCTCGATCCGCTCGATCCGAACACTGGTCGCGGTCCTCCCTTTCTCTTACTAGTTGTTGGGCGCGCCGGCGCGGACCCAGGCGATCAGGCCGTCCAACTGGGCGCGCGGGAGGGAACCGGGGTTGTCCTGGGGCATCTGGCTGCCGGTGATGTCCGGATCGCCGCGCAGCTTCTTGATCATGTAGCTGCGGTCCGGATCGCCCGGCTGGATGCGGTTGAGCGTCGACCGCTCGCTGGACGGACGGTTGACGATCTCGCCATAGGCCCGACCGGCTTCGAGCACCATGCCGCCCGAGGCCGCGCTCGCGGCATGGCACCCTGCCTTCGCGCAGGTCGGCGTGAAGATCTGCGCCTGGATCTGCGCGAAGGTGAGGGCCTGGCCGCCCGTCGTGGGCGGCGGAGAGGGCTCGGTGGGCGACTTCACCGAGCCGCAGCTCCCCGCCACGAGAGCGGCCAGGGCGAGCGCGCCGACGTCACGGGCAAGTCGCAAACGCACTGACATCCTGCACCGGCGGAGCGGTGGTGTTCAACGGGTTGAAGTACACCCTGGTCTTGCCGGTCTGGGAGTCGCTGACGGTGACGGTGATCTCCACGTTCGTCGTCGCCGCGTAGAACACCCAGTAGGCCGGCGGCGGCGCGGTGAGCGGGCAGCCGTTGAGCACTTTGATCAGCATCTCGATGTTGGTCGGCGAGAAGAAGTAGAAGAGGCCGGAATCGGGCGCCGATGCCAGAGGCACGGCCGTGCCATCCCCGGACGAATTCGACGTCCGCCAGTGGACGTGGGCGGCAAAGCGGCCGTTGTTCAGGCAGAGCACCGTGGCCGAGGGCGCGCAGGGGACGACCGTGGCGTCGGTCGCCGCGCTCGCCTCGTTCGAGTACGGAGAGAAGCCGGCGCCGTTCTCGGCGCGGACGCGGAAGCTGGAGAAGGTCGCCTCGCTGAGGCCGGTCGCCGCGAAGCCGGTGACGTTGGCCCCCACGGTGCCGATCTCCTGGTAGGAGCCGCCGAGCTGTTTCTTCTCCACATGGTAGGCGGTCTCGCCGGTGACGTCGTGCCAGGCGAGGTCGATCTCGCTGGTGGAGACCGCCGTCGCGGTGAGTCCGGTCGGAGCGGGCGGCGCGGTGCCGCCGGAGTCGTTGTCGAGGATCGAGAGGACCGCGCTCTTGTGGGCGTCGTCCAGCGCGGCGCCGGTCGCGCCGCTCAGCGTGAGGAGGACCGTCTCGGTGGGCTCGGGCAGGGTGTCGTTGATGATATGGACCTGGAAGGTCTTGTCGCCACCGTCCTTGTCGGCCCAGTTGAGGACGCCGCTCGCGGCGGTGAAATCGCTGCCGGCCGTAGCGGTGCCGGCGGCGGCCTGCCAATTGACCGAGGCGGCGCCGTCATCCCCGCTGACCCGGCTCACCGTGATCGTGGCGTTGGCGGTGGCTTCCGAGACCGAGTACGCCGACTGGCTGAAACGCAGCGTCCCCGGCGTGGGCGGCGGCGGCGCGGGCTGCACCGTAATCGTGCCGTACATGCCCCCGCCCGGGCTGCCATGCATCTGGCAGTGATAGCCGATCGTCCCCGGCGTGTTGAACTTCAGCGTAAACGTCCAACCTGGCGAAACCGTGCCGTCCCCGCCATGGCCGTCGCCGTCGCAACCGTGGGCGCAACGGAAGCTGCCGTCGTCGGCGGTCACGTTGTGGCTCCCCCCCTGGTTGACCCAGGTGATCGAATCACCGGCCTTGATGGTGATCGCGCTGGGGCTGAAGTACAAGTAGGGGTAGGGGTCCGCCCCCCCGCCGGCGTAGACGGTGTAGTTGGCCGCCGATACCGCCGGCACGGCGAGCAGCGCCAGAGCCAGGCACAGGGACAGGACCTCGGGGACGGCGGACAGGGCGCTGCGTGGTCGCATGCGTGAGTCTCCTCAAACAGAATTCAACAATAACCCGAGAGCGGGACTAATATCCGGGATCGGGAGGCGGCAGGGCGTCTTTGCCCACCAGGATCGAGCCGCGCATTCCGCAGCAATCGCCGTGCGTGCGGCAGGCGTACTCGAACGTCCCCTTGGTGTCGAAGCGGTGCTCGAAGATGGCTCCCGGGCTGGTGAAGACGAATCCGCTGTCGAACGAGCCGTCCTTCGCCGTCACCGTGTGGGTGTACGTGGTGCTGTTCAAGACCCAGCGCACCGTGTCGCCGGGTTGCACGGTGACCTGCTTCGGAGTGTAGACATTGTCGGTGACCGTCACCACCACGGTGTTCGCCATCGGCGGCGCGGTGGGTCCGCCGCCGTAGCCGCCGCCACCGCCGCAGGACAGGACGATCAACACACCGGTCAGGGCCGAGACCAGGAGACAGAGCAAGCGAATTCGCTTCATGGCCATCCTCCTTCGTGCTCCGTATGTCCCCCGGCCGCAGGGGAAGGTTCTGCGCGCCCTGGAGTGAACCTCACGGGCCATTCCTGGGACATACTGGACGTCAAGAGACCCACCATGACCGACTCCGAGACCACTCTCCTGCGGCGCGTGGGGGCCCGGGACCGCAAAGCGTTCGAGGCCCTCTACCACCAGTATTACCGGCGCCTGTTCTCCTATCTGCTCAAAGTCATGCGGCGGGCGGACCTGGTCGAGGAAGTGCTCAACGACGTCATGCTCGCCATCTGGAAAGGCGCTCCCGGCTTCGACGGCCGGTCGCGCCCGTCGACCTGGATCTTCGGCATCGCGTACCACAAGGCGCTCAAGGCCCTGGCCCGGCGGGCGAAGGGCGCCTACGAGCCGGCGGACTCCGGCCGCGAGCCGGCCGAGCCGGTGGACCACGAGGAGCCGGAGAGCCTGCTCGCCCGGCGCGAGCTCGCTTCCGTCCTCGGGCAGGCGCTGCGCGCCCTGCCGGCGGAGCAGCGGACAGTGGTGGAGCTGACTTATTACTATGGGCTGCCCTATCAGGAGATCGCCGAGATCATGGGCTGCCCGGTCAATACCGTGAAGACGCGGATGTTCCATGCCCGCCGCCGGCTCAGGACGCTGCTGCCGGAGATGGGCGTCTCGGGGCACGCGGGCTGAAGAGAAGGAAACCGGAGGAACTTTGCCATGAGATCACGAGCCGAACAGGGAGACCGCTTGCACCGCAGGGTGTGGGATCTGCTCCCATGGTATGCGAACGCGACGCTGGCGGACGGCGAGCGGCGGGTCGTCGAGACCCACATCGCCGTCTGCGCCCAGTGCCGGGAGGAGCTCGCCGCCTGCCGCGGGCTGGGCGACGTGGTGCGGCAGGTCCCGGAGATCGCTCCGGCGCCTCATCCGGCCCGGCTCGCCAGGATCATGGCGCAGATCGACGCCGACGAGCGGACCGCCGGGCAACACGGTTGGCGGTCGCTCTGGCGTTCTCCGCTGGCCAGCCTGCAGGACCTGCTGGACGCGACGCCGCGCGCCATGCGCTGGGCCATGCTCGCCCAGCTCGTCCTCGTCCTCACGCTCGCTGCCGGTCTGGCGTGGCCGCGGACGCCGGCTCCGGCCGCCACCGCGGCGCAGCCGGAGTACACGACCCTTTCTGACCCGGCGCCCGCGCCGCCGCAGCAAATCGCCCGGCTGCGCCTCGTCTTCGCGCCGGGGACGACCGAGCAGGAGATCCGTGACCTCCTCCTCGGCATCCGCGGCCAGATCGCCGCCGGCCCCTCGCCGCTGGGCGTCTACACCGTCGAGGTGCCGGCCACGCCGGACCCCGTTGCCGACGTCCTCACCCACCTGCGGAAGCACCGCCAGGTGATGCTGGCCGTGCCGGTGGACGGAGGGGTGCGGTGAGGAGGAGGGCCTCCTGGGCGGCCGCCCTTCTTGCCCTCAGCCTCCTCGCCGGCTGCGCCGCCACCCCCGCGCCGGTCACCGCTCCCCCGGCGAGCGAGGCCGCCGCCGGGGTCTCGACCGCCGACCGGCAGGTCATGGTCACCCTGCCGCCCGCGCCGCAGGCGTTGTGGAACCGGACCACCGTCGAGCTCGAACGGAATTATCGCCTGCGGACCATCTACGCCTGGACCATGGAGTCCATCGGCGAGCAGTGCATCGTCTTCGAGGTGCTCAACAAACGCTCCGTGGCCGAGGTCATCCGCCGCCTCCACTCCGATCCGCGCGTCGGCTCCGCACAGCCGCTCGCCAGCTTCGACGTCCTGGGGGCCGAGCCCGGATACAACGATCCCTACGCCCGTCTCCAGCACAGCGTGCAGGTCCTTCACCTCGAGCAGGCGCACCACTGGGCGACCGGCAAAGGGGTCAAGATCGCCGTCATCGACACCGGCGTCGACCTCGACCATCCCGATCTGCGCGGGCGGATCACCACGGCGAGCAGCTTCGTGAGCCATGGCGACCAGGCCTTCACCACCGACATCCACGGCACCGCGGTCGCCGGCGTGATCGCCGCGTCCGCCAACAACCAGGTGGGGATCGTGGGGGTCGCCCCGCAGGCCGAGCTGTTCGCCCTCAAGGCGTGCTGGCAGAAAGCGCCCGGCCGGCGGGAAGCCGTGTGCGACAGCTACACCCTCGCCAAGGCGATCGACTTCGCCATCCAGTCCGGGGCGCAGATCATGAACTTCAGCCTCGGCGGCCCCTACGATCCGCTCCTCGCCCGCCTCCTGACCGTGGCCCTCTCCCGCGGCATAGTCATCGTCGCGGCGGACGCCGACGACGGCACGCGCACCTTCCCCGCCTCCCTCAAGGGAGTGATCGCCATCCTGGGGATCGACGACCTGCGCGGCGAGCGGCGGGGCCGGAGCGCGGCCGCGGCGTCCGCGATGGGGGCGCCGGCGGTGGACATCCTCACCACCGTGCCGCACAACTCCTACGACTTCTTCTCCGGCAGCTCCTTCGCGGCGGCCCAGGTGTCCGGCATCATTGCCCTCCTCCTCGAGCGGGAGCCCAAGATGACGGCCGTCCAGCTCGCCGCCCTGCTGCGCAAGACCGCCCGTCCCGCCCAGGAGAAAGCCGGCGCCGACCCGCTCGAGGTCGACGCCTGCGCCGCCCTCGCCGCCGCCTTGGGCGGCGGGCCCTGCCCGTCCCCATAAATCCAGGGCAACGCCCTGGGTTACCTGATAGGATTGGCGGGCCCGCATGATCGCCCGCGATCCCACCTCCCAGACCCCACAGCCAGACACCCCGGCCGTGCCCGTGGAGCCGGAGAGCGAAAGGAAGCGCCTCCTCTCGCGCCTCGTCCCCCTCGGCAGCGTCGTCTTCTTCGCCGGCGCTCTCTTCCTGCTGCACCGCGAGCTCAAGGGCTTCCGCTACCGGGACGTCTTCCAGTTCCTCCAGGCCCTGCCGTCCGAGCGCGTCGTGCAGGCCCTCTGCCTGACCGCGTTCGGCTACCTCACCCTCACCGGGTACGACGTGCTCGCCTTCCGCTACATCGGCAAGCCGATCGCCTACTGGAAGATCGCTCTCGCCTCCTTCATCGGCTATGCGTTCAGCAACTCGCTCGGGCTGCCGCTCCTGACGGGCACGCCGATCCGCCTGCGCTTCTACACCGGCTGGGGCCTTTCCGCGCTCGAAGTGACCCGCGTCCTGCTGTTCGGCATCGCCACGTTCTGGCTCGGCTTCATGGCCCTGAGCGGCGTGACCTTCCTGTTCTCTCCCGTGCCGGTGCCGGGATTCCTCCACCTCGGCCTGGTCAATGCCCGGCCCATCGGCGTCGTGTTCGTCCTCGTCGTCACAGGCTATCTGCTCGCGACCGTGCTCTGGCGCAAACCGGTGGTCTGGCGAGGAGTCGAGGTCGCTCTGCCCCGCCCGCAGCTCGCGCTCCTCCAGGTCGCTGACGCGATGCTCGACTGGGCGTTCGCCGCCGCGGTCCTCTACAGCCTCCTCCCGGAGTCGTGGAACATCACCTTCCCGCAGCTCCTCGGCGCCTTCCTCTTCGCCCAGGTGGCAGGCCTGATCAGCCAGGTGCCGGCCGGGCTCGGCGTCTTCGAGACCATGGTCCTCCTCCTGCTGCCCAACGAGCTGCCGCGCGCCCATGTGCTGGCGGCGCTGGTCGCCTTCCGCGCCGTCTACTACTTCCTGCCTCTCCTGGTGGCCGCCGTCCTCCTCGGTACCTCCGAGGTCGTGCGCCGGCGGGAGGGCCTGGGAAAGCTGGCCAAGCTCTTCGGCGAGCGAGCGCCCGACGTCGTGCCGCAGGTGCTGGCTCTCACCACCTTCGTGGGCGGAGTGATCCTCCTCGCCTCGGGAGCCACGCCGGAAATGAGCACCCGGCTGAGCTGGCTCGGGAACCTGATCCCGCTGCCGGTGATCGAGATCTCCCACTTCCTCGGCAGCCTGGTGGGGGTCGCCCTTCTCTTCCTCGCCATCGGCCTGCAAAGGCGGCTCGACGCCGCCTACCAGCTCACCTTGCTGATGCTGGCGAGCGGCGCCGTCTTCTCCATCCTCAAGGGTCTCGACTGGGAGGAGGCGCTCACCCTCACCCTCATGTTCGCCGCCCTGGCTCCCTGCCA
>Ga0075426_10003177_pt1 | contig 11751 bp, 9 predicted proteins | sample SoiMethybrSBSTD5_FD_75304 | JGI IMG/M metagenome (GOLD analysis project Ga0075426, IMG submission 75304) | Bulk soil microbial communities from a Populus tree surrounding site in Tennessee, USA - Soil MetaG P. TD hybrid SBSTD5 | ecosystem: Environmental > Terrestrial > Soil > Tree plantation...
GAGGCCGACGGTGCTGAAGCGGGGGAGAGCGGGGCCGGGCGGCGTCGGGTGTTGCGGTGGAGCCGGTCGCCCGCGGCGGTCCTGGTCGGCGTGCTGATCGGCCTGCTCGGGTTCGGTTTAGCGGTTCAGGTGCGAAGCAATACGTCGACAAGCGGACTTCCTGCCGCGCGGCAGGAGGACCTGGTGCGGATCCTCGACGACCTCTCCTCCCGGGAGGACCGGCTGCGCCGGCAGATCGCCGAGCTCGAGGCGGCTCGCGCGCGGCTGTCCAGCGCGGGCGACACGTCGAGCACCGCGCTGCAGGAGGCCCGCACGCGCTCCGAGGCGCTCGGCATCCTGGCCGGCACCGTCGCCGCCCGGGGCCCCGGTGTGGTGCTGACGATCACCGACCCGGATCACCGGCTGGCCGCCGAGGACCTGCTCGACACCGTCGAGGAGCTGCGCGCCGCCGGCGCCGAGGCGATCCAGGTCGGCGGCGTCCGGATCGGCCTCGACTCGAGCTTCACCGCCGCGGACACCGGGATCGCGGTCGACGGCGTCGCCGTCACCGTCCCGTACACGATCCTGGCGATCGGCGACCCGCCCACGCTCGCCACCGCGATGGGCATCCCTGGCGGGGTCGCCGACACGGCCAAGCGGGCGGGCGGCGAGGCCCGCACCGAGGAGCGCCAGCAGGTGGTCATCCACGCGCTGCGCCCGGTGAAGAGCCCGCACTATTCCCGACCCACGAACTGAGCCGGGGGTGCACCGGCGGGTGCGGGGTGCGGCAGAACTAGTACGGTCTCGCGCGTGAACCTGCCCGAGGACCTGAAGTACACCGCCGAGCACGAGTGGGTCCGCGCGACCGAGGGCCACACGCTGCGGGTCGGCATCACGGACTACGCGCAGAGCGCGCTAGGCGACATCGTCTACGTCTCGCTGCCCGGCGTCGGCACCGCCGTTACGGCCGGACAGCCGATGGGCGAGGTCGAGTCGACCAAGAGCGTCTCGGACGTCTTCGCCCCGATCGCCGGCACCGTGCTGGCCCGCAACGACGCCCTGGAGTCGCAGCCCGAGCTGCTCAACTCCGACCCGTACGGGGAGGGCTGGATCGTCGAGATCGAGGTCGGCGACATCGGCGTGGTCAACTCGCTTCTCGACGCGGACGCGTACCGTGAGCTCGTCGAGGACTCCTGATTCCGTCAAGCTCCACTACCGGTTGACCCTTGCGGAACGGGCTGACTAGGCTCGCTCGTCCCTTACCCACACGACGACCGAGCCGGGAGGCGAGCGCGACGTGTTCTGCACCCGCTGCGGCCACGACAACCCCGACGACGCGCGCTTCTGCGCCCAGTGCGGGGCGCCGCTGGCCCGGGTCGAGTACGCCGCCTCGCCGGATGCGACCTCGATCTTCCAGCCCGGTGCGTTCGACGAGGGTCCCGTCGACGAGCCGAACGAGGAGGCGGCCGGCGCCGTCGACGCGCTGCCGGCCGGTTCGGCGTTGCTGGTGGTCAAGCGTGGCCCCAACGCGGGCAGCCGGTTCCTGCTCGACCAGGACGTGACGACGGCCGGCCGGCACCCGGACAGCGACATCTTCCTCGACGACGTGACGGTCTCCCGCCGGCACGCGGAGTTCCGCCGCGAGGGCGGCGGCTTCGTCGTGCACGACGTCGGCAGCCTCAACGGGACCTACGTCAACCGGCAGCGCATCGACGTCGCGGCGCTGGCCGGCGGCGACGAGGTGCAGATCGGCAAGTTCCGGCTGCTCTACCTCGCGGGCGCCCGGGCCGGCGGTGAAGAGCCGGCCGCCGTACGGTGAGCTCCACGGGGGCCAACGCCAGGTCCTCCCTGAGCATCGGGGAGGTCCTCGGCCAGCTGCGCCCCGAGTTCCCGGACATCACCATCTCCAAGATCCGCTTCCTCGAGGCGGAAGGGCTGATCCACCCGGAGCGGACCCCGTCCGGCTACCGGAAGTTCTCCTCCGGCGACGTGGCCCGGCTCCGGTTCGTGCTGGCCGAGCAGCGTGACCACTACCTGCCGCTGCGGGTGATCAAGGACCATCTCGACGCCATCGACCGCGGGCTCGAGCCGCCGGAGCGGGGTCCGGGCAGCACCACCCGGCGCGGCCCGCGGGCGGTCTCGTCGGTGCCGATGCCCGGCGCCGAGGCGTTCGTGCCGGAGTCGTCCGAGGTCCGGATGAGCCGCGATGAGCTGCTCGGCGAGGCCGGGCTGGAGGCGGAGCAGCTCGAGCAGCTCGAGCAGTTCGGGTTGGTCAGCAAGCGGGCCGGCGGGGCGTACGACGGCGATGCGCTGGCGGTCGCGACCTGCGCCGCGGAGATGGCGCGGTACGGGATCGAGCCACGGCACCTGCGTGCCTTCCGGACCGCGGCCGACCGCGAGATCGGGCTGTTCGAGCAGGTGGTCACGCCGCTGATCCGGCAGCGCAACCCGGAGGCCCGCGGCCGGGCCGACGAGGCGATCCGGGAGCTGGCCGCGCTGTCGGTGCGGCTGCACGCGACGCTCGTCAAGGCCGGGCTGCGGGCCGAGCTCGGCGGCTGAACCCCCGCTTCCACAGGGTCACCCGCCCGGCGGCACGAGGCCCCACCCGAGGGCGATCCGGCCCCGCACCGTGTAGCGTCAGAACGGCAGAACCTGCTGGGTGGGAGGCTCCGCTGTGAACGAGCTGCGTGTGGTGGGAGTACGGGTGGAGCTGCCCGTGAACCAGCCGATCGTGCTGCTCAAGGAAGCCGAGGGCGACCGTTACCTGCCGATCTGGATCGGCGCGGTCGAGGCATCCGCGATCGCGTTCGAGCAGCAGGGTGTCCGCCCGGCCCGCCCGCTGACCCACGACCTGCTGCGGGACGTGATCGGCGCGCTCGGCGCCCGGTTGGAGGCCGTGCACATCACCGACCTGCGCGACGGCGTGTTCTACGCGGAGCTGGTGTTCGCCGGCGGGGCCCGGGTCAGCGCCCGGCCGTCGGACGCGATCGCGCTGGCGCTGCGGTCCGGGACGACGATCCTCGGCGAGGAGGCCGTGCTGGCCGAGGCCGGCATCTCGATCCCGGACGAGCAGGAGGACGAGGTGGAGAAGTTCCGGGAGTTCCTCGACACCATCTCGCCGGACGACTTCGCTGGTCAGTGAGGTGAGCAGGGACACGCCGGGGTGGTGCGTTGACCCTGGCGGTCGGACCGCATAGCGTCCGAATCACCACCGTGCAACTCCCCGGCCGGTGTACCGAGAAGGGCATCCCCGTGAGCGACGGCCAGCCACCGCTGCAGGAGGCGCTGTTCCCGGTTGGGTTCCCGGCCGAGGTGCCCGACGAGCTGCTCGGATACCGCGGGACGACCGCGTGCAGCGCCGCCGGCATCACCTACCGGCAGCTCGACTACTGGGCCCGCACCGACCTGGTCGCGCCGTCGATCCGGTCCGCGGCCGGCTCCGGTACGCAGCGGCTCTACTCGTTCAAGGACATCCTCGTCCTCAAGGTGGTCAAGCGGCTGCTCGACACCGGGGTCTCGCTGCACAACATCCGGGTCGCCGTCGAGCACCTGCGGGCGCGCGGGGTCGACGACCTGGCGAACGTCACGCTGCTGTCGGACGGGACGACGGTCTACGAGTGCACCTCGGCCGAGGAAGTCGTCGACCTGCTCGCCGGCGGGCAGGGCGTGTTCGGAATTGCGGTCAGCGGAGCGCTCAAGGAGCTGCACGGGTCGCTGGCGCACCTGCCGGCCGAGCGGGCCGAGCCCACCGCGACGACGGGTCCGGTCGAGCCGACCGCCGCGGACGAGCTGGGCCAGCGCCGCCGCCGGCGCACCGCTTCCGCCTGAGCTGGGCGTCGCCGGCACCGGCGCACTGCCTCCGCCTGAGCCCGACCACACCTCACCCACCCGCCTCAGCGGCACCCGTCGCCGGCGGGCGGCGCGCCAACGCCGTCCCGGCCGGAAGAACGGGTACGTCCGGCCGGTGCCGGGTGGTGCTCGGCCGCTGCCGCCTCAGCGCCGCGTGACGCCGGCGGACGGTCGGCGCCTGCCCGCCTCCGGTGACCACGGTGGAGATGAGGCCGTGAACGGACCAAGGATGGACTAGAGGTTGAGACTCGCGCGGATGTCGCCGAGGCCACGGGCGACGAGGAGGCGACCGCCGGGCGGAAGGCGGTCCCAGCCGGCGTCGGTCCAGCGGCGCCAGAGGCGGGCATCGGTCTCGACCCGGACGGGCACGGTCCGGCCCGGCTCGGCGGTGACCGCGGTCCAGCCGACGAGCCGCACCGGCTGGTCGGCGTCGGCCGGCTCCAGGTAGACCTGCACGACCTCGCGGCTGGTCCGGCCGCCGGTGTTGGTCACCTCCACCGTCACGGCCGATCCGTCCACCGCCGCCGGCCCGTACGACCAGCTCGAGTAGCCGAGCCCGTGCCCGAACCAGAACGCCGGCGCCGGCGCCCGCCCCGCATAGTGACCGCGGTGGCCGAGGAACGTGCCCTCGGCGTAGACGAGCCTGCCGTCGACCGGGGTGACCGACCAGGCCGGCGCGGCCCCGTCGGCGGCCGGGAACGTGCTCACCAGCCGGCCGGCCGGCTCGATGTCGCCGAGCAGCGCGGCGGCGACCGCGCGCCCGGCCTCCTGCCCGGGCAGCCCGGCCCAGAGCACAGCGTCGACCTCCGCCAGCCACGGCATCAGCACGGGCGTGGCCGCGTTCACCACGACGACCGTCCGGGCGGCGGCCGCCGCCACCGCGGACACCAGCGCGTCCTGCGCGCCGGGCAGCGCCAGCGTCGTCTTGTCGACCGCCTCGGTCTCCTGCTCGGCGGTAAGCCCGACCACGACCACGGCGACGTCCGCCGCCCGCGCCGCCGCCACCGCCTCGGCGATCACCGTCTCCGGGTCCCGCCGGGCCGGGCGGGCGACCAGCCCGAACAGTCCGGCTCCGGCCATCGGCGACCCGGCGGTGATCCGCCGCGTCGCGGTCGCCTCGACCTCGCGCGCCGTCTCGTACCGGTCCACCGCGGCGGGTGGGGCGAGGATCTCCTCGCCGAAGCCGTGGCCCGATGTGGTCAACTCCGTCGCGCGCACCGCCCCGTCCACGCTCAGCCGCCAGGACGCGGCCCCGAGCACGCCGACCTCGACCGGCCCGTCACCGGCCACCAGGGTCCGGATCCGTACCGTGGCCACGGTCTGCGGGAAGTCGTCGTCGAAGCCGACCAGCGCGGACGCCAGGTCGCTGTGCCGGTCCTGGATGACGGCGCCGTGCTCGTCGAGCAGGGTCAGCCGCACGCCCGGCGCACCGTCCCGCGGATCGCTGACGTACCCGGCCACCGCCGGCACCGGCCGGGACCGCACCTCGACCCCGTCGGTCACGGTGACCGCGTCGCCGAGCAGTGCCCGCAGCCCGTCCGCGACGCTGATCTGGTACGGCGGGGTGACCTGGGCCGAGCCGCCACCCATCCCCACCGTGTCGAGGGCGTGCCGGCCGATCAGCGCGACCCGCTGCCCGCGGGACAGCGGCAGCACGCCGTCGTTGGCGAGCACGGTCATCCCGGCGGCGGCGAGCCGGGTGAGCTGCTCGCGGCGGACCGGGCTGTCCGGCGCCGGCAGCGGTCCGGGTGCCGGCAGCGGTCCGGGTGCCGGCAGCGGTCCGGGTGCCGGCAGCGGTCCGGGTGCCGGCCGGGCGTCGTCGAGCGCGCCCACCCTGGTGGCCAGCCGCAGCAGCCGGCGCAGGTGGTCGTCGACCACCGACTCGGCCACCTCGCCGGACCGGACGGCGTCGACCAGCGCGTCGCCCCACGGCCCGACCGGACCCGGCATGACCAGGTCGAGGCCGCCGTTCGCGGCCGGACCGGCCGACTTGGTCGCGAACCAGTCGGACATCACCAGCCCGTCCCAACCCCACTCACCCTTGAGGATCCCGTTGATCACGTGGTCCTGCTCGGTCGCCGGCACGCCGTTCACGTCGTTGTACGCGGCCATCACCGACCAGGGGTCGGCCTCGGTGACCGCGATCTCGAACGGCAGCAGGTAGAGCTCGCGCAGCGTGGCCTCGTCGAGCACGCTGTCGACGGTGTTGCGGTCGGTCTCGGACTCGTTCGCGACCAGGTGCTTGAGGCAGCCGCCGACGCCGCGCTCCTGCAGCCCTCGGATGTACGCGGCGGCGAGCCGGCCGGTCAGCAACGGGTCCTCCGAGTAGGCCTCGAAGACCCGGCCGCCGAGCAGCGAGCGGTGCAGGTTGATCGTCGGCCCGAGCACCACGTGGATGTCCTGGGCCAGCGCCTCCTCGGCCAGCAGCCCGCCGACCTCGTACGCGGTGTCCTCGCTCCAGGCCTGGGCCAGCAAGGTCGCGTTGGGGAACAGCGAGACCACCCGGCCGCCGCTGAACTTCAGCCCGCGCACCCCGGTCGGCCCGTCGGACAGCCGCAGCTCGCCGAGGCCGATCGCCGGCTCCGGCGCGAGCGTGAACGTGCTCGCGCCGGTGAGCAGCCGGACCTTGGCCGGCAGGTCCAGCCGCGCGACGAGGTCGACGAGGGTGGTCATGAGGCTCACCTTCCCCTTGAGGGTTGGACCCCGCAGAGGTCCGCGTGGCAGGTGCCGCACACCCGGCGGACCCGGGCGTGCGGCCCTGCCCGGGTCAGTCCGTCCAGAACGGGCGGATCTCGATCGTGCCCCAGGCGGCCACCGGGTGCCGGGCGGCGATCGCGATCGCCTCGTCGAGGTCGGCGCAGTCGATCACGTCGTACCCGGCGATCTGCTCCTTGGTCTCGGCGAACGGGCCGTCGGTGACGACCTGCCTGCCGTTGCGGGAACGGACGCTGGTCGCCGCCGCCGGACCCTGCAGGCGGTCGCCGTCCAGCCGCACCTCCTTGACCGAGTCGAGCCATTCGTCGATGTCGCCGACCTTCTCCGGCACCGGCGCGGTCGGGTCGGCCGTGATGAAGAGCATGTACTTCACGGGTTCCTCCTCGTACGGAACATCGTCGGGGCATTCCGTCGAGATGACGAGCGGCCGGGCTCCCGGATCGACATTCGCGGCGCTGGTAACCTGTTCCGCGCTGCAGATCCCGCACGGGAGAGTCTCCGGCAAGCCAGCCGGAGCGCCGAAGGGGCAACCTCCCCGGAACCTCTCAGGCGTCAGGAACCGCGCGGGCGAGGCGACTCTGGACGGGTACGGACAGAGGGGGAGCGCCGGGCTTCGATGCCCGGGGTCCCCACTCGACCGCGACCGCAGGGAATCGCCGCAGATGACCACACTGGACGAGCTCGAAGCGAGCATGCCGTTCGCCGGGCGGCACATCGGCACCGACGCCGAGGACCAGGCCACGATGCTGGCGGCGGTCGGGTACGGCTCGATGGAGGAGCTGGTCGCGGCCGCCGTGCCCGGCTCGATCGCCGACCGCCACCTCGACCTGCCGGACGCCGCCGACGAGGCCACCGTGCTGGCCGAGCTGGGCGCGCTGGCCGCCCGCAACACCACCGCGGTGAGCATGATCGGCCTCGGCTACTCCGACACCGTCACGCCGCCGGTGATCCGCCGGAACATCCTGGAGAACCCGGCCTGGTACACGGCCTACACGCCCTACCAGCCGGAGATCTCGCAGGGCCGGCTGGAGATGCTGCTCAACTTCCAGACGATGGTCGCGGACCTGGCCGCGCTGCCGACCGCGAACGCGAGCCTGCTGGACGAGGCGACCGCGGCGGCCGAGGCGGTCGCGCTGGCCCGGCGGGTGTCCAAGGCCCCGCCGGACGCGCCGGTCGTGCTCGACGCCGACTGCCTGCCGCAGACGATCGCGGTGATCCGGACCCGGGCGGTGCCGCTGGGCATCCCGGTCGTGGTCCGGGACGTCGCCGCCGAGGGACTGCCGGACGGGCCGCTGGTCGGCCTGCTGCTGCAGTACCCCGGGGCGTCCGGGGCCGTCCGGGACTGGGCGGCGGTGACGGCGGAGGCGAAGGAGCGCGGCGCGGTCGTCGCGGTCGCCGCCGACCTGCTCGCGCTGACCCTGCTGCCGCCGCCGGGCGAGTGGGGCGCGGACGTGGCCGTCGGCTCGGCGCAGCGGTTCGGCGTCCCGCTCGGGTTCGGCGGGCCGCACGCCGGCTACATGGCGGTCCGGGACGGGCTGGCTCGGCAGCTGCCGGGCCGGCTGGTCGGGGTGTCGGTGGACGCGGACGGGTCGCCGGCCTACCGGCTCGCGCTGCAGACCCGCGAGCAGCACATCCGCCGGGAGAAGGCGACCAGCAACATCTGCACCGCGCAGGTGCTGCTCGCGGTGATGGCCGGGGCCTACGCGGTCTACCACGGACCGGACGGGCTGCGTTCGATCGCCCGCCGGGTGCACCGGCTGACCGCGATCCTCGCGGCGGGGCTGCGGTCCGCCGGGATCGAGGTCGGCCCGGCCGCGTTCTTCGACACCATTCAGGTCCATGTCGCTGGAGCGGCGAAGAGTGTTGTCGACAAAGCCGCAAGCAGCGGTATCAATCTGCGGCTGGTCGACGCGGACACGGTCGGGATCGCCTGCGACGAGGTGACCCGCCGGCAGCACGTCGTCGCCGTCTGGGACGCGTTCGGCGTGACGGCGGACGGTGCCGCCGACATCGCCGCGCTCGACCCGGCCACCCCGGACGCGTACGGACCGGAGCGCACGTCCGAGTTCCTCACCCACCCGGTCTTCGCCCAGCATCGCAGCGAGACCGCGATGCTGCGCTACCTGCGCCGGCTCGCCGATTACGACTACGCCCTCGACCGCGGGATGATCCCGCTCGGCTCCTGCACGATGAAGCTCAACGCGGCCGCCGAGATGGAGCCGGTGTCGCTGCCCGGCTTCTCCACCGTGCACCCGTTCGCGCCGGCCGAGCAGGTGCCGGGCTACCTCGAGCTGATCGGTGACCTCGAGCGGTGGCTGGCCGAGATCACCGGGTACGACGCGGTCTCGCTGCAGCCCAACGCCGGCTCCCAGGGCGAGCTCGCCGGGCTGCTGGCGATCCACGCGTACCACGCCGCGAACGGTCAGTCCGGCCGGGACGTCTGCCTGATCCAGCAGTCCGCGCACGGCACCAACGCCGCGTCGGCCGCCATGGCCGGGATGCGGGTGGTCGTGGTGGCGACCCGGGACAACGGCGACGTCGACCTGGACGACCTGCGGGCCAAGATCGCCCAGCACGCCGACCGGCTCGGCGCGCTGATGATCACGTACCCGTCGACGCACGGGGTGTTCGAGCAGGACATCGCCGAGATCTGCGCGGCCGTGCACGAGGCCGGCGGGCAGGTGTACGTCGACGGCGCCAACCTCAACGCGCTGGTCGGGCTGGCGAAGCCGGGCGGGTTCGGTGCCGACGTCAGCCACCTCAACCTGCACAAGACGTTCTGCATCCCGCACGGTGGCGGTGGTCCCGGCGTCGGGCCGGTGGCGGCGCGGGCGCACCTCGCGCCGTACCTGCCGAACCACCCGCTGCAGCCGCTGGCCGGGCCGTCCACCGGCCCCGGCCCGGTGTCGGCGGCGCCGTGGGGGAGCGCGTCGATCCTGCCGATCTCCTGGGCGTACGTGCGGCTGATGGGGCCGGACGGGCTGGCCGCGGCGACCCGGGCGGCGATCCTCGCCGCCAACTACGTCGCGGCCCGGCTGCGGCCGCACTACCCGGTCCTCTACACCGGGCAGGGTGGGCTGGTCGCGCACGAGTGCATCGTCGACCTGCGGGCGATCACCAAGGCGACCGGCGTGACCGTGGACGACGTGGCCAAGCGGCTGATCGACTACGGGTTCCACGCCCCGACGATGTCGTTCCCGGTCGCCGGCACGCTGATGATCGAGCCGACCGAGTCGGAGGACCTCGCCGAGCTCGACCGGTTCGTCGACGCGATGATCTCGATCAAGGCGGAGATCGACCGGGTCGCGTCCGGCGAGTGGGACCCGGTCGACAACCCGCTGCGGAACGCGCCGCACACGGCAGTCATGCTCACCACGCAGAAGTGGGACCGGCCGTACGAGCGGGAGCTCGGTGGATACCCGGGCGAGACGCCGCACACCGGCAAGTACTGGCCGCCGGTCCGGCGCATCGACGGCGCGTACGGCGATCGCAACCTGATCTGCAGCTGCCCGCCGATCTCCGCCTACGAGGACTGAGTCGGGCGCCCCGCCGGGGAGGGGGTTCAGCCGCGTTACCTTTCGCCGGCCGGGAGCGTCATGGTCGTGACGATCCCGGCCGCGGAGGGTGACCCGTGAACGAACGCGATCTGCTGGCCCGGCGGTTCGACGCCGAGCGGGGACGGCTGCGCGCGGTCGCGTACCGCATGCTCGGCTCGCTGGCCGACGCCGAGGACGCGGTGCAGGAGGCCTGGGTACGGCTGGCCCGCACCGACGCCGCCGCGATCGACAACCTCGGCGGCTGGCTCACCACGGTGGTGGGCCGGGTCTGCCTCGACATGCTGCGCGCCCGCGCGGCCCGACCGGAGGAGCCCGCCGGCGGCAGCCTGCCCGACCCCGTGGTGACCTACGGCGACGAGCCGGACCCGGAGGCCGAGGCGCTGCTCGCCGACTCCGTCGGTCTCGCGCTGCTCGTCGTGCTCGACACGCTGACGCCGGCCGAGCGGCTGGCGTTCGTCCTGCACGACACGTTCGGGGTGCCGTTCGACGAGATCGGCCGCACCCTCGGCCGGTCGACCGACGCGGCCAAGATGCTGGCCAGCCGGGCCCGCCGACGGGTGCGCGGCGCCGCCCCGGCCGACCCCGCGCACGTCGACCCGGCCCGGCAGCGCGCGGTCGTCGACGCCTTCCTCGCCGCGGCCCGCGGTGGCGACGTCGCGGCGCTGCTGGCGGTGCTCGACCCGGACGTGGTGCTGCGGGCGGACACGGCCGGCGGCCCGGTGCTGGCCACCGGAGCGCACGAGGTCGCCGGCCGGGCGGCGATGGTCGCCCGGCTGGCCGCGCACGTCCGGCCGGTGCTCGTCAACGGGCTGCCGGGCGTGCTGGCCGCCACGGCGGACGGCGAGCCGATGTCGGTGATGGCGTTCACCGTGGCCGGCGACCGGATCGTCGAGATCGACAGCATCGCCGACCCGCGCCGGCTGGCCGCGCTCAACCTCCGCTTCACCGACTGACCGCCGGTTACCTTCCCCGGCCGCCGCCCGTCATGGCAGCAGGACCGCAACCACGACGGAGGAAGCATGAAGATCGCAGTTGCCGGCGCGACCGGACGGCTCGGCCGGCACGTCGCCGAGGTGCTCGCCGAGCGCGGCCACGAGGTCGTGCCGATCTCGCGGGCGACCGGGGTGGACGTGATCACCGGCGCCGGGCTTGCCGAGGCGCTCGCCGGCGTCGAGGTCGTCGTCGACGCCGCCACCGGACCCTCGGCCGAGGAGCAGCCGGCCACCGACTTCTTCGTCACCGCCGCGCACAACCTGCAGGAGGCCGGCGCGCGCGCCGGCGTGCGGGCGGCGGTGGTGGTGTCGATCATCGGCATCGAGCGGTTCACCGGCGGGTACGGCGCCGCCAAGGTCGCACACGAGCGGGCCTGGCGGTCCGGTCCGATCCCGGTCCGGATCGTGCGGGCCGCGCAGTTCCACGAGTTCGTCGGCCAGTTGCTGGAGTGGGGCAGCCGCGGCGAGGTCAGCGTGGTGCCGGAGATGCGCACGCAGATCGTCGCGGCCCGGGCGGTCGCGGAGGTGATCGCCGACGTGATCGAGGCGGACGCGGCCGGCGCTGCCGGCACCGGGACGATCGAGGTGGCCGGGCCGCGGGAGGAGACCCTGGCGGCGCTGGCGACCGAGCTCGCCGCCCGGCAGGGCAGCGCGGCCAC
>Ga0075426_10003178_pt1 | contig 11751 bp, 8 predicted proteins | sample SoiMethybrSBSTD5_FD_75304 | JGI IMG/M metagenome (GOLD analysis project Ga0075426, IMG submission 75304) | Bulk soil microbial communities from a Populus tree surrounding site in Tennessee, USA - Soil MetaG P. TD hybrid SBSTD5 | ecosystem: Environmental > Terrestrial > Soil > Tree plantation...
AACGGCACGACCGGCAACTCGACCAAGGCTGGATCCACAGGATCCACCAACAGCGCCGGTTCCGCCAATGGCACGACCGGTAACTCGACCAAGGTCGGGTCCACCGGATCCACCAACAGCGCCGGCAGCGCCAACGGCACCACCGGCAACTCGACCAATGCTGGGTCGACAGGATCGACCAACAGCGCCGGCAGCGCCAACGGCACCACCGGCAACTCGACCAAGGCTGGATCGACAGGATCCACCAACAGCGCCGGCAGCGCCAACGGCACGACCGGCAACTCCACCAAGGCCGGATCCACCGGGTCGACCAACAGCGCCGGCAGCGCCAACGGCACGACCGGCAACTCGACTGCGGCCGGGTCCACCGGGTCGACCAACAGCGCCGGCAGCGCGAACGGCACGACCGGCAACTCGACGGCGGCTGGGTCCACCGGGTCCACCAACAGCGCCGGCAGCGCCAACGGCACCACCGGCAACTCGACCAAGGTCGGATCGACGGGGTCCATCAACAGCGCCGGCTCGGCCAACTTCAACAACACCACCGGCAACACCACAAGCGGAGGCGGGGCCGTAAGCGGAAGCGGCGCGGTCTCCGGCGCTACTGCGACCTCGGGCGGCACAGGCGAAGTGCTCGCTGCCACAGGCACCCCCATCGCGGGCGGCGTCCTGGGCGGCATCCTCGCCCTGCTCGGCGCCCTGGGCTTGCGCAACCGGCGGCGCTAGCCGCCACCACCGGGACCGGGCTCGCCTCGCGGGCCCGGTCTTCTTTTTTCGTGGTCCTTGCCGCAGTAGGCGAGCCGGCCTCCGCGTTTCTTAGGCGTGCCTGCCTCGCAAGAGGCGGGCACACCACTTTCAGAGGCGCCGCGGCCGGCCGGAGGAGACTCGAAAACTACCTCAGTTGTACGGTGACGAGCCCACGCCCAAGGCGATTTGATTTGAGGCGAAAAGAAGGGCTGTCGGGAGAAAAGTGGAAACAACCGCGCTGCCGGTGGCGGGAAAGAAGGTTGCCGTGGTCGGCGAGAAGCGGCCGGAGTCAGAGGGCTCGACATCACAGCTGGAGCGACTCCAGGAATCGGCGGTGGCCGCCGTGTCCGCCCTGTCGTCCCACCTCGACTCGGACCCCGACCTCCCCGGCTTTTTCGGCAGGCTGAGCGCCACCGTCGCGGCGCAGACCGGCGCCCGCCGCGCGGCCTTCTGGCGCCTGGGCCCTCGTGGCTCGATGTCGCTGCAACCCCGGCCTCACGGCTTCCCCGATTCTTCGCCGATCTACAGCGCGCGGCTCCACTTCGGGGCGCGCGGAGAGCCGGCGGTCGAGCGCTTGGTCTTCCAGGACGACATCGAGCTGATGAAAGGCACGGCGCCGCAGCTCGACGTCATCTGGCGAAAATCCGGCATTCCCGACATAGACAGCTCGATCGCGGCAGCCTGGCAGGCGGGCGAGCGTCGCATCGGCGTCGTTGCGGTCTATGACTCCGAACGCGGGTTCACCTCCCAGGATCTCTGGGTGCTGCGTCTCATTGGCATGGCCGCGGGAATGCTGTGGCAGCTCAAGGAATCGGAAGACGAGCTGACCCACACCGCGGTTCGCTTGAAGGACGCGATCGCCGCCCGCCGCGTCCTCCTCAACAACATCGCCGCCGGCGGCGATGAGGCCAGGCGCCGCTTCGCCACCGCCCTGCACGACGACTCGCTGCAGCTGCTGACCGCGGCCGAGCTTCAGTTGGAGCGCCTCCGCGTGGAGTCGGATCGCGGCCGCCAGAAACTCCAGTTCGAGCAGCTGCACCACACCCTTCGCAGGGTCGAGGACTCGCTGCGCCGTCTCCTGATCAACGTGAGCCCCGAGCCGTTGCGGCTTCCCGGCGACCTGCGCGAGGCGATCAGCGAACGGCTCGAATCGATGCGGATCCACTCCGGGATCGAGCCTCACATCGATATCCGCCTTCCGGAAATCCTCCCCCAGCCGATCCAGGTCATCGTCCACAAGAACATCGGTGAGGCGCTGACCAACGTCGAGAAGCACGCGCGCGCGACGAAGGTGATGGTGGTCAGCGAGCTGTCGGACGGAGGTGTGAGCGTGAGGGTGGACGACGACGGAACCGGCTTCGTCGTCGCCGAATCTGTGCGCGTGCCCGGCCACATCGGGCTTGTTGCGTTGCGGGAACGGGCGCAGCTCGCAGGCGGCTGGTGCCGAATCCGGAGCGAGCCCGGCACAGGCACGAGCGTCGAGTTCTGGGTGCCCATGAGCCTGTGAACGAGGAAGGGACTACGCCGGCGAAGAGGAAAGGAACAATGGCGAGCAGGACCGTCGCAGTCGAGAGCGCACGACCCGGCAACGGGGTCGTCGGTCTGGACCGGAAGACGTTGCTGCGAGTGCTGGCTGCGGTCCGGCACGGCGATTTCTCCGTGCGCATGCCTGTCGAAGGCTCCGGGGCCGATGCCAGGGTCGCCGCGGCGCTCAACTCCGTCATCGAGTCGAACCAGCTGCTCGAGCGCGAGATTCGGCGCATGCGCCGCAACGTCGGCCGGGGCGCACAGGCCACGCGAAAGCCGCTGGGGCATTCACGTGGGCAGTGGGCTTCGACGCTCGATGCCGTGGACGATCTCGTCGAAGATCTCGCGCGGCCGAACATGGAGATCGCTCGCGTCATCAGCGCGGTGGCCAATGGCGACCTGTCGCAAACGATGGCGCTCGAGATCGACGACGAGCCCCTCCAGGGTCAGTTCCTCACCACCGCCAAGACCGTCAACACGATGGTGGGGCAGCTCAACGCTTTCGCGAGCGAGGTGACGCGGGTTGCCCGCGAGGTCGGCACCGAGGGCAAGCTCGGCGGCCAGGCCCACGTGCGTGGCGTGGCCGGCATTTGGAAGGACCTGACCGACAACGTCAACATCATGGCGGGCAACCTGACAAGCCAGGTCCGCAACATCGCCGAGGTCACCACCGCGGTCCAGCAAGGCGACCTGTCCAAGAAGATCACGGTCGACGTCCGGGGCGAGATCCTGGAGCTGAAAAACACCATCAACACGATGGTCGATCAGCTCAACGCCTTCGCTAAAGAGGTGACGCGCGTGGCGCGCGAGGTGGGCACCGACGGCAAGCTCGGCGGCCAGGCCGAGGTCCAGGGTGTCGGCGGCATCTGGAGGGACCTCACCGACAACGTCAACCTGATGGCCGGCAACCTCACCAGCCAGGTCCGCAACATCGCCGACGTCACGACCGGCATCGCGAACGGCGACCTCTCCAAGAAGATCACGGTCGACGTTCGCGGCGAGATCCTCGAGCTGAAGAACACGATCAACACGATGGTCGACCAGCTCAACGCGTTTGCGGGTGAGGTGACCCGCGTGGCGCGCGAGGTGGGCACCGAAGGCAAGCTGGGCGGCCAGGCCGATGTGAAGGGCGTCGCGGGCATCTGGAAAGACCTCACCGACAACGTCAACTTCATGGCCGGCAATCTCACCAGCCAGGTCCGCAACATCGCCGACGTCACCGCCGCGGTGCAGAAGGGCGACCTCTCCAAGAAGATCACCGTCGACGTCCGCGGTGAGATCCTCGAGCTCAAGCAGACCATCAACACGATGGTCGATCAGCTGAACGCATTCGCCAAAGAGGTGACGCGGGTTGCCCGCGAGGTCGGCACCGAGGGCAAGCTCGGCGGCCAGGCCCAGGTAGAGGGGGTGGCCGGCACCTGGAAGGACCTGACCGACAACGTCAACATCATGGCGAGCAACCTGACCAGCCAGGTCCGAAACATCGCCGACGTCACCACCGCGGTTCAGCAGGGCGACCTTTCGAAGAAGATCACCGTTGACGTCCGAGGCGAGATCCTCGAGCTCAAACAGACCATCAACACGATGGTCGATCAGCTCAATGCGTTCGCCAAGGAAGTCAACCGCGTTGCCCGCGAGGTGGGGACAGAAGGCAAGCTTGGCGGCCAGGCCCGCGTGGAAGGCGTTGCCGGCACGTGGAAGGACCTGACCGACAACGTGAACATCATGGCGAGCAACCTGACCGACCAGGTTCGCGGCATCGCGCGCGTGGTGACCGCGGTCGCCAACGGAAACCTGCAGGGCAAGCTCACACTCGAGGCGAAAGGGGAGATCGCCGAGCTCGCCGACACCATCAACAGCATGACGGCCACGTTGGCGGTGTTCGCTCAGCAGGTGACCACCGTGGCCCGAGAGGTCGGCGCCGAAGGAAGGCTGGGCGGCCAGGCCAACGTGCCGGGTGCGGCGGGCACCTGGCGAGACCTGACCGACAACGTGAACCAGCTGTCCGCAACGCTGACGACGCAGGTGCGCGCGATCGCCGAGGTGGCGACCGCCGTGACGAAGGGCGACCTGACTCGGTCGATCAACGTCGACGCGAAGGGCGAGGTGGCGAGCCTCAAGGACAACATCAACGAGATGATCGGCAACCTTCGCGTGACCACCGAGAAGAACACGGAGCAGGACTGGCTGAAGACCAACCTCACCAGGTTCACCCGAATGCTGCAGGGGCAGCGCGACCTGATGACGGTGTCGAAGATGATCCTGTCCGAGCTCGCGCCCCTCGTCCACGCCGAGCACGGAGTGTTCTACGGGATGGTCGGCGCGAATGGGCGACCGGCGTACCTCGCGCTCCAGGCCGGCTACGCGTACAGGCCGCGGCGGACGGTGCCGATGGAGTTCGCCCTCGGCGAGGGCCTGATCGGCCAGTGCGCCCTGGAGAAGAAGCGGATCGTCGTCACGCACGTGCCGCGGGACTACATCAAGATCAACTCCGCTCTTGGCGAGGCCGTGCCCGCCAACATCGTGGTGCTGCCAGTGCTGTTCGAGAGCGACGTGCGCGCCGTGATCGAGCTCGCCTCGTTCGAGCCGTTCAGCCCGACCCACCTCGACTTCCTCGACCAGCTTGCCGAGAGCATCGGCATCGTGCTCAACACGATCGAGGCCAACAGCCGGACCGAAGACCTGCTCAAGCAGTCGCAGTCACTCGCAACCGAGCTGCAGAGCCAGCAGGACCAGCTGCAGCAAACGAACGAGGAGCTGGCGGAGAAGGCACGCCAGCTGGCCGAGCAAAACGCCGAAGTCGAACAGAGAAGGCTCGAGGTCGAGTCCGCCAAGGCGCTGGTGGAGGAGAAGGCCGAGCAGCTGGCTCTCACCTCGCGTTACAAGTCCGAGTTCCTGGCGAACATGTCGCACGAGCTCCGGACTCCGCTGAACAGCCTGCTGATCCTGGCGCAGGAGCTCGCCGCCAACCCTCAGGGCAACCTGGTGCCGAAGCAGGTCGAGTACGCGACGATCATCAGCTCCTCCGGAACCGACCTTCTGAAGCTGATCAACGACATCCTCGACCTGTCGAAGATCGAGTCGGGCACGGTCGCGCTCGACATCAGCAACTGGCCGGTCGCCGAGCTGAAGCCGATGCTCGAGCGCACGTTCCGCCACGTTGCCGAGGCCACCAGGCTCGCCTTCTCGATCGACCTGCGCGAAGGCCTTCCGGAAACCATCCCCACAGATCCGCAGCGGCTGCAGCAGATCCTCAACAACCTGCTCAGCAACGCCTTCAAGTTCACCGAGAAGGGCAAGGTCGAGCTGATCGCCGAGGTGGCAGAGCTGGGATGGAACCCGTCGAACGACAACCTGAACAGCGCGGCCCAGGTCGTGGCGTTCCGCGTCGTCGACACTGGTATCGGCATCCCGCCCGGAAAGCAGCAGTCGATCTTCGAGTCGTTCGCGCAGGCCGACGGCTCGACCAGCCGCAAGTACGGCGGCACCGGCCTAGGACTTTCCATCTGCCGCGAGCTCACGAGGCTGCTCGGCGGCGAGATCCGGCTGCAGAGCGAGGTCGGCGTCGGCAGCATCTTCACGGTCTACCTGCCCCTCACCTCGCCCATTCAGCAGCGGCGGCCGGTCTCCCACAGTGCGAGCGAGAACGGCCGCTCGGAGCCGCAACACAGTCCGGTTCCGGTCGGCGCTGCGAGAGACGGTCCGTGGCAGGCGGAAGCCGTGTCGAGCATTGTTGACGGGGCAGTCGAGCCGGAGAGGTCGCTGCTGGTGGTCGAGGACGACCCGCTCCAGCGGCAGTACATAACCGACCTCATGTCCCAGACCAACACCAGGACGACGACAGTCGCCAGCGGCGACGAGGCGCTCGCCTTGCTGAAGCGCGAGAACTTCGACTGCATGGTCCTGGACCTGGGGCTCCCGGGCGTCAGCGGCTGGCACATCGTCGAGGAGCTCGAATCGAGCAATGCGCTGGGCTCGACGCCGCTGGTCATCTACACCGCCCGAGACCTGACTCGAAAGGAAGAAGTCAAGCTCGGCAAGGCCGCGCGCAGCATCGTGATCAAGGACGCGCGGTCACCCGAGCGCCTCAAGCAGGAGTTGATGGCGATCTTCCAGGAGGCGGGCGCGGAGAGGGAGGCCAGTGCCGAGTCTGGGCCGAACGGGACCCACACCACCTTCAGCGAGCTGGCAGGAAAGAAAGTCCTTGTCGTCGACGACGACATTCGAAACATATTCGCGCTGACAGCGATGCTCGAGCGGCAGCAGATGGAGGTCATTTCGGTCGACTCCGGCCAGGAAGCGCTCGAGCTCCTGCGTCGGGATTCGGGCGTCGACCTCGCCCTGGTCGACGTGATGATGCCGGAGATGGACGGCTACGCGACGATGACGCAGATGCGAAAGCTCAAGTCTTTTGAGGACCGGCCGATCATCGCCCTGACCGCCAAGGCAATGAAAGGAGACCGTGAGAAATGCATCGAAGCGGGAGCATCCGATTACATCGCCAAGCCCATCAACAACATGCACTTGCTTTCCATGCTCAAGTCATGGCTGGATCATTGAGCCAGGGTGGAGCAGCACTCCGGTTTGAAGGCCTGGGCTCGGACCTCGAGGAGATCGAGATCCAGCTGCTCCTCGAGGGCATCCGGCTGCGGTACGGCTACGACTTTCGTGAATATGCGCTGAGCCCGCTGCGCCGCGGCCTCGCCACCGCGATGTCACGCGAAGGTGTGAGGACCGTCTCGGCGTTCCAGGCTCGCATCCTGCACGACGCGGACTGCATGCAGAGGTTCCTGAGCACCGTGGGCATCAGCGTCACCGGCATGTTCCGCGACCCGGACCTGATGCGGGGCGTGCGGGAAGAGGTCGTCCCACTCCTCCGTACATATCCTTCAACGCGGATCTGGATCGCCGGCTGCGCAACAGGCGAAGAGGTTTATGCATTCGCGGTCGTCCTCGAAGAGGCGGGTCTTCTCAAACGAAGCTCGATCTACGCGACAGACCTGAACGAGGACATGCTCGCGGTCGCCCGCCTGGGCTCCTACCCGCTCGACCGGGTGGGCAGGTATGAGGAGGCTTACCAGGCCTCGGGCGGCCGGCTGAGCCTCGCCGACCACTATTCCGTCGCCGGCCGAAGCGCTCGCTTCCACCAGCCGCTGCAGGAAAGCATCACGTGGGCCCGCCACAGCCTGGTCACCGACGGATCCTTCAACGACTTCCACCTCATCGTGTGCGCCAACGTCCTCATCTACTTTCGTCCCACGCTCCAGGAGCGCGTACACCGGCTCTTCTACGACAGCCTGGTCCGCGGGGGTTTTCTCGCCCTCGGCAAGCGAGAGTCGCTGCTGCACTGCCCTGACCGCGACCACTACGAGCAGGTACGGAACGGGGTGAACCTGTTTCGGAAGACGAGATGGTAACCAAGGCTCGCCGCGTGACGCCGGCCGTGAGCGAGGCCGCGGCTCCGCCTGCCAGGATCAAGGTCAACATCCTGGTGGTCGACGACGACGCCACCAAACGCTTTGCGTTGAGGTCAATCCTCGGCCCGCTGGACGAGAACGTGATCGAAGCCTCGTCGGGAGCCGACGCGCTCCGCCAGCTCCTGCGCAGCGAGTTCGCCGTGGTCCTCCTCGACGTGCGGATGCCGGTCATGGACGGTTTCGAGACGGCACAGCTGATTCGGCAGCGGCCGCGCTCGGAGCTGACGCCGCTGATCTTCGTGACGGCGCTAGACCAGGCCGAGACGGACATGGGTCGCGGCTACAACCTCGGCGCGGTGGACTTCGTCTTCGCTCCGGTCGTGCCCGCGATCCTTCGGGCGAAGGTGAGCGTCTTCGTCGAGCTTTACCGGGCGCAGCAAGAGCTTCGCCGGTACCGGACGCAGCTCGAGACCCTGGTGGAGGAACGCACCATCGCGCTGACGGCGATCAACCGCGAGCTCGAGGCGTTCAGCTACTCCGTCTCGCACGACCTGCGCGCGCCGCTCCTTTCATTTGACGGCTTGAGCGAGGCACTGCTCAACCAATACGGCCCGCAGCTCGACGCGCAGGCCGTGGACTCCCTGAAGCGCATGCGCGAGGCGAGCAAGCGCATGACCTCCGTGTTCGACGGCCTGCAGATGCTGTTCCGCCTGACCAGCGGCGAGATCAGACGGGAGGAGGTCGACATCAGCGCGATGGCGAACGAGGTCGCCGGCGAGCTCAAGGCATCGAGTCCCGACCGCAACGCCAGCCTCGACATCGGACCGGGTATTGCCGCGTCGGGCGACCAGCGCCTGGTGCGCATCCTCGTCACGAACCTTATGAACAACGCGTGGAAGTTCACGGGCGCCAGGGAGCTCGCCGTGATCACGGTCGGACGCGAGCTCGTGAACGGCGAGTCCCGGATTTTCGTCCGCGACAACGGGGTGGGCTTCGACATGATCGACACGCATCGCCTGTTCGGAGCCTTCCAGCGCCTGCACAGCCAGAGCGACTACCCCGGCGCCGGCATCGGCCTGGCCACCGCCCGCCGCATCGTCAACCGGCACGGCGGGCGGATCTGGGCGGAGGGCGCCGTCGGCGAGGGCGCGACCTTCTACTTCGTCCTTTAGTCGCCCGCAGCGCGTTCTACAGAAGAGATGCACGCCCGCCGTGCGCCTGTTCGACGTGGCCGCGTGTTCGCGGCGCTGTGGATCGCCTGTCTTGTCGCCGGCCTTCTCCTGAGCGGCAACTTCGCCTTGGGGATGTGGCGAGGCGTCTCCGAGCAGAGGCACCTGGACCAGGTCTGGCAGTACCAGCAGCGTGCACCCGCCCCCAGCCAGAAGACGATCGACCCGAACCTGAAGAAACCGGTTGGTGGCGTCGATTTCGCGATTCGCGTGCCCAGGCTCGGTTACTACGCCGCGGTGAAGGAAGGAGTGGACAGCGGAGTCCTCTACGCGAGCCCAGGGCACTACCCCGCCACCCGTTGGCCCGGTGATCCGGGCACTGTCGGAGTGGCCGCCCACAACGTGTACTGGATCAACTTCCCCCAGCTCACGAAGGGCGACGAGATCAACCTCGAGACGCGCTACGGCCTGTACAGGTATCGCGTCACCGACGCCGAGGTCGTCGACCCCGACAACCGGACGGCGCTGGTCACCGACATGAACGGGTACCACCTCACCCTGACCACCTGCTGGCCGCTGTGGGCGGGCGCGTTCGCTACCCAGCGTTACGTGATCCACACCGACCAGGTGTGGCCGGTGCCCGTGCGCCCCGCGTATACCTGAGACCGGCTAACGAAGCTCGAGGTGCAGGTCGATCGCCGGCGCGCCCTCCTGGCGCCCGACCAGGATGATCGCGGTCCCCTCCGCGACCCAGATCGTCAGCGTGTTCGACTGGTTGATGAAGTTCTCGTTGCTGGCGAGCCTGCCGTGAACGTAAGGGGGCAGCGCGTCGGGGGCCTTGTCCTTCTTGCCGACGGAGCCGGCAACCGTGACGTTGCTCTCCGTGAACGGAATGCGTACCGAGACACCGATGCCGACGTCGGCGTTGAAGAGGCTCAGGAGTAGTCCTGCCGTCAGGACGACGAAGATGCTGGCGCAGCCGCAGCCGCATCCGCCGCGACCACCGCGCCAGCGGCCCCGGCTTTCGCTCATATGTAACCGGCCGCCGGCATCCGTTCACCAAACAATAAGGTCAAGCCTAGGCTCGGGAAGTGGCTGCCGGCTCCCTCCGCCCGCCCGCGATCGCCCCGATGATCAGCAACGGCTCTTTGCCGGCAGCGACCTCCTCGGGAAGCGGTGCATCGAGCGATTCGTCGGAGAGGTCTTCCTCGCAGGCAAAAAACCGGATCATGGGCCGGCGCTTCTTCGACACATGGTCCCGCATCGTGCCGAGCAGCGCCGGATGGCGGGCTTCGAGCGCATCGAGCACGGTGCGCTGCGTGACCGGGCCGCTCACGTCGACCTCGACAGTCCGCCCGACGCCGGCCAGGATCTGAAGGTTCTTCGGCAGGACGACCTGGATCACGTCAGGGTCTGGACTTCCACCGAAAGAACGCCGGGCAGGTCGCGCACGACCGAGGACCACGTGTCGCCGCCGTCGGGCGAGACGTACACCTGCCCTCCGCTCGTGCCGAAGTAAACGCCGCTTGGGTCGAGGGTGTCGACAGCCATAGCATCGCGAAGCACGTTGACGTAGCAGTCCTTCTGCGGAAGTCCTTTTGTCAGCGCCTCCCAGTCGTCCCCGCCGGTCCGGCTGCGATAGACCCGCAGCTTGCCGTCGGGCACGAAATGATGCGAATCGCTCGTGATTGGCAGGACGTAGACAGTGTCCGGCTCGTTGGCGTTGACATCGACCACAAAGCCGAAGTCTGTCGGCAGGTTGCCGCTTATCTCCCGCCAGGTGTCGCCGGAGTCGTCGCTCCTCATCACGTCCCAGTGCTTCTGCATGAACAGCACGTTCGGGCGCTCCGGATTCATGGCGACGTGGTGGACGCAGTGGCCGATCTCGGCATCGGGATCGGGGATGTGGTTCGAGCGCAGGCCGCGGTTGATCGCCTTGAACGTCTTCCCACCGTCGTCAGACCGAAACGTTCCCGACGACGACACCGCGACGGTGATCCGGTCCGCATCTTTCGGGTCGAGGATGATCGTGTGGAGGCAGAGGCCGCCTGCGCCCGGATTCCACTCCGACGCTGTGTGATGCGTGCGCAGGCCGGGCAGCTCACCCCAGCTCTGCCCGCCATCTCGTGACACGAAGAGCGCCGCGTCCTCGGCTCCTGCGTAAACGGTGTCGGGATCGGTGCGCGACGGCTCGAGGTGCCAAACCCGCTTGAACTCCCAGGGATGGGGGGAGTTGTCGTACCAGCGGTGCGTGCCCGGGGTGCCGTCGTACTCGAACTGGTTGCCTACCGCTTCCCATGTCTTGCCGCCGTCGTTCGAGCGCTGCATCACCTGTCCGAACCAGCCGCTCGTCTGCGACGCGTAGAGCCGCTCGGGGTCGGCCGGAGAGCCTTTGACGTGGTAGATCTCCCAGCCCGCGAAGTGCGGCCCGTCGACCTTCCAGCTCTTACGCGCGGCGTCGGAGGTCAGGACGAAGGCGCCCTTCCGCGTGCCGACCAGAACCCGAACCCTGCTCATAGCGTCACCCCTGTTCAAAGAAACGAGCGGCCTGGTTGATGGTTGAGACTTCGCCTTACAGTAAAACTCATCGGTCTACGTGCACGTGGGGAACGCGCTGTCGTCCGTGTACGTCATGCCTTTACTGCGTCACTCCCTTCGATAGCCCGACCAGGTGGCCCTGGGGGTCGGTGAAGTAGGCGAACGTCAGGTTGTAAGCCGGGATCTCGGTCGGCGGCACCACGGTCCTGCCGCCCAGCTTCTCGACTCTGGCCAGGTAGGCCTTCGGGTCGTCGACCTCGACGAAGAAGGTCACGTGGCCGGCGCCACCGTCCTCGCTCTTGCCGACGCCGCCTCCGATGCCGCCGCCGGCGGCCTGGACCAGTCCGTAGTCG
>Ga0075426_10003180_pt1 | contig 11747 bp, 8 predicted proteins | sample SoiMethybrSBSTD5_FD_75304 | JGI IMG/M metagenome (GOLD analysis project Ga0075426, IMG submission 75304) | Bulk soil microbial communities from a Populus tree surrounding site in Tennessee, USA - Soil MetaG P. TD hybrid SBSTD5 | ecosystem: Environmental > Terrestrial > Soil > Tree plantation...
CGCACCAATTCGCGGAACTGCGCCTTCTGTGTGGTCGTGTTCATCTCCTCGGCCACGACCAGAGGCTTGGGATCCAGATCCAGCGGCACCATGGTGTAGGCGCTGGCCGCCGCCGCCGTGGGCTTGACCTCGCGCTTTGCCGGCTCCACTCCGCTGACCGCGGCCACCACCGCCTTCAGGTGCTCGGGCGTGGTGCCGCAGCAGCCGCCCACGATGCGCACTCCGTAATCGGCGACAAAATGCTTGTGGTATTCCGCCAGCTCCTCCGGCTTGAGCTGGTACACGGCATGGCCGCCCACGTTCTGCGGCAGGCCCGCGTTGGGCAGCACCGAAACCTGTTTGGGCGAATTGACGCTGAGGTAACGCACCGCGTCGTTCATCTCCCGTGGTCCGGTGGCGCAGTTCAGCCCGACGGCGTCCACGTCGAAGGGTTCGAGCGTGGTCAGCGCCGCGCCAATCTCGGTGCCCAGCAGCATGGTGCCCGTGGCCTCAAGTGTTACTTGAACGGTTACGGGCAAACGCTTGCCTGCCTGGCGCAGCGCCTCGAAAACGCCCACCAGCGCCGCTTTCGCCTGCAGCAGGTCCTGGCAGGTTTCGATGAGCAGGATGTCCACGCCGCCGGCAATCAGGGCGCTCGCCTGCTCGACGTAAGTGGCCGCCATGTCGTCGAACTTGATGTGGCCCAGCGACGGCAGCTTGGTGGTGGGCCCAATCGAGCCGGCCACAAATCGCGGTCTGTCCGGGGTAGAGAAAGCTTGCGCCACCTCGCGCGCCAGCTTCACTGCGGCCTTATTCAGCTCTTCGACCTTGTCCTCAAGCTGGTACTCCGCCAGCACGATGCGGCTGGCTCCAAAAGTATCGGTTTCAACCACATCGCAGCCCACACTGAAAAAGCTGGAGTGGATATCCTTGATGATGTCCGGCCGGCTCAGCACCAGCAGCTCGTTGCAGCCTTCCTTGCCCCAGAAGTCATCCGGGCTGGGCTGGCGCACCTGGATGTTGGTGCCCATGGCGCCGTCGTACACCACCACCCCGTCGCGCACGCGTTGGAGAAAATCTGCCATAGCCCGAAGTATTTAGATTATCGGTTTCCCGCGGGGATTGTCATCCCGCGGCCGGTTACTTTGGATTCGCCCCTGAGGCACGGAGACCCAGAGAGAATCTTTTCATTTCATTTTCGGAGAGATACTTTGGCGTGGTCCGCCGAATTTGCTGACTCCTGACTACCGACTCCTGACCACTAGCTCCTGACCGCCGGCGTACCCGTCTCTGTCTCTGCCTGATTGAATACCGCGTTAGATCCTAAGTGTGCTGGCAGGGGCGCCAGCATTTGCTCTTTGCGGTACACCAGGCTGGTGGCATTCAGGCTGGCAATCTCGAAACCGTGCCCGTGGGTGATGGCGTCCGTGGGGCAAGCCTCCACGCAGTAGCCGCAGAAGATGCAGCGGTTGTAGTCAATGTTGTAGACCTTGGCATAGCGTTCGGCGCCGCTGATGCGCTGCTCCGTGGTGTTCTCCGCCGCCTCGATATAAATGCAGTTCGAAGGACAGGCCGCCGCGCACAGGAAGCAGGCCACGCACTTTTCCAAGCCGTTCTCGTCGCGCTGCAGCACGTGGACTCCACGAAAGCGTTCCTGAAACTTCGCTCCCTTCAAGGGCCCCGGACCATCGGGATAGTTCTCCACCACCGTGGGCGAGAACATCTCCTTCAGGGTGATGCTCATTCCCTTGGCAATTGCCGCTATGTCCTTAATTACGGCCATACGTTCTTAGTATAAACGAGCCATCCTCACTCGATCCCCAGCTCCTTCCACTTCCTGTCGACGATCATCTTGGTCGTCCCGTCCATTACGATTTCATCCGGCCAGGGGCGGGCAAAGCCTTCGCTGGCCCACTTGCGGGTGGCGTCAATCCCCATCTTGGAGCCGTAGTCGGGCAGCCGAGAGGCATGGTCCAGCGAATCGACTGGCCCAAGCGTGAATTGGATATCGCGCTCCGGGTCAATGTGGTTCAGCGCCTTCAGGGCCACGTCGCGCAAGTCCTGCACGTTCACGTCCTCATCCACCACCACGATGACCTTGGTGAACATCGCCTGCCCCAGCGACCAGATGGCGTTCATCACCTTGCGCGCCTGCCCCGGATACGACTTGCGGATGGAAACAATCATCAGGTTGTGGAAAATCCCTTCTACCGGCAGGTTGATGTCCAGCAGTTCGGGAATGGTCAGCTTCATCATGGGCAGGAAAATCCGTTCCACTGCCTTGCCCATCCACGCGTCTTCCATGGGCGGCTTGCCCACTATGGTGGTGGCATAGATTGGGTCCTTGCGGTGCGTGATGCAGGTCACGTGAAATACCGGGTACTCATCTTCCAGCGAATAAAAGCCGGTGTGGTCGCCGAAAGGGCCTTCGGTGCGCAGCTCATCCAGGTTGACGTAGCCTTCGAGGATGTACTCCGCGGTGGCCGGCACCTCCAGGTCCACGGTTTCGCACTTCACCAGCTCCACCGGCTTCTGCCGCAGGAATCCGGCGATGACGAACTCCTCCACCTCCGGCGGCGCCGGCACGATGGCGGAGAAGGTGAGCGCGGGCTCGGTTCCGATGGCCACGGCCACTTCCATTTTGCCTTTTGGCTGCGAGCCCGATGCCAGCCGTGCCCCGCCTGAGGTTCTGGCCATGCTGTCCACGGCCGCCCATCGGCCGTCCGCCGTCGCCTGATCTCCACCCGCCGCTCTCCGCAGCATCTCCCGGTAGTGCTCCGCTCCTACCTTCTGCCGCTGCCAGTGCATGCCCGCGGTGCGCTCGTCGTACACCTGCATGCGGTACATGCCCACGTTGCGCTTGCCGCTCAGCGGATCGCGGGTAATCACGCAGGGCAAAGTGACGAACCGGCCCGCATCTTTGGGCCAGCACTTCAGCACCGGCATGTCGAGCAGCGAAAAACCGTCCCGGCGCACTACCTCTTTGCAGGGGCCGCTGGCCACGGTCCGGGGAAAGAACTTGCCCATTTCCGCCAGCATGGGCAGCATCTTCACTTTGTCGAGGAATCCCTGCGGGCTTTTTATGTCCATAAAGCCGCGAATGCGTTCCGCCACATCGTCCAGCGACTCCACTCCCAGCGCCATGCACATGCGCCGGGCCGAACCAAACTGGTTGATCAGCACCGGCGTGCGGTAACCCTTGACGTTTTCGAACAGCAGAGCCGGGCCGCCCGGCCTGGATTTTGTGGCGCCGCCGCCCTCGCCCGGGGCAGTTGATGTGGTTTTGCTGACCCGGTCCGTGATCTCGGTGATTTCCAGGATGGGGTCCACTTCGGCGCGAATGCGCTTCAGTTCCCCGGCGCGGTCCAAGGCGGAAATCCAGTCTCGTAGAGATTCGTAGGGCAAAAAAACTCCTAGCTTCTAGCTCCTAGCTTCCGCGCCTTTAGCTACTAGCTAGAAGCTAGGAGCTTAGGAGCTACCAGAACGCGCGATTATACCGACCAGCCTCGCCTGCACCCAACTTTTCGTCCTCATCTCACATCCAAGCTGAACGTGACACTCGCATCGTCGCCCGAAGTTGCTCATCTGCGGGCGCTTTCGCAGCTTACCCTGAACAAGCAAGAACCGGGTTCCAACTCGCTGCGGGAAGCGCTCAACCATGTCTCCGGCCTGGACGCCGAGGGCCGCGCCGAACTGGTGCGCCTGGCGGACTCGCACCACGTCCTGGTCCGTGCCTTGCAAGCGGTGCACGCCCTGGCCGCCGGAACCGGCGACACCGGCCTGATCGCCTGGACAGAAGCCACCCTGGCCGCCGAGCAGGCGCGCATTGAGAACGCGGTCCGTCACCTGGATTCGGTTTGCCGAGAACTGGAAGCGGCGCGCTGCCCGGTGGTGGTCATGAAGTCGCTCGACCACTGGCCCGACCTGGGCAATGACCTTGATCTGTTCAGCCCCGCTTCGGAACGCAGCATCGTGCGCGTAATGCGCGAGAAGTTCCAGGCCCACCTCGAGCCCCGCAGCTGGGGCGACCGCCTGGCCAACAAGTGGAACTTTGCCGTGCCGGGGCTCCGCGAAGCCATTGAAGTGCACGCCCAGCGCCTGGGCCAGACCGGCGAGCACACCGCCCTGGCCCATTGCGTTATCGAGCGGGCCGTGCCCAAGGAGGTCGGCGGCTACACCTTCCGCGTACCCGCTCCGGAAGAACGCATCATCATCGCCACCTTGCAGCGCATGTACCGGCACTTTTATTTCCGCATTTGCGACGTGCTCGATACCGCCGCGCTGGTCGAAAGCGGCGCCGTGGACTTCGCTCAACTGCGGCGCAGCGCCGACGTGGGCGGCATCTGGCCGGGCGTGGCCACCTTTCTGGTGATCGTCTCCGACTACGTGAAGTCCTACCGCGGCGAAGGGGTGGAACTGCCCGCCGAAGTGCTGGCCGCGGCCAAATTCGGCGGCGACAGGATCACGGTGCGCAGCCGTTTTCTGCGATTCCCTCTTATGCCCGAAGGCGCCGGCCTCTACGGGCTGCAGATGCGACAAACCGCCGGCCGGGGGGATATTCCCGCCGCCCTGCGCCTGAGCCTTCTGCCCCCGCTGGCTTCCGTGGCCGCTTTGGCGTATAGGGTTACGGGAAGCGATAAGGGAATCTGGTAGCGGGTTGCGGGTAGTTAGTAGCTGGTGATCAGAGCCTTACGTCGCAACTACTAACTACGACTGCCAGCTACTAACCACATTTTCCGCAACCCCAGCCCGCGCCTACAACTCTATTTCGCCATGAAACGAAGAGCCGTCATCACCGGGCTGGGGGTAGTCAGCCCCAACGGGTTGGGTAAGGCCGCCTTTGGCGAAGCCATCCTTGCCGGCAAAAGCGGCGTGCGCCGCATCTCGCGATTCGACCCCAGCGGAATCCCGGTGCAGGTGGCAGGCGAGGTCGCCAACTTCGACGAACTCGCCTGGGTGGACAAAAAAGAGCGCAAACACGTTTCGCGCCTCGTGCCCCTGGCCCTGGCCGCCGCCCACGAAGCAGTACAGGATGCCGGTCTCGACCCCGCCGCTCTCTCGCTGGAGGAAAAGCGTCGCATCGCCGTGATTCTCGGCTCGGGCGGAGGCTCCCAGGAGTTCACCGAAGAACAGTACCGGCTCTTCTACCGCGGGGAGTTCCGCCACATGAGCTTGTTCTGCGTGCCCACCGCCGTGATGGGCACCTTTTCCTCCGACGTGGGCATGCGCTTCGGTTTCCGCGGGCCCAGCCACGTGGTCACCACCGGCTGCACCTCTTCCACTGACGCATTGGGCTATGCCGCGCGCCAGATCCAGTCCGGCGCGGTTCACACCGTGCTGACCGGCGGCGCGGACGCACCCATTTCCCTGGGCATCGTGAAGGGCTTCATCCTGATGAAGATTCTTACCGGCTCCTGGAACCAGGCGCCGGAGCGCGCCTCCCGGCCCTTCTCCGCCGACCGCGACGGTTTCGTGCTGGGCGAAGGCGCGTGGATGCTGGTGCTGGAAGATTACGAGCACGCCCGCGCCCGCGGCGCCCATATCTACGCCGAAGTCTCAGGCTACGGCACCACCTGCGAGGCCTTCCACCGCGTGCGCCTGCGCGAAGGCGGCGAGGAGTCGGCGCGCGCCATCGGCCTGGCCATGCGGGAGGCGGGCATCGGGCCCGCCGAGGTGCACTACGTGAACCTGCACGGCACTTCCACCGAACTCAACGACCGCATTGAAACCGAAGCCCTAAAGGCTGCCTTGGGCGAGCGCGCGCGGGAGATTCCCATGTCGGCGCTGAAGTCGCAGATTGGACATCCGCAGGGAGCCTGTGGCGCCGCGGGCGTGGCTGCCACGCTGATTGCCATGGAAACCGGCCAGATTCCGCCTACCCTCAACGTGGACGTTCCCGACCCGCGCTGCGACCTGGATTACGTTCCCCAGCCCGGCCGCCGCGCTGCGATCGAGCACGCCATATGCAATTGCATCGCCTTCGGCTCGAAAAACTCCGCCCTGGTGCTGCGCAAAATCGCGTAAATAACTGCTAGCTTCTAGCGGTTAGCTTCTAGCCGGCTGAGAGCCGGTTCAAGCTAGGAGCTAGCGGCTAATAGCTAGTAGCTGCTTTAGCTGGGGAAATGGAAATGCACGTCCTGCTTCGACGAAATGGGCACGCCATCGGAGGTGGCCGGCCTGAAGTGCCAGTTTTTCAGGGCGGCAATCACCTTGTCATCCACGTCGTGGTCCAGGCCGGTGAGCAAGCGCTCCTCCACTACGTTGCCGCGCTCATCAATGGTGATCTCCACAATCACGTCGCCCTGGAGGGTTGAGGGCAAGCTAGTGCGGTCCACATCAGGATCGGGAAACACTTCCGGCAGCGCCGGCCGAACCTCCGTTCCCACCGCGCCTTCCGGCATGGAACCGTAGGTGGAGCCGCCGGCTTTGGCCGCATGCGCCGGGTGCAGGTCGCGGCCCTTGCTCTCCTTTTTGCTCAGCCGCGTGATTCGCAGGACGGGCGCCGCAGACGGCGCGGTCAACCGCGTTGTGCGCTCGCTGCTTCTGGGTGAAACCGAGAGATCGGGAGCTGCGGTCAGGTACACCACTTGCGCGCTGCCGCCATTGCCATGAGCCGCAAAACGAGGCGAAATAAAAATGGCAGGCGGACGATAGAGCACGCAGGCCAGCACCGCCGCGTGAACGGCGGCGGAAACCAGCCAGCCGATACGACGGTGAGGCGGATTGGGTGCAGGCGCCAGCATGCTCGCGAACATAGTAGCCCTGATGCAGTTGGACGGAAAGTGGGAGGCAAGGTTAGCGGTAAAACCGCTGGCGGCCAAGTGGGTAGTTGGCAGCACATACCCGCTAAAGACCACCACCTACCCGGTACCGAGCTCACGCTTTAGGCGTGCTCGCCGGCCGCAACAGATTCGGTAATTGCTTAACGACATACGCCATCACCGCGGAAACCAGCGAGCCCACCGCGGTCATCAGCAGCGAACTGGCGTACTTCACATACCACGCCGGTCCGGATTCCGCCGCCATGGTGCTCATTCCCTGCCATACCATGCCAAGATCGCCGCTGCGCCGCGGGCTGACCTGCAGGCTGACCTGGCTATCCTGCGGGAAATCGCCGGTGATGCTGCCGGTATTGTCATAGCCTTCATCGGAGCTCACCCGCACCTTCACCGTATGCCGCCCGGCAGGAACCTGCAGCAGGCGGGAAAAGTTTCCTCCAATTCCGGCCGGCAGCAGGCCAAAACGGCGCCGTTGAGAACCGGTAAGGTGCTCCGAGCAAGCGAGATCGCCATCCACCCACACGGACACCTGGGCGGAACGGAAGCTGTGCTGCATCTGCACCTTAAGGCTGGCGCTCCCGCCCACGAGATGGGGCAGGAAGGCGACTGCGAACACGGCCGCCACTGAGATTCCTATGAACTTCAAGGGATGCTTGCGGATTAGCGCGATAACTCGCTGTAAGCCGGCCTGGCCAGTAGCTTGCCAGCAGGCGCCGGTTGGCGCCGGCTGCATAGTGGGTTCAGAGCTCATCGCTGTTTGATTTTGCCGCGACTTGCTGCCTTGGCTCCAGTTACCGAAGTGCTAACTGAGCTCGTAGCTAGTAGCGAGGAGTTAGAAGGTGTCAGCAGGCCGAACTCGGCGATCGTCACTTCTTCCCCACCGGCGCGGCGGCCCCAACCACCTCCGGTTCTGCCACTAGCCGCCGCCGCAGCAGCTGCGTGATGGTCTCCGGGTCGGCCGGACGGGCAAAGAAATAGCCCTGCGCCAGCTCGCATCCCAGCTCGGTCAGCTGTTTGGCCTGTTCCTCCGTCTCCACTCCTTCCGCCACCACCTTCAGCCCGAGGTTATGGGCCAAGGTGATAATGACGCGAACAATCTCCCAAGCCTCTTTGTCGCGGTCCATGCCGGAAATAAAGCTGCGGTCAATTTTCAGCGAGTCCACGGGCAGGCGCTGCAGACGGCTAAGGGAGGAGTAGCCGGTTCCGAAATCGTCAATGCTGAGCCCCACCCCCAGAGCCTTGAGGGTTCCCAGCACGTCGGCGGCCTCGGCGTCGCCCATGGCGATGGTCTCCATCACCTCCAGTTGCAGGCTGCCGGGGTGCAACCCGCTCTGCTGCAGGGTGGCGCGAATGGTTGCCGGCAAGTCGGGCCGGGCAAACTCCGGGGGTGAGATGTTGACACTCATCAGCAATGGCGGCTGCTCTGGAAACTGCACCTGCCAGGAGCGCAGCTGCTCGCACGCCTGCCGCAGCAGGGCTTTGTTCATGGTGATGATGAGCCCGGTTTCGCAAGCCACAGGAAGGAATTCGCCCGGCGCCATCAGTGCCTGGGGACGGCGCCAGCGCACCAGCGCCTCAAAGCCGCAGATGGCCCCGCTGGGCAGCGCTACGATGGGCTGGTAATAGTTAATCAACTCGCCGCGCTCCAGCGCCTTGCGCAAGTCGGTTTCGAGGCGCAAGCGCTGCACGGCAGTAGCGTACATGGCGGTATCGAAGACTTCGCAGCGCGCTTTGCCCGCGCGCTTGGCCCGGTACATGGCGATTTCGGCATCGCGCAACACTTCCTCAGCGGCGACGCGCACCGTGGTGCTCAGGGCGATACCGAGGCTGGCCGAAACCACCACCTCCTGCCGGTTGATGACAAAGGGAACCGCCAGCCCGCTCTGAATTCGTTCCGCCACCCGCACCGCATCACTGGGATCAGCAATATCGTCGAGCACGATGGTGAACTCATCGCCGCCGATGCGCGCCAGGCTTTCGCCGGAGGCCACGCCCGGATGGCTGCGCGCGACCGTGTCTTCCCGCCGCAGCGACCGGCTGAGGCGCTGCCCGATCTGGATCAGCAGCTCATCGCCGGCGGTATGGCCCAGGCTGTCGTTCACCACCTTGAATTCATCCATGTCAATGAACAGCACGGCGAATTTGTAGTTGGCATGGCGCTTGGCCATGTCCAGCGCGTGCTGCAGGCGGGTGAGAAACAGCGCCCGGTTGGGCAGGTTGGTCAGGCCATCATAAAAAGCGTTGTGGGCCAGCATCTCCTCGGCGCGCTTACGCTCGGTGATGTCGCGGTTGACAATGACCATTTGCTCGATGTCACCCTTGGCATTCCGAATGGCACTGGCGGTGGACTCCAGAATGCGCCAGCTGCCATCCTTGTGCCGCATGCGGTACTCCAACTGCTGCCCGCGCCCGGTGGTGCGCGCCTTCTCCGCTGCCTCCAGCACCCGCTGCCGATCGTCAGGGTGCACCTGTTCCAGCGAGGAGGTGGCCTGCAACTCCTCCTGCGAATAACCCAGCACTTTGCTGTATGCGGGGCTGTTGTAGAGCCGGCGCCCGGCGTTATCCACCAGCGCGATCATGTCGGCGGCGTTCTCGCTGATCAGGCGAAACAGTTGCTCGCGCTCCGTTAATACCCGCCGCATGCGATGCAACTGCAGATGCTGGTAGATGGTGTACAGGTCGAACATCAGCACCAGGGCCGCCAGCGCCCTCACCCAATCGCGCAGATCGGACCAATACGTGTTATAGGGCTGGAAAGGAAACCAGGGAAAGGTGAAGGAGATGATGGCCGCGGTCAGCAGCAACGTAACGCCGACGGCAAAGACCCACAGCCACCACTCCCGTCCTTCGATGCGCCGCATCTCGACGGGCAGAGGTTGTCCTAAATTGAGGTCGGCGGTGCGCACTGGGTCCTTGGACATGCGGAGCGGCTGTGCTAGGGCGATTGTAGGGCGGACCAAAGGCGAGAAGCGGTTACGAAGGTAGCTCTTATGACTCCGCCATTCTCATTTCCGGAATGGTTCGCAAAAAAGCAAGATCTGCCACGGAGACACAGATCAATCTGAATTGCTTTTCTCCGTGCCTCTGTGTCTCCGTGGTGGAATTTGGAGCGGCCGTCCCAGATGACAACCTTCGGCTCTTTCGCTAACCTAGAAATCTGACGCCATGAAAACCGAAATCTCCTTCTCTCCACCCAGCCAGGTGGAAACCGAATGCCTGGTCGCCGTTGTCCTCGACCGCAGTGACAACAGCACGCCCAATCCCGCGTTGCAGACCAGCGACAAAGCCGTGGCCGCGGCAGCGGCTGACCTGCTCTCTTCCGGCGAAGTCACGGGCAGAATTTTCGAGACCAGCATGATCCATCGCCCGCAGGGACTCAAAGCCAAACGCCTGCTCCTGGTGGGCGGCGGCAAGGCGGCGAACTTTTCCGGCTATGAGCTACGCAAGCTGGCGGGCACGGCGGTGCGCTTCCTCAAACCCAAGAGCATCCGGCAATTCGCCTTTATTGCGCCGGAGGGCTGGTCAGGACAGGCCGAGCCTGCCGCGCACAGCACGTATGTTTTTGAACGCGGCGGCCCGGCCGATGCGGTGAAGGCGGTTGCCGAAGGCGCGTTTGTGGGCAATTTCGATCCTGACACCTACAAGAGCGACCGGAAGGACCAGAGTGTCGAACAGCTGACGGTGCTCGCTGCCGGCAAGCAGGACGAAGCCGGCCTGCGCCGCGCCCTGGAAGAGGGGCGCATCATTGGCGAATCGCAGAACTTTACCCGCGATTTAGTCAACGAACCCAGCAATCGTCTGACCCCGACGGCCCTCGCCGACCGCGCCAGGGAAATGGTGCGCGAAGTCGGCAAGAGTGCCAACGGCTCCCGGCTCTCCATCGAAACTCACGGCGCGGAGACAATTCGGGAACTCAAGATGGGAGCTTTCTGGAGCGTGGCTCAGGGGTCCGACGAGCCGCCCGCGCTCATCATCCTCAAGTACGAGCCCGAAGGGGCACCCGAGAAACCCGTGCTCGGCCTGGTGGGCAAGGGCATTACCTTCGACACCGGCGGCATATCCATTAAGCCCAGCGACGGCATGGAGAAAATGAAGTACGACATGGCGGGGGGCGCCGCCATGCTGGGCGCCATGCGCGCCATCGCCCTGCTGCGGCCCAAAATCAAGGTGATCGCCATTGTCTGCGCCACCGAAAACATGCCTTCGGGGCATGCCCAGAAGCCGGGCGACGTGCAAATCGCCATGTCCGGCAAATCCATTGAAATCATCAATACCGACGCCGAGGGCCGCCTGGTATTGGCCGACGGGCTGCACTACGCCCGCCAGCTCGGTTGCACCCACCTGGTGGACGCGGCCACCCTTACCGGCGCCTGCGTGGTCGCGCTGGGCATGGTGAACGCCGGCATCTTCGCCAACGATGAGGAAATCTTCCAGCGCTTCAGCCGGGCCCTGCAACGCTCCGGCGAGAAGATGTGGCGCCTGCCGCTGGATGAGGAGTACAAGGAGCAGATCCGCTCCAGCATTGCCGACATCATGAACACCGGCGGACGCTGGGGCGGCGCCGTAACCGCCGCCATGTTCCTCAAGGAATTTGCCGAGGAGACGCCGTGGATCCATCTCGACATCGCCGGCACCGCCTGGATGGACGACAACAAGGCCTGGATAGCCAAGGGTCCGTCGGGAATTGCAGTGCGCTCGCTGGTGGAATTTGTTCGTGGTTTCGAAACAGATGGGCAGCGCTCGGGAACCGGTGGCGGCTCCGGCATCAAGGCAGTGGGCACGCCGGCCGCGCAGCGGCGGTCCGATTCAGGCGCCGGATTGTAGTTATTCTCACCGCCGAGACGCCGAGGACGCAAAGAAAAGGCCGGCGCTGTCACGCCGGCCCTGTGGATCAAAAGCGTTCGGCTACGTCACCGCCGAGCGCTCATCGCCTCGCCAGAAGCAATGCTCTTCGCCTGCTTCAAATGATCCTGCAGCGTGGGCAATGTC
>Ga0075426_10003181_pt1 | contig 11746 bp, 9 predicted proteins | sample SoiMethybrSBSTD5_FD_75304 | JGI IMG/M metagenome (GOLD analysis project Ga0075426, IMG submission 75304) | Bulk soil microbial communities from a Populus tree surrounding site in Tennessee, USA - Soil MetaG P. TD hybrid SBSTD5 | ecosystem: Environmental > Terrestrial > Soil > Tree plantation...
CACCACCGCTGCATGCGGGATCTCGCTCCCGATCTGGCGTACGCGGCGCTCTCGCGCGTCCTCGAGGCTCGGGCGTGAGCGAGCGCGTCCTCATCACGAGCGCCGATCCCGGCGGGCTGGCCCGCGCGGTCGAGGGCCTGATCCAGGAGCCCTTTCCCTGGTGCCGGCTGGACGCGCCCGGCTTCGATCAGGCGACGATCTGGTTCTGCGCGGGCGCGCCGCCGGAGTCGCCGCTCCGGCTCCCCAAGCTTCGCTGGATCCAGAGCGGATGGGCGGGCGTGGACAACTGGTTCTTGCGGCCGGAATGGACGGATCGCGTCACGCTCACGCGCACGGTCGGCGATTTCCCGCAGCGCATCGCGCAGCATGTCCTCGGGTACCTCCTCGCGCGGAGCCTGCGCGTGGACGAGGCGCTCCGCGTCATGGCGGAGCGAAGCTGGAAGCGCTGGACGCCGGGATCGCTCGCCGGGAAGAACCTCCTCGTGGTCGGCCTGGGGGCGATCGGCGCCGAGGTGGCGGCGGTGGCGCGCGCGTTCGGAATGGAAGTGGCCGGCGTGACCCGGAGCGCCGGTGACCAGGCGGGGCGGGAGCTGCCCGAGCTCCTGGCGTGGGCCGACGTCGTCGTGAATCTCCTCCCGCTCACCGCGGAGACGGAGTCCTTCTGGAACGCGGAGCGGTTCGCGCGGATGAAGCAGGGCGCCACGTTCGTGAACGTGTCGCGCGGGGCCACGGTGGATGAGACCGCGCTCCTGCGCGCGCTGGGGCGGGGGCGCCCGGGGTTCGCCATCCTGGACGTGTTCCGCGAGGAGCCTCTTCCCGCCGAGCATCCGCTCCGCGGGCGCGACGACGTGTGGATCACCCCGCACCTGGCGGGCGTCAGCACCATCGAGGCGCTCGCGGTCGAATTCGCGGAGAACTGGCGGCGGCTCCGCGCGGGCGATCCGCTCCAGAACGTCGTGGACCGCTCGCGCGGTTACTAGCATAATCCCTCCGATGACGACGCGACGCGAACCCGAGGGGAGGATGCACCGGTGACCGTCGAAACCGCCACACGAGCCCCCGTGAAGACCGACCGCATGTGGGCCATCGAGAAATCGAAGCCCGAGCCCGGACTCTGGCGCGTTCAGGCTCCGATCCCCACCGGCGGGCCGAAGGACGTGCGGATCCGCGTCACCGCCTTCGCCATCTGCGGCACCGATCTCCACATCGTGGACTGGGACCGCTGGGCGGCCTCGCGCATCAAGACGCCGCTGGTCTTCGGGCACGAGTTCACGGGCGTCGTGGAGTCGATCGGCGCCGAGGTGAAGGCCGTGAAGCCGGGGGACCGCGTCACCGGCGAGACCCACATCTACGACGGCCTCTGCTACGCCTGCCGCCGCGGGCTCCAGCACCTGTGCGAGAACGTTTCGATCCTGGGCGTGGACCGCCAGGGCGCCTTCGCGGACTACGTGGTCCTGCCGGAGCAGAACGTCTGGAAGCTTCATCCCGACATCCCGGAGGAGATCGCGGCGATCCACGATCCCCTGGGGAACGCGGTGCACACCGCCCTCGCGGGGCCCGTCGCGGGGCTTCGCTTCTCGGTGTTCGGGTGCGGACCCATCGGGTGCTTCGCGATCGGCGTGCTCAAGGCCGCCGGCGCCGCATGGGTGGCGGCGGTGGACAAGAATCCCCTCCGGCTCGAGATCGCCGGCCGCATGGGCGCGGATCTGATCCTGAACGTGGAGCGCGAGCCCGTGGTGAAGCGAATCCTCGACGCGACCCACGGACGGGGCGTGGACGGGATGCTCGAGATGTCGGGCCATCCCGGGGCGTTCCGGGACGGCTTCGAATCGCTGGCCAACGGCGGCCGCGTGTCGCTGCTCGGCATTCCTTCGAAGCCGCTCGAGATCGACGTCGCCAAGGAGATCATCTTCCGCGGCGCCCAGGTGCAGGGCATCAACGGGAGGCTCATCTTCGACACGTGGTACCGGATGGAGGCGCTCCTCCTGAGCGGAGCGCTCGACGTCCGCCCGGTGCTCACCCACGTGCTCGGCTGGTCGGATTTCGAGGAAGCCGTGGAGCTGCAGCGCTCGGGCCGGGCGGGGAAGATCGTGCTGAAACGGGACCACCCATGACCGCCACGCCGGCCACCCAGAGTCCGCTCCAGTACCTGGACGAGGCGCTGGCCCAGCTCGAGCGCGACGGGCTCCACCGGAGCCTGCGTCAGCTGCAGGGCGAGCAGCTTCCACGCGCCCGGTTCGACGGCAGGGACGTCATCAATCTCTCCTCCAACAACTACCTCGGTCTCACCACCCACCCGCGCATGCGGGAAGCCGCGATCCAGGCGGTGCGCTCGCTCGGCGTGGGCTCCGGATCGGTCCGCACCATCGCGGGCACCATGGATCTCCACATGGAGCTGGAGCGGCGGATCGCGGCGTTCAAGAAGACCGAGGGGTCGGTGGTGTTCCAGAGCGGGTTCGCCGCCAACGCCGGGACCGTCTCGGCGCTCCTGGGAAAAGGGGACCTGATCCTCTCGGACGAGCTGAACCACGCCAGCATCATCGACGGCGCGCGGCTCAGCCGGGCGGACATCAAGGTCTTCCCGCATCGGGACGTGAGCGCGCTGGAACGGCTCCTGGACGAGACCCGCGAGGTGAAGCGCCGGCTCGTCATCACCGACGGCGTCTTCAGCATGGACGGGGATATCGCGCCCCTGCCGAAGATCGCCGCCCTCGCGCGGGCGCACGGCGCGATCATGATGATCGACGACGCCCATTCGAGCGGCGTGCTGGGGCGGGCGGGGCGGGGGACGGTGGACCACTTCGACGTGCACGGCCAGGTGGACGTGCAGGTGGGGACCCTCTCCAAGGCAATCGGCGTGCTCGGAGGCTACGTCTGCGGCTCGAAGAGCCTCATCGACTACCTCTACCATCGCGCGCGGCCCTTCCTCTTCAGCACCTCGCATCCGCCGGCCGTGGCGGCGGCCTGCCTCACCGCCTTCGACGTGCTCGAGGAGGAGCCCGAGCGGATCGAGCGGCTCTGGGCGAACACGAAGCGATTCAAGGCGGGATTGAAGCGCCTGGGGTTCGACACCGGCACGAGCGAGACGCCGATCACGCCGATCCTGGTCGGAGAGGCGGACCTCGCGATGCGATTCTCGGACCGGCTCTTCGAGCGCGGCGTCTTCGCGCAGGGGATCGGGTTCCCGACGGTGGCGAAGGGCAAGGCACGGCTCCGCACGATCGTCACCGCCACCCACACCGATGAGGACCTGGATCGGGCGCTCTCCATCCTGGGGGACGTCGGCCGCGAGTTGGGCGTTCTCTCCTAGGGCGCGGCCCGGTGGCGCGCCCGCTTCTCGTCCGTCTTCCCAACTGGCTCGGCGATCTGGTTCAGGCCCTGCCCGTCCTCCAGGCCGCGGCTTCGGATCCATCCCGTCCCGCCATCTTCGTGGGGCCCTCGGCGTTCGCGCCGCTTCTCGGACCCCGGTTTCCCTCCGCCGTCTACATCCCCTGGACCCGGGAGCGCCGCTTCGCCGCGGCCGGCGCGATCCGGCGCCGCGCCCCGGGACGCGCGCTGCTCCTGACCGACTCCCTCTCCTCGGCTCTTCTGGCGTGGGTCGCCGGCGTTCCGGAGCGGGTGGGCTACGCGGCGGAGCTCCGGGGGGCGCTTCTCACGCGCCGCGTGCGGCGCGAGGCGCCCGCGCGATCTCGCCCGCGCCTCGAGGAATACGCGGCGCTCGCGCGGGCGGCGGGTCTTCGGGTGCCGGACACGCCTCCGCGGATGGAGGCGCTGGAGGAGGAGCGGCGCCGAGCCGTAGCGCTCCTCGCGGGGCGGGGTCTTGGGGCCGGGCGCTACGCGGTGATCGCGCCCGGCGCGAGCTACGGGCCCGCCAAGCGGTGGGATCCGGAGAATTTCGCGGCGCTCGCGACGGCGCTCCTGGGCCGCGACGGCACGCGGTCCGTGCTGGTGGGATCCCGGGAGGACGCGGAGCCCGCGGCCCGGGTCGCGAGCCTCGCGGGCTCCGCTACGCTCGACCTGACGGGCGCGACCGATCTCCCCGCGCTGGCGGGCCTTCTGGCGGGCTCGGTCCTCGCCGCCTCCAACGACTCCGGCGTGATGCACCTCGCGGCGGCGCTCGGGACCCCGACCGTGGCGGTGTTCGGCTCCACCAGCCCGGTCTGGAGCGGCGCCCCGGCGCCCTGGGTGCGCGCGCTCTACGCGGCGTACCCCTGCTCGCCCTGCTTTCGCCGCACCTGCCCCATCGGATACGGGTGCCTTCGCTCGATCGTGGCGTCGCGGGCGATCGGAGCGGCCGAGGAGCTGCTCCGGACCGCGCGGTGAGGCGGAGAATCTAGCGGACGGTCTTCCGGTAGCTCGTCCCGTCGCTCTGGTAGTCGAAGCGACGGACGAAGGCGGAGACGGTGGCCGGGGGCACGATTCCCTCGCGGGAGAGCGCGCGAAGGTCGGCCGGATAGACGCCGCGGATCGAGCGGTAGACATCGAGCGCCAGCGCCAGGCGCTCCGAGTCGTCGAAGGTCGAGGTCATCGCGGGCGCGTGCCCGACCGCGCGCGCCGCCTGCGTGTAGAGCATGGGCGTCCCCACCCTCCCGACCGCGAGCGACGCGACGAGGAAGACCGCCGCCGCCGGGAGCGCCAGGCTCCTTCGCGGAGGCAACGCGGCCTGCTTCACGATGGGGGTGACCTTGGGAGGCGCCGTGGCCCCCAGCGAGACCTCGATCACGCCCAGGTCCAGCAGGTGGTGCAGGGCCTCGTAGGCCTCGAATTCCACCAGCTTCGACTGCGCCACGATATCCCGAAGCGGCTTCAGCCCGTCCACCAGGGGAAGGACGCGCTGCTCCTGGGCGGTCATGTCCTTGGGGGGCATCGCGAGCGCCTTGGGCCGGAGCACCATGGCGGGAGACGTGAGGATCTGCTTGTACCGCACGATCTCGTCCAGGCGCCGCATGGACTCCATGAGGAGCCCCTCGGTGTTCAGGCGCACGTTGGCCGCGAATTTGGGAACGGTGCGCGCGTCGCCCGAGAAATGATAGGTGCCCTGCTTCCAGGTCAGGAGCTGGTGCATGGTGTCCTGGATCTGGTCCTGGATCGCGAGCGCCAGGTTCTCGTTCGTGAGGTAATTCCCGCTCAGGAGCACGTCGGTCAGCTCGCGCCGGCTCTCGCCCTCGATCGTCTCGATCTGCTTGAGCTGCGATTCGCTGATGTGGCCGGTCTGGACGAGGAACGCCTTGAGCGGGTCGCGGGCGTTCCGGCGCCGGTCCCGCGTCGAGACCACGCGGCCGCCGTCGAAGAAGATCACGGCCACGTCGCTGCCCGAGGTCAGCTTCAGCACGCCGGACTTCTGCTGGACCGCGATCAGCTGGAGGATCTCCGGGAGGCTGAAGTCGTCGAGATTGCCCTGGAGCGCCATTAGCGGCGTCCTCCCTCGGCCTTCGCGCTCGCCGCGGGCCGCCCGGAGGGCCGCCCCATGGACTGGGTGATGCCGGGCGCCTTATCGGTCGTCTTCGCGTAATAGCGCGCGACGGTGAGCAGGTACGTGAGCACGAAGAGGATCGTCAGGGGGATCCTCTTGGACCAACCGCTCGAATCGAGCGGGAGGACGTCGGTGGAGGGAATCAGCGCGCCGTTTCCGATCACCAGCACCGCGGCGCTGACCAGGATCAGGATGGCCACGAAACCGCTCAGGCTCGCCCCGCGCAGCATCTGGCCCGCTCCCGGGAGGAGGAAGGTCGTGGCGGTCTCCCAGAAGGTGCGGCGCCGGGCCGCCCGGCTGCCTCGCCCCGTGAGGAGAAGGCGGGTGAATTCCATCGATTTCAGGTCCTTGACCGCGCCGTAGCAGCCCTCGCAGAAGGCGCGCTGCTGCATCCGGAACACGCACCGGCGGCAGACGACCTTCTGGCAGTTCGAGCACTGGAGGGTGGAGAGCGCGCGCCCCAAGAGCTGGCCGAGTCCCGCGAAGATCAGGAAAAGCGCCACGAGGAAGAAGATCGCGAAGGGCGCGGGCGGCATGAGGCCCAGGAGAAATCGGAAGTAGGCGTTGCTCTGCGTCGCGACGAGCCCGCGCTCCGGCGCGGTGTGGCGCGCCAGATCCCAGAACGCCTCGACGGGCGGCATCGCCTCCATCACGGTCCGGTTCAGCTGCGGCGTGCTGATCCGGCTCATATCGCGCACCCGGTCGAAGGCCAGCGCGGTCGCGGCCGACTGCTCGCGGTTGGCCTCGGTGAACATGAGCTGCTTCGTGTAGGTCTGGGCCAGGTTCCAGTGGGGCTCGGGAGCCTGGGGCGCCGCCTTCGCGGCCGCCTCGTACACTTCGCGGGCCCGGACGTAGTCCTCGCGCGCGAAATAGACGTTCCCCAGATTGACCAGCGTCCAGACGGTATTGGGACGGAGCGCGTCGGCCCGGATGAGCTGCCGCTCCGCCGTGTCGAAGTCCCCCGCGCGCCGGGCGATCGTCCCGGCCGTGAAGGGATAGAGGGGCTCGTTCGGATCGCGCGCGGCCAGGGCCTGCAGCGCGCGCGCCATCGAAGCGTCGGCGCCGCAGTGGAGCGCGCGGTCCACGAGGAGACTCGGCTCCTCGAGGCTCGGCGGGGCCGCCCAGGGGGCGATCACGCCGGCGAAGCTGGCGAACGCGATGGAGGAGACGATGAAGAGCCCGACGAGAGCCGCCTCGCGCCTTCCGATCCGGAAGGAGAGCAATCCCGCGTACACCGTGGCGGTGGGAATGGGACCGAGGCCCCAGAGCAGGGGACAGAGCGCGATCAGCGTGGCTCCAGCCTGCGCCAGGGCGCCCTTCGAGCGGCCGGTGAGCTCGGTGATGATGTGGACCAGGTGGGGGAGATGGCGGAGCGTGATGCCCACGACCGCGAAGAGGAGGCTCAGGATCCACACCACGAGGAATCCGGTCAGGACATTCGCGAGGAGATGCCGCTGCCAGGAATAATTGCGGCCCACGATCCGGAACGCTTCGCCCAGCTCGCCGGCGCCGCGCTCCGGGTCCCGGAGCAGGAGCGTGCCGGCCAGGGTGAAGTGGGGATCCGGATACGCGGGGTCGAATTCCGCGGCGGCGCCGAGAAGCCGCACCCCCTCGGCGGAGTTACCGGCGTGGAGCGCCGCGAGGGCCTCGCGATAGCGGGCCTGGGCCGGAGCGAGAGCGCGCATCTGGCCCGCGTCGCGCATCCGCTCCAGCTCCTGCTGCACGGCGTCGGAGCCGGCGTAGGCCAGCGCCCGGGGAGCCGAAACGGGATCGAGCGGAAGAAGCGAAGTCAGCGCGAGCAGCGCCGCCGCCGCGGGGAAGCACGCATGACGCAACGCGCGTCGAGGTCTCGAGGGCGAGAAGTGCGCCACCGCCGCAACTTAGGTGCGCGGCGGCGCGGGTGTCAAGGAGAAATGTCCCCGGGACATGCTATTCTCTGCCGCATGAACGACTCGGCAACCCGGATCGGCGCGCTTCGTGATCGAATCGGCGAAGAGGTCGTGATCCAGGGCTGGCTCTACAACCGCCGCTCGAGCGGGAAGCTGGAATTCCTCCTCGTGCGCGACGGAAGCGGGACCGTGCAGTGCGTCGCGGTCAAGGCGGAGCTTCCCGAGGACGTGTTCGCGAAGTGCGCCTCCACCACACAGGAATGCTCGCTGCGGGTGACGGGCGTCGTGCGCGAGGACAAGCGCGCGCCGAGTGGCGTGGAGCTTTCTCTGCGAGCCATCGAGATCGTGGGAGGGAGCGTGGACTTCCCGATCACGCCCAAGGAGCACGGCCCCTCCTTTCTCCTGGACCAGCGCCACCTCTGGATCCGCTCGCAGCGTCAGGCGGCGATCCTCAAGGTGCGCCACACGCTCGTGCAGGCCTGCCGGGACTGGCTCAACGCGGACGGCTTCCTTCTCGCGGACGCGCCGATCTTCACGCCCTCGGCCTGCGAGGGCACGACGACCCTGTTCGAGACCGAGTACTTCGACGAGAAGGCCTATCTCACGCAGAGCGGGCAGCTCTACAACGAGGCCACGGCGATGGCGTTCGGGAAGACCTACTGCTTCGGACCCACGTTCCGCGCGGAGAAGTCGAAGACGCGGCGCCACCTGATCGAGTTCTGGATGGTGGAGCCGGAAGTGGCGTTCGCCACGCTCGAGGACGTGATGGTGCTGATCGAGCGCTTCATCGAGGGAATCGTCGGCCGCGTGCTCGAGGAGCGGCGGGAGGAGCTGAAGGTGCTCGAGAGAGACACGGCGGCTCTCGAGCGCGTCCGCGCGCCCTTCCCCCGGCTCGCCTACGACGACGCGGTCCGTGTTCTCCAGCAAGAGAAGGGGCTTCCCTTCACGTGGGGCACGGATTTCGGCGCCGCCGACGAGACGGCCCTGACGGAGGCCTACGACCGCCCCTTCTTCGTCCACCGGTTCCCGGCGGCGATCAAGGCGTTCTACATGAAGCGCGATCCTGGGGACGAGCGGCTCAGCCTCTCCTGCGACCTCCTCGCTCCGGAAGGGTACGGAGAGATCGTCGGCGGGGGGCAGCGCGAGGACAGCCTGGACCTCCTCGTGGGCCGTATCCACGAGCACCAGCTTCCGATGGAGGCGTTCGAGTGGTACCTGGACCTGCGCCGCTACGGCTCGGTGCCGCACAGCGGCTTCGGCATGGGAATCGAGCGGACCCTGACCTGGATTTGCGGCATCGAGCACCTCCGGGAGACGATTCCGTTTCCCCGTATGCTCAACCGACTCCGCCCGTAGGCTCCGTCATGGGGAATTCATTTGACAGAATCTCCCGCCGCGCACTAACTTCCAGCCTCTTTTAGTGGGAATAAAGGGATTGGGAGCGGGGTATGGAGAGCAGGGTTCCGGCGCTCCCGGCAAGGACTCGGGGCGGCGTTGACACGGCCTCGCGGGGTGGGTACTCTCCGATTGTGAGAGCCACAGGCCGGGTGCAGGGCCCCCGGCTGCTTTGGGCGGCGGTCACGCTGAGCGCCTTGTGCCTCGGGTCGTGCTCGTCGCCATCCCCCCCGCGCGAGACCCCTCCCGCACCGATTGTCCTTGCCGGCGCCGAGAACCTGGTTCCGCTGCTGCGCGGAGAGATCCGTGCGTTCCGGGACCGGTATCCGGAGGCCGCCGAAATCCGGATCATCCCGAACGGGTCGGCGGAAGGAATGGAGCAACTCGTCAACAGTGAAGTCACCATGTCGGTTCTGACGCGGGAGCTGACCGATCCCGAGATCAAGGCCGCGATGCAGCGCGAGGGTCTGAACGCCATCGGATTCGCCTGGGACGCGGTCGCGGTGATCGTGAATTCCCGCTCGCCCGTGCAGCAGATCTCGCGGACGGAGCTCGGCCAGATCTATCGCGGCGACCTCAGGGAGTGGTCGAGGCTGGGATTCCGGCAGGGCGGCGCCATCGTTCCCCTCACGACGGGGCCGAAGCTGGGGCTCTACGAGTTCATCCAGCAGGCTCTCCTCGAGGGCGCTCCGTACGGCTCCGGCGTCTACGCGGAGAAGAGCGAAGCGGAGATCGTGGACATCGTGGCCTCGCGCATCGACGCGATCGGCTGCGTCTCCGGCGGCTTCGTGGACGCGCGGGTCCGCGCGCTCCAGGTGTCGCCGGCAAAGGGGCTTCCGTACATCACGCTGGACCGGGAGACGACGATGCTCAAGACCTACCCGCTCATGCGCGGGCTATCGCTCTGCACGCGCAGCGCCAACCCGCCGGGCACGGCGACGGATTTCATCAATTTCCTGACCAGCGTGGACGGGCAGCAGGTCGTCACCCGATTCGGATACGCGCCGGCGACAGTGTCCGTGCACGTGGTCCGCACCGCAGAGGAGGCTCAGTGAAGCGCGCCGTCCGCCGCATCCTTCCGATCCTGTTCCTGGGGGGCCTCTGTCTGGCCGCCGCGACGGCCTACGCCCTCCAGTCCGGCGACATCATCAAGCAGGGCATCGAGGCCTACCGGATCGGAAACTACAAGCGCGCGCTGGAGCTCTTCTCGCAGGCCCAGAGGCTGGACCCGGGCGGCGCCAAGCCCCACTACTACATCGGAAGCGCCCTCGAGAAGCTCGACGAGCCGGACAGCGCGGCGGTGGAGTACCAGGCGGCGATCCGGATCGAGCCCAAGTATGTGGACGCCCTGACCGGCCTCGGCAAGCTGCTCCGCAAGCGAGGCAAGACCGAGGAGGGGACCGCCAAGCTGCAGGAGGCGGTGAAGAACAACCCCAAGGACCCGGCCGCGCTCTACGCCCTGGGCCAGGCCTACCTCCAGGACAAGAAATGGGACGACGCCCTGACCATCTTCCGCAAGGGGACGCTGCTCAAGCAGGGGCGGGCGCTCTTCCTGGACGGGCAGGGGCTGGCGCTCGAGGGGAAGGGGGAGATCAAGCAGGCGGAGGAGATCTTGATCCGGGCCCGGGAGACCGACCCGCAGAATCTCCGGGTGCGGCTGGACCTCGGCGGATTCTACGATCGCAAGAAGATCCCGGTGCTGGCCGCGCCGGAGTACGGCATGGCGGCGCAGCTGGACCCCAAGAACGCCGAGAACCACTATCTGTACGGGAAGGCGCTCGTGGGGATGAACGAGTTCAACGAGGGCCTGAAGGCCTTCATGGCCGCGATCTCCGCGGATTCCTCGTACGCGCCGGCCTATCTCGAGGCGGGACGCCTCTACTTCCGCGCGAACCGGGCCGCCGACGCCGCCGAGGAGCTGGAGGCGTACACGGGCCTGAAGCCCGATGATCCCAAGGGGTACATGGAGCTGGGACGCGCCCTCGCCAAGAGCCAGAACCCCGAGGACCGCCAGAAGGCGATCCCGGTGCTCGAGAAGGCCTACGAATCGAACCCGTCCTGCGACGTCGCGGGCGCCCTCGGGAAGCTCTACTTCGAGCGCCGTCCGCCGGACCAGGAGAACGCCCTCAAGTACTACGATCTGTACGCGCAGTGCGCCGACACCCTCATGACCGCCGAGGAGCACCTGCGGCTGGGAACGATGTACGTGGCGAGCAAGGATTCGTCCAAGGCGGTGCCGCAGCTCACGCGCGCCATCTCCATGGATTCCACCCTGGCCAAGGACGCCAACTTCCAGCTGGGATTCCTGTACTTCGCCCGCAAGGACTTCGCCGGCGCCATACCGTATTTCGAGGCCTCCCTCCGCTCCGATTCGACGTTCATGCCGTCGCTCCTGAACATCGGATTGGCGCTGCTCGCGGTCAAGAAGCCCAACGAGGGGGTCTCCTACCTCCGGCGGGCGCTCGACGTGAACCCGAAGGAGAACCGCGCGCGGATCTGGATCGCGCAGACTCTGACCTCCCTCGATTCCCTTCCGGAGGCCCAGGAGATGTACCAGTCCGCGATCGTGGAGGGGGATTCGACCAGCGCGGAGTCCAACAAGGCCGTGAACGCGGACGGCTACCGCGGGGTGGGGGTGGTGCTCCTGCTCCAGAGGAACTGGCCGGACGCGATCCCGCCCCTGGAGAAAGCGGTGCTGATCGAGCCGGGGAACATCCAGGGGCACATCTGGCTCGCCCAGGCCTATTCGAACAGCGGCGAGATCGACAAGGCCAAGAACGAGTTCAACAAGGTGTTCGACATCGATCCGAACAATCCGGACGCCGTGCGCGGCATGGACTACATACGAAAGTACGAGGAACAGAAAGCGCTGAAGGCGGCCAAGGCCACAGGCGCGACGCAGGGGAGCGCGAGCCAGACGGACGCTCCCAAGCAGGGCACGACGGTCAAGAAGGGCGGGGCGGCCAGGAAGAGCGGCGCGACCCCTTAG
>Ga0075426_10003182_pt1 | contig 11746 bp, 5 predicted proteins | sample SoiMethybrSBSTD5_FD_75304 | JGI IMG/M metagenome (GOLD analysis project Ga0075426, IMG submission 75304) | Bulk soil microbial communities from a Populus tree surrounding site in Tennessee, USA - Soil MetaG P. TD hybrid SBSTD5 | ecosystem: Environmental > Terrestrial > Soil > Tree plantation...
CACCCTCCCGGGAGAGGGGGAGGAAAAATGCACACCCCCAACCCAGCCCGTTGGGCTGGGCTAAGGAAGCCCGGGCCTTCGGCCCTACCACCGGTCCACAGGCCCAACGGGCCGTCATTCCTCAGCCCAGGGCGTCGCCCTGGGAATCGGCGGCGCCAGATGGCATGTCCATAATTCCCCCCCTCTCCCGGGCGGTCGTGAGGGCGTGTGGGAGAGGGGGCAGGGGGTGAGGGGTTACTCGAACACCACCTCGAACATCTTCGGCCACTTCTTGCCCGTGATGTAAAACGTCTTGGTGTCGGGGCGCCAGGCGATGCCGTTGAGCACCTCGGCGCTGGCGCGCTCGGCGTCGGTGAGGAGGCCCGCCGCGTCGATCTCGGCGGTCACCCGGCCGCTGGCGGGATCGATGCGCAGGATGCGGTCGGTCTGCCAGACGTTGGCGTAAAGAACGCCGTCCACCCATTCGAGCTCGTTGACGTCGAGGACCGGCTGGCCGTTCTCGGCGACGTTGACGCCGCCCAAGGAAGCGAACGTCACGGGATCGCGGAAGGTCAGCCGGTCCGAGCCGTCGCTCATGATCAGCCGCTTGCCGTCCCAGGTCAGCCCCCAACCCTCCCCGGTGTAGGCGAGCTGGCCCCGCAGATCGAATCGCGCGAGCCCATAGACGAAGGCGGTCCCCTCCTGCCAGGTGAGCTGGATCAGGCGGTCGTCCACGAGGGCCAGACCCTCGCCGAAGTACTTCGCGGGCAGCGGCGTCGAGCGCAGCACCTCGCCGGTCTCCGGCTTGACCTCGCGCAGGCTGGAGAAGCCGTAGAGGCCGGTGCTCTCGTAGAGCCGCCCGGCGTGCCACAGCAGGCCCTGGGTGTAGGCCTGGGGATCGTGTGGCCGCGTGGCGAGGATCTTCACTTTCAAATGCTCGACCGCAGGCGCCGGCGAAGCCGCTGGCGCAATGGCTGGAGGCGCCGGCGCCACGCTCGTCGGCTGGGCCACGCTGCGCAGACTGCGCAGCCAGAGCGTCAGCAGGGTGAGCGCGACCACACTCATGACGACCAACCCCACACCGGCGCGGCGCGACACGCGGTCAGTCTCCCCACGAGCAGCCGCTCAGCCCAGCCGCGTCGATGGTACCGATCGGCTGCCCCGGCGGCGCCGCCGGCGGCGCCGGTCCGCGCGCCGGATCACGGTCCGCACGCTCGAGGAAGCGCCTGATCTCGGCGCCCAGGAAGGCCCGCTGCGTCGCCTCCGGATCGCCAGCCGCCGGCGCCGCACCGGCGGGCGCGAGCCGGCCGCCGAGCTCGCGCAGCGTCCCTTCCACGCGCGCCCGCACCGCGGCCGGCGCCCGCGGCTCCGCGGCCAAGCCGATCAGGCGCCGCACCGCCACCCACTGCACCACCCGCCGCAGCTCGGCCAGGCGGCCGCTCGCCGGCGCAGCGCCGAAGGTCCGCTCGACCAGCGCTCCGACCACCTCCTCGAGGCCGGGAAGCTGGGGATCGCGGCGGTGCTGATCGATCAGGCGGGTGGCGCGCTCCGGTTGCAGGAGACCGTCGACCGCGAGGTCGGCCGCCGCCGCCGCCGCGGCCAACGGATCGAAGGCGGGGTCTGCGCCGCCGTGGAACATCTCGACGTTCGGATGGTACTCGGACGGCCGCGGCAGCAGCAGCGTGAGCACCGGGTCCGGCAGGTCGAGGACGGCGGGCGTGACCGTGTCCAGGATCGCCGCCAGGGCATCCCGCTGGCGGCCGCCGGCCACCGGCCGCGCCGGCGCCTGGCCGTCGCCGCGCAAGGCGTAGGTGTAGTCGAGCCCGCCCACCACCTTGAGCGCGGCGTCGAGCTGGTAGCGGTGATGGAGATAAAGGGGCGCCAGGACCTCCTGGAGCAGCGCGAGCGGCCGGCCCACCGCCACGTTGTGCTCGCCGAAGCGGGCAAGGGCGATGCGCCGCACGTCCATCTCGTGGCGCAGGCTCGCCACCGGATCGGCGCCGTTGTCCCACAGGGCCGCCCGCGGATTGGCGGCGCCCGGCGGACGGGCGTCCTCGTCGGTCAGGAAGACCAGGCCCTGCGCGAGGGCGTCGCGGAGCATGGCGGCCAGCGCCGCCTTCTCGTCCGTGCCGGGAGGAAACTGCGTGTAGGCCCAGCGGATGGCGAAGACGTCCCAGGCGCCGAGCCCCTTCGCGTAGGCGTTCGAGAAATCGAGGTCGCCCTGCGCCGTGATGCCGACCTGCGGCGCCGGATAGTCCATGACCGACGCCCGGCCGTAGGTCGAGGCCGCGAAGTTGTGCAGCAGGCCGAGGCTGTGTCCCACCTCGTGCGCGGCGAGCTGGCGGATGCGGGCGAGCGAGATCTGGATCGGATCGTCCGGCGCTCCCGTGCCGGTCTTGTCGGTGCCCGCCAGCCCCTCGAAGATCAGGCGGTCCTGCCGGATGCGCAGCGAGCCCAGGGTGACGTGACCCTGCAGGATCTGCCCCGTCCGGGGATCGACGATGCCGCCGCCGTACGACCAGCCGCGGGTCGAGCGGTGCACCCACTGGATGACGTTGTAGCGCACATCCATCGGATTGGCGCCGGGAGGCAGCAGCTCGACCCGGAACGCGTCGACGAACCCGGCCTTGTCGAACGCCTCCTTCCACCAGCTCGCCCCTTCGATGAGGGCGCTGCGCACCGGCTCGGGCGCGCCGGGGTCGACGTAATAGACGAGGGGTTTCTTGACCGGCGAGCCCTCGGCAGCCGGATCGATCTTCTCCAGCCGATGGCGGGAGATCCACTTCGTCTCGATGGGGTCCGCGAGCGGCGCCGAAAAGTTCAGGAAGCCCACCGCGAACGAGCCGGCGCGCGGATCGAAGGCGCGCGGCTGGTATCCGGGGTCGGGCAGGCGCAGCAGCGAGAGGTGCTGCGCCAGGCTCACCGCGCCGGCGGTGGGCGCCGTCTCGCGGATCAGCTCGCCGGGCTCGGGGGACTGGTAGGTCAGGAGCGTCTCGAATTCGAGATTCTCGGGAAACGCCAGGCAGCTCGCGAAATCGACGGCGCTGCGCGCCGGATCGAGCGACCAGGTCCCCTGCCCCGCCTGCTTGAGGCGGGCGGCCACGTTGTGCGCGTCGCGGACCAGAAAGCTCGTGAAGTCGACCACCATCCGCCCGGGGGGCTCGGTGGCGGCGAGATCGGCCGCCCACAGCACCGAGGTCGCGAACGACTCGCGGACGGCGCTCGCCTCGGCAGGGTCCGCGGAGAGGGCGCGAAAACGCAGGTTCGGCTGCTCCACCAGGAGCCGTCCTCCCACCTGCCGCAGCGTCACCACCCGGGTGTCGCCGAGCTGCCCGCGGTCGAGGCCCACCGGATTCGAGCCGACGCCGGTCAGGATGCCTTCGACGTAGACATAGCTGCCGACGATGCCGTCCTCGCCGGCCGGCGGCACGACGAGCCAGATCTTCCCCGCTTTCTGATCGACGTAGAAGTCGAGGAGGCCCGACCGCTTCTCCATGCCCGCGAGGCGCACCGGGCCGTGGTCGTCCTTGCGGTTGGCTTCACCCTCGGGCGCCTGCGGCGCCGCGGCTGCCGGCGGGGCGATGGAGAGGAGGCAAAAGACGAGGACGGCGGCGAAGGATCGAAGGGGACAGGATGACGTCATGCATTCCTCGCGGGAGAGGGGACGATCGTTCGGCGGCGGCAGTCTACCACCGCCGCCCGGGCGGTCCGGCGCGGCACGGCGCAGCTCTCATTGCCTGACAAGCTGTTACACTTCGAGAACAAGATGATCAGCAGCATCGTGGTGGTGCTCACCGGGTACCTGGCGCAAGCCGCCTGTGCCCTGCTCGCGGCGGTCGTGCTCAAGGTCTTCTACCGGCACTACCGGCGCGGGTACCTGCAGCACTGGGCGTGGAGCTGGTGCGCTTTCTTCGTCTACCTCCTGTGCGGCGTCCTGGCGCTCCAACTGCACACCGGCAACGGCGCCGGGGCGCCCGTCAGGCTGCTCGTCTCGTCGCTCTCCCTGCTCGGCGGGTTCGCGCAGCCCGTGCTCCTCCTGTTCGGCATCTACGAGGTGTCGACCGGCCGGTCCGTGGCGCCGGCGCGCGCGCGCCGGATCCTCGCCGGCGTGATCCTCCTCGCGCTGGTGACGGTGGCGGTCACCGTCCCCGTCTCCCCCGGGCTCCGGCTGCTCGGCAGGCTCGGCGGACGGGCGCTGGTCGCCGGCCTGGCGTTCCTCGCCGCCTCCTGGGGAGTGCTCCGCGGCGGCGTCCGGCGGGCGAGCCTGGGGCGCAAGCTCCTGGGCGGCGCCTTCCTCCTCTACGGCTTCCAGCAGCTCCACTACGCCGGGATCGCGGCCGCCCAGAGCCTGTTCGGCCTCCAAGTCGACTACGTCATCCCGCTGGTCGCGCTCGACATCCTCCTCCAGGTGGCGATGGCGCTCGGCATGGTGATCTGGCTGCTCGAGGACGAGCGCAAGCAGGTGCTCGCCGCCTCGGAGCAGATCGAGCACCTCGCCTACCACGACGCGCTGACCGGGCTGCCCAACCGCAACCTCTTCCTCGACCACCTGCGCCTCGCCCTGGCGCTCGCCGGCCGCGACAACCGGCACGTCGCCGTCCTCTTCCTCGACCTCGACCGCTTCAAGACGATCAACGACTCGCTGGGGCACGGCGCCGGGGACGACCTGCTGCGCACCGTCGCCGACCGCCTGCGCATGTGCCTGCGCCTGGGCGACACGGTGGCGCGGCTCGGCGGCGACGAATTCACCATCCTCCTCCCCGAGATGGGCGACGAGCGCGACATGGTCCGCGTCGCCGAAAAGCTCCTCGCCCTGATCCGCCAGCCGCTGGTCCTCCAGACGCGCGAGATCGTGATCACCGGCAGCATCGGCATCAGCCGCTTCCCGCACGACGGCGACATCCCCGAGGAGCTGCTCAAACGAGCCGACGTGGCCATGTACCAGGCGAAGCAGCGCGGCCGCGACGGCTACCAGATCTACGTCCCCAGCATGGACGCCGACGCCCTCGAACGGCTGTCGCTGGAGAACGACCTCCGCCGCGCGCTCGCCAACGAGGAGATGCGCCTCCACTATCAGCCCATCCTGGACAGCCGGACCGGCCGCATCGAGGCGGTCGAGGCGCTGCTGCGCTGGCAGCATCCGGAGCGCGGGCTGCTGCGGCCCGGGGATTTCCTGTACATCGCCGAGCAGACCGGGTTGAGCAACCCGCTCGACCTCTGGGTGCTGCGCACCGCCACGCGCGAGATCCGCGGCTGGCACGAGGACGGCGCGAACATCCGGGTGACGGTGAACCTCTCGGCCCGCGCCTTCCAGCAGCCCGACCTCGTGGAGCGCGTACAGGGCGTGCTGCAGGACACCGGCCTTCCGGCGCTGCTCCTCGAGCTGGAGATCACCGAAACCCTGGCGATGCAGAACGCCGAGGTCAGCCTCGGCGTGCTGCGCGCCCTGAAGGACCTCGGCATCCGCATCGCCATCGACGACTTCGGCACCGGCTACTCGTCCCTCTCCTACCTGCGCACCTTCCCCATCGACACGCTGAAGATCGACGAGTCGTTCGTGCGCTCGCTGAACGTCGGCGACGTGCAGTCTGAGATCCCGGCCGCGATGATCGCCCTGGCGCACAGCCTGGACATCCGCGTCGTCGGCGAAGGCGTCGAGGAGGAGGCGCAATGGCTCATCCTGCGCGAGCAGGGCTGTGACGAGGTGCAGGGATTCCTGTTCAGCAAGCCCCTGCCGCCGGGAGAGTGCCGCGACCTGGTGATGCGCCAGGAGGCCGGCGAAGAGGTCGCGGTCGTCAGCCGGTGAACCGCGGAACGGGTCACGCGTTCCGCGGAGCAAGCCACGCGTTCCGCGGAACGGGTCACGTGATGCGTGGAACGAGTGACGCGATCCGCGGAGCAAGCCACGCGATCCGCGGAATGAGCCACCCGTTCCGTGGAACAAGCCACACGTCCCGTGGAACAGGTGACGCTTCCCGTGGATCAGGTCATGCGTTCCGCGGAACGGGTCACGCGTCCTGCGGATCAAGTCACGCGTTCCGCGGGAAGCGTGACTCAAAACTCGGGAAGGATCAGACCAGACTCAGCCGCTGAGCGGGAGCCGGTGGTAGAGTCTGACGGCCATGAGCGATGCCCCTCCGTTCCCTCGTACGCTGCACGTCGGCATCCTGGTCTTCGACGGCTTCGAGCCGCTCGACGTCTGGGGCTTCACCGAGGCGTTCACGATCGCGCGTTTCATCGGGACAGACTACGGGAGCCCGCCGCCCTTCCCGTTCGAGGTCGTGCTCATCAGCAACGAACGCAAGCCGCACCGCGGAGAGGCGACTGCCCCCGCCGCGGTCAAGAGCTTCAACGGTCCGCGGGTGGCGCCGGACTTCTTCCGCGACGAGGCGCTCGAGCAGAGCCTCGACGTCTTGATGATCCCCGGCGGGCAGGGCGTCCGCAACCTCCTCGACGACCGGCACCCGAAGCAGAAGCGCGCTCTCCTCGACTGGGTGCAGGCCATGGACCAGCGGGTCCAGCTCATGACCTCGGTCTGCACCGGCGCCGCGGTGCTCGCGGCCGCCGGGCTCCTCGACGGCCGGCCGGCAGCGACCAATCACCAGGCCTTCGGGTGGGTGGCCGGCTTCGGCCCACGCGTGCAGTGGGACAACGTCTCGCGCTGGGTGGACGCCGGCCGTTATGTCACCTCCGCGGGCGTCTCCGCCGGGACGGACATGGCCTTTCACCTCGTCCAACGCCTCGCCGGCCGCGCCGTCGCCGAAGTCGCCGCAACGGGCGCCGAATACGACTGGCACCGCGATCCCGAAGAGCCGATTTACTATCCGCAGCAGGCGGCTGTGCCGTCGGATTGACAGTCGTCTCGGCGAAGGCCCCCGCGCGCACTTGCTCAAGTTGCGGAACACGTGATGCATAACTCGGAACCTGTCATCTGTTCCACGGATTGGATCACCCGAACCGCGGATGGCGTGACCTGTTCCGCGGGAAACCTCATCCCATCGCCGGGAAGGCTCACGTCAACCGGCGGAAGGGAAGCCTCATCCGCGGTAAGGGTGAGTTGATCCACGGAGTGGGTGATCTGAAGCGCGGAGTGGGTGATCTGAACGGCGGGAAGGCTCACGTGAACCACGGGAAGGGAGACACCAACCACAGAATGGCTGATCTCAACCGGCGGAAGGGAGACCTGAACCACGGGTAGGGTGATCCGAACCGAGGTAGGGGTGACGCCAAACACTGACGTTGCCGCTTCGCGCTGCGTCTCTTCCTGAGGGAGCTTGAGCGCGGCCAGGGCTTCCCGGTGGAGCCAGGCTCGCGGGAGCCCAGCGCCCGCCGTTGACCATGTCCTTAGATTCTGATAGCCTTCCCATCGCAAAGCGGAGACAGCATGCGTAGAGGTGGATCCGTTTGGAGGGGATCAGAATGAAGACTGTTGGGGAGTTCAAGATTCTGGAGAGAGAAAAGACGGACCTCACCCTCGACGCATCGTTTGTTACGGCCTTGGGAATCCGCGAGGGTGCCGTCCTCTATGGAGTTGTGCCACAGTCTCGAGAAGAAGGGCTGGAACAGGCGGGTGGAGATGCCGAGAATCGCTTGATGACGTTGATCGTCACCTCTCTTCCACCCGAATCCTGGCCGCGTCTCATCAGAATGTCCGTTACCCTCGATCCCCAGCCGGGCTCCCTCTACTCTTTAGTCGAGGTGCTCAACAACCTTCGGATCTTTCCCCGCCACCTAGAAGATGTCACGGGGACGACTTTCAATGGCAAGGAGCAGAGTGGTGAACCCATCCTACCGAGCGCCACGTTCGTTTTGGAGCTGCCCCGGCCCGAAGCGCTCAACCCCAGGGACGCAGAGCTGCACAACTGTTTGCGGCAGGTCATCGAGGACCATAAAAAAAGTGCCGCGGCGATCGAACGTCTCGAAGACGTATTGCGCTCCACGAGCAAAAGGAAGGTGGGTGTGCGGTGGATATCCCCCATGTGGACTCTCAACACCCTTGGGGAACAGCGCCAGGCTGAAAAGATCAAGGTCGTCAAATCGCGGGGAAGCGCGCCGGACGCGGTGAGCCTGGATTTGAGCCTGTTGCCCTGGCGGCGATTGCTGTGGAAGCCTGTGGCGCCGTTCAAGGAAAACAAGCGTGAAGGCAAGATTCTGGCCATGCCGTCGCTGGATTCCGATGAAAAGACGATCGCGTTCTATTTTTACCAATACTCCAACCATCTGGTCGTCGAATTCGACCTCATTACACCCGCTTTCGGCCTCGAGCATATCTGGTGGGAGTACATCTATGACTGCGTGCAGGCGGCCCGCGGCAACGTTCTCGGCAGCGCCAGCTCGGCTTCCGTGAATGGCCGCTGGAAGGCGCTCCAGTGCACGGCGATGTTCCCTCTGAAAGATCCCTCGACGGGTGCTGAAAATCCAAAGCCGATCGTACATTGCTTCCGCAAGCTCCAGGGTGATCGCAGCTCGACGGAAGAATTCAGGAAGTTCGACGCGCGTGTTCGGAAAGAACGTGATGTGATCGGGTCGGAAATTCTGCCGAAGGAAGTCGAGGAAAACTGGAGAAGGAAGAGCTTCAGCTCGCCGCCGGATCAGCTCGAGTCGAGTCAGTTGGAGAAGCTCATTGTTTGGGACCCTTTCGAGGATTCACCGGGTCCACGATTTGCCGATTTTTTCGCGGCAAATCCGTTCAGTTTCACCCTGCCTCTGGATCTCCAAGGGTACAATCGATTGTACGGTCAAAAAACCCCCTCGGGCGCGCAGCGGACGCGCCTCGGCCTGGCGGAGATCATCGCCGACAAGTTGTCGCCGGCTCACTCAGCGCCTACAGAAGGAAAGAGCGCCGGAGAAAACATCGCGATCGTCGGTGCCCATCGGGCGGGTAAGACGACTGTTCTGAGCCTGGTGTATGGCATCTTGGAGCAACCCAAGGCCTTCGGAGAGGTTCCCGTGATCCCCGTGCGGATCACGGCGTCGGTCACTCCACCGCACATGTTGTTCATGGCGATCCTGGACGAGGTCTCCCGTCCGGCGAAGGAAGTCGAAGGGTTCAGGGAATCCCTGCGGAGGTCCTGGGGCAAGATCTTCGCATTGGCAGAGGCCGTGCTGAAGGGGGCCGAGCTGAAGCTGGGTCCTCTGACCTACAAGTTCAAGGAACCCCTGGAGAGCGCACGTGAGGCGGAGGATTCACCTGCTACGAGCGACGAAAAACTGCGTAATCTTCTGGTCCGGATCGAGGAGGAGAAGCCAGCCGCACTGCCCGAATTTCTCAAGCTGTCGTTGAGCGCTTTGCGTGATGCTTTGGAAGCTCTCGGCGACGGTGTCCGGCTGGTCGTCGTGCTGGATGAATTCTCTGAGGCGGCTGCTTGGGGTGACCCTAGAACGCTGGCTGTCTGGCGTCACGCGATCGAATCGACCGAGTATTCCCGAATCCGGTGGCTCTTCTCCAGCACCCTGCCGGTGAAGGAGGCGGCCGACTACTCGCCGATCACGAATATCTTTTTGGAATACAACGTGGGCTCGCTTCCGGACGACGAGAGCCAGCGATTGCTCGATGCGTTTTCATTTACCGCGTGGCAAGAAAAGGAACCGAGCCTACGGCCCGTCCTGACGAATCCGGCGAGGACCTTCCTGATCGGTGTCACGAGCAGCCTGCCCTATCTTCTCCAGGTCTCCTGCTACCACGTTTACGATCGGGCAACACGGACCAATTTCCCTTTGATCAACATGGCGCTGTGCCGCAAGATCATCCTGGCGCGGGTCCTGCCTGAAATCGCTGATTACCTGGAGCATCAATGGAGTCAGCTTCCGGAAGGCGCTCAGCGGTTCATTATTGACTCCCTCGAAGCGCTGCCTGAAGATCTGCGAAACCCAAACAAGTTCATGAAGTATTTCAGACGCTGGGAAGTTCCGCTCGAGCGAGTGCCTCCAGGCTCGCTGAAGGCCTTGGACCGGTCCGGCCTGCGCGGCAACGATGGGCCCTGCGTCGCTCCCATGGTCGCTGCGTGGCTGCTGACCCGCGCCGGGCGGCCCGGCGGGCCGCTGGGCTCGGCGACGAAGGCCGACGCGGCCAAGGACGACTGGTGATGCTCGAAGCGGTCTGGAGGCCGAAAATTTACGCCTGAGTCAATGCCGTGGTGCCGCGGTGACGACCTCCAACGCCCGTTCGACCACTTCGCCCCTTCTCGCGGCGATGCCTTTCACGGTCCGGGTGGCGGGCACCGTCGGCTGTACCCCGACGCCGAGAGCGGCGGCGAATCCCGAGGCCGAGAGGCGAGCTGGCTGCCGTTCCCTTTGAACGAGTCGGGCACCGCACCTTCGGCTCATTCTCCTGCCGGGCTTTGGGGCGTCCTGGATCAGCCCTCCCGTGCTCCCCGAGCCTCGCCAAGCGCTCAGCCCGCCACTCCCGCCTTCTCACCGCCCCCCAACTCCGCACCACTGCCTGGTCCCCACCTGCCGCCTCCCCATCCGACTTGACTTTGACGGATACCCCAGCGGGAGCCCGGCGCCGCTTGTCCTCGGGGGCCGGTCCGGGGTATAAACAAGACGTATGCATACGAGTGTCGCGATCCCCCAGCATCCTGTTGAAACCACAAACCAAAACTTCACCGCCCTGGGGCTCAGCGCACCGATCCTGCACAGCGTTGGCGACGTCGGCTTCGAGCATCCGACTCCGATCCAGGCGAAAGTGATCCCGGTGGCCCTGAGCGGCCGCGATCTGGTCGGCTTGGCCGAGACCGGCTCCGGCAAGACGGCCGCGTTCGTGCTCCCGCTGGCGGAGCGCCTGCGCCATGGCAGCGGCATCCAGGCCCTGATCCTCTCCCCCACCCGCGAGATCGCCCTGCAGACGGAAGCCTTCCTCGAGCTGTTCGGCGGCGACCAGCATCTGCGGACCGTGTGCCTGATCGGCGGCGTCAAGATGGGTCCGCAGATCCGTGGTCTCTCCCGGCCCTACGACGTCGTGGTCGCCACTCCGGGCCGGCTGATCGACCACATGGAGCGCCGCACGCTGCGCCTCAACCGCGTCCACTACCTGGTGCTCGACGAGGCGGACCACATGCTCGACATGGGGTTCATGCCGCAGGTGCAGTCCATCCTCCGCGAGCTGCCGCGGGAGCGCCAGACGATGATGTTCTCCGCCACCATGCCGCCGCCCATCGAGCGCCTGGCGCAGCAGTTCATGTTCGATCCGGTGCGCATCGACATCCTCCCCGAGGGGGGCGCCGCCTCCGGCATCAGCCATCGCGTCTACCTGGTCGAGGAGGACGACAAGAAGGCCTGCCTCCTGGCCCTCCTCCATCAGGAGCTGGGCAGCACTCTGGTCTTCATCCGCCGGAAGACCGACGCCGAGTGGCTGTCGGGCGTGCTGGAGCGCGAGGGCCATCCGGTCGAGCGCATCCACTCGAACCTCTCCCAGGGGCAGCGCACCCAGGCGCTTCAGGGCTTCCGCGAAGGCGAGCACCGCATTCTGGTGGCCACCGACATCGCCGCCCGCGGCATCGACGTGCCGCGCGTGCGCCACATCATCAACTTCGACATGCCCGAGACCGTCGAGGACTACATCCACCGCGCCGGCCGCACCGCCCGCGGCAGCGCCCAGGGCATCGTCTCCTCGATCGCCACCTGGCTCGACAAACCGAAGATCAAGGACATCGAGCAGACCCTCGGCGAAGACCTCCCGCGCTGCACCGTCCCCGGCGTCGAGCCCTACATGGAGATGAGCCCGAAAGTGAGCATGGGCGGCGGGCGGCGAAACCTGCGCGTGAAG
>Ga0075426_10003184_pt1 | contig 11743 bp, 8 predicted proteins | sample SoiMethybrSBSTD5_FD_75304 | JGI IMG/M metagenome (GOLD analysis project Ga0075426, IMG submission 75304) | Bulk soil microbial communities from a Populus tree surrounding site in Tennessee, USA - Soil MetaG P. TD hybrid SBSTD5 | ecosystem: Environmental > Terrestrial > Soil > Tree plantation...
ACGTTCAGCACTGAAGCGCCGGCATCGACCGCCACGTCCAGCACTTCGCATAAGTAGTCGATGTCACTACGCGTCGCGTCTTCCGCTGAAAACTCAACGTCTTCGGCGTAGCTGCGGGCCTGCGCCACGGCGGCACGCGTCATCTCAATCACTTCGGCGCGGGATTTTTTTAGCTTGTGTTCAAGGTGAATGTCAGACGTGGCGCAAAAAGTGTGAATGCGCGGATGCGCCGCCCGCCTCAACGCCTCGGCAGCACGCGCGACGTCCTGTTCGGCGGTGCGACACAGTGCCGCGACCCTGACTTCGCGACACTGTGACGCGACCGCGCGAACTGCCGCAAAGTCGCCCTCTGACGCGATGGGAAAACCGGCTTCGATGATATCTACGCCGAGTTCCTGAAGTTTTTCCGCCATCCGGACCTTCTCGCGCAGATCCATCGAACACCCGGGCGACTGTTCGCCATCGCGTAGAGTGGTGTCGAAAATGCTGATGCGGCTTTGTGACATGGGAGATCCTCCTGCGGGCAAGAGAGGATGCTAAGGAGAGTTGGGCCAAGAGTCAAAGCTATAATCTTTATAGGAAGATAAATACTTTTTACCTCGCAGGCACCTGCGCGATCAGGCGCGCGTAAGCCTCAAATTGGCCCGTGTAATAGAGGCGCGTCAGGTCTTTTTCGAGTTGTTCTTGTTGTGTTTGGCGGAGCCGGACGCGAATTTCGCGAAAGATTTTCTCCTTCAGCCAGTAGCCGTGATCGTAGCGTTCCCCGATGGCGCCCGCAGAAGCGAGCTTGTCGATTTCGGGCGTCGTCAGGCCACGCCGCCACGCCGCGCGATAGACCATCAAGCCTTCCTGAAACGACTGATTCGCGATCTGCGTGAAAAGCGCGTTGAGTCCTTTCCAGCCTTCCTTGTGCACGTCGAAGAGCGGCACGACGTCGGGGTGCGGATTGCTCGCTGTTTTGTAGTCCAGCAGCGAGACGCGCAGATCGATCTTGCGATCGCCGTCGTAGTCGTATTCCACCGTGTCGAGAAATCCGTTGTTGTCAGTGTCCGTATACTTCACGAGTTCCTCAACGCGCGGCGCGATCGGTTTCGGCGACGGCGCCTTGCTGCCGCCGTGATACTCCGCGTTCTTGTCTACCGTCCAGGCGCCCCACTCCGCGCCGGCGAGATGCAACTTGCGATCGAACACGCCAACGTAGAGTTTGCCGCCGCCGGAATTGTCTTCGTCAAACTCGCCGCGGTCGCCAAGCGAATCAGCCTGTGGATGGCCCGACAAGCCCGGCTTCTCGTCCGGACCGGCCATCGCCAGCTCCGCATAGTTGCCCCGGCGCCACTTCTTCGTCGAATAGAGATCGATGTCCTTTGGACCACCAAAACCGTGCATCGGGTAATACATCTCGACGCGCTCCCAGCGATGATCGTCGTCGTCTTCGTCGAAGACGAAATACATGTTGGCCCACTTTGCGGTAAAGAAGTTGTCGAAACTTTGCTCGTGCGGCATGAACATCAGCTCGTCAATCTTGCGCCAGTTGTTCCACTGAAAACAGCCGTCGAACTTCGGATTACCTTTGAGCGCCGGATACTTATGCACAAACTGCCGGTAGGGAATTCCCGGACCGCCCGAGCCACGCAACGTCATGTCGTAATCCGTCTCGTTGCCTTTGGTTGAATCGTTGTCGACGTCGAAAGTGGCAAACGCTTCAGTGAGCACGCCGGAAAGGTTCGTCTTGTCTTTGTCGAGCGGCGGCACGGGATCGAGCCAGCGAATGGCCATCTCGCTCAAGCCGTCGTTGTCCAGGTCGAAGAAAGCAAACGGATTTTCCCAATTGAGTCGCGGGTCGTTTAGTGATTGCGGCGGACGATGAACCTTAAGAAAGATCGCGTCGCCGTTGTAATCGGGCAGCCAGTCGCAACAACCGGTGTAGGCCCAGTTGTCGTTGCCGAAATCAAACTTGGTCCAATCGAGATAGCCGAGCACGCCGTCTTTTTCGACGTCGATGAAGATCATCCAGTGCGAATCGGTGGGATCCCACTTACCTTCGGTCCACGTGCGGCCTTGCGTGACAAAGGCTTCGAGATCAGCGCGGCCGTCGCCGTCGTTGTCGGCCCACTTGATGTTGATGTCGGTGTCGCTGTCGTAAAGGCCGTCGCCGTTTTTGTCGATCTGCATCACGTCGCCGACCTGATCGCCGCGCGTGTCGGTGGGCAGCATGTCGCCGTTTTCGTCGAGCCAGCGCACCCGCTTACCGTTCCACCAACGCTCGAGAATGTCGGGCTTGCCGTCGTGATCGATGTCGATCCGCACGATCTCGTCAGAAGGTGACGTTGATTTGAGGGCAGTGCGGCGAAGGTCATTTTGGACTACGGATAACACGGACAAGAAAGTAAGAAGGCAGAAGGTGATGTAGGACATGTCGCGGGCTTATAGCACTTTGGATTTGCGAGGAGCAAGCCGGGCGTGTTAAAGACGTGCGCTCATGAAACGCGTTAGTCGTCGAGACTTCTTGAAGTCAACGTCAGGTGCTGTGGTTGGCGGCGCGGTGCTGAATCGATTGTCAATTGCGGAGGCGCGCGCGCCGCAGGATGGTCCCGTTACGTCGGTGCGGTTGCGCGATTGGGAGTATCGACGCGGCAGTCTCGGTGGACCGTGGGAAGCCTGGCGCAAGGTGAACGACGACGCGAACAAGTGGAGCGCAGTGCACTTGCCGCACTCGTTCAACGCGCTCGATGCAGTCGATCCCGACACGGCTTATTACCAGGGACCCGGCTGGTATCGCACACGTTTTCAACTCGCGAATCCTTACGTTAACGGCCGCACCTTGCTGCATTTCGAAGGGGCCGCGCAGAAGAGTGCGGTCTATGTTCACACTGAGAAGGCCGGAGAGCACATCGGTGGTTACGACGAGTTCGTCGTTGACATCACTGACCAGGCGAACAAGTACGCGAAGCTAAGTGACCCGCCGGGTTCGGTCCCCGTCGCGGTCATGTGCGACAACTCGCGCGACCTGGAGATGATTCCCTCGAACCTGAGCGACTTCAACTTGTACGGCGGTCTGTTTCGTTACGTGAATCTGGTTTACGCTCCGGCAATTTCGTTGGAACGCGTGCTGATCGATGCGGAGGTTTTGTCTGACGGTAAAGCTAAGATCAGGATCCGTACACGCGTTTACAACCCGCGGGCCTTACCTGAGCCGGTTGAGCTGACAGTAAACGTGAAGAGCCCTAAAGGTGATGTCGTTTTGGACCGGGGATTTGAAACCGTAATTGAGAAACCGGTTTTATGGTCGCCGGATGATCCCGCGCTTTATAGCTGCACCGTCACGTTGAAGAGCACGCACGGATCGATGTCGGTCACCGAGCGCTTCGGTATTCGGTCGTTCGAGTTTGTTAAGAATGGACCGTTCAAACTTAACGGCCGGCGATTGTTGATCCGCGGCACACAGCGTCACGAAGATCATGCCGGCGTCGCGTCAGCGATGACCGAAGATCAGATCAAGCAGGAAATGCGCCTGATCAAGAACCTCGGCGCAAACTTCATCCGGCTCGGTCATCACCAACAATCGCGCACGGTGCTCGAGATGTGTGATGAGTTGGGACTGCTCGTTTGGGAAGAGATTCCGTGGTGTCGCGGCGGCCTCGGCGGCGAACGCTACAAGGAACAGGCGCGGCGCATGTTGCGCAACCTGATCGATCAGCATCGCAATCATCCGTCGGTGATCATTTGGGGGCTCGGCAACGAAAACGATTGGCCTGGCGATTTTGAAGAGTTCGATAAAGACAAGATTCGCGCGTTCATGATCGAGCTCAACACGCTCGCTCACAGTCTCGATCCTTCCCGCAAAACCGCTATTCGTCGTTGCGACTTCTGCAAAGACGTCGTCGATGTTTACTCGCCATCGATCTGGGCCGGCTGGTACCAGGGGCCATACACGGATTACAAGTCGCGGACGCTGGCGGAGATCGCAAAGGTGGATCACTTCCTGCACATGGAGTGGGGCGGCGACAGTCATGCGCGCCGCCACTCGGAAGCGATCGACCAGGTGCTCGCGAAGTATGTCGCGGGCGAAACGCCTGACGAGCGCGGTTTAAATTATCAGTTGAACGGTGGCGTCAGTCGCGCGGCGAACGATGGCGACTGGTCAGAAACTTACATCTGCAATCTGTTTGATTGGCACTTGAAAGAGCAGGAGACGATGCCGCAACTCGCAGGTAGCGCGCAATGGATCTTCAAAGACTTTGCGACGACGTTGCGGCCCGGCAATCCGGTGCCGCACGTGAACCAGAAGGGGTTGGTCGAGCGCGATCTCACGTTGAAGGAGGGTTACTTCGTTTTTCAGTCTTACTGGTCGGAGACGCCGATGGTCCATATCTACGGTCACTCGCGGCCTGTGCGTTGGGGCGCGAAAGACGAACTCAAGCTCGTGAAGGTTTATTCGAACTGTGCGGCGGTGGAGTTGTTTGTTAACGGGCAGTCGATGGGCGTGAAGAAGCGTAACAGTCAGGAGTTTCCGGCGGCTGGACTGCGCTGGCTGGTGCGGTTTCGCGAAGGCGAGAATGCAGTAAGAGCAGTTGCCGCGGACAAAACGGATCTCACGGACGAAATCCGTTTTGTTTACCAGACGGAACAGTGGGATAAACCGGCGCGATTGGCATTGCGCGAATTAACACGGATTGGCGAGCAGTCGGTGCTGGAGGTTCGAGCGGTTGATACGAAAGGTGTGTCGTGTCTCGACGCTCGTAACTTCGTACGCTTCGAGCTCGCGGGCGATGGCCGTTTGATAGACAACCTCGGGACGTCCACGACTTCGCGCAAAGTTCAGCTCTACAATGGCCGCGCGCTGATCAGTGTTGACCTGCAAAAAGGAAAATCGGTCGTCAGCGTGTCGTGTGAAGGACTGCCGACGACCTTTTTGAGTCTTGGTTGAAAGAAACTCTATAACGAGAAACTGCCGTAGAACGCGCTGTTCTCGCCCGAACGCGACCAGGGGCTCGTGATCACCTTGCCTGAGTAAGTGGCTTTGACGGTGTAACCGACTTTGCGATTTTCAAGACCGACAAGCGGTGCGTACCAGACGAGGTTCGGCATCTTGCAGCAGAGATCGTTCGGCATTGCTTCGACGTTGATCGACGCGTCATCCGCCGCAACAGCGTAGCTGCGCGCTTTGTGTTCAAAACTGATCGCTGCGCTGCGAACCTTAACAACGTTTCCGAGCGAGGCCGAGTACTTTTGTTGCAGCGCGTCGATCATTGCTTTCGCTTGCGCATCCGATGCTTGTGAGTCAATGATGATCTCTGAGGAGTGCGCGGCGTTACTCTCTGACAAGTTCGCATCGGACGTGACAATTGCCATCGCGCGTATGCCGCTGAGATCCACGCCCTGCCATTTTCCGGAGGTCACGTTCCAGGCCATCATCGCGTCGCGTCCGGTCGTCACAAACTCGCCGTTGTAATGACAGGCGCCGGCGAACACGCTGGCTGTGCGCACTTCAACATAATCGCCACGCAGGCTGACGTTTTCCGCCCTCGAACTAAAGACCAGCGCGCTAAGCGCGATCATCATTACGGCTGCTGCAAACAAAACTCGCTTCATTTCTCGACCTCCAGTAAAACAGATAACACGAATTATAACCCCTTGACCGCGGAACTGTAGCACGCGCGGCCGGGGCCACACGCGTCCGGATCGACACGGCGATTGTCAGGGCCGATCACTTCCTGAGTTTCACAGCACCAGACGTGGTTCGCCGCGTCGAGATAATCATCGGCGCTCGACGCGAGCCGATCCAGCAGGAAGAATTTTTTCGAACGCAGCGAGCCGCAGAAAGGCGACTGCATCGCCGCGGGCGCCGTAGTTGTTTCGTTCACGTCGTTCGCCATAACTCCGATCTCCTCTTAAATGTTTCCCGCCTTCGTCAATGCGCGCCGGACGAGCGTCTGTGTGAGCGGCACCTTGTACGCGTTCTTCTCCAGCGGCTTCGCATCCGCGAGCGCGATCATTGCCGCCTCGGCAAGGACATCTGCGCTCAACTGCTTTCCGATCAAAAACTTTTCTGCCGCGGGCACGCGCCACGGTACCGGCGCCACGCCGCCGAGCACCAAGCGAACGTCGCGGACCGCGCGATCGGGTCCGAGTTGCACGGCGGCGGCAACTGAAGCCAGCGCGAAGTCGAGCGACTCGCGTTCTTTAAACTTCAAGTAAGTCGAACGAGCGGCAACGGCGGACGCGGGTACAAAGATCTCGGTGATGAGGTCGTCGTTTTCCAATACGTTCTCACGACGAATGCTCCCCTGCGATGGCAGCGTGAAAAACTTATCGAGCGGAATCACGCGCCGCCCGCTTGCGCCCGTGACCGTAACGCGTGCGCCCAGCGCGAGCAGCATCGGCGCGAGATCGGACGGATGCACGATGTACGATGGACCACCAGCAATGATCGCGTTGTACTTGTTCTCGCCCTTTGCCGCGTAACACTCGGAACCACCCTTCTTCAAACAGACGACTTCTTCGAGGCGAAAGTACCAGCAACGCGGACGCTGACAGAGATTGCCGCCGACGGTGCCGAGGTTGCGAATCTGCGGCGTAGCGATCGAATGCGCGGCTTCGCTCAGCCCGGGAAAACTCTTGCGCACACCGGCGTGCTCTTCGAGTTCGGCAAGCGTGACAAGCGCGCCGATCGTCAGGCCGCGTGCATTGAGCGTGATGCGGTTTAGTCCCGGAATGTGCTTGAGATTGACGAGCCGGGCCGGGCGCGACGTGTAGTCTTTCATCGTCGTCAACAGATCCTGCCCGCCTGCGATCGGCCGCGGCGCCTCATCGATGTCTGTTGCCGCGGAAGTGACGCTCAACAGCTTCACCGCTTCGCTAATGTTTGTTGGATTGGTCCACTCAAACGCTTTCATACTAGTGTCTCCGAATTCCTGAGGTCGGTACCGGGAGCGATAGCGACCGGATTGACGGTCAGCCAGCGACCCCGTTGCTACCGCTCCGGGTACTGACAAGTCCCATCAAAATCTTGTCGGGTGTGATTGGCAGTTCGCGGACGCGGATGCCGGTTGCATTGAACACCGCATTGGCGACCGCGCCGACCGCGGGAATGATGCAGCCTTCCGCGATGCCGATAACTGCTTCGCGCTTGTCATCGTCGTCGATGATCGGTACGAGCTCCGGCATCTCGAGACTGCCCGGCAACTTGTAATCACCAAAACCCGGATTGAGCTGCATGCCGAGTTGCGCGTCCATCACGCGCCCTTCCCACAAAGCCATGCCGAGCGCCTGAATCATGCCGCCGTTGATCTGGCTTTCGAGCGTCAGCCGGTTCAACGGCAAGCCACCGTCCTGCACGTGGACCATCTTGATCGGTTTGACGTGCCCGGTCTCGACATCCACTTCAACTTCGGCGAAACACACGCCGTGAATGCCACGCGACTGCAAATCGGCGCGCCACTCGCCGTGCGACGTGATGCCCGCCGCCGGCAACGCTGCGCAAGCTTGTTTCCAAGCGAGCGATTGGCCTTTCGCGCTCACGTTTCCATTTGCGAAGACGACTTCTTCCGGTTTCGGATTGCCAAGCAGCGGCGCGACGCGCTCGGCCAGCATCAGGCGCGCTTTGATCGCCGCGTCTTTCACCGACGGGGAGAGCGACGCCGCGGTGGTTGAGCCGCCGGACGGATTCGCGGAACCCAGTTTTGAACTTCCGATCTGTTCCCTCACGTCGTTCATGCCGAGGCCGAATTCTTCAGCGACGATAGCGCGCGTGAATGTGCGTGTTCCCGTGCCGAGATCCTGTGAACCGACCGCGACCAGCACCGAGCCGTCTCGTGAAATGGTCACATCGACTTTGCATTGATTGTTGCCGCCGCCGCCCCAGGTGCCGACCGCGCAACCCATGCCGCGTTTCAATGGACCAGGATTGCCGCCAGCGATCGGATTTCGTCTGGACCAACCGATCTCTTTCGCCCCACGATCGAGTTGCCGGTGATAAACCTCGTCGCGCAGGTTCTTCTTGCGAAAGGCGACCGGATCCATCTTGATCTTGTAAGCGAGTTCGTCGACGAGCGACTCGACCGCGAACGACGCCTGCGGATGACCGGGCGCGCGCATCGCGATGGCGGAGTCTTCGTTCGTGTGCAGCGCGTAAACCTCACGATACGTGTCGCCCATGCGATAGATGTACGGCTGACCCGCTTGCGATCCCTGTCCGACACCGCCGAGACGATACTGACGTGCTTGCATCGCGACGATCGTGCCGTCGTTCTTCACACCCGCTTTCAACTTCTGCCACGAGCCCGAACGATTGCCGGCCATCACAAACTCGTCGTAACGCGTGAGCATCAGTTTCACCGGCGCTTTCGCCTGCTTCGAAAGCCGGCAGGCAAACATTCCTTCGGTGCCGATGCCAAACTTCGAACCAAAGCCGCCGCCCATGTGCTCGACGCGCGATTCGACCGCGCTTTGCTCGAGTCCCAACTCTTTCGCCGCGTCCGCGGGGATCGTGAACGTTCCCTGCGTGGAAGCGTAGACGATCGCCGTGTCACCACCGCGATAATCGACCACCATGCCGTGCGTTTCGAGACACGCATGATGAAGCCGCGGCGTGATGTACTCCTCGTCGACAATCGCATCGGCCGTCGCGAAAGCGGCTTGCACTTTCGCGGGATCGCCGTTCTTTGCTTTTTCCTGAAGGTTACTTTCTTCGGCGACGACCTTGGGTGCGTCGGGACGCGCAGCGGCTGCGGCATGGACCACGTGCGGCAGCACTTCATAATTCACTTTGATCGCGCGCAACGCATCGCCCGCAATCTCGGGAGTCGTCGCCGCGACCGCCACCACGGGCGCGCCCGCAAACCGCAATTCTGTCAGTGGCGCCTGCACGATCGCTTTCACTCCGGGAATCTTCGCGGCTGTGTCAGTGTCGATGCTGGCGACACGCGCGTGGCCGTGCGGACAACGAAGAATGCGGCCGTACAACATGCCGGGCAGACGCTGGTCGTATGTGTAACGCGCCGCGCCCGCCACTTTGACTGGTCCATCGACGCGAGTGAGACGGTGATTCAGCAACGTGTGCTTGTCGTTTGGTCCCCAGCCTGGACCGCTGTCCTCATCGACTTCAATCTCGACCATCTGTTCGACGCCGTTGACGACGCGAGGTACGCGAATCTTTTTCTTCGGTTTTGGGGACGGCGATGGAGTAGCTTGTGGTTGCTGTGGCATGGTTCTTCCTCAGACCTGCGAAGACGATGACGAAGACTTGGCCGCCGCGAGTGCGGCCTCGAAGATTCGTGGATAGGTGCCGCAGCGGCAGAAATTTCCTTTGCACGCCTCGCGCACTTCATCGAGCGACGGGTTTGGGTTCTGCTTCAGGTAAGCCGTGATTGTGGTCACGAAACCCGGCGTGCAGAAGCCGCACATCAATGCATCGTGCTCGACGAACGCTGCCTGCACGGCGTTTGGTTTTTCCTGCGTGCCGAGTCCTTCGACCGTGGTGATCTTTTTGTTCGTCGCATCGACTGCGAGTACGAGACACGAGTAAGCGGGTTTGCCGTCGAGCAGAACGGTGCAGGCGCCGCAAGTGCCAACGTCGCAAACGAGCTTTGGTCCGGTGACGGCGGGATCGAGATGATTGCGCAACGCGTTGAGCAGTGTCGTGCGCGGCTCGACTTCAACCGTGCGGCGCTGGCCATTCACGTCGAGCGTGATCTTCGTCGCACCGGAGATCGTTTGCGGTGTAGTTTCTTTCGCCTCCGTCTCCACAAAAAGGTGATCGGCGATGGCCGCACCCGCCCCCGCAATGCCGACGCCCTTCAGGAACTTTCGTCTGCTTCGGTTCATGATTCTTCTCCAGAAACGTCTTGACAAGAAAATAGTCGAGACATATTGTTCGCGCTCGTCGCTACTGGTCAAACCAATTTCGAATTCAATGGGAGCACATAAATTAACACGAAAACGAAGATCATTAGAACAGTCGCGCTGTTGATTGTCGCCGCGTTTGGCTGTGTGTCGTCTCGCGCGCAGAAGGCGAGTGGTAAGAAGACCGTTGATTGGTCGGTGGCCATGGTCGAGTCGACGATGAAGCGTTATCCCACCGCTAAGGATCTCGGCTCGTGGGGTTATGCGAAGTCGCTCTATCTGTACGGACAGTATCTCGTCTACAAGCGAACTCACGATCCGCGCTACCTCAAGTACATCAAAGACTGGGTCGATGATCACGTCGATGCGAATGGAGTCGTTACCAGCGCAAACGCACAAGGCGAAGTGAGCGAAGTGAAGTTTGACAATCTCGACAGCATGTTGCCGGGCAATCTTCTCCTGTTGCTCTACCAGGAAACGAAAGAGCCGAAATACAAACTCGCCGCCGCTCGCATCAGGCAAAGATTCGACACTTATCCGCGCACTAAAGACGGCGGTTTCTGGCACGCGACCGGTAAGAGCCGTGAGTGGCAGTTGTGGGGCGACGGCGTCTTCATGTCGATGCCGTTTCTAGTGCGCTACGGGAATCTTTTCGGCGACAGCAAGTACACGAACGACGAAGCAACGCGACAGCTAATTATCTACGCCAGCCATTTGAATGACGCGAAAACAGGCTTGATGTTCCACGCCTACGATGAGAGCGGCCAATCAACCTGGGCTGACAAAGACACGAAACATTCGGCTGAAATCTGGTGCCGGGCGATGGGCTGGTTCGGCATGACCTTGATCGAGGTCCTGGAGCTGCTTCCGAAAGATCACCCAAACCGGCCGAAGCTGATCGCGCAGCTCAATCAACTCGTCAAAGCCTGGGCCAACTTTCAGGACAAGAAAACCGGACTCTGGTACCAGATCGTTAACAAGGGAGACAACCCTGACAACTGGTTGGAGACCTCCAGCTCGAGTATGTACAGCTACGTGATCGCGATGGCCGCCGATCGTGGTTACGTGAACAAGAGTTATCTCGACGTCGCGAAGAAAGCGTACGCGGGCGTACTAACCAAACTATCGCTCGACGCGGACGGCCAGACCAACATCAGCGACATCTGTGAAGGCACCAACGTCGCGGATCTCGCTTACTACTTCGCCCGCAAACGAAACACAAACGACTTCCACGGCCTCGGCGCGTTTCTGATCATGAACGAGAAGTTTATGAACAAGACGCTCAAAGGCAGCAGCCGCTCTCTCTGGCAACGATAAAGCCATCCACAGATTCCACAGATTTACTTCTGTCTGCACGTCTGTCACTGCTGTCTGCGTAATCTGCGGATGGTTTTTACTGAAAAACTCTTGACGCCGGTCTGGATTGGTATTATAAGTTCCGCGCTCGTCTCCAGATTGTTATGACCAATTCAAAGGTCACCAGACTTAAGATCATCAAGCCAGTTCGTTCGGGACAAACGACTGAACAGGTGGTCGCCCGTGTCTACGAACTGATCAAGCAGGGGGGGTTGCAGCCTGGTGAACGTTTGCCTCCAGAGCGCGAGTTGTCAAAACAACTGGGCATCAGCCGGCCTTCGTTGCGTGCTGGTCTGAGTTCGTTGATCTCGATGGGCGTGCTTCAGTCGCGGCAGGGTTCGGGCACGTTCCTGGTTGATGGACCGCCGGCGCTCGACAGCGAACCGCTGCGGTTGCTGGCGCAGCTTCACGGTTTCAGTTTCGATCACATGTTCGAGACTAGATCGATCCTGGAAGTCGGCGCCGCGGGACTGGCGGCGGAGCGTGCGACCGGCGATCAGCTCGCAACGATGTCGGAAGAGATCGCCGACATGTTTGCGTGTCT
>Ga0075426_10003186_pt1 | contig 11739 bp, 15 predicted proteins | sample SoiMethybrSBSTD5_FD_75304 | JGI IMG/M metagenome (GOLD analysis project Ga0075426, IMG submission 75304) | Bulk soil microbial communities from a Populus tree surrounding site in Tennessee, USA - Soil MetaG P. TD hybrid SBSTD5 | ecosystem: Environmental > Terrestrial > Soil > Tree plantation...
CATCCGGGTCTATCCGGGCGTGGCCGAAGAGTTGCTCGCCAGCCGCACCTACATGGTGAACGCCGGCCTGTTTCGCGATCTCGACGTAATGCTCAGCACGCATATTGCGAACGATTTCGGAACCACGTACGGGCCCAGCGGCTCGGGACTGGTTTCCACCCAGTACAGCTTTCACGGCGAGAGCGCTCACGCGGCTAGTTCCCCGTGGAAGGGCCGCAGCGCGCTCGACGCGGTGGAGCTCATGGACGTCTGCTGGAACTTTCGCCGCGAGCATCTCCGTCCTGAGCAGCGCTCGCACTACGTGATCGTCCACGGCGGCGATCAGCCCAACGTCGTTCCGCCCGAGGCAACTGTCTGGTATTTCTTCCGGGAGTGGGATTACGAACGCATCCGCGACCTGCATGCCCTGGGAACCAAGATGGCGCAGGCTGCCGCCATGATGACCGACACCACCATGACCGAACGCGTGCTCGCCGCCACCTGGCCGGGCTACTTCAACAAACCCGTGGCCGAGGCGCTCACCGCCAACATCAAAGAGGTCGGGATGCCCGGCTGGTCGGAAGCCGATGAGACGCTGGCTCGCGCGGCGCAGACCGAGATGAAGAGCAAGGTGGAAGGGTTGCACAAGGAGGTCGCGGAGCTGAAGCCTGCAGGCGTGGATTACTCCAACGCCGGATCCGATGACATAGCAGAGGTGTCCTGGAGCCTTCCCACCGTCGTGCTGCGCTATCCAGGCAACATCCCCGGCATGGTGGCTCACCACTGGTCGAGCGGCATCGCCATGGCTACCCCCCTTGCGCACAAAGGCGCCACCGCCGGCGCCGAGGCTCACGCTATGACGGCGATAGACCTTCTGCTCAAACCAGATCTGCTTTCCGCGGCTCGCGCCTATTTCCAGGAGCAGACCCGCGAGACCAAGTGGCAATCGCTCGTGCCCGAGGGCACTACCGCTCCTATCGATCTCAACAAAGAGAAGATGGAACGCTTCCGGCCGGAGCTGCGCAAGCTACGCTACGATCCGGCGAAGTATAAAAACTACATGGAGCAACTGGGGATCCACTACCCCACGGTTCGCTGACAACTGGAACCCGAAAGCCCGCGTTCAGACGACCTGTTCCATCAGTGAGATGAGGTAGTCCTGGTCGAATGGCCCGGAACGGTACGTGCGCGCATCAAAGAACCGCCACAAGTACCGTTTTTTCTCCAGGCAGTAGAAGATGAACTGTTCCTCGATAGCCGCCTGGTCCAGCAGTTCCTGATTGAAGCAACGGATGGAGCCTTCCAGGATGTGCGGCACCCGAAAGTTCTCAGTCGAGATCATTTCCGGCGTGGACGCGAACTCGATCTGGAGGATACGGCCCCGTATGTTGATCTGCAGCAGGTTCACGCCGATATCTTGAAAGGAGTCAGGCGGATATACGGGCGGATCAACTTGTAATTTGGTGCTCGAGAGGCACCGGTTGAGCTCGGAGACGAACTTTTCGCAGATAGCGTGTAGCTCGGCCGCCGCCTGATGGCGAAGGGACGCGATCTCTTCCGTTTTCTGTACGAGTGCAGTGTCTTTTCTGGCCAGTGCGTCGACCGCTTCCGCCAGCTTGTGCAGTCTGTTCTTTGACAAACCCGGACGGCTCCATCCGCCGGCTGCCCGCGTGGCAAGGCGGCGTTTCTCTAGCGTATTCTGTTCGCGCCCGGAAAGCGAGTGTCAGCCGGCCATGAGCCGCCGTCTTCGAGACTGCGCCGCGCCAGTTCGTCGGTGTTCAGCAGGTCGATCAGAGTGATGTGCAGATGGCGCAGCAGTAAATCCCCCATTTGTGGCGAAAGACCCCGGACCCCCTTGAGCACATTGTGCAGGTGGGGTTGAGAAATGCCTGTCCGGCGCGCCAGACCCCGTTCTGTCAATTCGCCGCGCTGCAAGCGCCCCTGGACGTGTGTGATCAGCCGGAGTTGAAGCAACTCGAAGTACATGGCTCGCGCTGTAAATGATTTCCCCGTGAAATAGGGGGCAAGCAATTTGAATCCTAGCAGAAAATACGCGCAATTTAAATAAGAATCTTCAGCGTGTATCTACGCACTGTATTTCCTTAAGATACAGTTGATTCAGGTCAAAATGCGCTATTAAGCACGGAAATAATTATCTAAAATACAATTAGAAACAGCTTGACGGACCTGCAATCCGCCTTACATTGGACACAGCCATTTCGTTGGCTTGCCCGCGAGGTGAAATTGAGGGGCAGCCAAGGAGGACATTCTTTTGAGCACCCGTTGGAACCGATCAGAGACTATCGCGCTGGCGAAAACCTCTTGTACGCACTGCCATGGAGATGGACTGCGTCCCGGCAGAGGGGGTAAGCCCACTGCCTGCAACTGCGTCTTGCGCGCAATTTTCCGCGCGTGCTACGCGCGCTTCCGTTATTGCGTGACCAAAGAAAAATACATGAGCAAGGTGACTCTCACCCTCTGCGCGGGCAAGGATCGCCGCCTGACTTGGGTGAGAAAGGACGAGGATTATGTAGCCGACTTCTGCCTGGTCAGCCGCCGCACCCTGGATGACTTTGAATACAAAGTGTTTCGTAATCACTTCCTGCTGGGAGCCGATTGGAGACTCTGTTGCCGGCAGATGAATCTCGATCGCGGAACCTTCTTTCATGCTGTTTACCGCCTACAGCAAAAACTGGGCCGCATCTTTCGCGAACTCGAGCCGTATAGCCTGTACCCGCTGGATGAGTATTTCGGTGGGACGGTTCGCAAGGGCCCTACAGTGTCGCCCATCCGCATCACCGAGATGCCGGTGCCACCCGTCGCCCCTCCGCTGCTTAAGACGGCGTAGCTCCGGTTGCCGCCTTCAGCCTCCATCGGCATGGTCACCGACCGGCTGTGACGGGGGAGGCTGAAGACCGGCGCAAATTCTGTGCGCTCTCGCCTACAATGAGGGGATGTTTTCTGCCGCTAGAACAATTTCTGCGATTTTCATCGCCCTCACGTTCGCGCCGTTCTCGTCAGCCGCTTGGGTGAACCTGCTGAATGGAAAGAATCTGGATGGCTGGGAGGTGGAGGGTGAAGGATTCTGGAATGTTTTGAACGATGGCACCCTGGTGGGGCAGCGCGACCCCGCCAAGCCCACCGACCACCAGTGCTGGCTCTACACCAAGAAGGAATTTGGCGACTACGATCTGCACGTCGAGTTCTGGTTGCGGTGGGGAGGCAACAGCGGCGTTTCCATCCGCGATACTTCGCGCGCCCAGTATGCACAGGGCGCGAAGTGGGATCCCAAGCGCACGCCCTCTCACATCGGCTATGAAATTCAGATCGCCAACGACGGCGATGAGTACGGAACCGGCAGCGTTTACCTGTTCGCCAAGGCCAAGACAGGCTTCCAGCATGATTTTGATTGGAATGCGCTCGACATCGAATCCCGCAAGGATGTCATCCGGGTCAGGCTGAATGGCCACCTGGTGGCCGAATCCGCGGGCGATCCGGCCCGCTCGAAGGTCGGGCCGATCGGTTTCCAGCTCCACGACCACAAGTGCGTGGCCATGTTCCGCAACGTTCGGATTCAGGAAGTCTCTGACAAATAGGCGTGCATGATACAATCCTCACTGCCTTTTTCGAGGACCGTCATGAGATTTTCCGAAATCGCGCTTGCCGCCGCCGCTATGGTATCCCTCTGTTTCTCGCAGAGCCGCAGCCGGCCGTCGGAAGAACCATCGTGGGCGCCCAAGCTGGTCGAGCTGCCCAAGTATGTCTCGCCACACAAGCCTGTCACGCGTCTGACCGAGGTGAAAAAGAAGCATGCCGGCGAGGCCGTGTGGCGAGAGGTCGTCGTGGACGACAGCACGCTGCACGGCGAGTATATACAGTCCGCGCCGGGCACGACGGTTTCTCGCCGCTTCCATCCCGATACGCGGGAGTTCTGGGCGGTTCTGGAAGGCCAGTTGCGCTTCACCATCGAGGGCCAGCAGCCGATTGTCGCCACGCACGGGTCTCTCGTGCAGGTTCCGATGCAGACTATCTATTCGATCGAGACCATAGGCAGCGCCCCGGCATTGCGCTACGAAGTGAACGTTCCCCACGCCAAGACTTTCTATCCGGTCAATGTAAAACCTCCCGAGATGCCCGGATTCAAATGGATCGAAGCCCGGCTCAACCGCAAGCCCGGTCCTTGGGATCGTGGCAACCTGCCGCATGTCAACCTGGGCGAGCTCGCGAAAAATCCGAAGTTTCGCGGCCAGGCCTTCGTCACAGATGACCGCCTGTTCGCCAACATCATTTACGGCTACGAGCGCGAGCTTCCACCGCTCGATCCTAAGGACCCCGGCCATTACCACCCGGAATCCTCCGAATCCTGGCTGATCATGCTGGGCCAGATCCGTTATCCCATCGAAGGCCAGGGCGTGATTATCGCGGACGAGGGCGACATCGTCTACGTGCCGCCGTTCACATTCCACGCGCCGCGCTATCACGGGAACCCATCATGCCGGCTGGCCATGAACGGCTATCCGAACATCGCGCACGTGCGCCACGCGAAGTCGCCGGATTAGCCGCCGAGTGGACAACATCACGCATTCGCTGACCGGTATTCTGTTGGCCCGCGCCGGGCTGGACCGGTTCACGCCGCACGCCGCCTGGATTTTGTTGCTGGCCGCGAATGCACCGGACGCCGATGTGGTCAGCGCATTCGGCGGTTCGCTCAATTACCTGCACTACCATCGCCACCTGACCCATTCGCTGGTAGCGTTGCCGCTGCTACCGCTGGCTTGCGTGCTGGCGGTCCGCCTGGTCTCGCGCCAGCCGGTCAACTGGGCAGGCGCGTACATGATCGCGCTGATCGGAGTGGCCAGCCACCTGGTCCTGGACCTCACAAATATTTACGGAGTTCGTCTGCTGCTGCCGTTTTCGGGGACTTGGTTCCACTGGGACATCACCAACGTGATCGACTTCTGGATTTGGGGAATCCTGCTGCTGGCGATGCTGGCCCCGTTTCTAACCCGCCTGGTGAACGCCGAGATCGGCGCAGGCGCCCCAGCCCGCGGTGGCGCCCGCCGCGGATTTGCCGTGTTCGCTCTGGCCTCACTCATCCTGTATGACGGTGCGCGCTGCCTGATCCACGCGCGCGCCATCGCCACCCTTGACGCCCGCGTTTACTCGGGCGCCGCTCCCCTCCGGGTCGCTGCGTTTCCATCAGGGGCGAGCCTTTTCCGCTGGCGCGGGATGGCGGAAACTCCTGAAATGGTCAGCATTCAGGATGTGGACCTGCTGGGCGAATTCACTCCCAACACGGGCCGCGTCTTTTACAAGCCCGAACCTTCACCGGCACTCGAAGTTGCGCGCCGCACCCCGGTTTTTCAGCAATTCCTGCAATTCTCGCAGCTTCCGTTCTGGCAAGTGACGCCGGCCGAGCAGGCCGAAGGCGCCACGCAGGTGGAGGCCATGGACCTCCGCTTCGGCGACCCGCGGCAACCGGCGTTTGTTGCCACCGCCATCGTCGACGCCAACCAGCACGTCCTGCGCGCCTGGTTCCAATTCGGCGGCCCGCGGCCTCGCTGACGGATTACAATGGTCCGCGGAAAAGGAGTCAGAGCCGATGTGTCGCTTCATCCTGATGTTCTGCGTGGCCATCAACTTCTGTGCCGCGGCAGGTCCGAAGATTTTCATCGTCACCGACATGGAAGGCGTTGGCGGCGTAAACAATGCCGATGAGCAGCTGCTGCCCGGCCAGCGTCGCTATGAGGAGACCCGGCGCCTGCTGACCGGCGAGGTCAACGCCGCCGTGGCTGGTGCGCTCGAAGCGGGCGCGAGCGACGTCGTCATTTGGGACGGCCACGATTCCAGCCGCTCGCTCTCCATCGATGAGATCCATCCGCGCGCCCGCCTGATCCAGGGCCGCAACACGCCCGCGGATTACTACCTGGCGGAGAAACTCTACGACGGGGTCATGTTCATCGGCCAGCACGCCATGGCGCAGGCCAAGGGCGGAGTGCTGGCGCACTCGCAGAGCTTCAGCGTGCAGAACATTTTTCTGAACGGCAAGCCCGTCGGCGAAACCGGCCAGACAGCTGCCATTGCCGGCTACTTCGACATTCCGGTGATCATGCTCTCGGGCGATCAGGCGGCCTGCGACGAGATGCTGGCTCTCCAGCCGAAGGCGGAAACCGTGGCCGTGAAGCGCCTCGTCGGTAAGGACTCAACGCTCAGCCTTTCGCACGCGGAAGCCAAAGCCCAGATCCAGGCCGCCGCCCGCCGGGCGGTAGCGCGCATCCACGAATTTGCGCCGTGGAAAATCGAAGGCCCGGTCGAAATGAAGGTCGAGTCCTTCCCGGGGACACCAGGCGTCTCGGCGGCCGCGCTGAGCAAGGCCGGTGAAAAAGAGCTCGCACCGCGGACGGTCGTCTATCGCGGTAGAAACGTGCTGGAAGCGTATCAGCGGTGGATTGGAGAATAATGAATTCGTGCGGAAAAGGGCGACTCCGTCGCGGTTCACCGATTCATCGTCACTTTAAGTGCCTGTTTTCTGCTCACCAGGCGAAAAGTGCCATCGGGCCGCTTTTCTTCAATCGTAATTCTCAAAGCGAAACACCCGAGGTCGGGAGCCGTCCACAACGTCATCCTCGGGCTCTGGGGACCACCGTCATCACGCTGGACGGCCACGGTCGGATAGTTGAGTATGGTTTCGCGGCCAACTATCGGTCCGGCCAGGCAGCCAGCGCCAGGGGCGGCTCTCGCGAAACCGTAGTGTGCGAGCAATAAGCCGGTCTTTTCGTCACCGCCGGTAATAACGGTCACGGCCTGAGCGGCCGCCCGCCTGACCTTCTCCAACAACGCGGCGTCAACGGTAAGGCGCGACATAAGCCGGGACACATAGGGGAGGGTCGCGTCCAGGGTTCGCCCGATCGCAGTTCCGAGCAGGTTGCCGGGGAGAGACCGCGACAAGAGAATCTCGTGGCCGTTGAGGCTGTACGACGTACTATACATTTCAATTGAAGATGACCCATCTTCCGCATATCGGACGAATTCAGAATCAACGGTGTAGGGAATCCGCACAGGTGGTGAACCCAGCCCGAGCGTCTGCGGAAGCGCCAGGGTGACTACCAATAAGAATGCCCCCACGCTAAGGATGGCGGCTGCAACCAGGCTCGTTCTCGCGCTCGGCACGAACGCGCCAGTCCAACGCAGCACACCCGGGGATGTTTCTTGCCCCAGGCCCGCCGCAAACCCGGCGCGCACGCGCTCGCGCAATGAAGGGGGCGCTGGCGGCACGCTCCACGAATTGAGTATCTTGTCGAGTTCCGTATCGTTCATCGTTTTCGCTCCAGGCCCGGCGCATATTCGGCGAGCGTCTCTTTCAAACTGGCGCGCGCGCGTTGCAGGCGAGACTTTACCGCGCCTAACTCGAGCGCCATCACCCGCGCGATCTCCGCCAGCGGCATCTGCTCGAAATGGGCGAGGATCAGCACTTCCCTCTGCGTTTCCGGCAACTGCGTCACGGCACGAGCAACTACTTCTTCGAGTTCCGTGCGCAAGGCTTGGCTTTCGGGTGATCGCTCATGCCTCGCGTCCAGGCCGTTTTGGCTCGCCGAATCGCTTTTCCGCCGCTGCTTCAGCGATTGATTTCGAACAACACCGAAGAGGTAAGTCCGTACTGACGTACGCCCCGGATCATACGAGCATTCCGGCCGCAGTAGCGTCAGGAAGCATTCCTGCACGATGTCTTCGGCGTCCGCCACCGATCCGGTCAGCCTGTACGCGAAGCGAAATAGGGGCAAATGATGTTCATCGAACAGTTGTAGGAGAGCGTGTTCCCGCCCCCTTCGGGCTGCCTTGACCAGATCCATGCTCGTCTAGACAGTATTACCGCGAGAACCGAAAAGGAATCGGCCCTCAGCGATGACCTTATTTCTGATATCTTTTCCCACATGCAACGCCGAACCTTTCTCTCCACCCTCGGCCTGGGCGCCGCTGCGGCGCTCGTCCGCCCGCCCCAGCTCCACGCCGACCTTTCCAAGATGAAGATCAAGCGCATCCGCTTCTACCACAACCCGCGCTCGCGGCCCATGTTCAACCAGAGCTTCCACATCGTCACGGTGGAAACCGACCAGGGCATTACGGGCATCGGTGAAGGCGGCTCGCGCGACACCATCGCCGAGTGCGCCGAGATGCTGATCGGCGACGATCCCACGCGCATCGACCACCTGTGGCAGCTCGTCTTTCGCGGCCGTTTCTACCCCGCCGGACGCGAGAAACTCCACGCGATGGGCGCGCTCGATCTCGCGCTGTGGGACATCAAGGGCAAGGCGCTGGGCGTGCCGGTCTATGAGCTGCTGGGCGGCCAGTCGCGCGATCACGTCGAGTGCTATTCCACCGGCTTCCCTGATAAGGGCAGCCTGAAAGAGACCGCGCGCGCCTGCATCGAGGCCGGGTTTCGAGCCTTTCGCACCGACGTAGCCGATCCGCCGGAAGGCGCGCCGTTCAACTCGCACCAGGCCGTGCGCAAGACGCACGAGGACTGCGTGCAGATTCGCGAAGGCGTTGGCAAGGACGGCGACTGGGCCATCGACTACCACACGCGCTTCGATCTCTCCGACGCCATCCGGCTGAGCACGCTCCTCGAGCCGCTCGAGCCCTACTTCTGCGAAGACCTGCTGCGCTCCGAGAACACCGACGTCTATCACCAGCTTCGCGCGCATGTGAACGTGCCGATCGCGGTCGGCGAGCAGTTCGGCGCCCGCTGGGACGTCAACAAGCTCATCGAAGACCACCTCATCGACTACGCTCGCGTCACTATCCCCAATGTGGGTGGCATCACCGAATACAAGAAGATCGCCGCGTTGTGCGAGACGCACTACGTCGGCCTGATCCCCCACTTCACTGGCCCGGTAGCCGAAGCCGCGGTGTCGCATGTCGCCGCGACGTTCTCGGGTCCGGTGATGATGGAGATGCTGGGCGCCGGCCCCCAAAATGAGCCGCATCTGCCCCAGAGCTACGATTTCCGCAATGGCAAGATCTGGCCTAACCGCCGTCCGGGCCTCGGCGTCGAGCTGGACACCAAGCCGCTACAGCTCGTCCTCGAAGTCACCGAGCGCACTCGCCCGATTCCGCTGTTCCACCGGCCGGATGGGTCTCTGACGAACTGGTAGCGCCGGGTATATCCCGGACTATGCGCGTTTCGCCACCCCGCTAGGGTCTTCCTCCAATACCCCGGCGGCTGTTCCTCCGCCATCATGTGGACAGCGCTGCAGAAAGCGCGCCCAAACAATGCCCACTCAGACGGAAGCACCCGTACTCGACATGAAGCAGCTTCGCAACGTGTGCATGGAAGATACCGAGCTGATGCGGGAACTGGTAGCGTCGCTGGTCGAAGACGCCAATTCGAAGATTCCAGCGCTCCGGGAAGCCGTGGAACATGCTGATGCCGCACGCTGCGCCCGGCTGGCCCATTACGTCAAGGGCGCCTGCGCGAATGTGGGGGCTGCATCGTTGGCGGCTCTGATGAAAGGCATCGAGCTCAACGCCAAAACCGGCGATTTCGCCGCCTGCCGTACATCCCTCGCCAGCCTGGCCACCGAACTGCAGCGGTTTTCCACCGAAACCGCGTCCATCTAGCCAGACCCCGGCCTCTGACCGCTTCGACATGCTAAGTTGAGATGCATGCGAACCTTCTTCTTCGTGCTGGCGTTTGCCGCCAGCCTGACGGCTTCGGGCGAGCTTTCCGGCCGCCGCGCTCCGGGCTTCTCCCTGATCGACGTGAACTTCAAGCAGCATGATCCACAGGACTATCGCGGCAAGATCCTGCTGGTGGAGATCATGCAGACCGGCTGCCCGCACTGTGCGCAGTTCTCGGCCATTCTGGAAGAGGCGGTGGCGAAATACAAGGGGCAGGTGGCAGCCGTTTCGATCGTCAACCCGCCAGACACCACGGCGACCGTCAAGCAGTACATCGCCGAGCACAAAATCACGATCCCCGTTCTCTTCGATTGCGGGCAGGTGGCGGGTTCCTATATGACGGGCTATCCGCAGAACCGCGACTTCAATGTCCCGCATCTGTTCGTCATTGATGCGCAGGGAATGATCCACAACGATTTTGGATACAGTCCCCTGACCAAAGGCATTTTCGAGGGCCGCGACCTGTTCACCGAACTCGACCGCATGCTCGACAAGTCGAAGTAGATCGGCCCGCTCGCCTCTCTTGACTTTCATTCCATCGGCAGGTTATTGTAGCGATTCAACTTGGCCACGCCTAGGCCAGCCTACATATGGGGAAGAAAACTGGCGAAGTCCAGACGGTAGACCAGTTTCTGGATTCGACACTTGAGAGCGTGGACAGCGCCGAGGATCTCGTGTTGAATGTGGCGCAGAAGGCGGGCTTCCCGGAAGAAGATTTGCACAAGATTGGAATGGCCGTGCGCGAGTCCATGGTGAATGCCGTGGTCCACGGGAATCAGTACAGTGCGCACAAGAAAGTTCACGTATCGGTGTCGAAAGGGCCGGACCGGCTGACGGTGACGATTGCGGACCAGGGAAAGGGATTCGAGCTGGACAATGTGCCGGACCCGCTTGCCGATACGAATATCCTACGCCACTCGGGACGCGGCATGTTTCTCATCCGTGCGTTTATGGATGAACTTCAGGTTCGCCGCCTTAGCCCGCTTGGCACCGAAGTTACGCTGACCAAGTACCTAGGCCGGAAATAGTCCAGATGGTTTTGATCGAGGAGGTTGACGGAAGTGAGCGTTAAGCTAAGTACGCGCCAGGTTGGAGATGTGAGCGTTCTGGACGTAGCAGGACGCATTACGCTGGGAGAGGGCTCGAGCGCGCTGCGCGATACGCTGCGCGATCTGGTGAGCAAGGGCCACAAGAAGATCCTGCTCAACCTCGGCGAAGTCTCCTATATTGATAGCTCGGGTATCGGCGAGCTGGTTTCAGGATTTACCACGGTTGCCAACCAGGGCGGCCAGTTGAAGCTGTTGGGGCTGACTAAGAGAGTCAAAGATCTCCTGCAGATCACCAAGCTGTATACCGTCTTCGACGTGCACGACGACGAAGCAAACGCAGTCCGCGCTTTCTCCTGATGCCCGGCGCGGCCGCGTGACAGGAGACCACGGCCGCAATGCGATTCCTTTCAGCTTCGCGGTGTGTGGGTTATTCCCGCAAGCGACCGTTCCAGGCCCTGTGTCGAGAAACCATAGGGTCCCGGTGCGGTCTTGAAGGCCACGCGGCCATCCGTTCCAATCACATATAAACGATCCGGCCAGCCGGTGTAAGCGCGTTCCGTCCGGTTGTCGATGCCGTCCAGAATGGCGGGAATGTGAACCCCGAGTTTGCGGACGCACGCCGACGCCGTGGCCGTCCGATCCCCGTCGGACCGCGCCGACGCGAACAGCACCCCCTCCCGTACATTCGACTCCATCTGCCAAAGGTCCGTAGGGTGAGCTTCCTGGATATACACGATGTAGAAGGCCGCCCGGTCGCGATACGTATCGTAGAGCTTGTTGAGCGCGGGAACCTCCCGGCGAAACGGCGGTCAGGTGTAACTGCCGAATATAAGGACCACCGGTTTCGTCCGGTATTCGGAGGATAGCCTGATATTGTGGCTTCGATCCAGCGTAGGCAGGTCGAAGTCCGGAGCCGCGTCCCCCACCTGCAGAGTCCCTGCGCGAGCGCTCAGCCAAAGCGGCCGGAACGGCAGGATCAGGAACGCAGCGTCCGGAACTCTCGTCATGATGGCGCCAAAGCGCTCCGGAGGCT
>Ga0075426_10003190_pt1 | contig 11721 bp, 5 predicted proteins | sample SoiMethybrSBSTD5_FD_75304 | JGI IMG/M metagenome (GOLD analysis project Ga0075426, IMG submission 75304) | Bulk soil microbial communities from a Populus tree surrounding site in Tennessee, USA - Soil MetaG P. TD hybrid SBSTD5 | ecosystem: Environmental > Terrestrial > Soil > Tree plantation...
GGCGGACGCCGAGGCCAGCCGGATCGCTTCCGCGCTCCTCACCTGGACCGTGGTCCTGCTCGTCCCGGTGAGCATCCTGCTGATACTCGTCGCCGGCCCGTTGACCTCACTGCTGCTCGCCGGGGCCCCGAGGTGTGACGCGGCCGCCACGCAGGCCGTGAGCGCGCGGATGCTCGTGGTGTTCGCGCCGCAGATCCTGCTCTACGGCCTGGCGGTCGTCCTGTACGGGATCCTCCAGGCGCACCGCCGGTTCACCGCGCCCGCGCTCGCCCCCGTGATCTCCAGCCTCGTGGTGATCGCGGCCTACGTGGCATTCGTCCCCCTACGCGACGGCGCCCAGACCCGCCTGACCGCGCTGACCCGTCCGGCCGAGCTGGTGCTGTCGATCGGCACCACGGCCGGCGTGGCGGCACTGGTCCTCACCGCGCTCGGGCCCGCGCTGCGGCTGCGGCTGCGGCTGCGGCCGGCCCTGCGCTTCCCCGACGGCGTCGCCCGGCGGGTGCGCGGCCTGGCGGCCGTGGGCGTCGCCGCGCTGATCGCCCAGGACGCGTCCCTGGTGGCGATCATCGTGCTCGCCAACGGTCACGGAGGCCAGGGCGCGCTGGTGCTCTACAACTACGGCTGGCAGATGTTCTTCGTGCCGTACGCGGTGCTGGCCGTGCCGATCGCGACCAGCGCGTTCCCGGTCCTGTCGGCCGGCGACGGGGCCGGCTTCGATCACACCGCCGCGTCCTCGACCCGGGCGGTGATGCTGGTCTCCTGGCTCGGCGCAGCGCTGCTGGCGGGAGCCGCGATCCCCGCGGCCCGGCTGTTCGTGTCCGGGCCCGGCCAGGCCCGCCAGCTCGCGATCACCTTCGCCCTGTTCGCGCCGGGGCTGATCGGTTACGGGCTGGCCGCGAACGCCTCGCGCGTGTTGTTCGCGTGCCACCGCAGCCGGGTGGCCGCGATCGCGCTGGTGTCCGGCTGGCTGGCGGTGATCGTCACCGACGTGGCGGCCGTGCCCGCGGTCGCGCCCCGGTGGGTGGTGCCTGTGCTCGCGCTGGGCAACACCGTCGGCCTGACGCTGGCCGGGCTCGCCCTGCTGGCCGCGGTCCGTCACGCCCGGGGACCGGCCGCCCTGCGCGGGTCGGCACGGGCGGCCGCCGCCGGGCTCGCCGGCGCCCTGGCCGGCGCCGCGGCGGGTGGCCTGGTGTCCGCCGCGCTGCCGGCCACCGGTTTTCTGCCGAACGCGGGCGTCGCTGTGCTCGCCTGCCTGGCCGCGACGGCTGTGTTCGGGGCGGTGGTGGTGGTGCTCGACGGCAAAGACCTGCGGGCGCTTGCGCTCCGGGCCCGGGCGCGGCTGCGCCGGCGGCCTGCATGAGGCCCGGGCGGTGACGGGCGTGCGGATCGCCTACGTGATGGGGACCGTGGCTGGTGGCGCCGGCGAGCACGTGGCGATGCTGGCGCGAGGGTGCGCGCAGCGTGGAGCCGAGGTGACCGTGTACGGCCCGGCGCAGGCCGGGCGCCGGTTCTTCCCTGGAGAACCGCCCGCGCCGCCCGGGCCCGCGGTCGGCTTCGTGCCCGTCGAGATCGCCGACCGCCCGCGGCCCGCCCGCGACGTGGCGGCGGTGCTCCGGCTGCGCAGGCTGCTCGCCCACGCACGCCCCGACGTCGTGCACGCGCACGGGCTGCGCGCCGGCGCGGCAGCGGCGCTCGCCCTGACCGGACACACCCGGCCCTCCCGGCGCGCCCGGCCCTCCCGGCTGGCCCGGCCCGCCCGGCGGCCAGCGGGCGCGCTGGCCGTCACCGTCCACAACGGCCCGCCGGCCGCGGGCACGGCCGCAGCCGTGTACGCGGTGCTTGAGCGGATCGTCGCCCGCCGGGCCGACGCGGTGACCTGTGTGTCCGCCGACCTGGCGGCGCGGATGCGCCGGCGGGGCGCGGCCGTCGCCGGGCTGGCCCTGGTGCCCGCGCCGCCGGCCGCGGCCCCGGACGGCCGGTCGGTGGCGGTGGCACGGGCCGGCATCGCCGGCGCCGGCCAGCCGGTGGTGCTGGCAGTCGGCAGGCTCGCGCCCCAGAAGGGCTTTGCCACGCTGCTGGCCGCCGCCGTCCGCTGGCAGGGCCGCGACCCGTGCCCGGTGATCGCGCTCGCGGGAAGCGGGCCGCTGGATCAGGCCCTGCGTGCCGCGGCGGGCGCGGACGGGATCCGGATTTGCTTCCTCGGCCAGCGTGAGGACGTGCCCGCCCTGCTCGCCGGCGCCGACCTGGTCGTGGTGCCGTCGCTCTGGGAGGGTCAGCCGCTGATCGTGCAGGAGGCATTGCGGGCGGGCCGTCCCCTGGTCGCCTCCCGCGTCGGCGGCATTCCCGATCTCACCGGGCAGGACGCCGCGGTCCTCGTTCCGCCGGGGGACGCGGCCGCGCTCGCGGACGCGGTGCTGTCCGTGCTCGACGACCCGGCGCTGGCCGCGGGGCTCAGCGCCGCGGCACGGGCCAGGGCGGCCGCGCTGCCGACGCAGGACGAGGCGGTCGAGGCCGCGCTCGACCTATACCGGCGGCTGGCCGGCCCCGTGCCGGCCCCATCCTGATCAGGCACTCCGCCAGCCCGTCTCCAACCCCGGGAGGAATCACCCGCACCCGTGGGAGGAGTTCCCGCCGCGCCCAACTTCCACCCGTGCGCCGATGCCAGTCCCCGGCCGCGTTCCTAGCGTGGACACCGGCCATTCGAGAACGGCACCCCGCCTGCCGGTACCCGGATCCGGCGATCGCTGTCCTGTAGGCAGCACCGGCCGGCCGGGGGGAGGTGCGCCCGCATGCGATGGGCACTTGGTTCAAGTCTCAGGTTCTGGCGCCTGGTGGTAGCGCTGGCCATCCTCCTGATGGTGCTCGGGGTTCGACTACAACGATCAGCCCCATCGTCGGCGACGGTGACTACGCCGAAAGGTCGCAACCGATGACACGCTGGATCGTTGGGTCGAGCCTTCGTTTCAGTCGGCTCGTCCTCGCCGTTGCCGTGGTCCTGCTCGGCGTGGGCATCGCCCAGGTGCGCCACACACCGGTCGAGGCGCTGCCGGATTTCGGCCCGACCCGGGTGCAGGTGCAGAGCGAGGCGCTCGGGCTCTCCGCGGAGGAGGTCGAGAACCTTATCACTAACCCGATGGAGCAGGAGTTCTTCAACGGGATCCCCTGGCTGGCGTCCATGCGTTCGGACTCGCTCCCGGGGCTGTCTCGCATCGACATGGCGTTCGAGCCGGGCACCGATCCGATCAAGGCGCGGCAGGTGGTGCAGGAGCGGCTAACCATGGTCCGGGCGCTCCCCGCAGTGTCGAAGTCGCCGCAGGTGATCCAGCCGACGTCGACGACCAGCCGACTGATGATGATCGGGCTGTCATCGAAAAACGTCTCGTTGATCGACATGTCGGTTTTGGCCCGCTACAACATCCGGCAGCGGCTCATCGCCGTGCCGGGCGTGGCGAACGTCTCGGTCTGGGGGCTGCGTGACCGGCAGCTGCAGGTTCTGGTCGACCCGGATCGGCTACGGCAGGAGAAGGTCCCGCTCGATTCGGTCGTCACATCGGCCGCCAACGCGATGTGGTCCTCGCCGCTGACCTTCGTGGAAGCGTCCACGCCTGGCACGGGCGGCTTTATCGACACCGCCAATCAGCGGATCGAGATCCAGCACCGGCAGCCCGTCCACACCGCGGCGGACCTTGCGAAGGTGGCTGTCGACGGCGCGGTGTCCAGGGGGCTGCGGCTCGGCGACGTCGCCAGAGTCGTAGAGGACCACCAGCTTCTGATCGGCGATGGAGTCGCGAACAACCAGCAGAGTCTGCTGATGGTGGTCGAGCGGTTTCCCGGCACGAGCGTGTCCCGGCTCACCCGGGACGTTGAGGCGGCGCTCGACGATCTCCGCCCGGGGCTGACCGGGATCACGGTCGACACCAACCTCTACCGGTCGGCGAACTACCTGGACGCCGTACGCGGCAATCTCGGTCGGTCGCTGGTGATCGGCCTCGTGCTGCTCGCGATCATGCTCTTCCTCCTGCTTTTCGACTGGCGGGCCGCGCTGATCGGCCTGCTGGCAATCTCGCTGTCGCTGTCGGCCGCGGTCCTCGTGCTGTCCTGGTTCGGGATCCTGCTCAATGCGATGATCCTGGCCGGGCTGACGATGGCCGTGGCGATCGTAGTTGATGATGCCGTCGTCGACCTGCTGGGCATCCGCCGTCGCCTCGCCCCCCCGGATCCCGCGCCCGGCCCAGCGGGCCCGTCTGGTCCGGCGGCGCAGCCTGTGGCGGGCGGGTCGCCGGAGCCGACCGGCGGGGCCGGCACCGACCGGCGCGAAGGAGCCGCGGGCGCAGGGGGCAGCGGCGAGACGGCAGCCGAACGCAGAGGGCGGGCGGTGCTCGACGCGGTGCTCGACGCGCGGGCCGGCCTCCTGGTCGCTACGGTGGTGGCGGTCCTGTCGGTCGCGCCCGTCTTCGCGCTGGGCGACCTGACCGGGTCGTTCCTCCGTCCGCTGGCCATCGGATACGTGCTCGCCATCGTTTCCTCGATGCTGGTCGCCCTGACTGTCACGCCGGCGCTGTCGTGGGTGCTGCTGCGGGGCAGGACCAGGCGCTGGTCTCCGGCGGGCCGGGCGCTCGCCGGGGTGCAAGCGGCGTTGGTTCGGCTGCTCAGGCGGCCGGTGCCCGTCGCCGCCGCCGCGGCGGTACTCGTGCTGGCAGCGCTGGTGATGCTGCCGCTGCTGGCTGACCAGCGGGTCAGCCCGCCACTGCAGGACCGCGACCTGCTGGTAACCTGGCAGGCCGGCGGCGGCACGTCGCTGCCAGAGATGGACCGGCTCACCGCGCTGGCCAGCCGCGAGCTGCGAGCGGTCCCCGGGGTCCGGAGCGTCGGCGCGCACGTCGGCCGGGCCCTGCTCTCGGATCAGGTGGTGGCCGCCAACTCCGCCGAGCTGTGGGTCGGCATCGACGCCGACGCGGACTACGGCGCAACGACCAGGGCCGTCCGCGCCGTCGTCAACGGCTTCCCCGGCATCCGCGCGCAGCTGACGACCTACCCGGAGCAGCGGCTGCGGGAGGTCCAAGCGGGATCCGACAAGGCGTTGGTAGTCCGCGTGTACGGCCGCGACTATGGCGTACTGCAGACCAAGGCCGACGAGGTGGCCGGGATCGTTGGCAGAGTCGAGGGCGTTTCCGCTCCGCAGGTTTCCACGCCGGTCTTCGAGCCGACCGTGGAGGTCGAGGTTGACATTCCAAAGGCTGCCGCGGCCGGCCTCAAGCCCGGCGACGCGCGCCGGGCGGCGGCGGTGCTTGCCTCCGGCATCACGGTCGGCAGCCTGTACGAGGGTCAGAAGATCTTCGACGTCGTGGTGTGGGGGGTTCCGGAGAAGCGCCGGAGCTTCGAGGATGTCCGCAACCTGCTGATCGATTCGCCCAAGGGCGGGCAAGTGCGCCTCGGCGACATCGCCGCGGTGCGGATCCGTGCCAACCCCACCGACATCAAGCACGACGCGGTGGCCCGGTACGTCGACGTCTCCGCTGACGTACACGGTCGCGACCTGAACGCAGTGACTAGCGAGGTCAAGGACAAGGTCCGCGCCGTCACGTTCCCGGCCGAGCACCACCTTGAGGTACTTAGCGACTCCGCCCAGCGGCAGAGCACCCGGCAGCGGGTGCTGGCGTACAGCCTGGCCTTTGTCGTCTTGCTGTTCTTCCTGCTCCAGGCGTCCTTCGGTAGCTGGCGGCTGGCTACGCTGCTGTTCCTCGCGCTGCCCGTCGCGCTCAGCGGTGGCGTCCTGGTCGCCGTGCTGCGGCGGGATGTGCTCTCGCTAGCCGCGCTGATGGGCCTGCTCGCGGTGCTCGCCGTCGCCGTCCGAAGCGGAGTGCTGCTGTTCCGGCACTTCCAGCAGCTCGAGCGCGAGGGTGAGCTGCCGGGACCCGGGCTGGTGCTGCGCGGCACGCTGGACCGGTCCGGCCCGGTGCTTGTCTCGGCGCTGGCCACGGCCGCGGCCCTGGCGCCGCTGCTGGTACCGGGGGTCACCGCCGGCCTGGAGGTGCTGCAGCCGCTGGTCGCGATCATCCTGTGCGGCCTGGTGACCAGCACGCTGCTCACCCTCGTCGTCCTGCCTGTCCTCTACCTCCTGTTCGCGGTGCGGCCGCAGTCGGCACCGGCGGGCGTTCCTGACCGAGCGAGGGGAACACTGTAATGCGATCCGTTAGTCGATGGGTGACCGCGCTCCTGCTCCTTGGCGGGCTCGCCGTGGCCGGCTGCTCCCGGTCGCCGACGGCGACCCAGGCCGCCGCGGAGGAGCCGTCGAGGCTGGTGGCGGTGGCCGGCACCGACGCTAAGAAGGTGGTGATCACGGAGCAGGCGGTGACCCGTCTCGGCCTGCGCACCGCCCCCGTCGGGCGGCGCACCGTCTCCACCGCCGGCCGCGCCGTCAGCCGCACCACCGTGCCGTACTCGGCCCTCATCTACGACACCAGGGGGCAGATCTGGGTGTACGAGATGGTCGAGCCCCAGGCGTACCTGCGAAAGAAGATCGACGTCGAAAGTGTCGACGGGGAGACCGTGATCATGACCCGCGGACCTGCCGCCGGATCGCCGGTCGTCACGGTAGGCGCGGCGATGCTCTACGGCGCCGAGCTCGGCACGGGCGGCGAGTGATCGGGGACGGCGGACGTTTCCATGATGCGCCGGATCATCGCCACCAGTCTGCGGCTGCGCTTCCTCGTGGTCGTCGCTGCCTCGCTGCTGATGGTCTTCGGGATCGCGCAGTTGCGCGACGTGCCTGTGGACGTGTTCCCGGAGTTCGCGCCGCCGCGCGTCGAGGTGCAGACGCTGTGCCTGGGCCTGTCCGCGGCCGACGTGGAAGCGCTCGTGACCGTGCCGATCGAGGAGGCGCTCAACGGCATTGAGGGCATCGACGACATGCGGTCGCGATCGGTGTCCGACCTGTCCTCGGTGCAGCTGATCTTCAAGCCGGGCACCGACCTGATGGCTGCCCGGCTTCGGGTGCAGGAGCGGGTCCGCACGGCGACCGCCGATCTGCCGGCCTGGTCGGACCTGCCGTTCATGGTCCAGCCGCTGTCGTCCACCAGCCGCGTCATGAAGATAGGACTGTCCACGAAGGACAAGTCGACGCAGTCGCTGATCGAGGCGGCGCTGACCGCGTACTGGACGATCCGCCCGCGGCTGATGCGGGTGCCCGGCGTCGCCAACGTCGCGATCTGGGGCGACAAGTGGTCGGTGTTCCAGGTGCAGGCCGATCCCTACCTGATGGCGAGCAAGGGCGTTGCGCTGAACTCGGTGATCGACGCCAGCGCGGATGCTCTCGACGTGGGCGTGCTCAAGTTTTCCAACGGGTACGAGATCGGCACCGGCGGCTTTTTCGACACTCCCAACCAGCGCCTCGGCATCCGGCATATCCTGCCGGCGATCACGCCGGACGGGTTGGCCGCGATGCCGGTGCCGGCCGCGGACGGCAGGCAGGCCCGGATCGGCGACGTGGCCACGGTTGTCCGCGCGCACCAGCCGCACCTCAACGGTGACGCGGTCATCAACGACGACGTCGGCATCATGATGATCGTCGAGAAGCTGCCCTGGGGCAACACGCTGCAGGTCACCCGCGACGTGGAGAAGGCGCTCAGGTCGATGCAGCCCGGGCTGCCGGGCATCCAGATCGACACCACCATCTTCCGGCCGGCGACGTTCATCGAGCAGTCGATCCACAACCTTGGCCGGGCAATGATCCTCGGGTTCATCCTGGTGACGCTGATCCTGCTGTTCTTCCTGTTCGAATGGCGCGTGGCCCTGATCAGCCTGGTCACCATCCCGCTCTCGCTGATCGCCTCGGGGCTGGTCCTCGCCGCCGGCGGCGCCACGATCAACACGATGGTGCTGGCGGGATTCGTGATCGCCCTGGGGGTGATCGTCGATGACGCCATCATCGACATCGAGAACATCGTCCGGCGGATGCGCCAAGCGAGGCGGACGGGCGACAGCAGGCCGACCGTCCGTATCGTCCTCGAGGCCTCGCTTGAGGTCCGAGCGCCGATCATCCACGCCACCCTGATCATCATCATCTCCACGGTCCCGGTCCTGTTCCTCGGCGGCCTGACCGGGTCGTTCTTCCGCCCGCTCGCGCTGGCTTACGGGTTGGCGATCCTTGCGTCCCTGCTGGTGGCACTGACCGTGACGCCTGCGCTCGCGCTGATCCTGCTGTCCCGGTCGAAACTCGAGCGACACGAGTCCCCGCTCGTACGGTGGCTCCAGCGCGGCTACACGGCGCTGCTCGGGCGCATCGTGAACCGGCCACGCGCCGCGTACGCGACTGCCGGAGTGCTCGTGGTCGCTGGCGCGCTGGTCGTGCCTCTCCTCGGCCAGTCGCTGTTCCCCGACTTCAAGGAGCGCGACTTCCTGACGCATTGGGTGGGGCGGCCCGGCACGTCTCATGGGGAGATGGTCCGTATGACCAAGCAGGTCAGCGCGGAACTGCGGAAGATCCCCGGCGTACGGAACTTCGGCGCGCACATCGGCCAGGGCACGCTGGCCGACGAACCGGTCGGGATCAACGCCGGCGAGAACTGGCTCAGCATCTCCGACTCGGCCGACTACGACAAGACCGTGGCCGCCATCGGGAACGTCGTGGAAGGCTACCCGGGGCTGCAGCGCGACGTCGAGACGTACCTGAACGAGCGGAGGAAGGAAGTACTGACCGGGACGAGCGAGGCGATCGTTGTCCGGATCTCCGGCGACGAGTTCGACGTACTGCGGTCGAAGGCCGAGCAGGTGCGGAAGGCGGTGGCCGCGATCCCGGGCGCCACCGACGTCAAGGTGGACCTGGAGGTCGAGATCCCGCAACTGTCCGTGCAGGTCGACCTCGCCAGTGCGTCTCGGTACGGCATCAAGCCTGGCGACGTGCGCCGGGCGGCCAGCGTGTTTATCGGCAGCGAGGAGGTCGGCGACATCTGGAAGCGCGGCAAGAACACCGAGGTGCACGTCTGGAGCACGCCGAGGACACGCAACAGCATTGACGCGGTCAACAAGCTGCTGCTGGACGCGCCGGGCGGTACCCAGGTGCCGTTGTCGCAGGTGGCCAACGTGCGGATGGTGCCGACGCCGAACGTCGTGCTACGGGAGAACAACTCCCGCCGCATCGACGTCAAGCTCAACGCGTCGGGCCGTGACCTCGGCTCGGTCGCCCGCGACGTACAGAGTACGGTGCGGGAGATCAGCTTCCCGCGTGGGTACGCCGTCCAGGTGCTCGGCGAGTACCAGGAACGGCAGGCCGCGCAGAGTCGCCTGCTGATCTTGTCGCTGTTTGCCCTGGCCGGGATCGTGCTGCTGCTGCAGGCGGCGTTCGGAACCTGGCGGCTGGCGTTCCTCGTCGTGCTGACGCTGCCCATGGCGCTGGTCGGCGGCGTGCTGGCCACGTATGCGGGTGGCGGCGTGCTGTCGCTGGGCTCGTTGGTCGGCTTTCTGACTGTGCTGGGGATCGCCGCCCGCAACGGCATTCTCATGATCAACCACTTCCAGCACCTGGAGCGCGTTGAGGGGGAGACTTTCGGACCCGGTCTGGTGCTGCGCGGCGCGCGGGAGCGGCTGTCGCCAATCCTGATGACCTCGCTGGCGACCGGGCTCGCGCTCGTCCCGCTCGTGATTGCTGGCAGCATTCCCGGCAACGAGATCGAACACCCGATGGCCGTGGTAATCCTCGGCGGGCTGGTCACCTCGACGCTGCTGAACCTCTTTATCGTGCCGTCGCTCTACCTGCGGTTCGCCGGTAGCACCTCACACGGAACCCGCACCCGACACTGGCTGCACCGACCTGTGCGGCGGAACGGAATGCACCGTTAGCGACAGCTCAATCACCAGCGATGCGCCATTCCTCCGCCTGGCAACGGTCCGGCACCTGAGCCCGGCCCGGGCCGTGGCCCTGACGATGGACCGGCGCGCGTACCGGGTCAGCAAGATCTACCGGGTTACCCTGCCGGCCGGCGCGCCGGCTGCCTGACGACCCACCCTGGCCGCCAGCCGGCGCGGGAGGTCACCGGGCCAGGCCGAGCCGGAACGCGTAGGCGACCAGCTGGGCCCGGTCCCGCATGCCGGTCTTGGCCAGCAGGTGGTTGACGTGGGTCTTCACCGTCGTGTCCGAGACGACGAGCTTGGCGGCGATCTCGGCGTTGGACAGCCCTGCCGCGATCTCGCTGAGCACCTCCGCCTCACGCGGGGTGAGTCCGCCGGGCGGCAGGCTGGCCGCCGGCCCGGGGGTGCCGCCGGCGCGGCCACCGGCGCCCTCCATTCCGGTCGGCCCGCCGAGCCCGTCGCCTCGGGCGATGGCGTCAACCAGCCGGCGCTGGATCGATGGATCGAGCTGTGCCGCGCCAGCGCACACGTCCGACACGGCCCGCAGGATGTCCATGGCGCCGGCATCCTTGGTGAGGAATCCGCGCGCACCCGCCCGCAGTGCCGCGAAGACCGAATCGTCGTCGTCGTAGCTGGTCAGAACCACCACCGGGATACCTGGCCTGGCCGACGCGAGTCGGCGCGTCGCCTCGACCCCGTCGCAGACCGGCATGTGCAGATCCATCAGGACCACGTCGGGGGCCAGGGACAGCGCCTGGCTCACTGCGGCCTCCCCGTCGACCGCCGCACCGACCACCTCGATCCCGGGGAGCAGCGAGAGCAGCAGCAAGAGGCCGTCCCGTACCACCCGCTGGTCGTCGGCCACCAGCACCCGGACCGGCCGGCTGTCCCCGGCGGCAGCCATCAGGACCACCTGTCCTTCGTCTCGGGGGAGACGGCCTCCGGGGAAAGGGGCAGCCGCAGCTGGACCGTGAAGCCGCCCTCCGATGGGCTGGCCTTGAGCTGCCCGCCGTGCAGTGAGGCGCGCTCCGCCATGCTGGTGAGGCCGAAGCCGCTGGGCACCAGCCCGGCGTCCGTGCCGTCTCCGCCGCGGTCGACAACCGACACCTCCAGGCTGTCCGCCCCCCACGTCAGCCGGACATCCACCTGGGCCCCGTGGCCGGCGTGCCTGGCGACGTTCGTCAGCGCCTCCTGCACCGCGCGGTACACGGTAAGGCTGACCTCCGGGCTGAGCGCCTGGGGTGTGCCCGCAACCTGGAGCGTGACCGGGATGCCCAGGGCGGAGGCCGTCTCGGCGGCCAGATAGGGCAGCCGCGCGGGCCCTGGTATCTCGTCCTGGCGCAGTGTCTGCAGGGCGCGCTGGGCGTCCAGCATGCCGCTCTGGGCCAGTCGGCGGGCGGAGCTGATCTGATCGACGAGCCTGGTCTCCGCCGCCGTCGCGATGGCGAGCATCCGCGCCGCCTCCAGCTGCACGGCGAGGCCCGAGAGGCAGTGGGCCAGGACATCGTGCAGCTCGCGGGCCAGCCGCGACCGTTCGGCCATGGCCGCCATCTGCTCGCGGACGTCCTGGATGGCGGCCTCGTGGGCTAGCCGGGCCTCCGCGCGATGGTGGGCATCGCGGCTGAACGCGGCGAGGGCGGACGTCCCGAAGAGGAAGCCGGCACCAAGCGCCACGGCCAGGACGGCGGTGGCCGGGTTGGCGGAGTCACGCGCATCGGCGACAGCGACCGCGAACACCACCGGTGCCCCTGCCAGCAGGGCCACCCACCTGGGTGCCCGGAGCGCCAGCCCGGACAGCGCCATATAGCCGATGACGAAGCCGGGGCCGTCCTCCTGCAGCAGGTCCAGCGCCGCGCCGCACAGCCCGAGGCCGAT
>Ga0075426_10003193_pt1 | contig 11718 bp, 11 predicted proteins | sample SoiMethybrSBSTD5_FD_75304 | JGI IMG/M metagenome (GOLD analysis project Ga0075426, IMG submission 75304) | Bulk soil microbial communities from a Populus tree surrounding site in Tennessee, USA - Soil MetaG P. TD hybrid SBSTD5 | ecosystem: Environmental > Terrestrial > Soil > Tree plantation...
GCCCGGAAGAGGACCGGTCCAGGAGCCCTCGAGCCGATCCGGAGGAAAGAAATGACGGGAGTTGGGGCAGGTACCTGAGACTCGGCAGACCGAGCCGCAGCAAGAAGTCCGGCGCGGGCGTCGCGTCTAGCGCCTCGCGACGATAATGAGGTGAGCATCGCGCGCCAGGACGCGCCCCGGGAGTCCCTGCTGCTTCAGCTTCTCGTAGAAATCCGGCTCCATGATCGCGAAAGCTTCGCCGTGCCCGCCCCAGCGCTCGAGAAACTCCTCGACCGATGCGACGTATTTTCCGGGCTCGGCCGCGATACCCGGCGCGAGCTCGTCTTTGTGGCCGACCAGGGTCACCGGCCGGCCGAGATAGAAGGGGACGCTCTGATCGAAGCTCGCCACGCTGTAGAAGGGCGGCTCGCGCGGAAACCGCAGCTTGTCGCCGACCACGCCTTCCACGAGCCGCTCCGAAGAGTAGTTCTCGTCGAGAACGTGCGTGCCCGAAAGCGCGATCTGGACCGCGAGCAGGCTGCCCAGCCCGAGAACGGCGAGGGACGCTTCCTGCCGCGAGCGCCGCAGCAAGCGGAGCGCGGCGAAACCCACCGCCGACAATGTCAGCCCGCCGGCGAACAGCCAGATCGAATACTGGGCGTTGAATTCCGTCCATGCCAGCCGCGCGCTCACGGACGGAAGCGCAGCTGCGAGGATCATCAAGGCGAGGCCGCTCGCGATGCAGGCGACCCCAGGCGCGCGGCGCAGGCGTTCGGACAGGTACGGATAGTGTCGGGCGAACAGCAGAAGGATCGCTGGAACCGCCGGCAGCACGTAACCGGGCAGCTTCGAGCGTGACGCGCTGAAAAAGACGACGACGACGACGGCCCAGATGACGAGAAAGCGATCGAGCTTGAAGCCCGGGGGAGCCGAGGCTCTCCATGCTCTCGCGAACGCCGCTGGGATACTCGGCGTCCAGGGCAGCAGCCCGACGAGCAGCACGGGAACGAAGTACCACCATGGACCGGGCCTGTTGTGATCGGGCAGCAGGTAGCGCTCGAGATGCTCGCGAATGAAAAAGAAATGAAAAAACTCGGGGTTCCTGCGCTGCGCCAGCACGAACCACGGCAACGCGATGGCAGCGAACGCGGCGAGCCCCGGCGCCCAGTGCAGCCGCTTGAGCGGTGACGGATCGCGCTCGAGCGCGACGTAGACCAGAAGCGCGAGGGCCGGGATCACGATCCCCACGATGCCCTTGCTCAGAACGGCGCAAGCCATCCCCGCCCAGGCGAGAATCATCCACCCTCGCTCCGCGGACGGAGCGATTCCGGGGCTCCGGCTGAAGAGAAACGCGAGCATCGCGACGCTCAGAAAGAACGTCAGCCCCATGTCCAGGGTCAGGAACTGGCCGCCGAGAAAGTATCCCCAGCAACCCGCGGCGATCAGCGCGGTCGGGAGCCAGGGCGAGGGGGGAGCGAGGCGAAACCCCGCGAACGCCATGAGCGCGATCCCGAGGAAACCGGTGTAGGCCGGCCACAGGCGCGCCGTCCACTCGTCCACGCCGAGCACCGCGAACGCGCCCGCGGTCGCCCAGTACTGGAGCGGAGGCTTCTCCAGGTACTTGATCCCGTTCAAGCGCGGCGTCACCCAGTCGTTCGAATCGAGCATCTCGCGGGCGATGTCCGCGTAGCGCCCTTCGTCCGGAGTGAAAAGTCCGCGGTACTCGAGCCCCGCGAACCACGTCAAGGCGCAGATCAGGAGAGCGCCCGCGATCCATCGGGACCGGGAGCCGGAGGCGGATAGCATGATGGAGGTATACGGTACGGCCGCGCCGGCCTCGAGCGGAGGCGGAAGCGCGGGGGCGTCAGCATGAACCGCTCTGCCTTGCGGGGCGCTGACGCGGAGCTTTCAGATCACTGTCACGATCGCTATACAATCGCTCCCGATGTCTCTGACCGAAGTTCTAGACCGGAGTCGTCGTTGAGGACAGCGACCGACCCCTGCTCGCTCACCGCCGCAGAGCTGCTCGCGCTCTATCGCGCAAGGAAGCTCTCCCCGGTCGAGGCGACGCGCGCGGTGCTCGAGCGCATCGAACGCTTGAACCCGGCGCTGAACGCCTTCTGCCTCGTCGATGCCGACGCGGCGATCGCGAACGCAAAGGAGTCGGAAGGGCGCTGGATGAAGGGCGCGCCGATGGGCGCGCTCGACGGCGTACCGGTCTCGATCAAGGACGTGATCCTCGCCCGCGGCTGGCCGACGCTGCGTGGCTCGAAGACGATCGACCCTAAGGGGCCGTGGGACGACGACGCGCCCGCGGTGGCGCGGCTGCGCGAGGCGGGCGCGGTGCTGCTCGGCAAGACGACGACGCCTGAATTCGGCTGGAAGGGCGTCACCGACAGCCCGCTCACCGGTATCACGCGCAACCCCTGGAACCCGGCGAAAACTCCGGGCGGATCCTCGGGCGGGGCGGCGGCGGCGGTGGCTTCCGGAATGGGACCGCTCGCGGTGGGCACCGACGGCGGCGGCTCGATCCGCATCCCGTGCGCGTTCACGGGCCTCTTCGGCATCAAGCCCACCTTCGGCCGTGTGCCCGCCTGGCCGCCCTCTCCCATGGGGACCGTCGCCCACGTCGGGCCGATCGCGAAGAGCGTCGCCGACGCAGCGCTCATGCTCGGCGTCATGTCGCGTCCCGACTCGCGCGACTGGACGGCGCTTCCCTACGACGGGCGTGATTACCGCGAAGGCCTCGAGGACGGCGTGCGGGGACTGCGCATCGCTTACTCGGCGAATCTCGGCTACGCCACAGTCGACCGCGAGGTGGCGGAGATCGTGAAGAAGGCGGTGCGAACCTTCGACGACCTCGGCGCGAAGGTCGAAGAGCGCGATCCCGGGTTCGAGGATCCGCAGGAAACGTTTTCGCGGCACTGGTTCCCCGGCGCGGCGCTTGTGTTGCGCGGCGTGCCCCCAAAAAAACGCGCGCTGATGGACAAGGGCCTGCGCGAGATCGCGCGCCGCGGGGAGCGGATCACGGCGCTCGAACATTTCGAGGCGGCCCAGAAGCGAAACGAGCTCGGCCTCGCGATGAGCCGCTTTAACGAGCGCTATGATCTGCTCGTGACGCCTACGCTTTCAGTTGCGGCGTTCGACGTCGGCAGGGAAGCGCCGAAGAACGCGAAGAGCTGGGTGAGCTGGACGCCGTTCACTTTTCCCTTCAATCTGACGCAGCAACCCGCGGCGTCGATTCCCTGCGGACTGACCCGCACGGGATTGCCCGTGGGCTTGCACATCATCGGACCGAAGTACGCGGAGGCGCGGGTGCTGCAGGCCGCGCGCGCTTTCGAAGCGGCGCACCCGCTCGCCATGCCCGATCTCTCGAGGCTCGCGAAATGAACGTCAAATTTTTCGCGGCAGTGCTCGCGGCCGTAGCCGCGCTCGCCGCCGGCGAAGCGACTTCGCAGACGTACCCGGTCAGGCCGATCCGCTTCCTGGTCGGTTCGCCCCCCGGCTCGGGCAACGATCTGGTCAGCCGGCTCCTTGCGCAGAAGCTCTCCGAGCGATTCGGCCAGCCTGTCGTCGTCGAAAACAGGCCCGGCGGAGCCGGGCTGCTCGCGAACGAAGCACTCGCAAAATCTCCGCCTGACGGCCAGACGCTGGTCCTGCTCTCGGGCGCGCACCCGGCCACCGCCGCTCTCAACCGGGCGCTCCCCTACGATCCGGTGCGCGACTTCGGCATGGTGGGAACGGTCGTCGCCTATCCGCTGGTGATTTCGGTCGCGCCCGGTTCACCGATTCGCTCGTTCGCGGATCTGCTCGAGCGCGCGAAGAACGCGCCGGGAAAATTGACCTACTCCATGACCCCGGGGACGCTGGTGCACTTGCTCGGCGAATGGATCAACATCGAGGCGGGGACCGCGATTCTCGGCGTGCCCTACAAGGGCAGCGCGAACGCCCTGGTGGATGTGTTGGCGGGCCGCGTCGATGCGACCATCGAAACTGGAACCGCCTCGTTGGGGCACATCCGGTCCGGCAAGCTTCGCGCGCTCGCGGTGTCCTCGCCCGCACGGCACCCGGCCATGCCCGAGCTGCAGACGATCTCCGAGACGCTTCCCGGTGTGGAAGTGAATTCCTGGCTCGGCCTCGCCGTCCCGGCGGCGACACCGCGGGCGATCGTCGACCGGCTGAACCGCGAGGTCCGTTTGATTCTGGAGATTCCCGACGTTCGCGAGCGGCTGGTCGATCTCAGCGGCGTGCCGACGCCCTCCAGCCCCGAGGAAATGCGCGCGCTCGTCGAGCGCGAGATCGCACGCTGGAAGCGCGTCGTCGAGCTGAAGAACATCGAGCGGCAGAACTGATTCGTGTGGAAAACCGAAGCGTGCCGGCAGATGCTATCTTAGGCGGACGCACACGACGACCCCGGAGCACCCGATGATCCCAGTTTCGAAACATTGGCCCGCCGCGGCGCTGTTCGCGGCGCTCTTCAATGCCGGTCCGCTGTGGGCGGCGGCCGCGCTCGAGAACGACTACGTGCTCGTGAGCCGCGATGACGCACCGTGCGCCAAAGGCTCGACTCCCGGGTGCGCGGAGCGCGTGATCGTGGCGATGGGGGAGATCCAGCTGCGGTTCGGCAAGGTGCTGCGCGGGATGCGGCGCGGCGAGGTCGCGGTGTTCAAGGCGGGCGAATCCTACCAACCCCCGACGGGCGGCCCCTTCTTCGAAGTGGCGATCAAGCCCAATCACCCGCCGGTCAAATCCCCCGCCGAGATCATCCCGCCGGCGAAGAACACCATCGTGTACGAGGGCGAGCGATTTTTCATCTACGAGGAGCGGCTCGCGCCGGGGGACACGCGCGAGCGCCATAGTCACAGCCAGCGCATCGAGATCCGCATCAACCAAGGGCCGCTGCTGCGGCAGATCATCGACGGCAAGGACGCGCCGCAGGAACCGCCGAGCGTGGTGAACTTCCGCGAGCCGATCATCCATAGCGTCACCAACGTCGGCGACATGCCGCTGTGGAACTTCATTCTCGAGTTCAAGCCGGCCGGCCCCGCCTCGGCGAAGTGAGCCCAGGAGACGCACCGTGATGCAGCGAATCGGCGCCGGAAGAACGGGCAGAGTCTTGCTGTCGGTCGCCCTCCTCGCTTGCGGGGTGACTGGCGCGCCGGCCGCGGATGATCCGCCACTCGCGCTCGCGCGCGACGGTTTCTTCTACGTCGGCGGGAAATCGGTAACCCTCAACGGACGCCCTTACATGTCGGGACAGATGTACGTGGAATTCCGCGTTCCGGCAAAGCAGACGCATCCGTTTCCGATCGTGATGGTGCACGGCGGCACCATGTCCGGAACCAACTTCACGGGCACTCCCGACGGCCGCGAAGGCTGGGCGCAGTTTTTCGTGCGGCGCGGCTACGCGGTCTACGTCGTGGACCAGCCCGGGCGCGGGCGATCGGCCCACGTCGCCGGGGTCTATGGCCCGACCGAGCAGGTCGATCGGCAGAACTCGCAAAGACGCTACATCGCGCAGGAAAAATACAAGCTCTGGCCGCAGGCGCAGCTGCACACCCAGTGGCCGGGGAGCGGTGAGCCCGAGGACCCGGTCGTGCAGCAGCTGGTCGCGAGCCAGTTGCCCGCTATAAAGGATTTCAAGGAACAGCAGGTCCTCAACCGCGACGCGCTGGTGGCGCTCCTCGACAGAATCGGCCCGGCCGTGCTGCTGGTGCACTCGCAGGCCGGCGCGTTCGGCTGGCCGGTCGCCGATGCGAGACCCGGCCTGGTGAAGGCCATCCTCGCGATCGAGCCCAACGGCCCGCCGTTTTACGGTGTCGATTTCGTCGGGGCTCCCGACTACTTCCGCCAGGGCCCGCTCGCCCTCAGCTACGGGCTCAGTGCCGTTCCCCTCAGCTACGCTCCGCCCGTGGCCGACGCCTCCGGGCTCGCCGTGATTCACGAGGACAAGGCCGACGGCCCGGATCTCGTCAAGTGCTGGATGCAGAAAGAGCCGGCGCGCCAGCTTCCGAACCTGCGCACCATTCCGATCCTGGTCCTCACAGCGGAGGCGTCCTACCACGCGCCTTACGATCACTGCACGGTGAAATACCTGCGGCAGGCGGGAGTCGAGCCCGCTTTCATCCGGCTCGTCGATCTGGGTATCCGCGGAAACAGCCACGTCATGATGCTGGAAAAGAACAACCGGGAGATCGCCGCGGTGATCGCGCGCTGGCTCGACCAGGCGCTTCCGCGGTGACGGGTCCACGCGACAAGCCGCACCGCGGCTGCTAGAGTGGCGGCCCTGGCAAACCCCCACCGGAGCACGTCACACTCATGGCAGCCAAGAACAGACCGTTCGTCATCGCGCTCGAAGAGCATTACTGGGACGCAGACGTGGCGAAGACCTTCGGGAGCGGCGAGGCGCGCGATCCCGATCTGCGCCAGCGGCTGGACGACCTCGGTGCGCTGCGCATCAGGGAAATGGACGAAGCCGGCATCGACGTGCAGGTGATCTCGCACGGCGCGCCATCGACGCAGCGTCTGGACGCAGCGACCGCGGTCCCGTTCGCGAAGCGCGCGAACGACCGCTTGCGCGAGGCGGTGCGCGCGCACCCGGACCGCTTCGCCGGCTTCGCCGCGCTTCCCACCGCCGACCCCAAGGCGGCGGCGGACGAGCTCGAGCGCACGGTCACGAAGCTCGGCTTCAAAGGCGCGATGGTGCACGGGCCCACGAACGGCGTGTTCTTCGACGACAGGCGCTTCTGGCCGATCTTCGAGCGCGCTCAGGCGCTCGATGTGCCGCTCTACATCCACCCGTCCTCGCCCGTGCAGGCGGTCGCCGATGCCTATTACAAGGATTATCTGGACAGGTTTCCCCAGCTCCTCACCGCGGCCTGGGGCTACACCGTGGAGACCGCCACCCACGGCATCCGCATGATTCTATCGGGTGCGTTCGAGAAATATCCGCGCCTGAAGATCATCCTCGGGCACCTGGGCGAGTCGCTGCCCTTCTCCGCATGGCGCATCAACATGGCGCTCTCGCGCGGGGCCGACAAGCCCAGCAACTTCCGCGATACGTTCTGCGAGCACTTCTGGATCACCACGAGCGGTAACTTCTCCACGCCCGCGCTGATGTGCTGCATCATGGAGATGGGCGTGGACCGGATCCTGTTCTCGGTCGACTACCCCTTCGTTCCGAATCCGCCGGGAACGAAGTGGATGGCGGACCTGCCCCTCTCCCTCGAGGACCGTACGAAAATCCTCTCCGGTAACACCCAGCGCTTGCTCAGGATGTAGCGCGCCGTTGCGCCGGACCTCCCAAAAACGCGCGCGCGGGCTCGAGTCAGGCGCCCGGCGCGCGTTTTACGGCACGATCGTCAGCGCGTTGGCGGCGACGGCGAATTCCGCGATATGCAGATCTCCGACCCACGCCGCCGCGCTCGCGATCGCCTCGGCGCCGCTTGGTGGCAGAGCAAGCGACGCAACAAGCCCGAAGGCAAACGCGAATACCCAATTGAGTTTCGTCTTCACCCATCGCAGCGCAGCAAGCGTCATGCCAATTGCGCTTGAGCGACGATTGCCAATCTGAAACAGTGCGTTAGCTTAACAAGCCCGTTCACGGGAGCTCGAGTGCACGCACCATAGCGGGTCAAAAAGAAAGCGCGATGCACCGCAGTGCGTCGCGCTTTCTGTACGAGGCGATGTATTACGGCTGCTTCTTTTGCAGCTCCTTCCACGGATCCTTGACCGCGGTGCCCACGGTCTCGATCTCGACGTTGGCGAGCTTGCCGCCGACCCTGCGCACCTCGCGCAGATATTCGTTCTGCACGATGTCGCGCGTGGCGGGATCTATCGAGATCGGGCCGCGCGGGCTGTTGGGGTCCTTGAAGTTCTTCAAGAGCTCCATGGTGCGGTCCGGGTCGAGCTTGCCTTTCTGCTCCTTGATCGCGTACATCATGGCCGCCATGCCGTCCCAGCCGCCGACGGCGACGAAGTTGGGCGTTTCGTTCGCGCCGTAGTCGCGCTTCCACGCCGCGACAAACGCCTGGTTCGCGGGACGCGTCGCCGCCGCCGAGTAGTGGTGCACGGTAAGCACGCCCAGAGCGGCGTCGCCCATGTTCTCGAGCTCCTCGTCGGTGGTGACGTCTCCGGGCCCGATCAGCTTGATGCCCGCCTTGGAGAGCCCCAGATCGCCGAAGGCCTTCAGCACCGCGGTCGCGGTCTTGCCCGCCGGGATGAACACCGCGAGCGCGTCGGGCTTCGCGTCCTTCACCCGCTGCATGTAGGGAACGAAATCGGGATTCACCAGCGGCACGCGCACGGTTCCAGCGACTTCGCCGCCGGATTCCTTGGTCGCCCTGACGATCGCGTCCTCGCAATCCTGCCCGGGGCCGAAGTCGCTCACCAGGGTATAGACCCGCTTGAATTTCTTCGCCGCCCACTGGCCGAGCGGATAGCACGACTGCCACAGAGTGAACGACAGACGCGCGATGTAGGGCGAGCGCGTCGTGATCACCGCGGTGCCGGCGTTCATGATGATGAACGGCACCTTGGCCTCGGTCGCGAGCGGTGCGATCGCCATGGCGTTGGGCGTGAAGATCACGCCCGCGAGCAGATTCACCTTGTCGCGCACGATCAGCTCCTGTGCGAGCTGCTTCGCCTTGTCGGGAACGGGGCCGGTGTCGTCCCGGATCAGGAATTCGATGTTCACGCCCGGGGGCAGGTCCTTCTGGTGCTCCTTCAGGTAGAGCCGCATGCCGCGCTCCATGTAAGGACCCAGGTTGCCGTTCAGGCCAGAGTAGCTGGTGATGAAGCCGATCTTGATGGTCTGCGCCGGCGCGTCCGCCACCGCAAGCGCGAGTCCCAGCACGGCAGCGAACGCCGCCGATCTTGCCTTCTTCATGATCCCTCCTCTAGAAATTATTGCCTGGCAAATTATTGCCAGGCTCTATTGTCTACCGTGTTCTCGAAAGTCGCGCCCGACTCCACCAGACCCCAGCCCAGGGTCCATTGGTAGGTGTGGTCGAAGCGTTCGCGGGTGTAGGGCTCGGGCGGCGCGTTCAGGATGCGCGACAGCTTCAGGTCCTTCGCGTCGAGCAATCCGCCCGCCTCCTCGATCAGGTAGCGCGAATGCTTGCGCGGGTCCTTGTCGATCGCATCGGCGGCGCGCGCCTCGGCGCGGAACATGGCGGCGAGCGTGGCCCCGTCGAGCTCGTCCCCGGCGGCTTCGCTGCGCGTCGAGTGCGATTCCATCAGCACGCGCATGCCGCGCTTCTCTGCGACGCTGATCCAAGGCTCCATCAGGCTCGCCGCCGCGACCTGGCCGTTCGCCAGCGCGTCCAGCCTCTCCTTCATGGTGCCGGCGAAGGTCCACTTGATCTGCTCGCGCTTCAGGAACCCCTCGAGGAGCTTCAGCGTCGTGAAGTGCGAGCCGTTGTAGGGGCTCACGGCGATCGGCTTGTTCTTCAGCTGCTCGGGCTCGTAGATGTGCGCCTTCGGATCGGTGACGATTGCGAAAGTCGACATCGCCGAGCCGAGCGCGACGATCTTCGCGGGACGGTGACCGGTCTTCTCCGCCTCGACCGCGCGCTTCATTACGCCCCATTCGCACATTCGGAACTGGTCGCACTCGCCCTGGTCGTAGAGCGCCTCCATGGTGCGCTCGAAGATGTTCTCGCGCAGCGCCTGGTGGTCGGAATCGCGCTGCCCCGATCCCGGCGTCTTCAGGATGTCGACGTCGAGTCCCTCGTCCCGGAAAAAGCCCTCGTCGCGGGCGACGAGCAGCGGCAGGTCGTGAATAGCGTTCATCATCGAAACTCGCACTTTCTTCAAGGCCTTCGCCATGTCGATTCGCCTCCTTCGCGTGTGGGCTAGTATATTTGACCGGGGGGAAAAATACAGCCCGTCGCTTCAGGCCGCGCCCGCCCGCAGCGCCGGCATGACCTCCCTGACGAACAGGTCCATCGAGCGCATCGCCAGCTCGGGCCGCAGGTCGCCGAAAGAAAACACCAGCAGCAGATAATTGATTCCCGATTCGCGCACCACGCCGGCGAGCTCGCGAGCGACCGTCCCCGGCGCGCCGGCCACCAGGCGCGTGATCGCTGCCGCCGACGCCGGGTTGACGTTCAGCAGGTCGGGCCTTCCGTGCTTGCGCGTGAGGTGGGTCAGGTGATCGCTCCAGACCTTGTACGCGGCGCCGCCGACTGTTTGCGCCTCCGCATCGCCGCCGGCGACGAATACATGCTGGGATTTTCCGAGCTTCGGCGCGCGCACGTGCGAGTTGTGGCGCCCCGGATCGTTCCTGTGCCGCGCCCACACGTCCCGGTATTGCGCGTAGAGCTTGCCGGCCTCCGCGGCGCTCGTGTTGAGCACGGTGTGGTAGCCGTGGCGAGCCGTGAACTCGATCGAGTTCTTGTCGCTGCTCGGGAACCACAAAGGGGGATACGGCCGCTGGCGCGGGTGGAGGTAGAGCTCGAGGTCCCGGTAGGAGAAGTATTTCCCCTGGTGATCGAGGACCGAGCTCCCGCAGGCGGCGAAAAAAACCTCGAGCGTCTCGCGGTAGCGCTCGCGCGACTCTTCGACGTTACTCATGAAAAAATAGGAGGACTCGATCGGCGACACACCGCGCCCCACGCCGAGCTCCAGGCGCCCGTCGCTCATGTGATCGAGCATGCAGATCTCGTTGTAGAAGCGAAACGGGTTGTACCAAGGCAGACAGAACGTGAGAGCCCCCAGCCGCAGTCTCTTCGTTCGCTGAATCGCCGCGGACAGCACGAGCGCGGGAGAGCCGTCGATCGAGAGCGGCGTGCCCTGGTGCTCGGCGATGTGCCAGGCGTAGAAGCCTGCTTTGTCCGCGGCCTCGGCGATCCGCAGCTTGTGCTCGAAGATCTCGCCCGCAGGCGCGTCGGACCACTCGATCCAGTCGAAAATGCCGAATTCGAGCGGGCTTTCCGGGAATGCGTCGGACACGGCCTCCTCCTCACTCATTGACAGCGAATTGAAAGACAGGCGTCAGTTTCCTGCAAGGGGCTTGGTGCAGATTATCCGTGACCGCTCGCCGAACGGCCTTTGCGAAAGCCCGCCATGAAGAGATTCCTTGCCGGATCGATCGCTTCCGTCCTCCTTGCATCCGCGCGCGCCCAGGCCCCGGAGCCCGCAGTCGAACCCAACACGCTCGCCACGGCCATTTTCCTGGTGCTGTTCGTGGGCTTCTGCGTCGGTTTCGCGTGGATGGTGTGGCGGAACAAGGACAAGAAAAAGGAATAGCCGGAACGGAGAGGCGCCGGGATCAAGCTTCGATCCCCCGGTAGAGCCACTCCACCTCCCAGAAAGTCTCGGGCGTCCTCTGCGCCAGCAGATGATTGCGCAGGTCGCGCGCGCCGCCGTTCGCGTGGATGATGTCGCCGAAGATCCGCGAAGTGATCGTGACGCGCGCGGTGCGCAGATACCGTTCCTGCTCGTAGGCCCGAAGCGCGGCATCGACGCCGTTCCCCGCCTTTTCGAGCTTGGCGGAGAGCACCACCGCGTCCTCGATCGCCATGCAGGCGCCCTGGGCCAGGTACTGCAGGGTGGGATGCGCGGCATCGCCCAGCAGGGCGACGTTGCCGCGCGTCCAGCCGGGCCGCGGCTCGCGGTCGTGCAACACCCAGTTCTTGTCCTTGCCGACGTAGCCGAGCATCTCCTGCACGTGCGGCGTGGTGCGCGAAAAGACTTCGGCCAGCTCCTCCGGACCCCCGTAGTCGTGCCGCTCGCCGC
>Ga0075426_10003194_pt1 | contig 11715 bp, 14 predicted proteins | sample SoiMethybrSBSTD5_FD_75304 | JGI IMG/M metagenome (GOLD analysis project Ga0075426, IMG submission 75304) | Bulk soil microbial communities from a Populus tree surrounding site in Tennessee, USA - Soil MetaG P. TD hybrid SBSTD5 | ecosystem: Environmental > Terrestrial > Soil > Tree plantation...
TCCGCCGATTGCCCCACTTGCAGCGTGATGGTTTTCGTCTGCTTGCCGAATCCCGAATACACCGCGGACACAGAATATTCGCCGGCAGGTAGCGCCGGGATCGCGTACTCCCCGTCGCCCGACGCCTGAACCGAGCGCGAGAATCCCGTCGTTGTATGGGTCGCCGTCATCGTGGCCTTCCCGATAGATCCCCCTGAAGAGTCGGTGACTTTCCCCGACAACGTTGCGTTCACCGCCTGTCCGTAGGAATTTGAAATGTGGAAGGGTCCGAGGAACAGCACCGCGCACAAAACAACAACCTGCAAGGACACCAAATTCTTTCTCTTCACTCCACACCCCCGCCCGCCTAACGACAATAAGGAAGGACTGCGTGCAGCCTATTCCCGGCCACAAGTCATGTCAAGACTTTGCCGTCTCAAGAATCTCAGCTTCAAAGCTTCTACAAACCATCTAGGCTGTCGTCAGTTCTTTCGTTCCGGAAGTGTAAGGAACAAGCAAAAAGTTCCAACTTCACAAAAACTCTCCGGCGAAGCCTTTTGGAGTGCGGGAGCTTGCTCCCGCTTTTCTTGCGTCTTAAATCCCACTATATTGACTGCGGTGATTTAGGCAAACGATGAGCCGAAGAATTGGAATTATCGGCGGGACGGGACCGGAAGGTTCGGGACTCGCGGCGCGCTGGGCGGCCGCGGGCGAGCACATCGTCATCGGTTCCCGCGAAGCAACCCGCGCCCAGGAGACCGCGAAGGTCTTACGCGCACGGCTCGGCTCCCCCGCGAAGATCGAAGGCACCGAAAACGCCGCAGCCGTCGAGCAGTGCGAAATCGTCGTGTTAACCGTTCCCTTCTCCGGCCACGCTGCCCTCTTGAAACAACTGAAGCCGCACTGGAAGCCGGGACAGATTCTGATCGACACGACCGTCCCGCTCGCCGCGGCGGTTGGCGGCGCACCGTCGCGCATGTTGAGCGTCTGGCAAGGCTCCGCGGCCCAGCAGGCTCGCGAGTTGGTTCCGGCTTCCGTGGCCGTCGCCGCCGCATTTCACAATCTCAGCGCGGAACTGCTGGCGAAAGAGGGGCCGGTCGATTGCGACATCCTCGTTTGCAGCGACGACGACGAAGCGAAACGAGTTGCGAGCGAACTCGCTGCGAAAATTCCCGGTGCCCGCGCGCTCAACGGCGGAAAACTCGAAAACGCGCGCATCGTCGAGTCCATCACCGCCTTGCTGATTGGCCTCAATGTCTGCTACAAAGCCCACACCGCGGGCGTCCGCTTCACCGGCCTGCCGCTCAAATGAGAGCAGCGGCGTAAAGCCGATGCCACAGCCACGAAGCACCGACCTTGCCCACGCAGCGACGGGTTTACCCCGCCGCCTCCGCGTCCGAGCTTTCATCTCTTGCGAAGCCTTCGGCGCCCGCCAGCGCAGTCAACTTTTTGTGGACGCGCGGTGAAGCGAATTCCTCGCGCGCCACAAATTCCGGATACAAAGCCAGCCTCTCCCGCAGAACAAACCCGCGCGCTTCTGTCTCCTCGCGCAGCCGCGAAATCTGCGGCCATGCCGCTTCGGGGTTGATGAAATCCTTCGTCACTGGCGAAATCCCGCCCCAATCGTTGATGCCTGCATCGAGCAGCCGCGGAAAATCTTCGTAACTCAGATTCGGCGGCGCTTGCAGATTCATCTGCGGTCCCAGAATCAGCCGCGCTAACGTCAGCGTTCGCAACATTTCTTCGAGCGAAGGCTCCGCGTGCTGCGCCATGGGGATGTCCGGCTTCGCGCGAAAATTCTGCACAATCACTTCCTGGATGTGGCCGTACTTTTCGCCCATCGCGCGAATTGCCAGCAGCGAATCGATGCGCTCCTCCATCGTTTCGCCAATTCCAATCAGAATGCCAGTGGTGAACGCCATCGAGCGCTTCCCCGCTTCCTCCATCGTGCGCAACCGCAGCGCCGGGACTTTGTCCGGCGCATTCGCATGTGGCAATCCGTCGCGCATCAGCCGCACGCTCACGTTTTCCAGCATCAATCCGACGCTGGCGTTCGACTCTTTCAGCTTGTCGAGCGCGGCGCCGTCCATCACGCCCGGATTCGCATGCGGCAGCAAGCCGGTGCGCTCCAGCACCAGCTCACACATCGCTGCAAGATAATCCAGGGTCCGTGCGTAACCTTGCCGCCTCAGAAATTCCCGCGCTTCCGGAAAAATCCGTTCCGGCTGATCTCCCAGGCTGAACAGCGCTTCTTTGCATCCGGCGCGCCTGCCCTCTTCCGCCAGCGCCAGCACTTCCTCCGGCGTCATGAAGTGCGCACCCGGCTGCCCCGGATCCTTGCGAAACGTGCAATACGAACAATAGTCGCGGCACAGCGTCGTCAGCGGAATGAACACCTTCTTCGAGAAACTGACCGTCTTCCCTTTTCCCTGCTCGCGCACGTCGCTCGCCGCTTCCAGCAATTCAAGCGAAGCCCGCTCTGCAATCGCCAACGCCTCTTCTCGACTCACACTCCGCCCGCGCCGCGCCAATTCCATCGCTGTCGCAGCCTTTCTGCTGGCAATGCCCTGCGTCATCTAAACCCGTCCGCCCACTTCTAATCTCATGCAACCTCAATTCTAAACCACGAACCTGCCACCGAATCCCGCGCAACGTTTTCGCCCGAATAGTCACTATCCATCAAATGTCTTTCCGGCCGGGGGCCGATCCTTACTTAGGAGAAACTATGGACCTCAATGGCATGGTAACTTATGTCGCGGCGCTCAGCGTGTCCACCGAACGCGTCACCGAATTCATTAAGCGGCTTCCTGTTTTCTCGACCTTCCTGTCGACGGAAAAAACAGGAACGCAAGAGGACGTTCGGGTTCTCTGCGTGCAGGTACTGGCCGTGGTGGTCGGCGGAGTAATCTGCGGGCTCTTCCCCAAGACGCTGGTGCCCACCGGAATTGCTTTCCCGACTGAATTCTTGGACAAGGCCGTTTATTGCTTCCTGTTCGGCATCTTGGCGAGCGGCGGATCAGGCTTCTGGAACAGCGCACTCGACACGCTCCGCAACGTCAAAACCACAATGGCCAAATAGGACAGCTGCCGCCCTGCGCTGGTTCTCTGTAGTCTCTGTGGAACACGCCTTTCTGGCTGTTCGCTTCTCGTGTCAGCCGCAACGTAATGCACAGGCAAGAACGCCTGTGCCATTCCTCACTTCGGCCCGGGCGCTGGCGCGGCAACGGACCAATGCGCGTTACGGAATTGCCATTGCCCCTTGTTACGTTCCGCCAGGCCCGTAAAAAAGCCGCGGTCGGTGACCTGATGCCCCTCCTTATCCACGGTCACCTCTTGCCACGAACTGGCCACGACAGCGAACTCTGGCGTGAGCGGATCCACGCGCAAATCGTCGCCCCAGGTCAGCTGGATGCGTTGGATGGTGCGCGAAAGTTCGCCAATCGCCTGAGTCGCCGCCTGCCGATTGGGAAACACTAATTTCCCTTCGTCCGCCATGAAAAACGTCGGGTCGTCGGCAAAGTGTTTCTCCCACGCAACGGGCCCTTGCTGCGTAATGTCTCGCGACACGGCAGCCGCAAACTGGCGAACCTCCTGTTCCACGGCCGCCTTGCGCACCGCAGTGAACTGCGCCGAACCCGCTGGAACATCAAAGCCCAAACCGCAGCCCGTCAGCAGTCCCAAGGGAATCCCCGCCACCAGCAAAGTTGCAACCACCACAACAACTCGATGAGCTGCGCGCATCTTTTCACCTCTCCAAATCGGCGTGAGCGTACAGGTCCGCAAAAATTCCTGCCCAAAATATTGCATGGATGGCTGCCATCCTGGTGAGCATTGGAACGCTCTCGGGAAGTCTGGATTGCTTGCTTCCTGGCGCGCAAGGATAGCACTCTCCTTGCTTCCCGCTCTCCGGTTTTGGAGTTAAGCTGTCCTCTCGAAAAGTCCAAGCAGAAGCTGAATATGTTAGGGCCGGAGGTGAATTCATGAAAGCAAATTGGAGGATGATTGGCGGAATTGGCGCCGTTGGCGCATTGGTCGCGGCTTGTGCGGCGGGTGTGATTGCATCGCGAGGTGGTCAAGGATCCCAGACGCCGCCGCTTCGGGTAACACCTGCTTCCGAGCGCAGCAAGGACTTCCCTCCCGAACTCACCGTAGGCGAGCTGCACGTGAGCATCAAAGAATGGGATGTGCCGACGAAGGGGGCGCATCCACATGATCCGGCCGTCGGCATGGACGGCGCGCTGTGGTTCACCGAGCAGATGCAGAACAAGATCGGGCGCGTGGAACCGTCCACGGGAGCGTTCAAGGAGTTTCCGTTAAAGGTCGATAACTCCGGGCCGCACGGGCTCGTTGCTGATGAAGAAGGAAACATTTGGTTCACCGGAAACTTTGCGCATTACATTGGCAAACTCGACTCGAAAACCGGCGAAGTGAAGGAGTACAAGATGCCGGACGCGAAGGCCGAGGATCCGCATTCGCTGGTCTTCGACGCCGACGGCATCCTGTGGTTCACGGTACAAGTCGGCAACTTCGTCGGGCGGCTCGATCCGCACAGCGGAAAGATTGATCTGGTGAACGTTCCCACAGCCAAGTCCCATCCCTACGGGATTCAAGTCAACAGCCAGGGCGTGCCGTTTTTCTGCGAATTTTTCACCAACAAGATGGCCAGCATCGATCCCAAGACGCTGGCGATCCAGGAGTACCCCCTGCCAGAGGGCGTGCGGCCGCGCAGAATGGCCATTGACGACCATGACCTGGTGTACTTCACGGACTTCGAGCGCGGGCACCTGGGCCGGCTGAACCCCAAGACCGGCGAAGTAAAGATGTGGGACTCCCCCGGAGGCGCGAAATCGCAGCCGTACGGAATAGCCATTACGCCGGACGGGATGGTCTGGTACAGCGAGTCCGAGGTACAGCCGAACACGATGATCCGCTTCGATCCCAAGACGGAGGCGATGGCGCGCACAAATATTCCGTCCGGGGGCGGAACGGTACGCAATATGGCTGCAACCGTGGACGGACGGGTGTATATTGCGTGCAGCGGAGTGAACAAAGTGGGTGTTGTGGTACCTGCCCGCTGACCACCCTTCCTGGCAGCATGCATTGCCGAGGAGGAACCATGTCCGGAACAGCCGCCGTAAAGCCTCAAGAACATACGTGTCAGGGAGTCTCGCGCGTGGATGAACCCTGCGACCATGGCGCTCAGCAATTTTGCGAGCGCTGCAGCCAGTGGTTCTGCCGCGCGCACTACCCGGACCCGGAGTGGCATGCCTGCGCGCCGGAGCAAGGCCACGTCTGAGCTTTTCCTTGCAGAGCGCCCGTGCCTTCCCCGGAGACGGCGCGAAGCACGTAGATAATTGAACAAAGGCAGTACGTGTGGATTCTTGACGGACAAGCTTGTCTCCGTTAGCGTCAAAGAGTGCACGAACTGCGCAACTTTCGCTGACGAGAGAGTTCCTTGGCCAACGCGATCATCACACTGACGACAGACTACGGCACGAACGATCACCTGGTCGGCACGCTGAAGGGCGTGATCCTGAAGATCAATCCGGACGTGACGATCGTGGACATCACGCACAACGTCACGCCGTTTGATTTGCTCGATGGCGCGCTGGCGATTGGCTCGGCGTATGCGTATTTTCCGCCTAAGACGGTGCATGTGGTGGTGGTGGATCCGGGAGTGGGCACGGAGCGGCGGCCGCTGCTGGTGAGCGCGGCTAATCAATATTTTGTGGCGCCGGACAATGGCGTGCTGTCCATGATTTACGAGCGCGAGCCCGAGGGCCTGGTAGTGCGGAACGCGAACGCGGAACATTATTACCTGCAGCCGGTGAGCAAGACCTTTCATGGGCGCGACATTTTCGCGCCGGTGGCGGCGTGGCTGACCAAAGGCTGGCAAACCTCCGGCATGGGCGATGAGATTGAGGATTACAAACGGTTCTCGCTTCCCCGCCCCAAGGAAACGGATGGCGTGGTCAAGGGAGTGATTCTGCGCGCGGACTCTTTTGGAAATCTGGTCACCAATCTCCGGCAGGAAGACTTGCCGGAGAGCGCCGCTCAGGATGGCGCGATCAAGCTGCAGATTGGAACGCAAGCGGTTAGCAAGTTCGTCGAAACCTTTGCGCAAGGCAATGGCGCGGAGCCGTTTGCGTATATCGGTTCCAGCGGATTCGTCGAAATTGGCGTCAACAAAGGCAGCGCCGCACGGACGCTTGGCCTTGGCCGCGGCACCGCGGTGGTTTTGACGAAGTAGCTCCAGGCTGTTAGTTCTTAGCTGTAAATGTGTAAGAACCCACCTCAAGAAGCTCCACGAGGTAAGCATTTCCCGCCTGCGTTGAAACGCGAGTTCAAGTAATACTTTCACTCGGCGGTGGTTCGCGCACCCCACCCACCCCCCGGCAAATCGCATCGTTATCAAAGGACGGCACTTACTAAATCTGACTGTTGGAAGTTGTTGAAAAGAAACGGCAAGCAAAAGGCGCTGGCAGGCTAATGAGATCTGTGACCGGGGCAAAGTAAGCCACCCCCTACCCCCTATTGCATGGGAAAGAGTGCGGAAGTGATTGATGTTAAAGGAGTTGCCAGTGCTCCATGGTCCGCAAAGAGTGTGTAATCGTATGAACAGAAAGACGTTAGATAAGCACACTACTCTTTGGGGACTTTGAGGGACCGCACGGTTGAGGCGTCCCGGCAAGGCGCACCCCTCAAAACTCTGGGCGAGCGGGATACAAAAGGCGTACATAAGTGGCTGGGCACCGTGGAAGGAGTGCCGTAGCTAGTAAGTATAGTGTATCACAAAGTAAAAAATAAATCAAGCTAAATCTAAGTGCTTTAGATGCATGGGGTTAGGGGGAGCAAAATCGCGAGTTTTTGTCCTGGCGGCCCGGGCTTGTTAAGTCGTTTCGATGGAATGGGTTAAAGGGTTTGAGTTTGCCACTCGCTGCGGCGGCACGACAAATCACGACAATGGAGGCACAACGCACCTTGTCGCTTGCAAAGCGGGAACAGCGCGGTTACGGTGCTCCCATGAAGGAAAACAGGAAACTGCGGCGGATAAGCATAGCCGGTTTGCTCTTCGGGATGGTGGGTGCAGGAACGCTATGTGGATGTAGTACGCAAAGTCCGCCCGTTCAAAACCGGACGGCGTATGTGGCCGACACTTCTCAAAACAGCCTGCTACCCTACAGCGCCAATTCCACCACGGGAGCGCTGACTCCATTGCCTGGGGCACCGATTGCGGCGAATTGCAACGGGCCGGTGGCTTTCGCGATAACGCCGTCGCAGCACTTCCTGTATGTCCCGTGCGCTCAGGGGAACACGTTTTCGGGCTTCGTGGTGAACCAAAACACTGGCGGATTGACAGCTGCGGGGACGTTTATGAGCGACAACAACCCGTTTGCCGCGGCCATCGACGCCGGCGGCAAGTTTCTGTACATCGCTAATAGCGGCGGAAACAGCGTGACCGGCTACAGCATCAACGCGACTACAGGCGCCGTCAGCGCCATTGCCGGCGGTCGCGTTACAACCAATTTTGCCCCGAACGGGTTGGCCATCGACCCGAGCGGCGCGTTCCTGTATGCGAGCACGGCATTCGGTAACAGCGGCGATTTGGAGGGATTCTCCATCAACCTGGCTTCAGGTGGATTGGCGCCCTTGGCTGGCTCGCCGTTTGCCTCGTTTCTGGCTACCGCGGTCAAGACGAGCCCCTCCGGGAAATACGTTTATGCGGCCGATGAGACCAACGGCGTGCGTGCGTTTTCCCTCAATGCGATGTCAGGAGCGCTGACGGAGATCGCCGGGTCCCCGTTCCCGGCCGGCAACGAACCTTTTGGAATTGCCATGGATCCCGCAGGAAAGTTCCTCTATACCGGGAATTTCGTGAGCAACGACGTTTCTGCGTATACCGTTGACGCCAACAGCGGCAAGCTGGCAGCGATTGCCGGTTCACCATTTCCTGTGGGTACGGGTCCTGGAAGGCTCGTGGTGGACACGACGGGAAAGTTCGTTTACGTGCCCAGTTCCTTTGACAACACCATTTGGGGTTTCACGATTGACGGGACGACCGGCTCGCTAACCCACATGACGGGCTCTCCGTTCACGGCGAGCAACGCGGCAGACGTGGTCACGATTCCGTAAGAGCGGCTCCCGAAGGGCGAGGCGAGCAGGAGAAAAGCAGAGTCAAAATCCGCACCCTTTGATGGACCAAATTCCAAGGGATGCACACTCGAGATGGCCCTCTTCCGTCAAGGGTGCTCCCCCGCCGGCAACCCAAGTGCAACAGTTTCCCAGAACAGCCCCGTCGCTTCGTTTGCTTCTGGGCCCACGGCCAACAGCTCAACCATTGCAACCTACAAGAGCCGACACGTGGGGTTTGACCTCTGCCAAGCCCCAATGGCTAGCTTCTCGGCTCATACCGCATGGCCACCGCGCCCGAGCCGAACTCCAGCCGGCTCACGAGCCTCAAGTTGACAGGCTTCGATAGTCCCGCGAACAACGTCGGCCCGTGGCCCGCTAGCCTGGGATGCACCACGAACTCGTACTCATCGATCAATCCCAGCTCCGCCAACGCCAGCGGGAGCTTCACGCCCCCCACCAACAGTCCCTTACCCGACTCCCGCTTGAGCTGCTGAACGGCTTTCCCTAGATCCCCGCGCACGAGCTCCGCGTTCCAATCGACCCGGTCCGGGTTGGTCAAAAGGGTGCTCGACACGACGTACTTCTTGGCCGCATCGATCGTTCTGGCGAAGGGTTCCATCCAATCAGGCCGCGCTCCCGTCCGCGCCGGCGGCCGGAACGCTGCCTCCATCATTTCGTAAGTCACCCGGCCAAGAAGGAGGGCATCGGCCTGGTTGAGGTTCTCGGTCGCGTGACGATGCAGGTCTTCGGCCGGGGATACTGCACGATGATCGCAGCACCCATCCAATGTGACGTTGATGGAATACCGAAGGGGTCGCATTCCGCAAAGAGTACCGCCGATGGGGCAGACCGGCAAGGTTAGCCTGCTTCAGGGCTAGGAGCCACCCACGTAACGCATGACGATGACAATTTGAGAGCTGCTAGTACCTCCACAAGCAGGTTGCCACTCGCCCTCAATCACATAACGTAAAGCCGCGCCCTCGCAGCCACGCCTGGGTTCGAAAGAAGAGATAGATTGCTTGCCATCTAAAAACTTCCGAAAGTCCATTTGGGCTTTCCGTCATTTGCGTACCACATTTTGACTAGGATATTTCCGTCGCTGCGAGTCGTTAGCCTATTGCGTACTACCCCGTCTATTGTCACGCCTTTCGCAAATTCCTGGCTCGAGTATCTGCTGTCGATACTCTGATCACGCTCCTGAACCGAGATGAGAGAAATGTAAGGCTTGCCCAGGTTTGACACCCAATCCGTTGGAAAGCCGTTCTTATGCCCATGATGCGGTGGGATGAGAATCCAAGTTTTTGAGGCCTCCTTAACAAATGGACCATGTCCTAGAAGTCCCGCCATCGCATCACTTTCCTGATCACCTCCCACTGAGATTTTGAAATCACGCCAGGTGTAGACAACGAAAAAGCTCGAATTGTTTACATATGAGGTTTCTCCGAAAGCTTTCTTGGCATCGTCAGGCTTGAAATGCCACTCGGTTAGTTTAGCCTCGCCGCCATAGTCTCTCCGTGGAGTCATCTTTATGAGTTCCAGGTAAGAATCGATTTTGTAAGCTAACTCTTTTTTCTCGCGCCTTCTCACGTCCGCCCAGTCGTATTCCTCGTAGTAGATACCTAGTGGTCGAAAATTCGTGTCAAGTGCAGTTTCAACATCATCTATGTGGTCGGCGTGAGGATGCGTAACGTACAACACGTCAGGTCGCAATTTGAATTGGCGGCTAAGACTCTTCAACGGTGTGAACCCGGTCTCCGCACCAAGGTCCACTAGCGTTACGTAGTTGGCCGGCTTCTCCACAAATGCCACGGACAATCCATGGCCAACGTTGAAAACCATTAACTCAAGCTGGTTCACGACTACTCTGCGCCGCTTAAACGACCTGCCTTCATCAACTCCTCAGGACGCTTTCTTCTTGGGGACTGACAAGAAAAAAAGGAAACCGCTGTCGATGCGATAATTTCTAAATCGCCAGTATCGGGAATACATGAAGCAGGAACAGACCCACGAGGCGAACGCGAACACTGCCAAAATGCGTGCCGAAGGTCTCAGCGAACACCCCGGAGCCTCAATGACAACGTCCCCATGGATCCACTGGCGGATTAATGGGCATAGCAGAGCCAACGATATCAAACCTAGACCGAGCCACACACCGCGATAGAACCCTTCCCTATAGATATAGATTTCACGTTCTTCAGGAGCGCCATTTGCAACTACCGCGGCATCGCACAGCTGACTAAGAGCGCCCTCCTTCAGCTTGGATACGTCAACGTCATAGTATTCGTGTAGCGCTTTACGAACTCTCTCCAATATGCCTGGAGGCTGAATTCCCTGCCTTTGCCTATCCATTTCTTGCTCAAGGAAGACCCGTTTGAGTCCCGCGAAAATTACCTTCACCACCTTTGGCCCATCATCGACCAACAATTTGTCAAGAAGTCTGTCCATCCAGTTAGCAAGAGCTTGCGAGAGGTGGCCCAGAAGGTAGATGAAGACGGCGACAACCAACAACTCGCGCTGAGAGACTTGATTGACTAGATCAACCTGCAGGCAATGCCAACGGATGCCCCACAGGAGAATCACAAGGGCCGCAAAAAAGAGGGCTCCCGGAAGAAAATATCCAAGGACTTCGTAAAGTGTAAAGCGGAGTTCCCGCATGACCAGATCGCGGCACTATAGACTTTGGAGGGACTTAACGCAAGAGCGATCCTTCGGAGGGGCTTTGCAGCGGGAGAGGCTGGCGACTTCGAGTTGGGCGCGGGTGCGGGGGGCGAGCCAGTCGCGCCAGGTGTCGGCCAGGAGATTGAAGGAAAGCACGGCGATTAGGACGGCGAGCGCGGGGAATAAGAGCATGAAGCCGCCAATCGGGAGATTGGCGTTCCCGGGGGCGGGGCGTTGAAGAGGAAACCGCGAGCGTCCATTAGCTAGCGGGAAGCCCTGTTCCGGACAGTTATCCAGACTGGCACTAAAGGTTTAGGCCGACTTCGCAGCCTGGGGTTCCGTGAAACCAAGCATCGCCTGCTTCAATTGCAAATCCACTTCGTCAGCGATGGTCATCACGTCGAGAAGCACGGTGCTGAAGTCCACGCTTCCCAGATTGTTCTGCAGAGTTCTAAAGATACTGACCTGCAAGATTCGCGACTCTTCCACCAACATGGCGACACTGTAGCCTTGTTTTTGTCGGAGAATCCCGTGGTCGTGTGCGGCGGCGGAGATGGGAACTTTGGCAGTGGGCGCGAGGCGCAGGCGGCGGACGATGTCACCCAGGAGCAGCGGGAGATGGCCATTACGCTCTTGACTGGTTAATGGGATGGCGGTCAGTTCGTCGGTGGTCTCCATGCGGGAGGTCCAGTGCTGGATGGTAAGGTCCGTATCGCGCTCCAAAATGGCTGCGACGCGCTCTTTGTTCATCGCCACACGAGCCGAAGGATTCGAGAGCTTTCTCCGGATGATTTCAGTAATCTCGGCAATGCCGACAGGTTTCACGAGGACTTCGTCAGCCTGCAGTAGGATGGCGGTCATAGCCTCTTGAAGTGCGGGGTAGCCGCTAAGCACAAGGGTTACAGCATGGGGATGTGTATGCCGCATGGCACTGACGACGGTAAG
>Ga0075426_10003197_pt1 | contig 11711 bp, 7 predicted proteins | sample SoiMethybrSBSTD5_FD_75304 | JGI IMG/M metagenome (GOLD analysis project Ga0075426, IMG submission 75304) | Bulk soil microbial communities from a Populus tree surrounding site in Tennessee, USA - Soil MetaG P. TD hybrid SBSTD5 | ecosystem: Environmental > Terrestrial > Soil > Tree plantation...
GACTCGCGATCGGCCGGCGCGGCGGGAGGCGTCGTCATGTCGCTCATCGGCGACGGCTTCGGGGGCCCGGCGGGCGCGCGGGCATTCGGCTTGATCGCGCCCGTGATCGAGGGATCGGCCAGCGCGCCGAGCGAGGAGGTGCGTGCTTCGAGGGCCGACTGCCGCTTCGCGATCTGCTCGAGCCGGCGCTCGAACTGCTCCTGGTCGAGCAGCTGACGGCTGGTCACGCGATCGACCTGAGCCCGCATGTCGGCGATGCGGTCCTCGTAGGCGAACTGCATCGCGGCCTGGCGGGCGATCAGGCGCGACAGCACGTCGTCATGGAACGCGAAATAGGTCGCGGTCATGATCGACCACGCCGCCATGATCACCAGTGTGCCGACGCAGATCCAGAATGCGACCGGTCCGATCCGCACCAGCCGGCCGGCATGCCCGAAGGTGTAGTCCTTGCGCACGACGGGCCGCGGGGGAGCCTTCAGCGTCTGGATGCGCCGCGGTTCCGCGTCGGCGTGACGACGATCCTCACGGAATTCCGTCTCGAGGGGGCGCGTTGGATGGCGGGCCCGACGGTCATCCTCCTGACCGTCGTAGGCATGCCCGTATCGATCGCGCGAACGGTGAAGGGACGCAGGCCGGTGGGGCATCGACGCTCCGGCGCCGTCCTCGCGGGAGCGAGCCGGCGCTTACGGCGGCGAACTTGCGTGACGCATGGTTAATTTTTTGCAAACCCGGTTCCGCGGACGCGCGAGCCCTTGATCACGCGCCCAGCATCTTGGCGGCCGCGAGCACATCCTCGGCGTGTCCCTCGACCTTCACCTTGGGCCATATCCGGGCGATTCGACCGTCCTTGCCGATCAGGAACGTCGCCCGCGTGATCCCCATGAACTTGCGTCCATAAAGCGACTTCTCGCCCCACACCCCGTAGGCTTCCAGCATCTTGTGGGTTTCGTCCGAGGCAAGCGGAATCCGCAGGTCGTACTTGGCCTTGAACTTGTCCTGGGCGTTCACCGGGTCGGCGGAGACGCCGAGCACGGCAGTATCCGCCTTGGCGAAGCCGGCCGAGAGGGCGGAGAATGCCCGTGATTCGAGCGTGCACCCCGGCGTGTCGGCGCGTGGGTAGAAGTACAAGACGAGGTTCTGTCCCTTGAAATCGGCGAGCGACACGTTTTCTCCACCGTCACGGGGCAAACTGAAGCTCGGAGCCTTGTCGCCGACCGCGAGCGACGATGGCGCTTTGCCGGCTTTCTTAGGGCGGGCGGGGGCTGGCATATGCCTTCCTTTCGACTTTTTCGCGCGGTCATTCTAAGCATGCCTCACGGTTTGGGGAGGGGTACGGATCGGCCGGGGATTCCCTGGCGGCGCATGGGGATGCGCCCCGATCCGCAGCCTCGGCAGATAGGCGGGGGATGCCGGATTCGGCATGACAGACAGGTCCAATAATCCAAGGCTCGCGGCCCTCCGCAGTCTGGAGGAAAGCCTGCTGTCGCATCGGCGCCCGCAGGCCACCCAGCCCACCGGCACCGCCGGATCATCGGCCGATCACGCCGAGCGCCTCAAGCGCCGCACCGCGCGTGCGGCCGCAGCGTTTCGCCTGCCGATCCGGCCCGTGCTGCTGTCGATCCCGCAACTGCTCCACGTCATTGGCCAAGTCATTGGCCCGGTCCTGCGCGGCCGCGGCATGCGTCGTTTCGCGATCGTGCTGGCCGCGCTCGCGCTTGTCATCGCCACCGGCATCGGCGCGCTGTGGTACCGGCTCTCCGGCGGCCCGATCGCGCTCGACTTCGCGACCGACTGGCTTGCCGCAGCGATCCGGGAAAATCTCGGGGATCGCTACAACGTCGAAGTGGGCGGCACGGTGCTCGAGCGCGACGAGAACGGTCGCGCCGCGCTGCGCATCCGCGACATCGTGGTGCGCGATCCGGACGGCGCGGTGGTCGCCAATGCGCCGCGCGCCGAGGTCGGACTCCATGGCCTGAGCGTGCTCAGCGGCCATCCGCGCGCCGAGAGTCTCAACCTGGTGGGCGCCGCGTTGTCGCTGCGCATCGAGCCGAACGGCGATGTCAGCGTGTTCGCCGCCGCGGACAAGCGGCCGCTCGCGCGCGCCCCCATGCTCGCCGCCGCCGGTCCGCTTGACGTTGCCGCTCCACGCGCCGCGTCGTCCGGCCCGGCCGCTCCGGCGCACGGCCTCGACAATCTCGGCGCGGTTCTCGCCTGGCTCGACAGCGTGAGCAAGCTCGGCCTCGATGGCCATGACCTGAGCGAGGTGGGTCTCAAGAGCGGCAGCCTCACGGTCGAGGATCTGCGCAACGGTCAGCAGTCCAAGTTCGAGAAGATCGATCTCAGCCTCACGCGCCGCCCGGAAGGCGAGGTCGTGCTGCGCGTCGACTCCGACAACCCCGAGCGTCCCTGGGTCCTGCTCGCCGGCGTCAAGCCGCTCTCCGAAGGCCGCCGCGCGGTCAGCATCGAGGCGCGCAAGATCATGACGCGCGACCTCCTGCTGGCGCTGCGCGTCGATGACGGCCAGTTCGATGCCGACCTGCCGCTGTCGCTGAGCCTGCGCGCCGAGCTCGCGCGCGACGGCGTGCCTCAGATGGCGAACGGACAGGTGCTGCTCGGACCCGGCACCATCACCGACCCGAAGGATCCGGAGGCCCATCTCGCGATCGATCGTGCCGAGGTGAGTCTCGACTGGGACGCCGGGCGGCGGGCGCTCGCGGCTCCGTTCCAGATCATCTCCGGAGGCAACCGCATGACCCTGGTGGCCCGGGCCGAGGCGCCGGCCCAGGCGGGGGGCCCATGGCGGATAGGCCTCTCCGGCGGATCCATCGTGCTGGCGCCGCACGACGACGACGACGAGCAGCTCCTGCTCAACCGCATCGCGGTCCTCGGGCGCTACGATCCGGCGAAACGACGCCTCGACATCGAGCATACCGACATCGCCGGCAAGGGAGTCGCCATCGCGGCATCGGGATCGATCGATTTCTCCACAGGCGATCCGCACCTCGCGATCGGGGCGGTGGGCCGCAACATGACGGCGGCCGCGTTCAAGCAGATCTGGCCGGTGTTCGTGAACACGCCGGTGCGCAACTGGACGCTCCAGCATCTGCTGGGCGGGGCGATCGACCACATCGAGATCGCGACCAACGCCAACCTGTCGGCATTCAAGAAGGGCGGCCCGCCGGTGCCCGACGGAGGCCTGTCGATCGAGATCGTCAGCAACGGAACGCTCGTCCGCCCAGTCGATGCGCTGCCGCCCATCCGCGACGCCGACATCGTCACCCGCGTATCCGGCCGCAGCGTGACCATCAATCTCGGCCGCGGCGTGATCGATCTCCCGTCGGGGCGCAAGCTGACGATCGCAAACGGCGTGTTCGAGGTTCCCGACACCGAGATCAAGAAGCCGCCCGCGCGGGCGCGCATGCGGATCGAAGGGCCGGTCCCGGCCGCCGCGGAGCTCCTGGCGACCGACCGCCTGCGCGAGGCCTCGGGCGCGCCGCTCGACCCGGCCGGGAGCAAGGGCACGGTCACCGCCCAGGTGACGCTCGGGCTGCCGATCGACCCTGACATGCCCAAAGGCAGCATCAAATACGGCGTCATCGCCGACGTCGCCAATTTCTCGGTCGATCGCTTCATGACGACCCCGCGGGTCGACGCGCAGATGCTGCGCATCACCGCCGACAATGAAGGCTACGAGGCGCGCGGCGACGTGCGGATCGGCGGAATGCCCGCCACCATCGACTATCGCAAGCAGCGCGACGACAGCGAGGCGGAGCTCCGGATGCAGGCGGTGTTCGACGATGCCGCACGCAGCCGCTTCGGGTTCGACTTCAACGGAGCGCTCAAGGGGCCGGTGCCGATCCGGCTCGGCGGCCGCATTCCGGCATCCCCCGATCAGGACAGCCGCCTGGCCATCGAGGCCGACCTCACTCAGGTGAAAGTCGACAATCTCCTGCCCGGGTGGATCAAGGATCCGAGCAAGGCGGCGCGCGCCAGCTTCACCATGACGGCCCACAAGGGAGGCAACACCCACATCGACGACGTGGTGATCGAAGGGGCGGGGGTCTCGGTCAAGGGTTCGGTCGAGATCGACAGCAACAGCGAAGTGGTGGCGGCGAATTTCCCGACCTTCGCCATGGGCAACGACGACAAGGCGAGCCTCAAGGCGGATCGGCTGCCGGACGGGCCGTTGCGGGTCACGATGCGCGGCGACGTCTATGACGGACGCACCTTCATCAAGTCGGTGATGGGCGGCGCGTCCAATGACACGAAATCGCATCGCGGCATCGCCGATATCGATCTCGACGTGAAGATCGGCGCTGTCGCCGGCTTCCATGGCGAGGCCCTGCGCGCGCTCGATCTGCGGATGCAGAAGCGCAACGGCCTGATCAAGAGCTTCGCCATGAACGCCAAGCTCGGTGTGGATGCGACCCTGATCGGCGACCTGCGCGGACGCACTGGCGCCCGCCAGGTGCTCTACTTCGAGAGCGCCGATGCGGGCGCGCTGCTGCGCTTCACCGATACCTATTCGCGCATGGTGGGCGGACAGATCTGGGCCACGATGGACCCGCCGACGCCGAGCCAGGCGCCCCAGGAAGGGCTGCTCAATATCCGCGATTTCAGCGTGCGCGGCGAGCCGGCGCTGGAGCGCGTGGCGGCGGGATCGCCGGGCACACAGATCACCGGAGTCGACTTCTCCCGCATGCGCGTCGAGTTCCTCCGCTCGCCCGGCAAGTTCACGGTTCGCGACGCCGTCGTGCGCGGACCGGTGATCGGCGCCACCATGGACGGCGTGCTCGACTATGCGAACAACGACGTGCGTCTGCGCGGCACCTTCGTTCCGCTGTACGGGCTCAACAACATGTTCGGCCAGATTCCGATCGTCGGCTTGTTGCTCGGCGGCGGCGACAAGGAAGGCCTCGTCGGCATCACCTTCGAGGTGGTCGGCCCGCCCGGCACACCGACGCTGCGCGTCAATCCGATCTCGGCGGTTGCGCCCGGCCTGTTGCGAAAAGTGTTCGAATTCCCGAGCAGCGTGCCGGGCGAGCGCTACCCCGACTCGCGCACGAGCTACGCGGACCGCGATCGCTAGCGGGCCGGCCGCTCAAAAATCGCCGCGTAATGATAGGGCGGCATCTCGATCACCCCAACAAACGTCAACCCGCTCGGCGCGATTGCCGCCACGGTCTGCTCGGGCGACAGGCGCAGCTCGGTTTTCGGTCCGCGCGCCTCCCCCAGCACCGTCGTGTCCTCGCGCGGACGCAGATGCCAGTTGACGACAGCGAAGCGGCCGCCCGGCTTGAGCGCGTCGTGCACGCCGCGGGCGAGGCGCAGCGGGTCCGGCACGCCGTGAAACGCATTCGCCATGAACACGGCATCGCTCGGTTGCGGCGCGTGCCGGGCGACCTCATAGGCATCGCCCACCACGACATCGCAATTCCTCACGCCGCTTTCGGCCAGGCGGCGGCGCGCCACATCGACGAGCGCCGAATCGATGTCGATAGCGATGACGTGCCGCGCGATCTTGGCGATGGGTAGGGTGAACCAGCCGTCGCCCGAGCACAGGTCGATGACCTCCATGCCGGGCCGGATTCCGACCGCGGCGAGCACGGCGGCGGGGTCAGGCCAGAGCGCCTCCCACCATCCGGCGGTCGGCATCTCGGTTCCCTCGAAGAACCCGGACGGGTGCTCGCTCATCTCGATCCGCGAGACGTCGACAGTCGGCTGCGCGCAGGCTGCCATCACGCCGGCTTGAGCAGCACGTGCCGCTTGCGACCGAGCGAGAGCTTGATCACGCCTTCCGGCGTGAGGTCGCGCGCGGTGAGGGTGAGCTTCTCGTCGGTCACCGGCTTGTCGTTGACGCGCAGCCCGCCGGCCTTGATCTGGCGGCGCGCCTCGCCGTTCGAGGCGACGAGTTTTGCCTTCTCGCAGAACGCGGTGAGCACGCCGAGGCCGGCGTCGAGCTCCGCCCGAGCTACCGAAACGCTCGGCAGGCTTGCGGCAAGCGTGCCTTCCTCAAAGGTCTGGCGCGCGGTGCGCTCGGCGGCCTCGGCGGCTTCCCGGCCGTGCAGCAGCGCCGTCGCCTCGGTGGCGAGCACCTTCTTGGCCTCGTTGATCTCTTGGCCCTGGAGCTTGCCGAGTCGCGCGATCTCGTCGAGCGGCAGATCGGTGAACAGCTTGAGCAGTCGCGCGACGTCGGCGTCCTCGCAATTGCGCCAGAACTGCCAGTAGTCGTACGGGCTCATCATGTCGGCGTTGAGCCAGACCGCGCCGGTCTCGGTCTTTCCCATCTTGGCGCCCGAAGCGGTGGTCAAGAGCGGCGTCGTCAGCGCGAAGAGATCGGCATTGGCGAGCCTGCGGCCGAGATCGATGCCGTTGACGATGTTGCCCCACTGGTCGGACCCGCCCATCTGCAGGATGCAGCCGTGGCGCTTGTAGAGCTCCACGAAATCGTAGGCCTGCAGGATCATGTAATTGAACTCGAGGAAGGTCAGCGGCTGCTCGCGGTCGAGGCGCAGCTTCACCGAGTCGAAGGTCAGCATTTTATTGATCGTGAAATGCCGCCCGACGTCGCGGAGGAACGGGATGTACTGCAGGGCGTCGAGCCATTCCGCATTGTTGGCCATCAGGCCGCTGCCCTGGCCGAAGTCGAGGAAGCGGGCGAACACGGTCTTGATCGAGGCGATATTGGTCTCGATCTGCTGCTCGGCGAGAAGCGACCGGCTCGTGTCCTTGCCGGAGGGGTCGCCGATCTTGCTGGTGCCGCCGCCCATCAGGGCGATCGGCCGATGGCCGGTCTTCTGCAGCCAGCGCAGCATCATGATGCTGATCAGGTTGCCGATATGCAGGCTCGGCGCGGTGGCGTCGAAGCCCACATAGGCCGTGATCGGACCGGCCGCGGCGCGCTTGTCCAGCGCCTCGGGCTCCGAGACCTGGTGAATGAAGCCGCGCTCGGCCAGGACTCTCAAAAATTCTGACTTGTAGGGGCTCATGACCGGCGAACGAGTATCAGCGGCCATGGCCGGGCTTGTCCGGCCATCCACGTCCCTGCCGGATCGCGAGGGCGTGGATGCCCGGCACAAGACCGGGCATGACGGTGCTAGAGTCGGCGGCGGTGGTGTATCAGGTCTCGAGCGCGCTTTCCAACCCGCCCGGTCGCCGATAAAAATACGGCGTATCCCGCGATCCGAGGTCCCAGGCCTTTAGGAGATGTCCCATGTATTCCGACGTCCAGCTCTTCATTGACGGGGCATGGCGGCCGGCGGTCAGCGGCAAGACGCTCACCGTGCTCAATCCCGCCACCGGCGAGGCGATCGGCAACGTCGCGCACGCCGAGAAGGCCGATCTCGATCTCGCGCTGGCCGCCGCGCAGAAGGGCTTTGCGGCCTGGCGCAAGGTGCCGGCCTTCGAGCGCTACAAGATCATGCGCAAGGCCGCCGACATCCTGCGCGCCAATGCGAACGAGATCGCCACCAAGATGACCATGGAGCAGGGCAAGCCGCTGGTCGAGGCGAAGGGCGAGACGCTCGCGGGCGCCGACGTGATCGACTGGTTTGCGGAAGAGGCGCGCCGCGCCTATGGCCGCACCATCCCGCCGCGCGCCGATGGCGTCTACCAGCTCGAGATCAAGGAGCCGGTCGGTCCGGTCGCCGCCTTCACGCCGTGGAATTTCCCCATCAACCAGGCGGTGCGCAAATGCTCGGCCGCGCTCGCCGCCGGCTGCTCGATCATCATCAAGGGTCCGGAGGAGACGCCGGCTGCCTGCGCCGGGCTGATCGACGCCTATGCCAAGGCCGGCGTGCCGGCCGGGGCGATCAACCTCGTGTTCGGCGTGCCGGGCGACATCTCGTCCTACCTCATCCCGCATCCGGTGATCCGCAAGATCTCCTTCACCGGCTCGACCGCGGTCGGCAAGCATCTGGCGCAGCTCGCCGGCGCGCACATGAAGCGCGTCACCATGGAGCTCGGCGGGCATGCGCCGGCGATCGTGTTCGCGGACGCGGACGTCGACGCAGCGGCGAAGATTTTGAGCGCCAACAAGTTCCGCAATGCCGGTCAGGTCTGCGTCGCGCCGACCCGTTTCATGGTCCAGCAGCCGGTCTACGAGGAGTTCGTCGGAAAATTCGTCAACGCCGCCAAGGCGGTCAAAGTGGGCGACGGGCTCGATGACAAGACCCGCATGGGCCCGCTCGCCCATGCCCGGCGGCTCGACGCCATGGAGGCTTTTGTGGGTGACGCGGTCGCCAAGGGCGCCAAGGTCGAGACCGGCGGGCGGCGGATCGGCAACAAGGGCTATTTCTACGAGCCGACCGTGCTCACCAATGTGTCGCGCGAGGCGCGCATCATGAACGAGGAGCCGTTCGGCCCGGTCGCCGTGATCGGATCGTTCGAGACCTTCGACGAGGTGGTGGGCGAGGCGAACCGGCTGCCCTATGGGCTCGCGGCTTACGCCTATACGCGCTCGGAGAAGACGGCCGCCGCGCTCGGCAGCGCGATCGAGACCGGCATGATCTCGATCAACCATCACGGCCTCGCGCTGCCCGAGGTTCCGTTCGGGGGCGTGAAGGATTCCGGCTACGGCACTGAAGGCGGCGCCGATGCGCTCGACGCGTATCTGGTGACGAAGTTCATCACCCAGATGAACGTGTGATGCAGTAGGCGCTGTAGCCCGGCTGGAGCGTAGCGACAGCCGGGACCGGCGGTCCCGCATTTCGCTCCGCTCAATGCGGGCTCAACTAGCCGCATCCCGGATCATCCGCTCGATGCCTTTCACGACACGGGCGAGCTTATCGATGTCGACCTTGTCGGGCGTGTCGCGAAACGTGTGATAGTACGGATAGCGGTACGGCGCCGTATCGGTGAGCATGATCGCCGGAAAGTCATGCTGCGCAAAGGCCCAATGATCCGAGAAATCGATGCCCGGGATCATCGCGGGCGCGACGCCGCCGATTGTCGGGAATTTCGTATGCGAGCGGAACGAGCCGATCGAGGCGCGCACCAGCGGCCGCGCGTCGAGCATGCCGACGAAGGCGAGGAAATCGCCGCTATCGGGAAACAGTAGGCCGAGCGGAAATGGATACTTTTGGCTGCCGGGCTCGCTCGCGTAGTACCCGATCGTCTCGAGTGAATACATGGCGACGACCCGCTCTTTGCGTTCCGCGAGCGCGGCCGCGTATTGCACGCTGCCCATCTCCTGTGTGCGGAAGTAGGGCGGCTCCTCGTTGACGAACAGCACGAGGCGGATGCGCCGTGCCACCTTGCCTTTCGCGTCGCTCAGCAGCCGGGCGAGTTCGATCGTCGCCGCAACCCCGGAGCCGTTGTCGTTTGCGCCCGGCGCACCGGGCGCACTGTCATAGTGGGCGCCGACAACCAGCGTCTCGGTCGCGGGACCAGGGTCGCGCGGCTCGATCACCGCCTCGATGTTGCGCACGGTCTTCGTGTCTGAGCGGAAGTCGTCGGCCTCGAAACTCTGCCGGTTGACCGTGTAGCCGTAGGACTCGAGCATCGTCTCGATGTAGCGGGCGGATTTCTCCAGCTCGTCATAGTGCGCGACATTATGCTCGCGGCTGGCGGTCGCCTCGATATGCCGCTTAAGCCGCGGGACGAGGGCTTGCTCCTCGGCGGTGAGCGGCGGCAGCGGCCCGTGATAGGGCCGGCCCGGCACACCAGTCATGTACCACACGACGCCGTAGACCACGGCGGCGAGCGACAGCAGGACAATGAGCGCGATCACCGGAAGCTTCCGTTCCATCGCGCGTCGGGCGGGGCCGCGGCTCTAGCCCGTCCGGCGTCCGCGCGGCTCGGGCCGTGTCTCGGCGCCCGGCGCGAGGCGCTTGTCGAGATAGGCGCCGACAGAGGTCATCAGCGGCTCGAGCTTGCCGTCGAAGAAGTGGTTGGCGCCCGGCACGACCTTCTGCTCGATGATGATGCCCTTCTGGGTCTTGAGCTTCTCGACCAGGCCGGTGACGTCCTTGAACGGCACCACTGCATCCTTGTCGCCGTGGATGATCAGGCCCGAGGACGGGCAGGGCGCCAGGAAGGAGAAGTCATAGAGATTGGCGGGCGGCGCGATCGAGATGAAGCCCTCGATCTCGGGCCGGCGCATCAGGAGCTGCATGCCGATCCAGGCGCCGAAGGAGAAGCCCGCGATCCAGCAGCTCCGCGCCTCCGGATTGATGGTCTGCGCCCAGTCGAGCGCCGACGCCGCATCGGACAATTCCCCGGTGCCGTGGTCGAACGAGCCCTGGCTGCGGCCGACGCCGCGGAAGTTGAACCGCAGCACCGCGAAATTGCGGTGCGCGAAGGCGTAGTACAGCTGGTAGATGATCTGGTGGTTCATCGTGCCCCCGAATTGCGGGTGCGGGTGCAGGATGATGGCGATCGGAGCGTTCTTCTGCTTGGCCGGATGGAAACGGCCTTCGATCCGTCCAGCGGATCCGGTAAATATGACCTCGGGCATCCTTGTCCTCGATCGCGGCGCTCGGGAAGGGCACCGCAATGGCGCGCTTGACGGCCTGCGCCTCTGGCCGTAACAGACTGGAACTATTCTCGAATCTCGGATGTTCCGCGGGGCTGGCGGCGACCGCAGTCGCACGCGAGCCGGCGCTTTCTAGCACGACTGGCAGGGCAAAAAGCAAGGATTATGATAGTTTTGACCGACCCGGGCCCACGATGAGCGAGCGCATCTACCTCGACTGGAATGCCACGGCGCCACTGCGCCCGGCCGCCCGCGCCGCCATGCTGGCGGCGCTCGATCAGGTCGGCAATGCCTCCTCGGTCCATGCCGAAGGGCGCGCCGCCCGCCATCTGGTCGAAACGGCACGCGAACAGGTCGCGGCGCTGGTCGGGGCCGAACCCCGCAATGTCATCTTCACCTCGGGCGGCACCGAGGCCAATGCGTTTGCGCTCACGCCGACGCTCGACCGCGGCGGTGATCGGCAGCCGCGCGACCGCCTGCTGATCAGCGCCATCGAGCACCCCTCCGTGCGCAGCGGCGGCCGCTTTCCGCCACAGGCCATCGAGGAGATTGCCGTGACCTCTGATGGGGTCGTCGACCTCGCCGCGCTCGCCGGGCGCCTGAAGGCGCTGGCCGGGCAGGGGGCCCGCGTCCTGGTCTCCCTCATGCACGCCAACAATGAGACCGGGGTTTTGCAGCCCGTCTCGGCGGCGGCCGAGCTCGTCCATGCGGCGGGCGGGCTCCTGCACGTCGATGCGGTCCAGACGGTGGGGAGAATTCCAATCAGTATCAAGGAGCTAGGCGCGGACCTCCTGACCCTGTCCGGCCACAAGCTCGGTGGGCCCCAGGGAACCGGAGCACTGGTGAAAGCCTCCGAGGCCCTGCATCTGGAACCCCTGATCAAGGGCGGCGGCCAGGAGCGGGGCGGCCGGGCCGGAACCGAGAATGTGGCGGCCATTGCGGGGCTGGGCGCGGCCGCCAAGGCCGCCCGCGAGGAACTGGCGGCCGAGGGGGCCCGGATCGCGGCCTTACAGGAGCGTCTGGAGGCCGGTCTGGCGGCGATTGCTGCCGAAACCGTCATTTTCGGCCAAAAGGCCGAACGGCTGCCCAATACCACCCTGTTCGCGGTTCCGAGCTGCCGGGCGGAGACCGTGCTGATTTCCCTCGATCTCGAGGGGATTGCCGCCTCCTCGGGATCCGCCTGCTCGTCCGGCAAGGTGACCGCCTCCCACGTGGTCAAGGCCATGGGGGTGGGCTC
>Ga0075426_10003198_pt1 | contig 11709 bp, 8 predicted proteins | sample SoiMethybrSBSTD5_FD_75304 | JGI IMG/M metagenome (GOLD analysis project Ga0075426, IMG submission 75304) | Bulk soil microbial communities from a Populus tree surrounding site in Tennessee, USA - Soil MetaG P. TD hybrid SBSTD5 | ecosystem: Environmental > Terrestrial > Soil > Tree plantation...
CTTCATCGTCGCGTGCGACGAGTCGCGCGAGGCGGTCATCATCGATCCCGGGGACGGCGTGCGCGACCTGCTCGCCTTTGCCGAACGAAACACCCTGACGATTCGCCACATTCTCCTGACCCACGCGCACGTCGATCACGTGACGGGCGTCGGCGCGGCGAAGCGGGCGCTGAACGTGCCGATCTACCTGCATCGCGACGATCTGTTTCTCTACGAACGTGCGGTCGAATCGGGCGCGATGTTCGGCCTGCACGTCGAAGCGCCGCCGCCGATTGACGTCTTCTACAGCCCGGGGCAGGTGATTGGGTTCGGGTCGTGCGAAGCGCGTGCGCATCACACGCCGGGACATTGTCCCGGCGGCGTGTGCCTGCAGATCGGCACGCGCGGTCAGCCGGGGAATGACCTGTTCGTCGGCGACACGCTGTTCGCGGGATCGATCGGCCGGACCGACTTGCCCGGCGGCGACTACAACACGCTCATCGCCTCCATACGCAACGTGCTGTTCGCGTTCGGCGACGCCGCGAGGGTGTACCCCGGACACGGACCGGCGACGACGATTGGCCGCGAGCGGAAGAGCAACCCGTTTCTTATCGAGCCGCTCGGTTAAAGCCTCGCGCTCCTGTTTCCTTCAGGCCCGATCCAAGGCCACGTCAGGCGCGATCCACTCTCATCTCGACGCGTCCGACCCGCAATCGGTCGCCCGGCGAGACCGTCGCCTTCCTGATTCGCTTGTCGTTGACGTAGGTTCCGTTCGTGCTCGAGAGGTCGACGACCTCGAGGCTGTCGTCGCTCGCCGTGATCCGGCAATGCACACGGGAAACGAGCGCGGCGTCGAGGATGAAATCGGCGCGCGGCGCGCGGCCGACGGTCTTGACCGCGCCCGGCGTGAGGCGGAACGTCGCGTCAGAACTCTGCAGAATCCACATGGGCGCACTCATCTTAGCGCGCCTCGTACGCCCGAAACCGAACAGAGCGAACGAGATGTTGAACTTAGGGCGTCGCGATCTCGTCACAGCGCTTCATGAGTTCGCGATTCAGGAAATCGAAAACAGGTTTGTACGTCGCCATCGCGGTCGCGCTGATCGCCCTCGGCGGCGCCGCCGGCATCGCCAGTTTGAAGGGCGCGGCGCCCGACGTCGACCCCTCGAAGGTCGCGGCCGCCGAAGTCGGGACGATGGTGAAATCGGTCGTCGCGACGGGCAAAGTCGAGCCGATCACGAAAGTCGAGATCAAGTCGAAGGCGAACGGGATCATCAAGGTTCTGAACGTCGACATCGATCGGTCGGTGAAGGCCGGCGACGTGCTCGTGGAGCTCGACAAAGAGCAGCTCGCCGCCGCGCTCCGCGGCGCCGAAGCGAACCTGCTGGCGGCGGGCGCGTCGCTCGAAGCCGCGGAGGCGCAGCTGAAGAAAAATCTCGTCGAGGCCGAAGGACCGGACGCCGAGTTCGCTCGCCGCGCGTTCGAGCGCGCCAGGTCGCTCTTCGCGCAGAACCTCATCTCGCAATCGACGCTCGATGACGCCCACAGCGTGGTGGATGTCGCCGAAAACCGGAAGCGCGCCGCGGAGTCGCAACTCGCCGTCAGCCAGGCCAAGGTCGCCGAGGCGCGCGCGCAGGTCGCGCAGGCGAAGGCGGCGGCCGATCGCGCCGCCGAGGACCTGGCGAACGCGACGATTCGCGCGCCCATCGCCGGCACGGTGTTGACGCGCGACGTGGAGGTCGGCAGCCCCGTCTCGTCGATCCTCAACCTCGGCGCGAACGCGACGCTCGTCATGACGATCGGCGACATCGACCAGGTGTTCGTACGCGGCAAGGTCGACGAGGCCGACATCGGCCGCGTGCGCCACGGTCAGCCGGCGCGCATCCGCGTGGAGACGTTCAAGGACAAGACGTTCAACGGCCGCGTCACGCAGATCTCGCCGATGGGCCTCGAGAAGGACAACGTCACGACCTTCGAGGTCCGCGTCTCCATCGACAACCCCGGCAAGGAGCTCAAGGCCAACATGACGGCGAACGCCGAGATCGTGCTCGAGGAGCACGCCAACGCGCTCATCGTCCCCGAAGCCGCGGTTACGTACGACGCGCAGAAGAACGCGTTCGTCAGCGTCGTGTCGCCTGGCGCCAAGAACGGACGTAAGAAGGTTCAGGTGAAGGTCGGCGTCGGCAACGGTACGAAGATCGAAGTGCTCGATGGGCTGAAGGCCGGCGACAAGGTCGTTCTCGCGTCGTAGGAACAAACCGCCCACTCACCATGCGTGAAGCCATCGTTCAATCGTTCCAGAACCTGCGCGCCAACAAGCTTCGCAGCTTTCTGACGATGTTCGGGATCCTCTGGGGAATGATCTCGGTCGTCGTGCTGTCGGCGACCGGCGAAGGCTTCCGCCGCGGCAACGACAAGGTGCTGCGCGAGCTGGGAAAGAACATCGGCATCATCTGGGGCGGCCGCACCAGCCTGCAGGCGGGCGGCGAGCGGGCGGGACGCGAGATTCAGCTGACGCTCGACGACGCCCGCGCGATAGCCGCGGAGTCGTCGATGATTGCCGTCGTCAGCCCCGAGCTGCAGCGCGGCGGCGTCAGAGTGAAGTCGTCGTACAACGCCGCGAACGCGCAGGTGACCGGCATCGAGCCGCAGTATCAGGACATCCGCACGATCGAGCTCGAATACGGCCGCAACTTTACGTGGACGGACGAAGAGAACGTCGCCCGCGTCGCCATCGTCGGCTTCGACATGGCGGAGCAGCTGTTCGGCAAGCGCCACGTCCTCGGCGAGACGATGACGCTCAACGGCGTCCCGTACATCGTCGTGGGGAAGATCAGGAAGAAGAACCAGGACAGCAACTACAGCGGACCGGACAACAACAAGATCTTCGTGCCGTTCGCGGCCATGTCGCGCGACATGCCGCGTCGCGACGCGGCGCCCGGCGTCCTGTCCGACATCATCGTCGCGCCGAAGGACTGGGTGGTCGCCGATCTTCCGCGCGCGCTCGACGAGCGAACCGGGCGCATCGAGGACGTCGACTGGCCGCTCGAGCAGAACGTCCGCGCGATCCTGGCGCGCCGACACGGGTTCGATCCGGCCGACAAGCAGGCGATTGCGATGTGGGACACGTCGCTCGAGACGCTGATGTTCGCGCGGATGATCGGCCACATGAAGCAGTTCTTCACGATCGTCGGCATCGTGACGCTCGCGCTGGGCGGCATCGGCGTGATGAACATCATGCTCATCGCCGTCAAGGAGCGGACGCGCGAAATCGGCGTTCGCAAGGCGCTCGGCGCGACCACGCGCGTCATCCAGCGTCAGTTCTTCCTCGAGGGTTTGTTTCTCACGCTGCTCAGCGGCGGCGCGGGGATGGTCGTCGCGCTCGGCCTGTGTCGGCTCGTGAATCTCGCGCCGATGCCCGAGCGCTTTTCGGGAATGATTCTGTCGTGGCAGGCCGGCGCGGCGGCGCTCGCGACGCTCGTCGCAATCGGCATCGCGACATCGACGTATCCCGCCCGCAAGGCCGCCGAGCTGCCGCCGGTCGAAGCGCTGCGCTTCGAGATGTGACGTCGATGGCGTATCCGATTGCGATTCCTCGTCCTTCGGCCCTCGTCGCACGGCCTCGCCTCACGCTGCTGCGCGAAGTCGTCCGCGAGGCCTGTTACGGTCTCTATCACCATCGCTTTCGCGCCGCGCTCTCGATGCTCGGCATCTCGTGGGGAATCGTGTCGGTCGTCGTGCTGCTCGCGTACGGCGACGGCTTTCGCGGCGCGCTCGACGCGGGATTCCGCGGCGCGTTCTCGGACGGTACGGTCGTCGTCTGGCCGGGTCAGACCAGCATGCAGGCGGGCGGCGAGCGCGCCGGCAAGCGCGTACGGGTGACGCCGGACGATGTGCTCGCGATTGGCGAGCTGCCGCTCGTGAAGAACGTCAGCCCCGAGTTCTTCCTCGACGCGCCGATCGTCTACGGGAACAAACAGTCCAGCCATCTTCTGCGCGGAGTCGCGGCCAGCTACGGCCAGATGCGCAGCGAGACGCCGCAGCCCGGCGGCCGCTTCCTCGACGAAGAGGACGTGCGTCTGCGGCGCCGCGTCGCCTTCATCGGCAGCGAAGTGCAGCGGAAGCTGTTCGGCAACATTCCACCGGTCGGCGCCACGATTCACGTCAAGGGGCAGCCGTTCGAGATCGTCGGCGTGATGGAAGACAAGGTGCAGCTGTCGAACTATCAGCGTCCGGACAAGTACTGCGTGTTCATTCCGTGGACGACGATGGCCGGGCTCACCGACACGCGGTACACGAACACGTTCGTGTGGCAGGCCATCTCGCCGATGCTGGAGCCGAAGGCGACGCGCCAGGTACGCGAGTACGTCGCGAAGCGATATCACTACAACGCGGCCGACGAGCGCGCGCTGAACATGTTCGGCTCGGAGAAAACGCAGGAGATCGCCGGCGGCATCGTCGGCGGCCTGAAGATCGTCCTGACGTTCATCGGGGTGCTGACGCTCGCGATCGGCGGCGTGGGGATCATGAACATCATGTTCGTCAACGTGCAGGAGCGCACGCGCGAGATCGGCGTCCGCAAGGCGCTCGGCGCGCGCCGGCGCGACATCCTGCTGCAGTTTCTCCTCGAGGGTCTCGCCACGACGTTCGTCGGCGGCGTACTCGGCATCGTCGTCTCGTCCGGCCTCGTGTGGCTGCTCAGTCCGCGGCCGTTTCTCGCCGAGCTCCTCGACGATGCGAGTCGCGTCTCCGACATCCATCTGATCATGTCGGTGCCGCTGGTGGCGATTACGTCGAGCATTTTGATGTTCGTCGGCCTCGTCGCCGGCCTGCTGCCTGCGATCAAAGCGTCCAGACTGGATCCGATCGAGGCTCTTCGGTACGAATAACCTTTTCCATCCTGCCGCCGTCTAAGCTCGGAAGTGCGCTCTTTCGCGTTCGATCTCCGCGACGTTCTCAAAGCGCTCCGCCGCGCACCCGGCTACGCGGCGACCGTCGTGGCCACGCTTGCGCTCGCCATCGGCGCCACCACAGCGGTGTTCTCGATCGTGAACGGCGTTCTCCTGAAGCCGCTCGCGTACCGCGAATCGCACAGGCTCGTCGCGCTCCGCGAAATCTGGGCGCAGTTCGCCGGCAACCTCGAAGTGAACGAACGGCACTTCGAGTACTGGCGCGTCCGTGCGACCACGTTCGCGTCGATGGCGCAATTCATCACGCAGCCGGCGAACCTGACCGGCGCGGGCGATGCGGCGCAGATCACCGTTGTCCGCACCAGCGGATCGCTGTTCGACGTGCTGCAGGTACCGGCGGCGCACGGCCGCACGCTGACGCCTGACGACGAAAAAGCCGATCGCGCCGACGTCGCGGTGTTGACCGACCGCGCCTGGCGAGAGCGCTTCGGCGGCGATCCGGCGATCGTCGGACGTTCGATTGGGCTCGACGGCAGGTCGCACGTCGTCGTTGGCGTGCTCGCGCCCGGATTCGAGCTGCCGACCGGCCTGCGGCTCACCGACAAGCTCGATGCGTTCGTGCCGATACGCATGGACCGCGAGCGTGTCGGTTGGGTCGGCGATCACAACAACGCGGCGATCGGCCGTCTGAGGGCGGGCGTCACCCCGGAACAGGCGCGCGCCGAGCTCGACGTGCTGCAGAAACAGATCAGCGTGATCGCGAGCGACGAGGCGCACGAGCCGGTGACGCTTGCGGGCTACGTCGTCCCGCTGACAGAACGCATCGTCGGGCGCGCGCGCCGCGGCCTCGTGCTGCTGCTCGCGGCGATCGCCGCGGTGCTCCTGATCGCCTGCGCGAATCTCGCGAACCTGTCGCTCACGCGCGCGGTCGGACGTCAGCGCGAAGCGGCGATCCGCGCCGCGCTGGGCGCCAGCCGATCGCGTCTCGTCGGACGCGCGCTCGTCGAGCAGTTGCTGCTCTCCGCCGGGGGCGGCGCCGTTGGACTCTGGATCGCGTGGGCCGCGCTCGCCATATTCGTCCGGACCGCGCCGGTCGACCTGCCGCGCGTCAACGAAGTGACGATCGACACCCGTGTGCTCGCGTTCGCCGCGATCGTGTCTATCGCCGCCGGCTTGCTCGTCGCGATGCTGCCGGCCTGGCGCACGGCACGCGGCACGGTGCAGACGACGCTGCGCGCGGGCGGGCTGGCGACGACCAGCGACCGCGCAGCCATGCGGACGCGCGCGGCGCTGCTCGCGCTGCAGGTCGGTCTTTCCGTGACGCTGCTGGTCGTGACCGGGCTGCTGAGCCTCAGCTTCGTGCGTCTGATCAACGTGGATCGCGGCTTCGCGGCCGATCGTGTGCTCGCGGTGGGCGTGTCGATGCCGGCGACACGTTACACCGAGCAGCGCGTAAGGCTTGCGGTGTACGACCGCTTGCTCGCGGCGATTCACGCGGTTCCAGGCGTCGAGAGCATCACGACGTCTTCGATGCTGCCGCTCGCCGGACAGGGACAGGTGAATTTCATTCGCGCCGCCGGCGATACGCGCCCGCGGTCGCAGCTGGCGACGGCGAATTTCCGGTTCATCGCACCCGAGTACTTCCGCACGCTCGGCATTCCCGTCGTGCGCGGCCGCGCGTTCACCGATGCCGAGCGCGACGCGAACCGCGATGCCCCGGCGCTGATCTCGTGGCGGACGGCCGCGCAGCTGTGGCCGGGGCAGGACGCCGTCGGCAAGCACTTCAGCCGCGGCGAAGCGGGCGAGCAAGGGTTCGAGGTCGTCGGCGTCGTCGCTGACGCACGGACGACGTCGCTCGAAACGCCGCCGCCGCTGATGGTCTACGCGCCGTACTGGTGGCGGAGCCGTGCGTCGTTGTCTCTCCTGATCAAGACGGCTGCGGACCCGGTGTCGCTGATGCCTGCCGTGCGCCGCGCCGTCCATGAGGTAGATGCGGAGATCGCGATAGGCGACGCGCGACCGCTCGAGACCATCGTCGACGACGCGTTCGCGGCGCGCCGCTACCAGATGCGGCTGTTCGTCGCCTTCGGCGTCGTGGCGCTGCTCATTGCGGTTGTCGGCGTGTACGCGATCACGGCCTACGGCGTGTCCAGGCGGCGGCGCGAGATGAACATTCGCGTTGCGCTCGGCGCCAGCGCGGCTCAGATCACAGCGATGGTCGTCCGGCAGGGAACGGCACCGGTCATCGCCGGAGTTGCCGCCGGTGCGATCGGAGCGCTGGCGATCGGCGGCGTGGTGGCGAGCCTGCTGTTCGACGTCCAGCCGCGCGATCCGTTCGTCATCACCGCCGTCGTCGCCCTCGTCTCCGCCATCGGTGCCGCGGCGTGTCTCGTCGCCGCGCGTCAGGGTCTCGCCATCAATCCAGCTGCCGCACTGCGCGAAGAATAGAGTCGGCCGACCGGTCGACGTCTTCATCGGTCGTCGACCAGTTGGACACCGAGATCCGCATCGCGCGCATGCCGTGCCACGTGGTACCGCCGAGCCAGCAGACGCGCTCTTCCTGAACCACGCGCAGCGTAGAATCGGTCGCGACATCCGGATCGCCGCTCGACGGCACGACGCGGACGAGCACCTGATTCAGCGCGACGTCGTTCAGGATCTGCACGCGACCGTCGGCGCGCAGGCGATCCGCGAATCGTCGCGCGAGTCGGCAGCAGCGGTCCACGAGATCGGCGACGCCGCTCCGTCCGAGCGATTGAAGCGCCGCATACACCGCAAAACCCCGCGCCCGTCGGGACGATTCGGGAGTCCAGTCCATCGGCTCGCGCACCTGCCCAGGCGACCGCTCCAGATATGCGGCATCGATGCTCATCGCGGCGTGGTGTGCCGCCGGATGCGCCACGAACACGAGGCCGGAATCGTACGGCACGTTCAGCCACTTGTGCGCATCGGTCGCCCACGAGTCGGCGCGCTCGACGCCGCGCACGTGACGACACAGGGAGTCGCTGGCCGCGGCCCACAATCCAAACGCGCCGTCGACGTGAAGCCATGCGCGATGCTCCGCACACAGATCGGCAATCGGGATGAACGGATCGAACGCGCCGGTATTCACGTTGCCGGCCTGCGCGCACACGATCGTCGGGCCGCCGCTCTCGGCGAGCGCCGCCGCCAGCGCCTTCGTCCGCATCCGTCCCTGATCGTCGGCCGCCACGCGAATCAGCTGGCGCGATCCGATCCCAAGCATGCGCAGCGCGCCGACGACCGAGACGTGCACTTCATCGCCCACGATGACGCGCAGCCGCGGCGCCGCCTGCAGTCCGTCGGCCTCGACGTCCCAGCCGGCGCGGCGCAGCAGCTCGTGCCGCGCGGCGGCCAGCGCCGTGACGTTCGCCATGTGGCAACCGGTGACGAACGCGACGCTCGCGGTCGCGGGCAGCCCGAGCAGCTCGAGCAGCCACGCGCCCGCCACTTCTTCGACGACGGCCGCAGCCGGGGACATCACGAAGAGGCCGGCGTTCTGATCCCACGCCGACGCGAGCCAGTCGGCGGCGACGGTCGCCGGCAGCGCGCCGCCGGTCACGAATCCGAAGTACCTCGGCCCGGTGGTCGTGACGAGGGCCGGCTCGGCGGCGCGCGCGAGCCGCTCGACCACGTCGAGGTCTGATGCGGGTTCTGCCGGCAGCGGACCGTTCAGCGCACGACGGAGTCCCTCGAGGCTGGTGATCGGCCAGACGGGACGATCGCGACGGGTCGCAAAGTAGTCGCGCGCCAGCTCGAACACACGCGCGAGCGCGCTCTCGGCGCGCGCGATCACTTCACCGGGCCGAGCGTTTTCTGGAGCCACGTGACGATCGGTTCAATGACGTTCGGGCTGACGTTCTTGTCCTTCAGCGACGCGTATTCGTCGGCCTCGCCGGTCGTCGCCGGCACGAGCAGGTGATTCACGCCCGCGACGCGCGCGACCTCGACCGGCGGCGAGTTCTTGCGCTTGCGCGCGAGCGCTTCGAGACGGTCGGCATTGGACGGCTCCACCTGTGTATCGAGAGAGCCGTGCACGATCAGCAGCGGCTGCTTCACGTCGGGCATCACTTTCGCCGGATCGTTGGTGAGCAGGCTCTGGAACTCGGCGTTGTCCACCTGCCGCCGGATGTCGGGCGGAAGCTGATCGAGGCCCTTCCCGGTGATGACCGCTTCGTTGACGCGCTTCTGGAGATCGATCTTCGCCTGCTTCTCTTCGAGCGTTATCGTCATGCGGTCCAGCGCGCGCTTCTGCTGCGCGAGGATCAGATCGGCGCCGCTCATGCCGTGCGCCTCGAGGAGGCCGACGGCCGCGATCCGCTTGTCCTTCGACGCCGCGAGCAGCGCGATCGCGCCGCCCTGGCTGTGGCCGATGACGGCGATGCGCTTCGGATCGATGTCCTTCCGATCCGACAACATCTTTACGGCCGCGCGGACGTCTTCCGCGAAGTCTGCGAGCGACGCCGATTCGATGCGGCCGCCCGATTGGCCGATGCCGCGCTTGTCGTACCTCAGGACGGCGAACCCCGCGTTCGCAATTGCGCCGGCGAGCTGGCCGAGAATCGGAATGCCGAAGACGAGCTCGTCGCGATCCTGCGCACCGCTGCCGCCGACGAGCACGACTGCCGGCAGCCGTCCGCTCGCGTGTTCGGGCTTGGACAGCGTGCCGACGAGCGTGAAGCCGCTGCTGCCGATCTTCACCTGCTCGTCGTTGGCGCGCGAAATCGTCACGCGCCGCGACGAGACCGCGGCGATGTCTTCACGCACCACGTCGAGGCCCTGGCTGGGAATCGTCAGGCGCACGAACCGGCCGATCGAGTCGCTCCAGATCTCGCCGTCGAGCGGCGCGCCGGGAATCGCGAGGGTGATCGCGGTCCGGCGCGCGACCACGAGTCCCGACACCGTCTGAATCTGTTCGGGCGACGACTCGCCGACGCGGATGTTGAAGCTCGCCTGACCCGGAATATACGCGGGGATCATCGCGCCCGCGGGCGCGTCTTTCGTGCGCTGCGCAAGCGCCGCGAACGGCGCCCAGAACGGGCTCGGCAGCAACACCGCGTCGGCGGCAATGGCGTCGACTTTGTCGGCGACTTGTCCGGCGTTCACCACGTGCGACGTCGCCGTCGTTCCGCTGACGGTCGTCCGCAGCGAGAGCGGCTGCGCGCGCATTGTGGCGTCGATGACGAGATCGATCGGCTTCCACTCGGCGTCGTACCGCACCTGCAGCCGCCGCGTGACGATATCGACCGAGGCGGCGAGGCGGCCGGAACCGGTGATCGTCCACCCATCGGCGGTTCGCGCGACGCCGATCTGTTCGGCGCCGGCCGCGACGCCGCGGATGAGGATGGTGAAGCTCTCCTGCGCGTCCGCGGCCGCCGGCAGCGCGACCGCCAGCGCGGCACACGCCGCCCGCATAAAATGAAATGAGGGCATGAGGGAAGCATACACCGCCGCGCGCGAGCGCGCGGCCTTCCTCGACCGATCCGATCGCGGCCGCATCGTCGTGTCGGGTGCGGACCGCGCGTCGTATCTGCAGGGGCTGCTCACGAACGATATCGCTGCGCTGAAGCCGGGCCAGGGCTGTTATGCCGCGTACCTGACGCCGCAGGGCCGGCTGATTGCCGATCTCAACGTGTACGAGCTCGGCGACGTGATGCTGATCACGGTCCACCACGACGTCAAGGACGCGGTTCTGGCGAGGTTCGATCAGTTCCTGTTCAGCGAAGACGTGCAGCTCGGCGACGTGACGTCGACGTTCGCGCAGTTCGCCGTCATCGGACCCGACGCGGCCGCCGTCGTGTCGAGCCTGCTGTCGGAAGTTCCCGTCGGTGCGCTGCGCGCCCTGCCCGAGCACGGCAACATTCGCGGCCACTTCGCCGGCACGGCGGCGATCGTCACGCGCACCAGCGACGCCGGCGAGCCCGGATTCGACGTCTACGTGGACGTCGATCAGCGCGACGCCCTCGTTCTGGCGCTGAACCGCGCGGGCGTCGCGTCGCTCGACGCCGCCACCGCCGAGGCGATCCGGATCGAACGTGGAGTGCCGCTGTTCCATCTCGACATGGACGAGGACACGATTCCGCTCGAAGCCGGCATCGAACAGCGCGCGATCAGCTTCACGAAGGGATGCTACGTCGGCCAGGAGGTCATCGTCCGCGTGCTGCACCGGGGCCACGGCCGCATCGCACGGAAGCTCGTCGGCGTGCGCCTCGACGGTGACAAGGTGCCGGCGTCAGGCGCGGTCGTCCGATCCGGCGAACGGGAGATCGGTCGGGTCACGAGCGGGACGATGTCGCCGGCACTGAATCAGCCGATCGCCCTCGCGTATCTTCACCGCGATTTCCTCGAGCCCGGCACGGTCGTCTCAATCGACGGCACGACCGCCGCGGTCACGGCGCTGCCGTTTGTCTCGCTCGGCTAAAGCCTCCTTTCGTCCCGCTCGGCTAAGCCTCGCGCTCCATCACGACGAACTTAGGGATTGCGCTCCGGATGCACCGCGACGCTGCGACGTTCTGTTCTGGATACGCCCGAGCGCAACGGCGCGAGGGCGTCAGCGCGTGGGGGTGGGGCCCCACGCGAATAAAAAAAGTGGAGCGCGAGGCTTTGGCCGAGCGTGGGCGTCTAGCCGAGCGTGGCCGTCAATATCCTTATCAACTCCTCGTCGGCCGGCGGAAAGTCGAGCGTCGGCAGTTCCCCGCGCCGGACCCACCGCATCTCCTGACCGAGCTGCGGCGACGGCTCGCCCGTGACTTCGCACCGGAAGAAGTGCAGCTCCACCGCGCGGTCTGCATAGTTATGCGTG
>Ga0075426_10003200_pt1 | contig 11708 bp, 9 predicted proteins | sample SoiMethybrSBSTD5_FD_75304 | JGI IMG/M metagenome (GOLD analysis project Ga0075426, IMG submission 75304) | Bulk soil microbial communities from a Populus tree surrounding site in Tennessee, USA - Soil MetaG P. TD hybrid SBSTD5 | ecosystem: Environmental > Terrestrial > Soil > Tree plantation...
GCGCGTGCCGCCGCGCGGCTCATTCCGCGCGCCAGGCTGGTCGTTCTCGAAGGCATGGGCCGCATGATTCCGCATGCGGCGGCGGAAGCGATCGCGGCGGAGATCGAAAAACTGGCGGCGAGCCGCGCCTATTCGCCGACCTGCTCCTGCCCCACATAGGCGATGCGCAGCATGTTGGTGGCACCGGGTGTCCCGAGCGGCACGCCGGCGACGATGATGACGCGCTCGCCAGCCCGGGCAAAACCGTCGCGGAACGCCATGCGGCAGGCGCGGTCCACCATGTCGTCCTGGTCGTGCGCGTCCTCGGCGACGATGCAATGGACGCCCCACACTGCGGCAAGGCGGCGGCCGGTCGCCACGTTGGGCGAGATCGCGACGATCGCCGGGCCTGGTCGCTCGCGCGCGACCCGAAGCGCGGTCGCGCCCGAGGAGGTCCAGCAGACGACGGCCGAGAGGTCGAGCGTCTCGGCGATCTGGCGCGAGGCGGCGGCGATCGCATCGGCGCCGGTCGCCTCCGGCTCGGTGCGCTGGGCATGGATGATCGAGCGGTAGGTCGGGTCGCGCTCGACCTCCTCGGCGATGCGGTTCATGGTGGTGACGGCTTCCACCGGATATTGGCCGGAGGCCGACTCGGCCGACAGCATCACGGCGTCGGCGCCTTCGAAGATCGCCGTCGCGACGTCGGAGACCTCGGCCCGCGTCGGCACCGGGCTGGTGATCATCGACTCCAGCATCTGGGTCGCGACCACCACCGGCTTGCCGGCGGCGCGCGCCGCGCGCGTGATCTGCTTCTGGACGCCGGGCACTTTCTCGAGCGGCATCTCGACGCCGAGATCGCCGCGCGCGACCATCAGGGCATCGGTGATGTCCATGATATCGCCGAGCCGGTGCACGGCCTGCGGCTTCTCGATCTTCGACATGACGGCGGCGCGCCCGCGCGTGATCTTCTTCGCCTCGGCGATGTCCTCCGGGCGCTGGATGAAGGAGAGCGCGATCCAGTCGATGCCGGCGTCGAGCGCCGCTTCGAGGTCGGTGCGATCCTTCGGGGTGAGCGCTGTCGCCGGGATGGTGGTGTCGGGCAGGCTCACGCCCTTGCGCGCGGAGAGCCGCCCGCCGACCTCGACGCGGGTGACGGCCCGCTCGGGCGAAGCCTCGACCGCGGTCAGCCGGATCTTGCCGTCGTCGAGCAGCAGCGTGTGTCCGGGCTCGAGCGCGGCGAGGATCTCCGGATGCGGCAAGTGCACGCGGCTCGTGTCGCCCGGCGCCGGATCGGAATCGAGCGTGAAGGTTGCGCCCGCCGCGAGCGTCACCGCGTCGGACGAGAAGGCGCCGACGCGCAGCTTCGGCCCCTGCAGGTCGACGAGCACCGCGATCGGGCGGCCGTGATTCTTCTCCACCTCGCGGATCGCGCGCACCAAGGTGCGCATGCGATCCGGCGGCGTGTGACTCATGTTGATGCGAAATACGTCGGCGCCCGCCGCAAACAGCTGCTCGATCTGCGCCGGCTCGGACGATGCCGGACCCAATGTTGCGACGATCTTGGTGCGGCGCTGCCGTCTCATCGTGGACTCATCGGCTGCAATGGGGCGAGCGGCTGCGCCGGGGCCTGGCGTCCGGGCAGCGGCGCCTGCGAGCTGCCCGATCTGGTCTCGCTCGATTCGGTGAGCTGCACGGTCCAATCGGCCTGATCGCCGGTGTCGACCTCGAAGAACCCGGTGCGATCATAGCCGTGCGCGAGGCAGTCGCGAAACTCGCGGATCATGAATTCCTTGTCGCGTGTGCACATGAAGGCCTGGCCCGACCATTCGCCGCCATGATCGTAGTCAACGGCGTAGATGTAGTAATAGCGCGAGGTGAGCGTACCGCGCAGCAGCACCTCGCAGCCGCTGCGTCCCGCTAGGTTCCACCAGCCTTCCGTCGCCCAGCCGTCCTTGTCCTTGTAGCCGATCGCGACGCCGACCCGGCTGCCCGTGTTGTTGCACACGCGGAAATCGGCGCTCGCAGGCGCGGCCGGCAGCACGGCCGTTGCCGCGCAGGTCGCGAGCGCGCAGGCGCGCTGCGCGGCACTTCGCCACGTCGTGATGGTGTGCCCTCGGCTCATGCCCGGCGGATGCAATGGTCGGAACGGATCACGGTCTGTCGACGACAATGGCGCGGAAGTCATTGATGTTGGTGGCGGTCGGCCCGGGCGTCAGCAGATCGCCGAGACGGCCGAAAAAGCCGGTCGAATCGTTGTCGGCAAGAAAGGCGGCAGGATCGAGGCCGCGGTTCTGCGCCCTCGTCAGCGTGGTTTCGTCGATCAGGGCGCCGGCCGGATCATCCGCGCTGCCGGCGCCGCCGTCGGTACCATCGGTGTCGCCGGCAAGGGCCGCGATGCCCGGAGCGCCGGCGAGCGCGGCCGCGAGCGCGAGCGCATATTCCTGGTTCGGCCCACCGCGGCCGCGGCCCTTGAGCGTGACGGTGAGCTCGCCGCCCGACAGGATCACGGCGCGGCGGCCCTGCGCCTGCAAGTCGCGGGCGAGCTGCGCATGCGCGGCCGCGACGTCGCGCGCTTCGCCCTCGACGCGATCGCCGAGGAAGACCGGCTCCCATCCGGCGGACGCGATCTTGCGTTCGACGGCGCGGAACGCGTCCGCGGGGCGCGCCACGAGGTGGAATTCGCTGCCGGCGAAGATCGGATCCCCGGGCTTGGGACTCTCGTTGGCGGGATCGTCGAGCGCGCGCACGGCGGCCGGCGGAAGATCGAGGCCGCGGCGCGTGACGATCGCGCGCGCGTCGGCGAGCGTCGTCGGGTCGGGCACCGTCGGTCCCGAGCCGATCACGGCCGGATCGTCGCCCGGCACATCCGAGATCGCGAGCGTCACCACCCCCGCCGGATGGGCGTGCGCCGTGAGCCGGCCGCCCTTGATGCGCGAGAGATGCTTGCGCACCGTGTTCATCTCGCCGATCGCGGCGCCGGACTTGAGCAGCGCGCGCGTGATCGCCTGCTTTTCCGCGAGCGCGAGGCCGGGAGCCGGCGCAATCCAATTGGCAGAGGCGCCGCCCGACATCAGCACGAGCACCAGGTCGCCCTTGCGCGCCGCGTCGGCGAACGCGAGCGCGCGCGTCGCGGAATCGACGCTCGCCTGATCCGGCACCGGATGGCCGGCCTCGATCACCGGCAGGATCCGGGTCGGTCGCGCATAGCCATGGCGGGTGACCGCTATCCCGGCGAGACGATCCGCCGCGAGGCCGAGCGTATCGAGATAATGGCGTTCCGCCACCTCGGTCATCGATCCGGCCGCCTTGCCGGCGGCGAGCACGATCAGCCGGCCGGCCTTGGGGGGCGGAGGCAGATTGGGCGCCAGGCAGGTGGACGGATGGGCAGCCGCGACCGCCGTGCGAAACAGCTCTTCCAGGAAGGTGCGGGCGTCCATGCGGCTGCCAGTGATATCGAAAAGCATGGCGTCAGGCCACCGCTGCGTCAGTGCCGCGGGACGCCAGCCGACGGCCTGGAAAGCCGGAACCCGCGCGCTTATGTTCGATTCCCGAGGAGAAATGCCATGGCCCTTGACGACAAGACCCGCACCGAGCTCGAGGCGGCCGTTTTTCGCCGCCTGGTTACGCATCTGCGCAATCGCACCGACGTCCAGAACATCGACATGATGAATCTCGCGGGCTTCTGCCGCAACTGCCTGTCCAACTGGATGAAGGAGGAAGCGGAGAAGAGCGGGGTCGCGCTTGGCCGGGATGAGAGCCGCGAGGCGGTGTACGGCATGCCCTACGAGGAATGGAAGGCCAAATACCAGCGGGAAGCGACCCCGGAGCAGAAGGCCGCGATGGAAAAAGCTGGGCACAAACACTGAGTCTTGCACTGATTTTTTACGTATTGGCGCGATCGCGCCGACACGCATGTGGAACATGTGGATGACGCGCCGCGCGCCTTGACCTCTGGACGCCTGCCCCCGAAACCAGGGGCACGTCCCGTTGCATGCAAGGAGTGCCCATGACCACCGCGACCGCCGCCATGACCGAGGCCGCTGCTGAGGCCGCAAGTCCGAACACGCGTTTTGCCAAGGACCAGCTCAAGGCCTTCGTGGAGCGGATCGAGCGGCTCGAGGAGGAGAAAAAGACGATCTCCGACGACATCCGCGACGTCTATGCCGAAGCCAAGGGCAACGGCTACGACGTGAAGGCGATGCGCGCCGTGGTCCGCCTGCGCAAGCAGGACAAGGACGAGCGCGTCGAGCACGAGGCGATCCTCGAAACCTACATGCACGCGCTGGGAATGATCTGATCGCAGTGTCGTCACGCCCGCATGCAGTCAAGCTTGCGCAGATTGCGTAAACTTGTCTGCGCGGGCATCAACATCTCGACGAATCACTTAGGATCAAGGCGAAGATCAACGCCGAGCATGGTCGGGACATGGGCGCGCGAAGCGACGCCGTTCCTTGAACGGCTATGCCCGGCCATGACGGACTGACGTTACCGCAGCGCAGCCGTCCGCTTGTCGACCGCGACGGTGGAGATGAACACGACTGCGCTGCCCGTGAAGCGGCCCGTCGTGAGGCCGGGCTGCGGATCGGCACCGAATCTCATCGCCACCACTGCGGCCGGCTTCTCCATCAAGGGGCGCAGCTGGCGCATGTCGGGAACCCCGAGCGCCGTCGCCGACATGTAATTCTGCAGGTTGGGCGCGAGCACCAGCGCGCGCAGCCAAAGATCGCGCAGCGGCGTGCCGGGCTTGCTTTCAGGTGCTGCATCCCTGATCTGCACCGGCGTCACGACGGTCGACCCGGCGCCCGCCGTGCGCACCGGCTCGATCGCACCGGCGTTCGTCGGCAGGCCGCCCCCGACCGTACCCGCGCCGCTGACCGGCCCGGAGGGCGCTCGCGCCTGCCCCGCATAGGCGAGGGCGACCTCGGGCGGGACGCGGTCGGCCGCGTCGGTGGTCCTCACCGGCCAGGGCGCAATGGCGCGCGTCGCTTCCGCGACGGCCACCCGTTGCGGTTCGCTTGCGCGCGACGCTGCGCGCGCAGCTGCGGCGAGCTTCTGCGCCGCGGCGGTCCGTTCGCCGGGCTCCGGCCAGAAGCCGCGACTTGTGATCACGTCGTTGGCGGAGGGCGGGCTCGAGACGTCGGACGGGTGCGCCGCGGGCGTCGGCGACACCGGCCGGCTCTCGGCGGAGGCAAGCGTGAAAGCGACGGCCGGCGTGGCGGGCGCTGTCTGGGCAGTCCGCTGCGAGGGGGCGGGCGCGAGCGGCAGGCGCTTCGCCTCCAGCGTCCTCGCCACTGCAGCCTTCGGCGCGGGGGTCTTGTCAGCGGTAGCCGCGTGGTCTTCGGCTTCGTCCTTGTCGAACCGGGCGGCGAACAGGCTGCGCCGCGGCGCGTCGACGCCGGAGCCCCGCGCTGCATCGAGCGACATCTGCGACGGCCCGCTCGATCCGCGCTTCTCGATATCGGCGAGCGCCAGCGCGTAGCCGGACAGTGGCCGCCCGTCGCTCGGGATATGCACCGTACGACCGTCCGGGAAGACACGCGCGAGCTGGTCGTGGCTCATGCGCGGCCACATGCGGACGTTGCCTACGTCCATGTGCACGAAGGGCGAGCCGGACGACGGATAGTAGCCGACCCCGCCGCGCTGCAGGCGCAGCCCGGCCTCGCGCTGCTTCTCCAGCGAGACACCCGGGATGTAGAAGTCCATGGCGCGGCCAAGCATGTGCTGGCTTTGCTCGGCGACGCCGCGGCTGCGCCGGCGCAGCATCGCGTTGGTGGCGGGCGAGCGATAGCCGCACACCACCTGGATTGCTTCCTTCGCGTCGACCTCGCGCGAAACCTCCCACACCACGTCGAGCAGGCGCGGATCCATGCGGATCTCTTCGTTGCGGCGCCAGTCGCGCAGCTCGTGGTTGACCTTCTTGAGCGCCTCTTCGTCGTAGCGCCCGTTGCGCTTGAACGTGACGGTGAGGTCTTCGCCGGTGTGGAGGTGATGCAGCGAGATCGTGCGCGTGTCGCCTTCGGCGACGGCGTTCTGCAGACTCGTGTTACCGACCAGCAACGCCAGCGCGGCAAGGCCGAGACATTGCCCCGCTCGCCACAAGCCCGCATTGGTCGATGCCGCGCGCGCGACTCTTATCGGCACGTGCTCTCTCGCATTCCCTCGACGCCCAAAACGTCACGAAGCGCGGCGTCCCCACGACGACGCGCACGGATAGACGGACAGTGCTGGGATCGGTCAACGCGAGATAAGCGCCCCCGTCCCCCTCCGAGGGCTAGGTAAGCGGCGGAGTGTGGCAAAAACGTGCCGGCCCCGCTTGGCGGGGCCGGCTCGGAGACTTCGTCAAGCTGAAAAGTATTGTCGCGACAGTGGCTTACAGCCATGGCCGGGCGCGATCCAGCGCCGACCCGGGCGTTCGCCCGTCAGCGCGCCCAGGTGCGCCGCACGCCGACCGGAGGCCGCGGGTCGTACGAGGTCTGGCCGCCGAACAGCCAGCCGAACGCCGATCGCGGGGCGTTGTTGGCGTAGTTCGGATAGTTGTCCGGCAGGCGCGCCGGACGCACCACCGTGCTCGTGCCCTCGCGGTTCTCGGTCGCGATGTCTGCCACCTTGCGCTCGTCGCTCTTCATCAGCGCGAAATAGCGGGCGTCGCGGCCGTAGATGTCGTTGCGGATGTTGAGCTTGCCGGAATCGTCCACGAACGCGGTCTGATACGTGATGTGGACCGGGATCGGCGTGGTCATGTGGATGTCGACCTCGCCCGTGCCGTACATGCGGTGGATCCGCTCAACCGTGTAGTTGTCCTTCGGATTGCTGATCGACAGCAGGACCTCGGCGTATTTGTCCGGGTTCTCGACCCGCATGCAGCCATGGCTGTAATCGCGCACTTCGCGCGCGAACAAGTGCTTGTCCGGCGTGTCGTGCTGATAGACCAGGAACTTGTTGGGGAAGTTGAAGCGAATGCGGCCGAGCGCGTTGCGCTCGCCCGGCGGCTGATAGATGTGAACGGAGCCGTCGCGATTGTACTCGAGCTTGAGGCCCATGCGCTCGAGCACCGTCGGGTCCTGCGCGAGCGCCGGCAGGTACTCGTTGTTGATGATCGACGGCGGCACGTTCCAGGTCGGATTGACCGTGATGTACTTCATGGTCTCGCTGAGCAGCGGTGTCGCCTTGGTGCCCGGCGCGCCGCTCACGATCTTCGTCTTCCACACCGTCGCACCGTCCTTCACGACCTTGAGCGTGAAGTCGGGGATGTTGACCATCACATAGGCCTTGCCGAGATCGCGCGGCAGCCAGCGCCAGCGCTCCATGTTGGCAATGATGAGCTCGGCCTCGCGGTCGTGCTTTGGCCCGTTGAGCGCGTCGATGGTCGCGCTGGTGAGCTGGCCGGTGGCCTTGAGGTTGTGGTTGTCCTGGAACTTCTTCACCGCATCGGCGAGCGGCTTGTCATAGGCCGTGTTGGCGGCATCAGCCGGCAGCCCGAGCCGCTCGCGCACGAGCGGCACGCGCGGATCATGCATGGTGGTCTTGCCGAGCTTGAGCACGGGGCCGGCGCCGATGCGCGGGCCGGCGGGGCCGCCCTTGGCGGCGCGAACCTCGGCGAGCTTCGCCTTGAGCGCCTGGTAGCCCGCATGCGGCGGATTGAACCGCTCGAGCGCGGCAGCGACGTTGACGGCGTCGCTGAGGCCGCCGAGCACGTCGGCCGCCTCCGGCGCCGCCAGATTGTAGGCGATGTCGCCGCTGATGCGCGAGTAATGGACGCGGCCGATCTGGGCGTGCCGCGCATAGGTGAGCACCGTCTGGGTGTACCGGAGCTCGGCATCGGCGAGCGCGGGCGCGTCGGCCCCGGCCTTGATCTCCGGCAGCAGATAGTCGGCCGGCTCGAGCCCGTCGGCATCGACGGTCTTGAGGAACGCCGCCACCGCCTTGGCGCGCGCGTTCGAGGCGCCATTGTCGATCCACAGCGGGGCGTAGTTGCGTGCCGCATAGAAGGCCTCGACGGCCTGCTTGTTCCTGCGGTCGATGATGCGATCGGCCTTGCCGGTAAGGACCTCGCGCATCTTGTCGGCGATCTGCTGATCGAGCGAGGCGACGGCCGGAGCGGCCGCGGGTTGGGCGGCCGGGGGCGCCGCCGCGGTGGCGGGCTGGGCCGCCGGCGCGGGAGCCGGGGTCGTGGCGGTGGTCGTGGGCTGCTCGGCCGGTGCGGCGGGCGTCGCCGGGCTCGTGCTGGCGGCGGCCGGCGTGGTCACGTCCTGCGCGGTCGGCGGCGGAACGAGGCTCGTATCCGGGACCGGGACCAGGGCCTCGATCGCCTTGGCGGTATCCTCCGCCGCGAGGGCCGGCATGGAGCGTGCGGCGAGGACGGCGGCGAGAGCAGTGCCGGCCAGAAGAACGCCCAGACGAAGTCCGCGCATTGACAATTTCCCTTCCCGTGCTGCGACGTCGGTCGCGACCATTAGGTTTTAGTCATCCGAAATGGCGACTGGGTTCAACGCGGCGCATACCACCCCACGCGACGTTATCCGCCATCCCCGCTTCGGTCATTCCTTTCTCGCGCATTCACGCATTTTTGTGCGTCGTGTCACCGATCGGCAACGTCGGCTTTGCCGGCTCCCGGCGCGAGCCCGAGCTGGTCGATCTTGCGATAGAGCGTGGACCGGCCGATGCGCAATTTGCGAGCAACTTCGGACATTTGCCCGCGGTAATGCGAGATCGCGAAGCGGATCGCGGCGGCCTCGACCGAATCGAGCGGGAGCACGTCGCCGGTGCCGTCGAGCAGCGCCAGCATCGCGGCGGTCGGTAATGCCGTATGCGGCCTCATCACCGAGTGGGGATCGACCACGAGCGGCTGTGCGGCGCTTGGCGCAACGGCAGGGCGCGCGTCGGCGCCGGGGTGCGGCACCAGCGGCGTTTCGCTCGGGCCCAGACCCGCGCTCAGCGCGGCGATCTGCGGGAATTCGGCAACGCCGACCTCGTCGCCTTCGGCGAGCACCACGGCGCGAAAGATCGTGTTCTCGAGCTGGCGCACGTTGCCGGGCCAGCCGAAGCCCGTGAGCAGCGCGAGCGCCTCGCCACTCACCGCGCGCACCCGCTTGCCTTCCTCGGCGGCGAAGCGGAGCAGGAAGTGGCGGATCAGGTCGGGGATGTCCTCGGTGCGCTCGCGCAACGGCGGGACGGAGATCGGAAACACGCACAGCCGATAATACAGATCCTCGCGGAAGCGGCCGGCCCGCACGTCGGCGATCAGGTCGCGGTTGGTCGCGGAGATCACCCGCACGTCCACCTTGACCGGCTTCTTGCCGCCGACCGGGTCGATCTCGCCCTCCTGCAGGGCGCGCAGGAGCTTGACCTGGGTGGCGAGGGGCAGCTCGCCGACCTCGTCGAGAAACAGTGTGCCGCCCGAGGCCTCGACGAACTTGCCGGCGTGGCGCTCGACCGCGCCCGTGAAGGCGCCTTTCTCGTGCCCGAACAGGGTCGACTCGACGAGGTTTTCCGGGATTGCGCCGCAATTGACCGCGACGAATGGCCTGGCGCGACGCTCGCCCGTCCCGTGGATCGCGCGCGCGATCAGCTCCTTGCCGACGCCGGACTCGCCCTCGATCAGCACCGCGATCGAGGAGGCGGCTGCCTTCTCGGCGGTGCGCAGGATGGTGAGCATCCTGGCGCTGCGGGTCACGATGTCGTCGAAGGTGAGGGTGCCGCTGCGGCTGCGCTTGATGCGGTTGAGCTCGCCTTGCAGCGCCCGGGTCGCCAGCGCATTACGCAGGGACACCTGAAGACGCTCGGCTCCGACCGGCTTGACCACGAAATCGACCGCGCCGGCGCGCATCGCCGAGACCACGTTGTCGATGCCGCCATGGGCGGTCTGGACGATGACTGGGACGTTGATGCCGGCCGCGCGCATCTTGGCGAGCACGCCGAGGCCATCGAGGTCGGGCATCACGAGGTCGAGCACCACGCAGTCGATCGGGGTGGTATCGCCGGTCAGGGTCGCCAGGGCCTGGTCCCCGCCATCGACCGTCACGGGCTCGTAGCCGGCGCGGATCACCATGTTCTCGATCAGGCGGCGCGCGACCGGGTCGTCGTCGACGATCAGGACCCGTTCGGCCATGAAATTCCCCCGTACGCCTACGCTAACGCTACTGTCTCGCCTTGGGTCACTGTCGCCGATCGGGCTTAATGTGCTGTTAAGAACTGGCCGCGATCGCGCGTCCCCCGCCGTCACAGATCGTACAGAACTTGGGCGGAGCCGTGGCCAAGCCTCGGACGTTTCAATGTTACCGTGGAACGAAAGGGGAGGGGGAAGAAATAGTTAAGTTACCTTAACGGTTTATGACTGGCGGCCGGGCCGCGGGCCGGCGCGGCCTCACCCGCTGTGGATTGCTGTGGATGGCCACCGGGAATCCATGATCTACGGCCGCGCCGCGCTCATTTCCCCAGCGCAATGTCGGCGATCAGCGGCCGATGGTCCGAGCCGAGCGGCGGTCCGACCGCGACGTGCACGCTGGTAATGCCTTCGGTCGAGAACACATTGTCGAGCAGCACCAGCGGCGTGGACCACTGTCCCGGCCAGGTCGCCAGAAAGGTCGCGTGCTGGCCGAAGCCGGAGCCTTGCAGCTGGGCGAATTTCCAGGCGAACGGCGGGATGTTGAATGCGCCGGCAACGATCTGCATCGGCCCTTGGGTGGCGAGGTGCGCGCGTAGGCGCTCGATGTCGCCGGCCTGGGCGGCGGGCGCAAACGGATCGGCGAGGCGCACGCTGCTGAGAACGAAGCCGGTGTTGCCCCACTGCAACCGCGCCGAGACCACGAGCGGCTTCGCGGTAGCGGTGATCACCTGGCCGAGCGCCGACCAGGGACGCTTTGAAAGCACGGCCTGGCCGGCGCAGCCCTCGGCCGAGACATACAAGTTCGCATAGGACGGACGCAGTTTGGGAATCAGCCGGTCGGCGGCGCCGCAGCTCACCTCCTGGAGCAGCACGACGTCGGCGCCGGCGCCGAGGATGAACGCGGCGATGTCGTCGAAGCGCTCATTGCCGGCGCCGAGATCGAAGGTGACGAGGCGCAGGGCCGCCGGTCCGGAGGTAGTTGCGGCGGCCCGCGCCCAGGGCAGCAGCAGCAATCCGACCTGCAGCAGCGCGAGGCCGGCCGTCGGCCGGATCAGCGATCCTTGGCGCAACGGCACGGCGATCAGGAGCAGCGCGACGGCGATCAGCGCCAGGGCCGGCCGCGCCGCGTTGACGAGATCGAAGGCCGGGATCCAGGCCGCCGTGAAGCCGAGCGCGGTGACGAGCACGAGCGCCGCCCATCCGATCCACACGATGGCGATGAGGATGCGCCGGCTGAGGCTCACGGGCGATGGCGGACTCGCGCTCATGCGTTGATCGGGCCGGTTCCACGCGCAGACGAACGCGCTGCAGCCCGAAGTGATATAGAAAAGAGGCGCAACGACAACCTCCCATCCGGTTTCTGTAGTTGGCGTTGACAGCGCCGCCTCCTATCTGTTGGGCTGAAGGAGCACACGCCTTGCCCCACATGAGCGATCGCGAGAAAAATCGATTTTCCGCCCGCGCGGCGCGTTACGCGCGGGTCGGCGCCAATGTGGGCGGGGTCGCCGCCAAGATCGCGGCGACGCGCTTCTTCGGCCTCGGCCTCGACCGCGGCAAGAACGCGATCGAGCTCGCGGCGGCGCTCGGCGGCCTGAAAGGCCCGATCATGAAGGTCGCCCAGCTG
>Ga0075426_10003201_pt1 | contig 11708 bp, 6 predicted proteins | sample SoiMethybrSBSTD5_FD_75304 | JGI IMG/M metagenome (GOLD analysis project Ga0075426, IMG submission 75304) | Bulk soil microbial communities from a Populus tree surrounding site in Tennessee, USA - Soil MetaG P. TD hybrid SBSTD5 | ecosystem: Environmental > Terrestrial > Soil > Tree plantation...
GACAGAGAAGGAAACGCGACGGACCGTCATCGCATTGCCCCGTTTGAATCCACGCCGCTTGTGATCGGTGGCGTGCTCTATTTTTCGACGCCTTCTAACCGAGTGATCGCGCTGGACGCGGATACCGGCGCGGAGATTTGGAAATTTGATCCGCAAGCGAACCGCGGTACTCCCCGGCACTACTACCAACACCGGGGCGTGTCGTATTGGCAGAGTGAGAATGGTCGAGACCAAAGAATTTTGTACGGCACGTTTGATGGGAGATTGATTGCACTCGATGCAAGGACCGGGAAGCCACGCACTGATTTCGGCAAGCGTGGGACGGTGGATTTGCGCGCGGGCCTTGAAGGAGACGAGCCCGGCGCGTTGTACTCGGTTACGTCTGCGCCTGCGATTTATAAAGACCTGGTGATCACAGGCGCAATGGTTCCGGAATTTCCGTCGAAGGGCCCGAGCGGAAGAGTGCGAGCGTTTGATGTTCGAACGGGTAGATTGGTCTGGACGTTCCACACGATCCCGCGTCCAGGTGAACCTGGCCATGAGACTTGGGACGGCGATGCCTGGAAAGATCGCACCGGTGCAAACGTGTGGTCCACGATGAGCGTAGACGAAGAACGCGGCCTGATTTTTCTGCCGATTGGATCTTCTTCTTACGATTTTTACGGTGCGGACCGCAAAGGTGCTGATCTCTTTAGCAACTCGCTGGTTGCCCTGAACGCAGCGACGGGAAAATTGGTTTGGTATTTTCAGATGGTTCATCACGACATCTGGGACTACGACATGCCGGCACAGCCGGTGCTGATTACAGTGACGCGCGACGGGGAAAAGATTCCAGCCGTCGCGCAGGTCACCAAGATGGGTTTTGTTTTTGTGCTGGATCGCCTTACGGGAAAGCCACTATTTCCCGTTGAAGAACGGCCCGTTCCGAAAAGTGAAGTTCCCGGAGAAAATGCCTGGCCAACGCAACCTTTTCCGTTGCAGCCCCCGCCACTGGTGCGACAAGCATTCACGGAGAAAGACATCACCGACGTCACGCCGGCGTCTCACAAATACTGTGCTGAGTTGTTTCATTCGATGCGCGGGGGAAGCATATTCACTCCATACAATCTGGATCTTACTTTGGTTCTCCCCGGCACTTTGGGTGGAGGGAATTGGTCCGGTGCTTCGTTTGATCCAAGGGCTAGCCATCTTTTCGTGAACGCCAATGAGCTCGGAGCTATCGGCGCTTTAGAGCCGCAGCCGGACGGTTCACCAGAAAAATACCGGCGCAACAGCAAGCAAGGGGAATATGCGCGTTTCTGGGACGAAAACGAGTGGCCATGCCAGAAACCGCCGTGGGGCACACTGAGCGCAATCAACGTGAACACGGGAGAGATCGTCTGGCGCGTTCCGCTGGGAACCGTCGAAGGCGTCTCAGCGAAAACAGGTTCACCGAATTTGGGCGGCACGATTGTTGCGAATGGATTGATTTTTGTAGGCGCTACTACGGACGCGAAGGTTCGCGCGTTTGACGAAATGACCGGAGAAGAGTTGTGGTCTGCGGATTTGGAAGCCAGCGCGTACGCGACACCCGTCACGTACTTGGGCAAGAAAACCGGGAAACAGTTCGTAGTAATCGCGGCGGGCGGGGGCGGCTACTTTCGAGGAAAACGCTCGGATACGCTTGCAGCGTACGCGCTGCCCGAAAAATAGCAATCATGAAACTAACGACAGCCAAGGAGCGTGAAATGTCTGGATGCACATCATTTTTTCCTTCTAGGTGGCCCATTTCCAGACACGGTCGTTTTATAGCTTTGTTGCTTCTCGCGTTCTTATTCGGAGATCGAGCGGTCGCGCAACGCAATGTCGTCGTCGTGCGACCCAAAGAGATAAACGATGTGCTAGTGAATCCCGGAATGGGCATCACGACTTTTCAGAGATTCAATGGCCAGGAACCGAACCCGCCATTGAAGTGGTCCGAAGTTGGCCCCGAGAAAAAGCTTCCGCAAGCGGCAACGAAACCGGATTTTCCCGATACGTCCGTTTCTTATTGCCGTTGGTATTGGAATGTTCTTGAACCAACGCGCGGAAAATATAATTGGGCGATTGTCGACCTCGCTATTGAAGAAGCGCGCGCGCATGGACAAAAACTCGCAATTCGATTGATGCCGTATTCCAACGAGGATTCTCTGCCGGAGTGGTACAAGAGTTCACTCGCTCGCCGGGCAAACAAGGATTCGGATAAAGATGGAAAAATCTGGCAGCCCGACTTTTCGGATCCACTTTTCTTGAAATATTGGGGTGAACTTGTTGCGGAGGCGGGAAAACGCTACGACGGGAACCCCTTTCTCGATACCGTGGATATTTCTTCAGTCGGTTACTGGGGCGAGGGCTGGAGCCCGTACATGCCGGATTTCGCATATCAAAAGCCTTTGATTGACATCTGGCTGGAAGCGTTTAAGCGGACTCCACTGCTGATGAATTTCGACGAGCCGCAAGCCCTCGCCTATGGAACGCAACAAGGAGCGGGATGGCGTCTCGATTGTTGGGGCGACATGCGCGTCAGTTCGAACGACCCTTATTTCCCGGCGGAAATGCTGGAGATTTATCCGCAGCAGATCGTGCGAACGGGAATTCAAAATGTCTGGCAGCGCAGCCCGGTTTCGCTCGAAACCTGCTACACCGTGCCAGGCTGGAAAGAACGTAATTACGACGTGGACTACATCATCGAGCAAGGCCTCCGCTGGCACGTGAGCACAGCCAATATCAAATCGGCGCCGATTCCGGCGGAATGGAAAGCGAAGTTTGACGACTTTCAACGAAAGATGGGTTATCGCTTTATTCTGCGCAGGCTCGAGTATTCAAAAGTTATCCAGCCCGGCACGATGATGCCGATTCACATGTGGTGGTTGAACGCAGGCGTTGCTCCGATTTATGCGGAGTACGATTTAGCGTTGGAGATGCGCACGGAGAAGACTTCGGTAATCAGCCGCATTCCGGTCGATGTGCGCAAATGGCTGCCCGGAGATGCGGTTTATGATGGCACGCTCTACATCCCGGAAAATCTTGCGGAGGGTGACTACGAAGTGCGAGTCGCTATGCTTGATCCGCGGACAGGGAAGCCCGCAATCCGTTTTGCAAATGAAGGCAGACAACCAGACGGCTGGTACGTGATGGGATCGCTGACGATCAAGGCAAAATGAAAGCAGACTCGCAATTTCTGAAGTTGTCCTCGCTCCTGGTGCTGGTTTGTCTTAGCGTCTGTGTTGCGCGCGCGCAAGAAACTCCACCCGAGAGCGCGTTCCAGGTTTTGCGACAACCTCCCTCCGGGCCGAGCATCACGTCGTATCTCCTCTATCAATTGGATCTAGCTTGGCGGCAGGATGAAGCACGCCAGCGCGCGTGGGAACAGGTTCGTTCTGAGAGTGATCTTCTGAAATTGCAGCAGACGATGCGGCAGGAACTTCTGCAAATGATCGGTGGATTGCCGGAAAAGAAAACGGATCTGCGCCCGCGGATCAACGGCAAGATTCAAATGGACGGCTTTTCCATCGAAAAATTGATTTATGAAAGCCTGCCGGGAGTCTACGTTACCGCGCTTGTGTACTCTCCCGATGATCATTCCATCAAGCATCCAGCCGTATTAGTCCCGGCGGGCCACGCGACCAATGGAAAGATTCACTATCAAGGATTGAGTCAACGTTTAGCGAGTCGAGGGTACGTTGTGATTGCGTGGGACCCGGTTGGGCAAGGAGAACGAAGCCAGTTTTGGGATGCGAAAGCGAGCAAGAGCCGGTACAACCTGGTTTGCGCGGAACACGCCGTGATGGGAAACCTTGCCTATCTCGCGGGAACAAATCTCGCGCGCTGGGAAGTTTGGGATGGCATGCGAGCCGTGGACTATCTCTTGACGAGACCGGACGTTGATGCGGAACGAATCAGCATTACGGGCACGAGCGGCGGCGGCACCCAAACCGCGCTGATCGCGGCGCTCGACCCTCGTATCAAAGTGGTGGTGCCATCGTGTTACATCACCTCGCTGCCGATGCGCATGGCGAGCCGCATTTTTGTAGATCCCGACAGCGATCCCGAGCAGGACCTCGCCGGAATTGTTTCGCAAGGCATCGATCACGCGGGTCTTCTGCTGCTCTTGTATCCGCGACCAGTCATGGTCGCATCTGCCGTCCTGGACTTTTTTCCGATTGAAGGCGCACGCAAATCATTTCGCGAAGCGCAAAGAATTTTCGAAAGCATGGGCCACGGCGACCACATCGCTATGACCGAGGGCTACCACGGGCATCAATACTCCGACGAAAATCAGGAAGCGGCGCTCGATTTCCTCGATCGATTCAATCGCATGCCGATTCGTCGTGGACTTATAGCGCCAAAGCAGTTGGCCGATGCGGATTTGCTTTGTACTCGCACCGGCCAGGTGATGGTCGATCAGAGTGACGCTCGCTCCCTCATGGATGAAATTCGCGACTACTACGAGAAGCACAAGCCTGTGAAGGCTGCCACCCTCAGTGAGCACTACAAGAGTCACGCGGCCAGCTACATGGATTGGACCGTCTCGGAGTTTCAAGGTGCGCCGCCGGCTGAACGCCAGATCCTTTGGGAGATGATTGGCAGCACAAAGGTGCGGGACGTCTCACTGGACAAATATCTTCTCCACCACGACAAACTGCTTCAGATGCCGCTTCTGTTTATTCACAAAGACTCAATTCAGAAAAGGGACGTGTTGCTCTGGCTGGGCGACCGTCGCAAGGCCACAGCTCCGGATTGGCCTCAAATTCAGGAACAACTCGACGCCGGATATGATGTGCTGACTTTTGATTTTCGCGGCTGGGGCGAGACGCGGATGCAGTATACGGCCGTCTCACCGGATGATCCTACGCTCGGTAAGCTGGCCCCCGAAGACGCTTACGCAAACGTTATTTCGGGCGTGCTAGCGAACTACGTGTACAACTCGCTTCTGATTGGGCGACCCTATTTTTTCCAGCTGATCGATGATTCACAGATCGCAGCTCAATTTTCCAAAGTGAAGTTGGGGCGAATGCCGACTGCCATCACCGGAAAGGGAGACAGTTACACTTTGGCAGGATCTATTGCGGAGATTTTTCCAGAGATCAAGCTCGTTCCAAACCCCAGTGCGAAAGTCTTGAAGTGGTCGGAGCTTGTTGAAGGCGTACAAGAGCTTTGGCCGATTCAATATTTGTTCCCTGGCGGGGCATATGTTCACTAGCCGTTTAGTTTTACTTTGTCTATTTAACTAGACGCAGGATTCCGAAATAATTAGGCGCGTGAAAAGTGGTGCCTTCCGAAATAAGGTCCCAGGCGAGAAATTTGCGCTTTTGATCGCCACCCAAGCCGGTTGCGCGATAGAAGTTCACCCGCCACTCGGTTCCCGCTTTAGGATCGGAAACGTTCAGCGCCGACAACGGAATTCTCATTTCTGCTGTCCAGACGTGATTCTTGGAATCCACATGAGCTGCGTGGTCGAAATTGGAGTTCCATTTGGCGTCGTGATCCGAGATGCCTTTTCCCGTGATCTCCAGGTCAATCCACTGGTTGTTCGGGGCGACTTCGAATTCGTAATAATGCCAAAGGCGCTCGGGCTGTGGATTCAGGAAGACCTCGGCGACATCCTTATTCCACAGTTCCCATCGCTCTTTCGTTGCATCTTCCCCCGCGAAAATGTTCAGGTTTTCGTATTTGCACCAGAAAGCGAAATAGACGTACTTCGCTGTCCAAACTGCGGCGACGCGAGTTTTCTCGGTCGGGAGTTTTACTTTGCCGTCCATCGAATGATCAAACTGGGCCCAATTTGCCCGCTTCCAGATCTTTTTCTGCAAGTCTGCATCGGGCGTGAAATCCCTGGCTGAATACTTGGCTGTCAGCGTCGCACCGGGCATATAGACTGCATCTGCTGTTTTTGGCGATTGAGCTGAAACGCCGGCGGGAGAAGTGAGTGGCAACAAGAAGAGAAAAGCCATCATATTTTGTCGCGTTGACATTTGTCTGAGCCCTATTCATTTTCGAAGGATCGAAAAAAAAAAGAAATTACCAGCAATGTATGCCACTTTGACAAACGAAAGTAAACGATATAGAAGAAAGTCAAACGAAATTCCGGCGCAGGCTCAGTCTACAAGGTTCAGGGAGGGTTTCATGGGCGAAATGAATCGCAGGCGGTGGCTGGAAAGCATGGGGATTATTGCGGCCGGCAGCACATTGCCGAAGCCGGATTTTTCTGGACAACTCAAGTCGCCGGAGGGATCCGGCAAAATGCGGCTTGATCTTTCCGAATTTCAGCCGAAGAGCATGTTGCATGTGCCGGAAACGAAAGTCTCCCGCTCAAAATATCCAGTTGTTGATATTCACACCCACCTTTCAATTTGTGCGAAATCCGTCAATGGCGTCGGCATCGGCGAAAAGATGGAATTTTTGGCGACGCCAGAAAGCGTTTTGCCCCTGATGGACCGAAAAAATATCAGGATCATGGTCAACTTGACCGGAGGTTCGGGAAAAGGGCTCGAAGAAACGGTGCAGAGATTTCAGCGGCCGCATCCGGATCGGTTCCTTACTTTTACTGAACCTTCATGGGACCATTCCAATCAGCCTGATTACAGCAAATTTCAAGCGGATGAAATCGAGCACGCTCACAAAGCCGGCGCGCGCGGGCTGAAGGTGTTGAAGACGCTCGGACTGTATTTGCGCGAAAACATAAGCGAAGGCCGGCTCGTCAAAATCGATGATCCGCGTTTTGATTCGATGTGGGACGCTTGCGGTTCGCTTGGAATGCCCGTCGCGATTCACGTTTCCGATCCCGAAGCCTTCTTTTTGCCGACCGATCGTTTCAACGAGCGCTTTGAGGAACTGAATAACCACCCGGATTGGTCGTTCCACGGCCGCGATTTTCCCAGTAACGCGGAAATCATGGAAGCGCGAAACCGCGTCTTCGCGCGTCATCCTAAAACACAATTCATCGTTCTGCATGTGGGCAACGACGCGGAGAACCTGCCATACGTTAGCGAATGCATGGATCGCTTTCCGAATATGTCGGTGGAACTGGGGGCGCGAATAGGTGAACTGGGCCGGCAGCCGCGGATGTCACGGAAGTTTTTCGAAAAATATCAGGATCGAATCATTTTTGGCACAGACGCTGTGCCGAATGGAACGGATACGCCGCAGCAGGTTTTTGTGGATCAGCTTTATGAAATTTACTATCGCTTTCTGGAGACGGAGGACGAGTATTTCGATTACGCGCCGGCTCCAGTTCCTCCGCAGGGCCGCTGGCGGATTTATGGAATAGGATTGCCGGATGAAATCCTGAAGAAGGTCTATTACCAGAACGCGGCGAGGATTTTGAAGTTGCAAATGTAACTGGGACCTTTGCTCATCATCGGTCAGCCCATCCCAGATCCGATGCGAGCAGAGAAGCTGGCACCGGGTTGCGGCGCACCCGACCCCAAACACCTCTGGCTTGAAGTCCTTTTCGCAAAGAGATTGACAAAGTAAGTAGATTCTGCCAAAAAGAAAGCGAAAAAATGCTAACGAAAGTAAAGGAAAGAAACAAATGGTATTGCTCCTCCTTCGGCTTGCTCTGGCAGCGCTAGCCCTTGCTGCGCCGACGGACGACCGACCGGGCAATTTCAGGATAATTGGACCGGGTGGAGGGGGAGCGATGTTCCACCCAACCATCAGCCCTCATGACCCGAATACAGTTTTAGTCAGTTGCGACATGACCGGGGCTTACATCACCCATGACGGCGGGAAGTCGTGGCGCATGTTCAACCTGCGAGGTGTCGTGGAGTTTTTTGTTTTCGATCCGAAGGACAAGAACGTCATGTACGCCCAAGCCACCGGGCTCTGGCGGAGCGGGGATGGCGGCGAAACGTGGAGTCTTGTCTACCCAAAGCCTTCGGCGGTAAAGGTCATTCGCATGAACTCGGACCATTCCGACGAAGACATCATCGCTCAGCCAGATCCGCTCGCAAACATTTCCGCGATGGCCGTGGATCCGGACGACGCCAGGACTTTTTTTGCGGCGTCAGGCAATCGCGCCAAGGGAGTGTTTGCCCTGTTTTCGTCGCACGATGCGGGAGACACCTGGTCGAAACTCGCCGACTTGCCCGACCTTGCAAACAAAATCTGGGTGAATCCACGTTCGCCAGCTGGGGACCGTTCACTTTTTGTCGCGGGACCGCACTTTCTTGCGAAGCAAACTTCTTCCGGAATTCAGAAACTCTCCGGTCCATCCGCAAAAAGCATGACCGATATTTCTGTCGGGTTTTCGGACAAAGGGGAAGTCTTCTACGTGATTGGCGACGAATCCACATTCGTTTCCGATGATGAGGGTGCGAACTGGCGCAGGATGGAATTGGGCAAAGGAGACATCAAGACGCGCGCCATTGCCACCAGTTTGCGACATCCCGAAACCGCGTACGTTTCTTACCGTGGTCTCGAAGAAGGCGGATTGAAGTACATGGGCGTGGCCAAGACCATAGATTCAGGTCACACATGGAAGCCAGTCTGGAAAGAGGACAGCAACATGACTGGCAAACCGGGCGCGAATATTCATGACGCTTGGATTACAGAGCGATTTGGCTCCGACTGGGGAGAGAATCCACTCACGCTGACCGTCGCCGATCAGGATCCAAACTTGAGTTACGGCACAGACCTGGGCCGCACGATGATTACCACCGATGGCGGCGCAACGTGGAATGCGGCGTATTCGAAGAAAATTGGCGATGGCGATTGGACGACAACGGGTCTCGACGTTACGACCACATACGGCTATCACTTCGATCCGTTCGATCAAAACCGTCAGTTTATTTCTACAACTGACATTGGTCTTTTCCGCAGCGAAGACGGCGGCAAGTCCTGGATGAGTTCCACAAAAGGTGTTCCCAAGGACTGGACCAACACGACGTACTGGATTGTTTTCGATCCAAAAGTGAAAGGCCGCGCGTGGAGTGTGAACAGTTGGACTCACGATCTTCCTCGGCCCAAAATGTGGAGACATTCCGGAATTGCAAAATATCGCGGCGGCGTATGCATCAGCGTGGACGGTGGCAGGATGTGGTCGAAATCGAATGAGGGGATGGAGGAAACCGCAGCCACGCACATTCTTCTGGATCCAACCAGTCCCGTGGACGCGAGAATTCTCTACGTCACTGGATTCGGCCGCGGCGTCTACAAAAGCGCAGATGGCGGCAGGAGTTGGAAACTGAAAAATGCCGGCATCACGCAAAAAGAGCCGTTTGCGTGGAGAATTGTGCGCGACGGCAACGGTGCGCTGTATCTCCTGATTGCACGCCGTTCGGAGGACGGAAGTATAGGCACCGACGGCGATGGAGCACTCTATCGTTCCACCGATGGAGCCGAACACTGGACCGCTGTTACGATGCCTGCGGGAACGAATGCTCCCAACGGGCTCGCCATAGATCCAGACAATGCCAATCGCCTCTATCTGGCGACGTGGGCTCTCGCAAAGGGTGACCACGGGGATGGTGGCGGGATATTTCTATCTGCGGATGGGGGCAAAATCTGGAAGCAAATTCTGGACCGCGACCGTCACATCTATGATGTAACTATAGACCCGCGCGATCCTAGGATTTTATACGCAGCGGGTTTTGAATCCTCCGCGTGGCGATCGACCGATCGCGGCGAACATTGGTCTCGCATTCCTGGGTTCAACTTTAAGTGGGGCCACCGCGTCATTCCCGATCCTTCCGATCCGCAGAAGGTCTACATCACAACTTTTGGCGGTGGCGTCTGGCATGGAACAATCACGAACGACGACAGGCCTCTCGACATAGCGACGCCGGAATTAAGGCCCGGCAAATAGGTTTTGGTCTTCGTAGAAGCGTAGTAACAAAGGATTGCATGCGTGGTATCCCTGTGGTCTCGCAAGCGGAGTGGCAAATCGCACTAACAAGTGGTCAAGCGAAGGCTGCCCAATTATTCGGCAAATCTGAAGCAGAGCAGCGCCATTTGGGCTACTTCCATACACTGCGGGAGATTTGCCAGCAGCCGTGGACGTGGTTGCGCACCTGCGACCAGATGATCGCTTCGGATGATTCTTTGCGCGAGTTTACGCGGGGCATCAGAAGCTTGGCGTTCACCGGATCCGGTAGCTCGGAATATGTCGGTGACTGCGTTCGTGTTCCCATACAAAACGAGCTAGGGATCGTCGCTGAATCCATCAGTGGCGGTGCTCTTTTGCTGGACGGCGCCAAGGCTCTGCCTGTAGACCGGCCCGGACTTCTGGTGTCTTTGGCGCGTTCCGGAAATAGTCCCGAAAGCGTCGGAGCCGTGAAACTGCTCGTCGATTCGGTACCCGACTACAAACATCTTGTAGTCACTTGCAATGCGCAGGGCGCATTAGCGAGAACCTGGAACGGCCATAAGAACGTTCGTGTAATGGCGCTTCCTCCCGAAACAAATGACGAGAGTCTGGTGATGACCAGTAGCTTTACTAACCTACTACTGGCCGCGCGCTTTTTGGGAATGATCGAGCGGCCTGGCGACTACAAGAATTTGTGCGAAAACCTCGGCGGTATAGTTCAGGACCTTATTCGGACACATTTCGATACGATCCACGGCGTTGCCACCACCGATTTCCGGCGCGTTCTATTTCTCGGCAGCGGCACCCAATTCAGCGCGGCTCGCGAAGCTTCCCTGAAAATGTTGGAAATGTCCTCCGGCCGAATCACCACCATGTGCGAGACCTTCCTCGGTTTGCGGCATGGGCCAATGAGTTTTGTGCATAAGGACACGCTCGTCGTTTGCCAGCTTTCTTCACACCCGACAACGCGTGCTTACGAACTGGATCTTCTGGCCGAATTGGACCGTAAGCAGCTGGGTCTATCCAAATTGATCATCGGCGAGAACGTGCCTGAATCGGCCGTCCGCTTCGGCGATGAAGTTATTCATTGCCCTGGCCTGGCCAGGATGGGCGACAACGAAGCAGCAACTGTTTATGTTGTCGTTTGCCAGTTGCTTTCATTCTTTCGCTCTATGCAAGAAGGGCTCCAGCCTGATTCGCCGTCGGAGGGAGGAATCATCAACCGCGTTGTCGAAAGCTTTCCTCTGCACTCGCCTTCTTGACTTCGCTTGCAAAGCGCAGAATGCGTTCGTGAAAATCTGTCCTCAGGTGACTACTATGCGATGGAAATTCTTACTTTTGCTACTACTGCTGTTCGCTGCCCGCGGCAATGCGCAGGTTCGCGTATGGGAAGGCGTGCTCGAACTACCTGTTTATGAAGAAGGTGCGCCTGACTCGAATCCTTCGTTCGATCAATTCGCGACGAACCGCTTCAGCTATCCCTATACGCTGAGGAAAGAAATTACGGATCAACGTATCGTTCACAAGCTCCGGGCGATTTACCTCGAAAACGAGTATCTAAAGTGCTCCGTTTTGCCGGACATCGGCGGTCACGTATACACGTGCCTGGACAAAATCAGCGGCCAGCCGATGTTTTACGCGAATTCGTCCATCAAGAAAGCGCGCATCGGGTATCGCGGTGCCTGGGCGGCTTTCGGCATTGAGTTTAACTTTCCGGTGTCACACAACTGGATGTCGATGTCGCCCGTGGATTTCGCATTTGGATCCCACGAAGATGGGAGCGCGTCCGTGACGGTTGGCAACATCGATCGCGTGTACGGCATGGAGTGGTCCGTGGAATTGATCCTGCGGCCAGGATCAACCGTGCTGGAACAGCGCGTTC
>Ga0075426_10003202_pt1 | contig 11705 bp, 12 predicted proteins | sample SoiMethybrSBSTD5_FD_75304 | JGI IMG/M metagenome (GOLD analysis project Ga0075426, IMG submission 75304) | Bulk soil microbial communities from a Populus tree surrounding site in Tennessee, USA - Soil MetaG P. TD hybrid SBSTD5 | ecosystem: Environmental > Terrestrial > Soil > Tree plantation...
GGCATAGTTGCTGTCCCACACGCCGATTTGAAGCTCGCCCCAATCCTGCCCGGTGGATAGCGGATCGGTCAGCTTGCTGGCAACGTCCTGCCGGTGCGGGACCGCTGCAAAGCACAGATGCCCCCAGAATACCGACGCCGAATTGACCTCGAAGCGCCGGCGGATGGGATGCCTGTGCTCCGTTCCATCGTCGAAGACCATCACGAGATCGGCCAGATGCTGGCCCACTTTTTCGATTGCATCCGCGCCGGGCGGTGGAGTTTCGTTCTCATCCCAATCGCAGAACTGGGCAACACAAACAAAAGAGGCCTTACCGTGAACGGGGATCTCCAATTCGCTCGTGAGTGATGGATCATGACGCGCGCTCAGCACGACATATCTTTTCTGCCGGGGATCGTCCGGCCCAAGCAAAAACGGGATTCCGCGGAGCGACTGGCTGCCGGCCAATTCTTTCGTCAGGTCAGCCGGACGCTTCATCAACCGCTTCAAGTCTTGATGCGATGCGTTGAAGAAGGCGCCGCAATCGGTGGGAGTGAATTTCGTCGCCGGCGCGGCTGCCGCGCTCATGCCGGCGGCCGGTCCTCCCAAAAGCAGCCGCAGGGCCGGTCCGGCTGCGCCAACGGTCTGCAGGAAATCCCGCTTGGTCCATCCATCTTTTTCGCGCATATTTCTGTCCGCCGTTACACAACCTACCATGAGTACGCAGATCGAGCGCGAGTGATTCCGCATGGCGCACGCGCCGGGGCGAAACAAACCTCGTCCAGAGTGTAGAATAAATCTTCACGAAAGGAGATGTCGATTATGAGTTTTGAAAGCAGCCGGCGAGGGTTCCTCCTGGGCGCGGGCGCACTGGGACTGGCCCCGCTTGGCGGCGCAACCGCAACCGACGCCGATTACATCCGGCTGGGCGTAGCGACCTATTCTTTGCGCGGTTTTCAGCGCGACCTCGCCATTAAGATGATCAAGGAGCTCAACGTTCACTACGCCGGCGTGAAGGAGTATCACCTGCCCTACAACGACACGCCCAAGCAACTTGCCGAGGGGCGGAAAAGGTTTCAGGACGCGGGCATCGAGGTCGTGTCCGGCGGAGTGATCTATCTGACGAAAGATGACGACGCGGATATCCGACGCTACTTTGAGTATGCCAAGGCGTGTGGCATGCCCATGATCGTCATCGGGCCCACGGCCCAGACAATGCCGCGCATCGAGCGCTTCGTGAAGGAGTACAACATCAAAGTCGCGATCCACAATCACGGACCCGAGGACAAGAACTTTCCTACGCCCCAGAGCGCGTTACGCGCGGTCAAGGATCTGGACCCAAGGTGCGGCGTCTGCATCGATGCCGGACACACGGCGCGAGCTGGCGTTGACGTTGTCGAGTCGATCAGTGAAGCCGGTCCGCGATTGTTCGATATGCACATCAAGGATCTCAGCTCGATCGGAAATGGCGCCGGCTGTGTGGTGGGAGAGGGCATGCTGCCCATCCTCGGCATGTTCAAGCAGCTCAAGAAAATGAATTATACGGGCACGATTTCGCTGGAGTACGAGATCGAAGAGGACAACCCTTTCACCGGCATGAAGGCGTCATTCGCATACATGCGCGGCATGATGGCGGGACTGCGGGGATAGCCGGTGGCCAATATCCGAATCGGCGCTACCCGCGAGGAAAAATTGTCAGTTTCTCAGGACGTGACGATCGATTTCATGGGCCTGGAAGGCGCGCGCGTGCTTTCGACACCCAACATGATTTTGGGGCTCGAGCGCGCTTCACGCAACGTCGTGCTGCCCATGCTGGATCCGGGTTACGACACGGTGGGCACTCACGTGGACGTTTATCATCTGGCCGCTACGCCGATCGGCATGACGGTAACGTTTCGCACCGAGATCACGTCGGTGGATGACCGCCGGGTGAATTTCAAGGTGGAGGCGTTTGACGAGAAGGAAAAGATCGCCGAGGGCACGCACCAGCGCTTCATCGTGAACGCGGCTCGGTTTGCGGCCCGGGTTCAGGAGAAGGCGCGGTAGCAGCGCCCTCAGAAGAGCCAGCTTACGCCTGCGAACGGCACTAAGTCATTCAGCCAGCCGTGAATCCTGGCGCCGGGCGCGGTGGCAAACAGCTTCTGAGGGAATGGCGAAATATAATCGCGAAAGTCCAGGCGAATGTCCATGCGGCCCCTCACTCTGACCTTCACACCGCCGCCCATGCTGACCAGCGGTTTGACTTCGTCCGTCTTGGTCAGGAAAGCGAAGTTCCCGAGTGGCTGGTTTACATACTCTTGGCCGGTTCCGAGAAACCACCGGATACCTGCCCCGGCCGCAGCGTATGGGCGGATTCGTGAACTCTTCCGGGTTGCCTGAAAGAGCATGTCGTACTGGACCAGATGGGACTCGCCATCCATGTTTACTTTGCTGCCGCCGCTCTTCAGCACCAGGTCATCATCGCGGAAGGTGTAGCGGACCTCGCCGCTCAAGTGCTGGTAGAGGTCCTGGCCGAACACCACGCCGGCCGCGAAGCGATTGTCCATGCCCGCGGACGCGCTGCCAGACGAATTGCCGATGGTGGCATTCCGGATGATGCCGAAACCGGCCGCGGCACCCACTTCCCACTGGGGCTCCTGGGCCACACATCCTGAGGCCAATACCAGGGCGGTTATAACGCAATAGACGGGGATCAAGCGCACATTCGCCGCGCCGAACCTCATGCGTTCAGTTTATCGAAAATCGCTAGATGCCGGCGCGATGGTAGACGGACGCGGAAGTAGTGGGTGGTTGGCCTTTGCCGGCGTCCAATATTTCACGCAGCTTCAGCAGGAGCGCTGCCGGCGAAAACGGTTTTTGGATCACCGTCGTGCCGTCTTCAAGAATTCCATGGTACGCAATGACGTCGTCGGCATAACCGGACATGTAAATCACCTGCATGCCCGGCGCGAGGGCTGCCATGCGCTTCGCCAGTTCGCGCCCGTTGACGAGCGGCATTACGACGTCGGTGAGCAGAAGGTCGATGTAAGCGGCCTGCAACTCCCACTTGCGAAGGGCGTCAGCGCCGTCGCTGGCCTCGAGAACGTGGTAGCCGGCGTTGCTAAGTGATTCCCGCAGCATCCGGCGCAAGGGGGCTTCGTCTTCCACCAGAAGAATGGTCTCGGTTCCGCGCCGTATGCCGGTGGGCAACGGTTCCGGATTCCGGACCGGCTCCGGCCCACGGAGTTGCGGCAGATAGATACGGAACGCCGCACCGCTGCCGCGTTCGCTCCATACTACGATGCCGCCTCCGTTCTGCCGTACACTGCCATACACACTCGAAAGTCCCAGTCCGGTGCCTTTACCACGTTCCTTGGTGGTAAAGAAAGGCTCGAAGAGATGGCTCCGGGTTTCCGCGTCCATACCCTCTCCCGTGTCGGCAACCACCATCTCGACATAGGAGCCAGGCGGTATGTCGCCTCCCTCACAGCTCAAGCACTCGTCCAGCGTCACGTTCTTGGTGGCGACGGTAAGCGCTCCGCCGCGCGGCATGGCATCGCGGGCGTTAGCCACCAGGTTGATCAGCACTTGCTCCATCTGATTCGGGTCGGCTTTGATGCTGGCCAGTTCGGGGCTGAGCAGCGTATGGAGCGCGATATCTTCTCCGATCACACGCCGCAGCATTTTCTCCAGGTTGGTGATGAGGTGGTTCAGGTCCACTACTTTGGGCTGGATCATCTGCCGGCGGCTGAACGCCAGCAACTGCGTGGTCAGGGCGGCAGCCTGGTTGCCGGCCTTGACGATTTGCTCGGCGTGGCCGTGCATCCGGTCGGTGGTGTTGAGCGTGTCGAGCATCATGTGCCCGTACCCGTTGATCACGGTAAGCAGATTGTTGAAATCGTGCGCGACACCGCCCGCCAGGCGTCCGACGGCTTCCATCTTTTGCGAGTGACGGAGCTGTTCTTCCAGCTTTTTCCGTTCGCTGATGTCCGCAATGGTCATGATGATGCTGGAAGCGGGTCGTTCGGCGCCCCGCAGAGGCGCTGTCCAGACGGCCACGTCAATCGGGCTTCCATCCTTGCGATTCCACCGCCGTTCCAACCCGGCGATCAACTCTCCTTGGCCTGCAAGCTCCACCTTGGCGCGGAACTCTTCCATTTGCTCGCCGTCAACAAATGGCGGGACTTGATTCATGACGTCGTCCGCGCTCCACCCGAAGATGCGCTCGGCCGCCGAATTCCAGCTCTTTACCTGACTCGCGAGGTTCATGACCACAATGGCGAGCGGGGAAGCCTGAATCACAGTCCCCATCCGCAGATTGGCGTGCCGTAAATTTTCCTGGTGCACGGCCATCCGCAGCTTGGCTCTCTCCACGGCCCTCGTTTTGCGCCGTGCCACTACGGCCAGCGCTCCGCTCATGTATATCAGCAGCCCGATCAACAGACTCAGTGCCAAGAGAGTGTGGCGTAATTCCGTCCATGTATCGAGCGTTGGCCACACGCGTACTACCCACGGCATGCCGTAGAACGTGATGCGCCCCTCCGAGAGGTAGACCAATTCGTGAGAGGCGCCGGTCGCAGCGCGCGTATACACCTGTTCCTCGCGATGCGAAATCGAGGCGGAATACCCCTTGGGAATCTCAGTATCGAGAATAGAATTCAGCCATTGCTCGGTTCGCAGTGGCGCTATCACGCAGCCGTTGAATTGTCCATGCCGGAACATGGGAATGAGTACAACGAATGACTTGTCACCGGCTGTGCCGATTGCCGGGACAACCATGGTTTGGCGGGAACGCCGCGTGGCGTCGATTGCAGGCCGCAGGGACGGAAGTTGAGATTGTATCGATGGAAGGCCCCACCGGCGCATGTATGATGCATCCACCAGGTTGATGGACTCCAGCGCCGGGTACATCTGATGTAATTGGGTCGCCTCAGACTCCCACTCCGTCTGCCATGGATCGGGGTCCGCTCCCCAGCGCGCCACCAACGCTTCGAGAGGCGCCACCTGGGTGCTGATGCTGGATGTGATCTTGTTCTGGATATTGCGGGTGGCGAGCGCCGCGGTTTGGGCCACCTGCGCCGTCTCGCGGGAAAGCATCACGCGGCACAAGAATAGTGTTGTGCACCATCCGCAAACCGCCAAGACCAGCGGCAGCACGTTCCAGTGCGCACGTTGCAGCCGCGACCGGACTGCGGCCGTACGCTCCACGCGATGCGGCGTAGGAGAAGAGTTATGGTACTTCTCTCTCACGCCCGCTATTATACGGATCGATCACTCTTGAGTTAATACTCTAAGTGGTTAATAGAATGCGCGTAACTAAACAGTTACTAACTTTCGATAACTACCCCTTCGGCGGAGTGCAAAGAGTAATGGGGGCCGGGAAGCTTCGCTTTGATCACGGCGCGGTATGGACGGATTCGGAAGTTGCGATGCGTCGCCGGTTTGCATCCCGCTGCGTGCCGCGTCAAACTTCAGAGTGAAGATGGCATTCGTCGTGAATCAGCGCGTTCGCTTGAACCTGGCCGGTCTGATGATCGAAGGCGTCACGTTTCACGCGGCCGTAACCGATGCGCTGGCTACGATCCTGAAGAAAACCAGCGAAAGTCCGCCCGCGTACCTGGTCGAACTGCTTTTTTCGTTCAAGGGGTTGAAACAGATTGAAGTGCCGGAAGAGCGTATTCGACCCGCGTAGAACGCCGCCAAAAAAAACTCTTGCTATGCGCTTGGTCTGCGCTATAATCGTTTCCCGGAACTCCAAAAACCTGGATCCTACCTCCCCGAAAATTAGGAGGCCCGCTGTGGCTCAAGATCATTGTGAAGACGTGCTCGCTGATTTTGTTCATCAGCTGCGGCAGCCCCTTAGCGCTATGGAAGCGCTGACGTCGTACCTCGATCTCGTCAGTCCCGACGACACGCGCATCCGCGAACAGTTGCGACGGCTGCACGCGGAGATCGCCTGCGCGGATCAGATTCTTTGCGACGGGGTGCGTACGCTTCGGGCCTATCTGCCGGCTACGCAGCCCGAAGGTGTGGCGGAGGAGTTGAGCCGTCCGCGGACTAAGGCGGCCATGGCATCGGTCGCCCACTGAGGCGGTCGGACGTAAAACCGCGGTTTAGACTCCCATAGCCTCCGTGCAACACCACTCCACTGAGGTTGGCTGACGCCGGAATCGATCACGATCAGAGCGTCGGCGCGATCCAGGTAATTCCGGCTGGTCTGCTTGAAGTCTTCGGCGGCGAAATCCAACACCACCAGGTATAGGTCCGGTTTGAAGAATTGCAGGAGGCTGTTGGATTCGGCAATGACGTGCTGGCTGGTCTCGAAGATGCGGCGGAGTTCGGGAACGGCATGTCCGAGCTGGCCGGTTGCTGTGCGCACCCAATACGATTGCCGCGCCCCTGCCGCGAGAAAGCGGCTGCTGTCGGTCCCGCTAGCCGGGTCGGTTTCCTCCGAAATCGCGACGGGGTGTTCCGGATCCGCGACGGCGCATGCGCACGGATCGGCATCCGTCGAGCACACGCCATGGCCGTACTGGGTAATTTTGAGGGCAGTCCAATGCAGGTCCGGAAGAGCCACAATTAGACCGGCCACCACGGATGTCTTGCCGATATTGCGCGTGTGCCCGCCGACCACAACCAGCATCAAGCCTTCGCTTTCTCCAGCGCCGTCAACCGGTGCTTGAGGTCAGCAACCTGCTCCCGCAGATCCGGCAGCCGCGCCAGGTTGGCAAGCTGTTCCAGATGCTGCTTGAGCGGCCGCGCCGGCGTGCCCCACATCACTTGACCGGCGTGCACAATCTTGGAAGTGAGAATGCCGCAGCCCGATCCCAGCACGGCGTGCGATTCGACGTGCGCCTTGTCGCCGATCCCCACCTGCCCGCCGATTACGGCGTAATCGTCCACCACCACGCCCCCGGAGAACCCGGTCTGCGCCGCCACCACAACGTGGCGCCCGATGCGGCAGTTATGGCCGACGTGCACCAGGTTATCGATCTTAGTGCCCTCGCCGATAAATGTTGTGCCGAGCGCGGCGCGGTCCACGCAGGAATTCGCGCCGATTTCCACCCGGTCGCCGATCTCCACCCTGCCGATCTGCGGAAACTTCTGGTAGCGCTCGCCATCCAGCGCGAACCCGAAGCCATCGGCTCCGATCACACATCCAGCGTGCAGGATCGCATGGCTGCCGATGTCCACATCATCGTAAATGGTCACGTGCGCGTGCAGCACGCTGTCATGGCCGATCACTACGCGCCGGCCGATGACGCAGCCCGCGCCGACCCGGCAGTTGGGCTCAATGCGCGCGCCCTCGCCGACCGTCACGTGCGCGCCGATCTCCACGCTCTCCCCAATCTCGGCTTCCGCGCTGACGGCCGCGGTCGGGTGAATGCCCGGCCGGTGAGGCGCGGGCGGTATCAGACGGCTCACCGCGCGCGCGAAGGCGGTTCGCGGAGCGCTGGCTCGAATCACGGTTCGACCTGGGGGAAATTCCGCCGGCACAATGAGGCACCCGGCCGCCGACGCCTCTGCCTGGACCAGTGCTTTCATGCTCGAAACGAACGAAAGGTCCCCGGCGCCCGCTCTATCGAGCGACTGGACGCCCGTCAGCTCCTTTTCCCCATCGCCTTCGAATGTCGCGCCGAGCCATTCAGCCAATTCTCTGACACGCATGTCTTACACTGTAACGCGGCGCCCGGCGGCAGGTGCGGTATAAAGGGAGGGATCCCATGAAGCGTAAGAATGCCAAGAAAACCGTGCCCCCCAAGCCTGCGGTCGCCCCGGCAGTGAAAGGTCCGACCGCGCCGGGCTCCGTTTCGCGCAACATCTTCGAGTGGACATTTAACTTCATCATTCTGGTCTTTGCTACAAGCACTATCGCGCAACCTGAAGTAATTCCCACGTCGTCGATGGAGGACAACCTGCTGGTGGGAGATCACCTCATCGTCGACCGCCTGGCTTACGCGCCTCCAGGGCCCCTTTCTCGCCATCTGCTGCCCTACGAACCCGTCAAACGCGGCGATATCATCGTGTTCCGCTATCCGCTGAATATCAAGGAGGATTACGTCAAGCGCGTGATCGGAGTCCCGGGCGACCGTATTCACCTGATCAATAAGCAGGTTTACCTCAACGGCAAGAAGTTGGACGAGCCGTACAAAGTCCAGAAGTCTCCCTACATTGATCCTTACCGCGACAATTTTCCAAATGGAGAGCCGAACGTCAACCTGCCGCCATCGACCGTGGACATGCTCCGCAACCACGTGGCGAATGGCGACGTGGTAGTGCCGCCCGATCACTATTTTGCGATGGGCGACAACCGCGACAACTCCGCCGACAGCCGCTACTGGGGCTTCGTCCCGCGTGACAATGTCAAGGGAAAGCCGCTGTTGGTCTATTGGTCCTACGAGGCTCCGACGGAGGACCTGGTCGATTTTACCCCAGGACACTTCGTCGATCTTGCGCTGCACTTCTTTACCAAGACGCGCTGGCGCCGGACATTCATGCTGATCCACGGGTACCCGATCGGGTAGCCGCGCCGCAGCGCCGCACGCACGCGGGCTTGTATCATAACGATTCAGTGTCCATCGAACCTTCGGCTTACTTGGCCCCCACCGCGCGCGTGCACTCTGAGGCTTCGATCGGCCCCGGCGTGCACATTGGCGAGTTCTGCATCGTCGAATCGGATGTCGTCATCGGGCGAGATTGCGTGCTGGAGCCCTACGTCTTTGTGAAGCGCTGGACCACCATGGGCGAGCGCAACGCCATTTCCGCGGGGACCGTGCTGGGTACTGATCCGCTCGACAAGAATTTCACAGGTGAACGCAGCTACCTGCGCATCGGGAACGGCAACATCATCCGGGAGCACTTTACGATTTCACGCGGCACGGAGCCGGAGTCGTTCACCGGGATCGGCGACGACAATTACATCATGACCTCGGGGCACATCGCTCATAATTGCCGGATCGGCAACGGCACCGTCATCTGCAGTTGCGCCTTGGTCGCGGGTTACGTTGAAGTCGAGGATCAGGCGTTCATCTCCGGCGGCGTCGTGATCCACCAGTTCTCCAAGATCGGCCGCCTGGCCATGATCGGCGGCAATACTCGCGTTAATCGCGATGTACCGCCCTTCTTTCTTTACTCCGGATTCAACGTCGAGGCTAAAGGCCTAAATCTCGTCGGATTGAAACGAGCGGGCTTCAGCGCGCCGCAGATAGCTGCCCTTAAGGACGCCTATCGGCTTTTGTACCGTTCGGGCCTGAAACTCGAGGAAGCGCTGTGCCGGATAGACGCTGAGATCCGGACTCCCGAAGCCGCCCACCTGGTCAACTTCATCCGCCGGAGCGAGCGCGGAATCTGCCGCGAATAGCTTGCAAAACTCAATGTGACGGTGCAACATATCCCGAGGAGGATACGGGGATGAAAGCAGTTACGACATTTTTGCTGGCGTTACCGCTGCTGGCGCAGGACGTTCCTTGGCAGGCCCGCTTGCAATACATCGAGGCGTGTTCGTGTGACCTGTTCTGCCCCTGCTACTTCAATGACCACGCTTCGCACCAGGGCTCAGGCGAGCACAAGTGCACTTTCAACAATGTCGCCCGCGTCGTCGCGGGCAAACATGGCGCCGTCGATCTGACTGGAGTGAAAGTCTGGCTGTCAGGTGACCTCGGTGCCGACTGGGGGACCAAAGGCCAAGCGGATTGGCTGGTCGCAACCTTCGAGCCGAAGACCACCAAAGAACAAAAAGACGGGATGATGGCCATCCTCACCAAGGTCTATCCAGTGAAGTGGAACAAAGTCGATATGGACACTTCCGAGATCACCTGGAAGATATCGCCGGATGGAAAAACGGCCTACGCTAAATTGGCTAATGGCAATGGTGAAGTGAAGCTCACCCGATTCAGCGGCGCCGATCCGGAAAAAGCCGCGCAGATCACCGGCGTCCGCTATTTCGCCGCGACCTGGAACAGCCCGTTCTCGCTCTATCATTCCGATCATTACTTCAAGGGCCACGGAAAGTCGTATGAGCTGCATCACGCCAACGGGTTCACCATCACGGTGGAATCCAGTTCCGACGGAAAACGCGTAGCGGCCAAAAAAGCCGACTAAACTTTTCGACTCGCTGGACTGCGGAAAAAATACTCGCCTCTCCGCAGTCCACCGCCTCATTCCCTTGAATTAACACAATCGGCAGGATACGTGCTCTTTCATGCAGAGGAGGTTCATATGCGCCCAGTGAATGTACTGTTTTGTACGATATTCGGACTATTAGGTTTATCGGCCCAGGACCCGGTGCCGGAACGTTCCTCCCCTCTCTACCGCGTTACGGTCGTTTCGCGCACCACCAAAGCGATCAATTACGGGCACCTCACCGACCCCACGAAAGTCGGCCTCAAAGGAACCGTGCTCATGCAGGAAGCGCAGGGAGAAGCGCGCGTCGAAAGCCGGCGGGGCGCGATGGAAATAGAAGTACGGGTGAACCACTTGACCGCGCCCACTCGTTTCGGCCCGGAATATCTGACCTATGTGTTGTGGGCCGTCACGCCCGATGGGCATCCTGTGAATCTGGGCGAACTCGTGGCGGATCCCTCCAACAAGGCGAAGCTTAAAGTGTCGACCCATCTTCAGGCCTTCGCGCTCATCGTGACGGCGGAACCGTACTTCTCGGTCACCCACCCGAGCGACGCGGTGGTGATGGACAACGTGCTGGAGCCCGGGACACAGGGAAAAGTGGAAGCCTTGGATGCGAAGTACGAGCTGCTGCCGCGCAAGGCGTTCACTTTCGATCCGGCGAGTCCACCGGCCGCAACGGACGGTCCGAAGCTCTCCATGGATCGGTACGAGGCTCAGGTCGCCGTATACCAGGCCCAGAACGCCATCCAGATCGCGAAGTCAGCCGGCGCCGGCACGTATGCTGCCGACACGCTGCAAAAGGCCGAGCAGTTATACCAGCAGGCGGTTGAATTGAATGCCAAAAAATCCACCACCCGCGAAGTGGTGACCGCGGCTCGCGAGGCCGCGCAAACCGCCGAGGACGCCCGCGCCATCACCATCAAGCGGCTGCAGGAGGGTGAGCGCGGTAGAACCGCGCCCCCGGGCTCTTAGGCAACCATGCGGTGCGGATCGATTACGAATTTCTTCGCCGCCCCTTTGTCGAAGTCCGTGTAGCCCTGCGGCGCCTGGTCGAGCGAGATCATCGTCACATTGACGGCTTTCGCGGGGTGGAACTTGTCGAACAGAATGGCATGCATGAGCTGCCGGTGGTAGCGCATTACCGGGCATTGTCCGGTGGTGAACACGTGCGATTTGGCCCAGCCCAGTCCGATCCGGATGCTTAGGTTCCCGGTCTTGGCGGCATCGTCCACGCCGCCTGGGTCCTCGGTCACATAGAGCCCCGGAATTCCGATCTTGCCGCCGGCCTGCGTTACCGACATCAGCGAGTTCAGCACAGTTGCGGGCCGCTCCACCACGGCCTCCTTGCCATGGCCGCGCGCTTCAAATCCGACGCAATCGACCGCGCACTCCACTTCCGGAATCCCGACGATCTGCTCGATCTGCTGGGCCAGCGTGGCATCTTTTTTCAGATCGATAACCTCGCACCCGAAGCTCTTCGCCTGCGCCAGCCGCTCCGGAATCATGTCGCCCACGATGACCACCGCCGCTCCGAGTAACTGGCATGAGACCGCGCATGCGAGTCCCACTGGCCCCCCGCCCGCGATGTACACGATTGAGCCCGGGCCGACGCCTGCCGACAC
>Ga0075426_10003211_pt1 | contig 11693 bp, 8 predicted proteins | sample SoiMethybrSBSTD5_FD_75304 | JGI IMG/M metagenome (GOLD analysis project Ga0075426, IMG submission 75304) | Bulk soil microbial communities from a Populus tree surrounding site in Tennessee, USA - Soil MetaG P. TD hybrid SBSTD5 | ecosystem: Environmental > Terrestrial > Soil > Tree plantation...
GAGGTTACGTTGCGGCGCGCCGGACTGATCAGCGAAGAGGATTATCTCGACGCCGCTGCGCGGGCGATTCAGGGCCTGCAGAACACGCCCGGACGTCTGGTGCAGAGCGCGGAAGAGTCGAGCTTCGACTCGTGGATCAAGTATTACCGGCAGGACGAGAATTCGATAAACTCGCAAGTGTCGTACTACGACAAGGGCGCGCTCCTCGGCATGCTGCTGGACCTGCAGATTCGGCAACGCAGCAGCAATCGCAAATCGCTCGACGACGTGATGCGCTTTCTTTACACCGAGTTTTTCAAGAAAAACCGCAATTACACGCCGGCAGATTTTCAAAAGGCGGCTGAACTGATGGCGGGTTCGAGTTTAGAAGAGTTTTTCACGCGCTATGTTCGCGGTAAGGACGAGCTCGATTACAACGGCGCTCTTGCCGCCGTTGGCCTGAAACTCGACACCGGCGTCACGACCGTCGATGGCAAGCCGGTCGAGCGCGCCATTTTAGGCGCCGATCTGGAACAGGACCAGGACCGCTTGATGGTGCGCAGCGTACGTGCCGGTTCGCCGGCATACGAGCAGGGTTTGAACGCGGGCGATCAGATCGTGGCGATCGACAACGTGCGGGTCACGCGAGATTTCTTTATTGCGCGTCTTGGGGAAAAGAAGCCCGGCGACTTGATCAATCTGACGATATTTCGTTTCGACGATCTGAGCACGCTGCTGATCAAGTTAGGCGCGCGCACTGAAGGCACTTACAAACTCGTTCCGTTGCCAAACCAAACGGAAGCTCAGAAACAGATCTATCGAGCGTGGTTAGGCCTGCGCGCATGAACGATATTCGTCTCAAAGTTGAAGATCGCGTTGCGCGCATTACGCTTGCGCGGCCGCCGCTCAACGTGCTGAACATCGCGATGATGCACGAGGTCAGTGCGGCGTTGAGTGAATCGGCCGGACGCGAGGTCGTGGCGATTGTCTTCGACTCCGACAAGAATTGCCGCGCGTTCAGTGCGGGCGTAGCCATCGAAGAGCACGTCGAAGAAACGATCTATCAAATGCTCGATTCGTTTCACGCTATCTTTCGCCAGCTCGAACAGATTGCTAAACCGGTAATCGCTTTGGTAGACGGGGCCGCGCTGGGCGGCGGCTGCGAACTCGTCGCCGCGTGCGATATCGTGATTGCTTCGGATCGTGCTCGTTTTGGCCAACCCGAGATCAAACTCGGCGTGTTCCCGCCAGTGGCCGCGATTCTGCTGCCGCTGGTGATTGGTGAAAAACGCGCGCGTGAGCTGATCCTGACGGGCGAAATCATCGATGCGACCGAAGCTAGCCGGCTTGGTTTGTGCAGTCACGTGGTGCCGCCGGCGCATCTCGAAGGGAAGCTGCTGGAAGTTGTTTCGAAATTGAAGGAGCTTTCCGGCACGTCCTTGCAGTTTGCGCGGCAGGCGCTCGACCTTGGGCGTGGCCGCTCGCTGGACGCGGCGCTGACGGAGCAGGAGAATATCTACCTGCACGAATTGATGAAGACTGCGGATGCGAACGAAGGCATCAAAGCGTTCATGGAAAAACGTAAACCCATTTGGCGACACCGTTAGCAATATGAGGATCCGGCTTCTCACTCGCGTCATTTGTGTTTCGCTCCTTTGCGTTACGTTTTGTATAGCGCAGAAGTCAGGATCTCACCCGACGCGCAGTCACGCGTCGATGTCGCCCGAAACCAAGTCGCTCATCGACAACGCGATTGGCATCGTTTGCACACAAGCGAAACTCGACCCGCAGAGCAGCGCTGCAATCGACGACATGCAGGCGCGTCCTTCGTTACCGCTGCAAAGTCCCGAAGCCCAGGCCGGCGCTGAACGCGCGCAACGACTCTTACCAACTGCGAAAACGTTAATGATCAATTCGCTGCGCCAGCTCGTGGTTGAATACGGTTTAGATAAGTCACCGCGATTTGACGCTCGGCTGCGCCTCGCGACAGCGCGGGTCAATGCCGTCAAAAGAGTCCGGCCGGATATGGACTCGCGCGACAACGCGTCCGTGTTTTTGAGCAAGCCGCACATGATCACGTTCGGCACGATCTTTCTTGCCGGGCTTCGTTCAGATGAAGGCATGATCAGCGTGTTGGCGCATGAGTTGATGCACATCGCCGACGGCGATGCCGACAGTTTGCGGCCGCTTGTGTCAGCGGTAGGCAACAAGGCGTCGGATCTGACCGGGCTCGACATTCGCGGTCAGCGTGGTGAAGAGATCACGTGCGATTTGATCGGTGCGATGGCCGCGCGAGCTTACGTCGCGGACACGCCCAGTTACGAATCGATCGCGCGGCGTTTGGCGCGATCGGTACAGCACAATTGCGTCGACCAGGACGAAGGCGATGACGATCACCTTTCGCCGCGCAACACGATTCGCGCGTTGCTGGCCCTGAATCCGGTGCTCGTTCGTGAACTGATCACCGACCGGGAGGAACGAACACGAAAACCGTAGCCGCAGTTCTGTTCGTTCTAATCGCTACCGCTGCCTGTAAATCGGTGATTGAGAGGCAGGACGTGCGGCCGCGTGTGTTGCGCGACGTGCCGGCGCGAAATCTCGCTTATCGTCTCTCGCCCGACGTGTCGTTGCCGAACAATCTCGCCAACGAAGACACGACTGACAAGGACATCAACGTTGCCAACTACTTCGCCGCGAAGCGTCAGGACGATGCTTTGCTTCGCACGATAGCCTCGCCGGACGGCAAGCGCGTGCTCGCGTTGTACGGCACGGAAAACGAACCTCCCTCTGCGTTTCGGCTCGATCTCTTCAGCTCCGACGGCGAGTTCATTCGCAACCTCATACCGCCTGATATTTCTTGTGTGTTTCCGGAAACGGTCGCGTGGTCGCCGGATGGGCGCTTTATCAATTTCATCGCGCACAAACGCGTGATGCCGAGTCCGAGTCCGACGCCTTCCTTCGAACCCGAACCCGATGCGTCGCCGGTGCCGACTGCTTCGCCGACCGTCGCGCCGCTGTTTGCGCCGGTCGCGAGTTTCTACACCGAGCAGATCTACATCTGTAATCGCGACGGCTACGATCTTAAGCCGCTCACGTCGCGTGAAGGTTTGATCTATTTCTATTTTGCGTGGGCGCCGGATAGTCACGCGCTGGTCGCGCTGGCATGCAAGGAAGACGAGTGGAATGCGCGCGAGAAGCAGTTTAAGTTGCCCGCGGGGCGGCCGCGCTTGATCATACCCGATGGCAACGAACGCTTGCTCGACGACAATTTGACTGACGCGTTGCCCGTGTGGTGTCCGGATGCTTCGAAGATCGCGATGGCGTTTGATACTGACGTGGCGATCTACGATGCCGGTGGCAACACGCCGACGCAGGGACGCATTCCGCTTGGCGATCAATTGATCGCGGCGTCTGTGGCGTACGAAGAAAGAAGCGCGACGAAGAAGGCCAACGGCAATGAGAATGCGAAGCCAGGTGCGACTCCCGCTTCATCTTCAGCAACGACGACGCCACCATCTTTCAATCCAATCGTGAGACTCCAGTGGCCGTCACCTGAGACGCTTTACCTCAAGACTGCATACGTGCGTGTGATGCCAAGCGAAACCATCAACACCTTTCAACGTTGGCACCTCCTTAATATCAGCGCCCAAGCCGCTATTCTGAAGTAGTCCCGCCTACAAATATGCGTTAGTGCTTTAACTCGGTTTCTCTGTGTCTCTGTGGTTAGACATTGGCCAGGAAAAGTTCACCACAGAGGCACAGAGGACACAGAGAAGAATTCAGACCAGGACTCTCCAAATATGCTGCTCCCACGGAGCACAATCCTCCCCCAAAACCCCTGTCGTGCGAGGCATAGGGTTTGTCTGTCTTCTCGCGAAGAACAATCCAATCCAACACCAACTCCAAGGGGGATCATTTATGACGGCCAAAGCACAATCTTTCGCTGGGACAACCTACGCCGCTGAACGAGCGCGTCCGGGCTTGCCTAAGTCGGGCACGAAGCGGCTCGCCAAAGGGCTCGGCTGGTTCAGTATCGGACTCGGCGTTAGCGAACTTCTTGCTCCCAAAGCAATCGCAAAAATTTCCGGTGTTTCAAACACACACACCGCTTTGATACGACTGTACGGCCTGCGCGAAATCGCCGCAGGCATCATGATTTTCAGCGAGACAAATCCCGCCACGGGTGTCTGGTCGCGCGTTGCCGGCGACGCGCTCGATCTCGCGAGCCTCGGCAAAGCGTTCGCATCGCCGCGTGCGAATAAAGGTCGGGTCGCGTTTGCAACCGCTAACGTATTGGCAGTTACTGCGCTCGATCTGATCGCCGCCAGCCAACTGAGCACGAATGGCGGTCACGGCATACACGCAAAGGCGAGTTGCATCGTTAACCGCGCGCCCGAAGAGGTCTACAGTTTCTGGCGAAACTTCGAAAATCTCCCACGCTTCATGAGACATCTCGAGTCAGTCGAGGACCGCGGCGAGGGCCGTTCGCGTTGGGCGGCGAAAGGCCCGGCGGGATCGACAGTTGAATGGGACGCCACGATCATCGCGGACGTCCCGGGCGAAGTGATCACCTGGCGTTCACTCGAAGGTTCTGACGTCGATCACGCAGGTGCGGTGCGTTTTGAGAGAGCGCCGGGAAACCGCGGCACGATCGTTAAGGTCAATATCGAATACAACCCACCGGCAGGCGTGATCGGCGCGACAGTCGCGAAGTTGTTTGGTGAAGAACCGGAGCAACAGCTCAACGACGACCTGCGGCGCTTCAAACAAGTGTTGGAAATCGGCGAAGTCGTCGTTTCAGATGCGACGTTACTGGGCACTGGTTACTTCGAACAGCGACCTGCGCGTCCGGCTGGTATCAAAGAGCTCGAAGAAGCGGAATCAATGGAAGCCTTGCCGAGTCAAACAGGAACGAATTATCAACGCGACCGCGCGGAAGGGAGGATGTAATGAGGGCAACTTGTTGGTACGGCAAGACGACGGTCAACGTGGACGACGTTCCCGAGCCGCAAATTCTGAACCAGCGCGACGCGATCGTTAAGATCACTTCCACCGCGATTTGCGGATCGGATCTGCACATGTACGACGGGGTCATCCCGACGATGAAGCGCGGCGACGTTCTCGGTCATGAGTTCATGGGCGAGGTCGTGGAAGTCGGACGCGAAGTGACTAATCTGCGAATTGGCGATCGCGTTGTAGTGCCGTTTCCGATCGCCTGCGGCAATTGCTTCTTCTGCCAGAGCCAGATGTACTCGCTTTGTGAAAACTCGAATCCGAACGCGTGGTTGGCCGAGAAGATGTTTGGCCATTCGCCGGCGGGCATCTTTGGTTATTCGCACCTGACCGGAGGCTTTGCAGGTGGGCAGGCGGAGTACGCGCGCGTTCCGTTTGCTGACGTAGGTCCGATCAAGGTTCCCGATCACCTTGCTGATGAGCAGGTGCTGTTCTTGTCGGACATTTTTCCGACCGGCTACATGGGTGCGGAAATGTGCGACATCAAACCAGGCGACACGATTGCGATCTGGGGCTGCGGTCCTGTCGGACAGTTTTCGATTCGCAGTGCATTTCTGTTGGGCGCCGAACGGGTGATTGCGATCGACGAAGTGCCGGAGCGTTTGCAAATGGCCCAGGAGGGTGGCGCCGAAACGATCAATTACGCAGAACAGAACGTGTACGAAACGTTGATGGAAATGACAGGCGGGCGCGGTCCGGATGCCTGTATCGACGACGTCGGCATGGAAGCGCACGCGCCGGCGCTCATTTTCGGCTACGACCGCCTGAAACAGGCGATGATGCTGGAAACTGATCGACCGCACGCGCTGCGTGAAGCGATCATGTGTTGCCGCAACGGCGGCACCGTCTCGGTGATCGGCGTCTACGGCGGGTTCGCGGATAAGATCCCGCTCGGCTCGTTGATGAACCGTTCAATCACGATCAGGAGCGGACAGGCGCACGTGCAGCGATACATGCGGCCGCTGTTGGAGTTGATCGAAAACGGCGACATCGATCCGAGTTTCGTAATCACGCACATCATGAGCCTCGACGACGCGCCGAAAGGTTACGAGATGTTCAAGAATAAAGAGGACGGTTGCATCAAGGTCGTGCTCAAGCCGGGCACGAACGGCAACGCCGAAACAGTCCACTAGGTCGCGCCAAACGGGGCAAACCAATCCACAGATTGCAGCTTACGGGTCGCTGTAATCTGTGGATTTTTTCGCTGGTCACTTTCGGCGGAAACAATTTTGACCAACGAGCCATATAGGGCAACGGAGGAATACCCTTATGGCTACCTGGAAAGACCTTTTGAAAACCGCAAACATCCAGCAGTCCCTCGCCCGCGCGCGGACCGGCCTGGAGGAGACCATCACTTATTCTCTCGGCAGCGGAGGCTTAGACCCTACGAAGCCGTTGACCCAGAAATGCGATTGTTCTGGTTTTATCGCCTGGTCGATCGGCATCCCGCGCGAATTTCCACCGGGTTCACAACGGTGGCTCGACACGGACGCTTACTGGAACGGCGGCGGCGGTGCTGCAAAAGCCGCCGGTTTTCCGTTGCTTCATAACGTTGCTGCCGCCGAGGCGGAGCCTGGTGATCTGATCGTTTACCCCGACCAAAACGGCCATCAAGGCCACATCGGCGTAATCTCCGGGGTAAAAGAGAATGGGCAGTTGCTCGTTATCCACTGTTCGAAAGGCAACTTCACCCATTTCGGCGATGCGACGAGAGAAACCGATTCGCACGTTTGGGACATTCAGGCAAAGACCAAAATCATGCGTCTCGACTTCGACGCGATGCGGAAGTATGCCGGCGTAGAGAATGGCGAGATACCGGTGCTTGATCCGGTTGACCTTCCCGGCGACGGTTTGCTGAGTCATCCTTTGCTGGCGAACGATGCAACGTTGCAACTGGTTGCGGCCAGCAAGCTTCAATTGAATCCCACCGGCAAGCTGGTTTCGGGCATCGCGTCAGTGCAGCAAGCGATGAACATTCTCGCGCGCAAGCATGAGGAGTACGCAATCGATCTCGGTGTGAACGAAGCAAACAGCGGTGTGTTTGGTCCACGCACTGAGCGCGCGTTGAAGGAGCTGCAAAAGGATCTCACGCTACCGCAGACCGGCGTGCTCGATGCGGTGACGCTCAGAGGACTCGATCAGCTTCTCGTCGCGACCTCCGCGGAGGCTGAAACTAACAACGAGAACGTCGAGACGGAAACGCATTCGGCAACCTCTTCAAACGTCGTCGTCGGAACCGAGCCGTTGCAGTTTGAATTTTCCAATCAGGGCAACGCGTGGTTTGCGACGGCGCTCGGCGAACGTTTCTACATCGGTAACAGAGTTCGTTACGAACAGATTCGCTTCGGCTTGATGAATACGAAGACAGGGCCGCTTTACAAGCCCGATGATTACGCCGACTTCGGTCATTGGGCCCATTTCATCTATCCGACCTCGCAGGCGGAAAGCAACAGTCACTTCAATTGCCTCAACACGTACGACAGGGCCGGATTCACCTTCGGGTTTGTTCAGTTTGCGGCGCACGTCGCTAATGGCGACTTCGTACAGTTCTTCAGGGAGTTGCTAAAGCTCGACGAACGTACCACTTATTTTCCGGAGCTGGAGTTACAGAGCGGTCGCATCGTGCAGCGGACTGAGAACGAGATCATTCGCCTCGATCGCCCCGACTCATCCGAGCCACTGAAACGCTATTTGAATCCTTCGCGCGGTGAAGTGGAGCCGAGAGAACTTTTATCAGCAGCGCGGTTCGTTCACTGGTGCCAGCACAGCGAGCTGCATCGTCGTACCCAGGTGAAAATTGCCGTTGCCAATGCGCGACAGCGATTGCGAGAAGCGCAACAGCAAATGCCACTCGATGGACGCGGTGACAAAGTTTGCCTGGTCGTGATGGACATTCTGCACCAGGGACGCGGTGGGTATGCGACAATGAAAAACATCCTCGTGCATAACAACGACACCGCCGCCTACGACAAGCTCCTGCATATCGGCGCCGACAGTTATCCGGAACGCATTGCGACGATAAAAGCGGAAGTGGCAAAGCTCGTCAGTAGCGGCCACTTGGGAACGAAGAAATACTCGGCCGCGCAGAACGACCTTGTTTAGGGTTCATCCGGCGCGCCGAGCTTCGCCGTCCAGGGACTGTGTTCGTAACGTTTGCGGAGCAGTGATTCGGCTGCGGCCTTCGTTTGCTCGTCAAACTCCCAGCCCTCGCAGCCGTATTTGTAGCTCTCGTTCGCCTTGACGGCGATGAACAGTGCTTCTGGAATTCGTGGATCGAGTGGGGAGTTCTTCGCCCACTCGATCACTTGTTTGCCCAAGTAGCTCTTCGCATCGCCGAGTTGGCGGATCGCGAGACGTTCGCGGCGCGCTGTTTCCAGTTGCTGAGCTGTCAGGAACGCCGGCGGGGAAACTGTGTTCACTATCTCATTACCGTGATCGTCATAATCAGTTTCAGGCAAAGCGCACCACCAGGCGGTTTCGAGGTAGTAATCCAACTCTTCCGTGGTCGCAGAGTCAGATAAATCACCCTTGACATACGGCGATAGCTTGGGAAACTTCAGCAACGCATAAAGCACCGCTTTGCGCCTGTCTTTGACGCTGCGTGCTTTCAAGTAGGCTTCGAAAACGCCCGACATTTCCGGCGCCAGGGTGACGACTTCAGGTGCAATAGCCAGCGCCACATCGTCTTTATTGAGCAAGATCGCTCGCGTCCACGCTGCGAACAGCAAGTCGCGCCGTAGATATTCGGGAACCTCCTGATTATGTGCGGCCGTGGTCAGCACCTCGAGCGAGAAATGCCAGTTGATTGTATCGGCAGTCGCCTCATCGAACGTTACGCGGTCGTCCCACGGTAAGAAACGTTTGTATGAACTTTCGATCTCGTTGTCAGACTGCTCTTTGCTTTCGCTCCAGTATCTGGGATCGTAATAACGTTTCTCCCTCTCCATCAGCTCGCTTAGTTTTCCGATGCCGGCTTCGTTGTAGAAAGCGATCGGCTTTCGCGGCGCCCACTTTAGAAATTCGTCGAGGTCCTTTGCGACCAATCTGCGTTGTTCGATGAAAAGATTTTTCGCTGATGGCGGCAGTGCGCGTGCCGGTGCGGACAGCAACTGGTCCAACAACTTTCGTGCTTCGTCCTGTTTGCCCATCGCTGCGTCTAAACGGATGACGTGATAAGCGACGGTTGGAAAACTCGGCTCGTCAGTTCCGATCTTTTCCGCCGCGCGTAGTAACTGCGTGAGTTTCGGTGACGTCTTTTCGGCCTTCGACAAAGCAGCCACTAACCACGCGCTCGATCGTGTTTCGCGCCAGCGTGATAGCGCGCGATCGTAAGCAGCGGGATCTGTCATTTGCAGAGTGACGATCCAATCGCTCAGGTCTGTCAGGCGAAAAGACTCAGGAACCAGGTCCGACGTGAGTCGGTTGCACCCGTCATAACAACCTTCATACTGCGACATCGCGCCCGCATCCCACTTCCGGTTCGGACTCATGTTCCACAGTCGTCTCGATAGTGCCTCTGCGTGTTTTTCTTTTAATTGTTTGATTTCATCCGGCGTGAGTGGCCGGCCCATAGAACGTTCGAAAGCGGTAAGAATCTCTGACTGAGAAACATCCCAGTTGAAGTCAATCGAATAAGTCCGCTCGTTCGATCCCGGGGCGGGTTTCGGGACCAGCCAAACGTTGATCAATTCACCCGTTTCAATTTTTTCGTATTTCTCTCTTTGCGCGATGTGTTCAGCGTCTTCGGGAGATTTCTCTGGTTCAGGCGGCGGGTTCAGTTGCTTGTTGCGTTCTTCTTCGGCCTTGAGGATCTGCTGTTGCAGCTTGTCGAGCAGCCAAACGTAATCGATCAAATCCTGGCGCAGGTTGTCGTCGCTGCTGTTCGATAAGAGTTGACCGAGCTCGACAAGTCGTTCTTCGGGGCGCAAGTGATATTTGACGAGACCCAACAGTCTTCGCGACGCGTTTGTGAACTTGCCTCCGGTCGCGATCAACGTCCGAAAATGGTTCTCGGCTTGCTGATAGAACTCGCGTTTCTTTAGTTCGTCGGTCGCCAGGCTCGCCTGACGCACGAGCGTGCGACCGACCAAATAAGCGGCGAGTTCTTTCCACGGCGAATCGACATCGTTAGAGATCTGCTCGAAACGAGCGCGCGCCTCGTCGAAGTTCAAAGCGTAGAAATGCGCTGCCGCGATTTGATAATCGCGATCCTCGCGCAACCACGCAGGACTTCCGGCACCGAGTGCTGCTGGTACGTGTGAACCGTTGGCGCAATTTTCAAAGACTGTGTCTTGTGCATCGAGCCAGACTTTGACGTTCAGATCGTTGGCGCCGTAGGTAGCGACGCGGTCTTTAAGAGTTTCAGTAGCAACTTCAAACGCGTTCGCGGTGCAGTTCGGAAAGAAATCGTAGCCTCCGTTTGGCCGTTCGCTGTAGATCTGCGGTAGCTGTTGCGCTTCGCCGAAGAGTTCCTTGCGCACGTTGACCCACGCTTTGATGGCTTGGGTCGAGTCTTGTTCCGGCGCTACGCCTTTCAACGCGTCGACAAGATCTCGTTGCTCCTCCCCGGTGAACGAGCCTCCGTTGAGGTAACGGTAGGCGATAACGAGAGTCTTGCGGCCGAGCGAAGGGCGGACGATGCCGATATTGCCGGCAGCGAAATCTTCGAACGGAAGGTCCGGCGATTCTTTGAAGGCGAAGATTGGTTGCGTCAGGAATGGACCACACCCGTTTGCGGGAACGATGTAGTTCGCGAGGATTAGGGCGACGAAGGCGGCGGCAACAGCACGATGTGGGAACCTCATCACTGCACCTCGTCTTGTAGGATGAGGACGTCTTTGGCGGTCCACGAGCGCGCGTTGAAAATGTACTTTCGCCGCGCCAGCGGGAGGTTGGTTTCGATGGGTTCGTCGAGTGCGACGCCATAACTGCGGCGGCAGAGCGGCTCGCGAAAATCGTTGCCCATCGTCAGGTAAGTTCGAATCGTCTTGCTGTCGGCGCCCATGCGAAAGATCATCGGCACGGCTTCGTCGACGGGTAAATCGTCGAGCCAGCGGTCGCCGACGCAAAAGGAGGCGAGCGCGGTCATCGAGAGCGGAACGTTGTCCGGCAGTTTTTGGCGCAGATCCTGAAGCAGTAAACGATAAAAATCGCGTTCGGAGCGCACGGCGTCGAAGTCGATTTGAATCGCAGCGACGTTGTTGAGGGCGGTTGTTTTGAGAACGAAGTCGGTGAGTTTTTGTCGTTGCGTGGGGCTTAATGCGCTTGGGGCGCCGGTTGTTTTCTCTGATTCGATACGCGTGACGGCGATCAGTCGCGTGTCGGGTTTTACTTTCAGTGGTTGGCGCCGTGGCTTGTATTCGACGTCGTCGTTTTTCAGGACGAGCGTTTGGGCGAGAAACGCGACGGCAAACTTGCGTGGATCGACAAACTCGAGATCCTCTGGGCGTTCCCACGCCCAGAGAATGCGTTTGGGAAACTGGTTTTCGTCGAAGCGATTGCGGGTTTCGGTTTTGGCGCAGGAGATGGAGAAGCTGAGCGCCACGCCGCTGAGGATCAGAGCAAGAAGTTTCGTGTTCGAACGCATCGGAAGTCGACGTTTTATAAGTCGCAACGCTTAATCAGTCGCGGCCGCTATTTTGGAGTTAGCGAGGAAAGATCATAGCGTAGAGTCCTCAGTCGTGGGGCAGTGGCAACCACGT
>Ga0075426_10003213_pt1 | contig 11689 bp, 11 predicted proteins | sample SoiMethybrSBSTD5_FD_75304 | JGI IMG/M metagenome (GOLD analysis project Ga0075426, IMG submission 75304) | Bulk soil microbial communities from a Populus tree surrounding site in Tennessee, USA - Soil MetaG P. TD hybrid SBSTD5 | ecosystem: Environmental > Terrestrial > Soil > Tree plantation...
CGATTCCGCATTCCGCATTCCGCATTCCGCATTCAGAGCAACGCGGTCTGATCTTCATCGGCTCTGGGAACTTTATGGCAATGCCGGCATCGCGCCTCGTACGACTCGCGTCCCCCCACCATGATCGTGGGGCTCTCCCACAGGGCCGGCTTGCCGTTGACGAGGCGCTGGTTGCGACTGGCCGGTCCGCCGCACACCACGCAGATCGCCTGGAGCTTATCCACGATCTCGGCGATCGCCAACAGCGTGGGCATCGGTCCGAACGGCAGGCCGCGGAAATCCATGTCGATCCCGGCGAGCACGACGCGGACGCCCCGGTCTGCGAGGCCGTTCGCGGCGGCCACGATACCGTCGTCCAGGAATTGCACCTCGTCCACGGCGACGACTTCCGTGTCGCGGCGGAGCGCGCGCATCACCGCGTCAGCCGAGTCGACGGGCTCGGCTTCGACCAGCCCGCCGTCGTGCGTGCTCACCGTGTACAACCCGGCGTAGCGCGCGTCGAGGTGTGACTTGAAGACCTGGACGCGCTTCTTGGCGATCACGGCGCGCCGCACCCGGCGGACGAGCTCCTCGCTCTTGCCGGAAAACATCACGCCCGCAATGACTTCGATCCAACCGGGGCGCGTCCCGTGGAACATGAGAACCTCAAGTTGCACGACGCCACGACGCCAAGTTGCACGAAGAGTCTCTGGCGACGTGGCGTCGTGGCGTCTGGAAACGGGGGGGAAGGGTAGTGGCTGGGCGGGGGTGGGTCAAGGAAGTGCCCGTCTCTTGCGGTTTTTAGGGGTGGGGACCCATATTGTGGCGGTTTTATGCGGGTTTTCGGGTGCCCACCCGCGAAACGGGCGTAGTTCCAAGGGTTTTTGCGTGCCCTAGACCCTCACGAAGGAGACACCGTGAACAAAGCCGAGCTGACCGCGGCACTGGCCATGCGGACCAAGATGTCGAAGGCCGATGCCGGCCGGGCGATCGAAGCCCTGTTCGACGACAAGGGCATTATCGCCGCCGAGCTCAAGAAGGGCGCCAAGGTGCAGATCACCGGCTTCGGGAACTTCGAAGCCCGCAAGCGCGCGGCGCGTATGGGTCGCAATCCCAAGACGGGCGGCGTGATCCAGATCAAGGCGTCGATCGCCCCCGCGTTTCGCGCCGGCAAGCAGCTGAAGATGGTGGTCAACAAGAAATAGCCCAGCCCGTGAGGACTGGGCTTCGTCGTTCACGGGTCGCCCCGCTGGGCGGCCCGTCGGCTTTTCAGAGAGGAGGGTGTTTGTGTTCGTCTGGTCCTACGCGGCGCTCGCCGGCGTCGCCCTGCTCCCCGCCCCGCCTCGCGGCACGGTGCGCGTGGAGCGGTTTTTCGCGCCCGCGCTGGGCGTCGAGAAACACTATCTCGTCTACCTGCCGCCCTCGTACGCGACGGCGCCCGCCAAACGCTACCCGGTCGCCTACTATCTCCATGGCCTGACCGGGAACGAAGCCGACTGGGTATCCCTCGCGAGCATCGACGTGGTGGCCGACTCGCTGATCGCGGGCGGCAGCCCCGAGATGATTCTCGTGATGCCCGACGGGGACGACGGCTGGTACACCAACTGGGAGGAGGCGCCCGAGGCGTACGCCGCGTGCCTGGCCGACACGCTGCTCAATCGCGCGGCGCCGGCGCTGTGCGTCGTCCAGGCGCGCTACGAGGACTACCTCGCGCGCGACCTGGTCCGGCACGTCGATTCGACGTATCGCACGCTCGCGGATCGCCGGCATCGTGGCATCGCGGGCCTCAGCATGGGGGGGTTCGGGGCCGTCACGATCGCGCTCCAGCATTCCGACGTTTTCTCGGCGGCCGCGAGTCATTCAGGCGTGCTCTCGCCGCTCTACGCCGGACCGCATCCGTTCGCGCCCCCGGCGCACTATCACACGTCGAGTGATTCGCTCGCCGCCGACTGGCGCGGGATTTGGGGAGCGATCGCGCCGGCGTTCGGGCGGACGATCGCGTCCTGGACGGCGCGCGATCCGGCGCAGCTCGTGCGGCGCCTCGCCGCCGCACGGGGACCGATGCCCGCGCTGTTCATCGACGTGGGCACGCAGGACCGCCTGCTGGACCAGGCCCGCGCCTTCCACGCCGAGCTCGCGGCCGTGGGGATCGCCAGTACGTACGCCGAGTGGCCGGGCAGGCACGACTGGAAGTACTGGCACGCGCACGTGGGTGAGAGCATGCGCTGGCTGGCCGAGCGCATCGCGCGCTAGGGAGCAGGCAGCACGAGTTGCAGGCCACGGTGACACTGACGACATGTCACCGGCTGCGGGGCGCGCCACCGCGCGGCCAGCTCCAGCGTCTGCCCGGCGCCGCAGTCGGGGCACGTACCACGCGCGTCGGTCACGAGCTCGACCGTGCCGAGCCGCTGGAAGAACTGCCAGGCCCCGTAGGCGAGGAACGAGGGCACGAGAACGAAGTGCGCCACGGGGATGAGCACCGATACGGCGGCGACGCCCCACCACTTGCCGAGCCCGGCGAACGCGCGCCGCACGCGCTCGTTCCGGTTGAAGACGCTGATGGTGACACTGCCGGGGCTCGGCGGGCCGTGGTAGCCCCGTAGCAGGACTGGCTGTACGCGTTCCGTTGTCCTACCGGTCCCGGTCGAGCCGCGCGATCACGCGCCGGCCGCGGATCGTCGTCCCCGTGAGTCCCCGCACCGCGCGATCCGCCGCCCCGGCCGCTACGTCGATCAGGCTGAATGCCTCACGCACGTCGATGCGGCCGATGTCCTCCTTCGCCACGCCGGCTTCGCGGATCAGGGCGCCGACCAGGTCCTTGGCGCTGGCTCGATCCTTCTTGCCGACGCCCACGAAGACTCTCAGGCGCGCGGCGTCGGCCACTACGGGAGCGGTCGCTTCCCCATTCCCCTTTCCCCGGTTCCCGAGAAGCGCTAACAGAGCGGCGGCGACTTCCGCCGGATCGAACCGCTCGAACAATGGATCGAGCACGGCGAGCTCATGATCCACGCCGTCCTGCAGCACCCGCGCCACGCGCTCGCGCAGCTCCTCGACGCGGTCGCGCGCGCGATCGGCGGCGCCCGGGAGCGTGAGCGGCGCGAGCGTCGCGAGCGAGCGCAGGTATGGCAGCTGGGCCGCACTGATGAACACGAGCGGCTCCCCCAGCCGGACCAGCGCCGCCAGCTCCTCGCGTGACGGCAGGGCCGTGCAGATGACGGCGTCGAACCGCGCCTCAGGCACCGGACCGCCCTGCCAGATGAGGGGCTCGCCCACGTCCAGGCTGTCGAGGACGTCCCGAACCACGGCCGATCGGCGGCCGGGCGACACGACGCAGTAGCGCACGCGCCCGAGGGGAGGCAGCGGTGCGCCGCCCTCGTCCACGGGCAGGGTGCCCACGACGAGCGGGCGGCGGGCGTGTCGCTCGAGAAAATCGGCCAACAGCGCGGGGTTCCAGCTGAGCACCAGGCGGCGGGCTTCGCGCGCCTCGCCCAAGAGCGTATCGAGCGCGGCGGCATGCTCCCCGGCGATGAGTGCCTCAGGCCACGCCGCCACGAGCGCGGTGACCTGGTCGAGCTTGAGCGCGGTGCGTTGGACCAGGGCGGCCAGGTCCTTCACGGCTCCGGCGAGGACGTCCGGGGAGCGCTGCTTGAGCCGGGCTGCGCTGCGGCTGAGCCCGGTGACGGCGTGAACGCGGAGGCCGGTGGGGGCGACCGCGGACCACTCCGCCGCGGCCGTATGGTCGGCGCAGACGATGAGCACGGACGGTCCGGCCCCGGGAACAAGGCCCGGGGTCGGAGCCAACAGGTCCCATATGTCCCGCATGCGTTCCGGGGCCGGGGGGCACACCAGCACCACCGGCCTGCCGCGCTCCAGCGCGGTCTTCGCATCCGCTCCCGTCACACCGTCCTCGATTGTCAAAGGGCGAGCCAGCGGCAGGATGGTACCGCGCGCGCCGGGGAAAGGCAACAGCACCGCGGCGTGCGAGATGCGGGATACGGGATGCGTTAAGGTACCGTTACGCATCTCCCATCCCGTGTCCTGCATTATCGCAGTTGCCCACCTCGCTCGGCTGGGCTATCGTCCCGCGCATGCCCCCGGCGTCCGGCCTGTCGCCCAACCTGCAGCACCTCGAGACATCCGCGACCATCGCGATCTCGCAGGAAGCGAAACGCCGCAAGGCGGCGGGCGAGGACGTGATCGACCTGGGGGCGGGGGAGCCCGACTTCCCTACGCCGTCCATCCCGTCGGATGCCGGGGTTCGCGCCATCCGGGAAGGGAAGACCCACTACCCGGCCAACGAGGGGATCCTCGAGTTGCGGGCGGCCGGGGCGAAGCATCTCTCGCTCCTGTCGGGCGGCCGCGCGGTCAACGCCGACCACATCGTGGTGTCCAACGGGTCGAAGCAGTCGCTGTTCAACGTGTGCTTTTCCCTGTTCGGCCCGGGGGACGTGGTCGCCATCCCGGCGCCGGCCTGGGTGTCGTATCCGCAGATCGTGTACCTGTGCCGCGCCCGGCCGGTGCTCGTCCCGGGCGACCCCGAATGGAGCTTGAAGGTGAGCGTGCGGGACCTGGACCGGGTGGTGCCCGGCGCCAAGGGTCTCGTGCTGTGCTCGCCTTGCAATCCCACGGGCGCGGTATACACCCACGCCGAGATCAAGGCGATTGCGCAATGGGCGCGTGACCGCAAGGTGTGGGTGGTGGCGGACGAGATCTATCGGCGGATTCATTACGGGACCGGTCCGGCGCCGTCGTTCCTCGATCTGCCCGACGAGCTGCTCGAGCGGGTGGTGGTGATCTACGGCGTGAGCAAGGCGTACGCGATGACCGGGTGGCGGATTGGGCTCGCACTCGCGCCCGGACCCGTGGCGAAGGCGATGGCGGCGCTGCAGTCGCACACCACGACCGGGGCGAACCACCCGGCGCAGGTGGCCGCCGCGGCGGCGCTCGGGGACGACCGGGTGGAGCACGATGTCGGCCGGATGGTGGCCGAGTTCCGCAAGCGGCGCGATCTGGTGGTCACGCGCTTTCGGCAGGACCTGCCCGGGGTCGAGTTCGTCGAGCCGCTGGGGGCCTTCTACTTCTTTTTCCGGGTGGATTCGTTCGGCGGGATCGGCGGAACGGAATTCTGCACGCGCCTCATTACGACGACCGGGGTGGCGCTGGTGCCGGGCGCCGCGTTCGGGGACGACCGCTATGTGCGATTGTCGTACGCGGCCGCCACGGACCAGCTCCAGAAAGCGCTCGATAGGATCGTCGGGTTTGCGAAAAAACTGGCCGATTAGAGATCGGGGACGAGGGACGGGGGACGGGGGACGGGGTTGCAATCGAATGCGCCCCCTCGCGATGAAATGGTTTGGAGAATGTTCACCCTACGCAGATATTTCCTGTGTGCGAAAGCTCGACTCCCTACAGGCTTGGACCGTCGGTCGACAAGTTGCGCGGAGCGCCTACCGGCTCACGCTTGATCCACCACTGAATCGACACTTCGGTCTGGCGGATCAGATTCGTCGTGCTGCCGCATCGATTCCGGCCAACATCCCTGAAGGATATGCCCTCGGCACGACCGCGCAGTTCCTTCGATTCCTGCGCATTGCTCTCGGGTCGGGCACCGAGCTCTGCACACACCTCGAACTCGTTCGCGACCTCGGTCTCGCGCCGGGAGAGAGTACGGCAGAGGCACTCGAGCTGAGCAACCGGGTGGTGGGACTGCTGATTGGGCTCATCTATAGTCTGAGACGTCGCCTCGATTCCACCCGTCCCACCTCCCACGTCCCCCGTCCCCGCTAGAGCTTAGACGCTCGTTTTGAAAGGACCTCCACGCCCTTCTCCGTCATAACGCAATCGTCTTCGATTCTGACCCCGAACTTCCCGAGCTGATAGATCCCCGGCTCGTCGGTGAACACCATGCCGGGCTCGAGGCCGAGCGTGTTGCCCTCCACGAGATAGGGCGGCTCGTGGCCGTCCATACCGAGCCCGTGGCCGAGTCGATGCGTGAAAAACGAGCCGTAGCCCGCCGCCCCGATCACGCGACGCGCGGCGCGATCCATGTCCTGACACGGCGTCCCGGGCCGGCCCAGCTCCAGCGCGGCGCTCTGGGCGTCGTGCACCACGTTGAACACCTTGCGGAACTCATCCGAGGGGCTGTCGCCGAACCAGACCGTGCGGGTGATATCCGACTCGTAGCCGCCGACCCGGCAGCCGCAATCGATCAGCACCACGGTCTCGCGCGCGAGCGCGGCCGCCGCGGGGCCGCCGTGGGGCAGGGCGCTCGACGGTCCGAACTGCACCAGGCCGCCGCCTTCGGCGCCGCGCTGCTGCATCTCGTGCGACAACAGCCGCGCCACGTCGCGCTCCGTCATGCCCACCGCGAGCTGTCCGAAGGTCGCCGTCATCGCGCCTTGCGTGATCTCGATTGCGCGGCGGATCAGGGCGACTTCCTCGGCGGCCTTCACGATGCGGAGCCGCTCCGTCACCGGGGCCGCATCCACGAACGTCCAACCGGGGAGCGCGGCCGCGATCCGGAGCGAGGTCTGGTACCCGGTAGAGGACTCGAGCGCGATCGTGCCCGCGCGCGGCGACACCCGGCGGACGGCGTCGCGTACGAGGGTGTAGGGGTCGTCCTGCTCCTCCCATCCGCGCGCGTCGGCAACGACGCTGTGACGCTTGATCCGCTCGAGCTCGAACGAGGGACAGACCACGGCGGGGGCGCCTTCCAGTGGCAGGATCAGGGCGATGAGGCGCTCGCTCCGCCCGGGATTGTAGCCCGTGAGATACTCGTAGTTGGTGCCGGGCGTCGCGATGAGGCAACGCAGCCCGCGCGCCTTGAGCTCCGCGCGCGCGCGGTCGAGCCGGCGGGCGAAGACTTCCGGTGAAAGGGAAGGCTCCTGGGCGACACGAATGCGGAATGCGGAATTCGGAATGCGGAACCGACGCCCGACCGCCCAATTCCGCATTCCCCATTCCGCATTCCGCATTGCGTCCCCCGCAACTGTCCCCGCCACCGTGAAGAACTCGCGCCTTTCCATTCGTGCTAGCCCCTCCCCGAGGTGCGGTCTATATTATGCGCCCCCTGAAGACCCTGGAAGGCGCGGTTGTCGACGCACTTCGAAGCCCGAATCGAGCCGCTCGACGGCAAGCTTCCCAAGGTCACCTATCACTGGGATCCCGAGACCGACATTCTCTCCGTCGCCTGCAAGGGCGCGGGGAAGGCCACGGATTTCAACGGGACCGTGGATCTCGAAGGCAACGACGGGTCGTTCGTGGTGATCGACGTCGCGAGCGGCTGCTTACGCGGCGTCGACGTGGTCACCTGGCCGGACGACATCCGTACCCACGAGCAGCTCGCGGCCCCCGCGCCGGCGAAGGATGCACGCGTTGTGTTCCCCACGCGCAAGGCGCAACCGGCGGTCGCGGCCGTCGAGGTGGACACGCCGCTCACGGTCGAGAAAAACCAGGCCGAATCGGTGCTGCACATCCGCGTGGGACGCCAGCGTCCGGCCACGGTGGTGCGCGTGGCCGACCGCCTGCTCGTCGAAGTCGACAAGAGCTCGCGACTCGCGGGGCTCTGGTTCCTCGACGTGCCGCCGTTCCCGAACGTGGAAGCGACGGCGTGAAGGGTGGCGGTGAAGGGCGGGGAAGGACGGGGAAGGGCGGGGAAGGTGGATTGCGCTGGAATGACTTGCACGGCGTGGGAATGATCCCGCTGGGCCGTTGGATCCGCCCCATCTTCCCATGTGGCTCCGTACGAGAGACTTCATGCCTGGCGTGAATGCCACGAGCTCGCGTTGGCGGTCTACGAGGCGACGAGAGGATTCCCCGCTGAGGAACGTTACGGGCTAACGTCCCAGATGCGGCGCGCGGCTCACCGCCCTCCATCGCCCTCCACCGGTCTCCACAACGCCGTAGATTTCCCTCATGTCCGACCAACACCAGCTCCCCCGCCTGGACGGCCTTTCCGAGCCCGAGAAATACGAGCGCCTGGTGGAGCGCATGCCGGGCGTGTGGTGGAGCGACGCCGGACCGTTCGCGGGCTTGCACGAGCTGAACGCCGCGCGGGTGGAGTACTTCCGGGCCGTGTTCAACGGATTCGGCGGCAAGCGGGTGCTCGATGTGGGGTGTGGCGGGGGGATCCTGGCCGAAGCCCTCGCGACCGAGGGCGCCCGGGTCACCGGCATCGATCCGTCGGAGCGCTCCCTCACGGTGGCGCGTGGCCACGCGCAGCGCGCCGGGCTGGCGATCGACTACCGTCGGGGGACGGCCGAGGACCTGCGGGCCGCGGGGCTCGAGGGGACCTACGACCTCGTGTTCGCGGTGGACGTGCTCGAGCACGTGGACGATCTCGACCGCACCCTCGCCGGCGTGGCGGCCGTGCTCGCGCCCGGCGGCGGGCTCGGGGTTCTCACCCACAACCGCACGATCGCCGGGTTCCTCCAGGTGGTGTGGGACGAGGAGTACGTGCAGCATACCATGCCCGAGGGCTTCCACGACTTCCGGCGCTTCATCACGCCGGCGGAGCTGACCGAAAAACTCGCCCGCAACGACATGGTGGTGCAGGAAATGAAAGGGATCGCGCGGGCCGATGATGGGAGCGGCCGGCGCGTCCTGACGGACGACCTGAGCATCACCTATCTCGGCTGGGCGCTTCGGACGCGATGACGGCCTCCGCCTCCTGGGTCGAGGCCGTGGTCGCCGCGGGCGCCGTGCCCGCCTCCCACGTTCCCGACGCGAGCCTCGGCCGGGGTGATCTCGAGGAATTCACGGGCGCCGACGCCATCGAGGACCCCGACCTTCGCGTGCACGCGCTGAACGACGCGCGGCCGCTGCGGCCCGCAGCGGTGTGCGTTCTCGACGGTATCGAGCAGTGGCGCGTCGTGGGGTACGGGGGCATCACGCCGATCGTGCGGGCGCACGCCGCCGCCGCCATCCGCCGGCGTGGACCGGACCGCCGTCTCCGCACGGTCGCGGAAGCCACGCAAGAGGTGGCGATCACGCGGCTCGACCGGCTTCCGGCGAGCGTGCGCCGGGCGCTCGAGACCGCCGGCGTGCCAGTGCTCGAGTTTCCGGCCGAGGACGCCGGCCAGCCGGCGCGCGCGCTGGCCGCCGCGCGCGTCGAGGTGCAGAAGGCCCGGGCCGCGCTCGAGCGCCGTCTGGCCGAAGAGCGACTCCACCTGCTAGCGGCCGACGAGTGGCTCGTGGTGGACGGCGTGCTGTCGGATTCGCCTGCCCTGTCCGAACATCCGCGCGCGCTCGGCGTCGTGAAGAGTCACGGCGCTCAGTACTTCGAGGGTGCGGAGCTGGAGCGGGCGCTCACGCTGCCGGACGGACATCGTACGGGCGTGTTTCGGCCGAGGGCGCGCGGAGCCCGGCGCGACATCTACTCCTGGTATGTGCGGCTGTGGCCGTGGGAGGGAAACGATCTCCTGTACGGCCTGCTGCGTGTCGAAGCGCGTGCCCATCCGGACACGCTCGCGCTCGCGGCGCCGATCGCGGCCTGGATGCGTGCCGAGCGCGCGCCGGTCGCCACCCCCGACCGGCGGTGGGATCGGTTACTTTATCCTATCCACGACGTGGAGACGTACCTGAGGGCACGCGCCCCGTCAGACCTCACCTCGCCGCCCGCATCTCGCATCCCGCATCCCGGCGCTCGGCTTCCGAGGACCGCCTCGTGATCGAGCGGCGCGATCCGTCCCACCCATCTCAGCCTCCCCCGATCGGCCGCGTCGTCGCCACCGAGCAGAAGCCGGCGACCCCGCACCAGTTCCACTTCTGGACCGCGAACGAGACGAGCATCGGGATAGGGGCGATAGTGAGGGTCGAGGGGCTCGGGGCTGGGGACTCGGGGCGGGTCGTCTACGGAGTCGTGACCGATGGGTTCGCCTACTCCGATCTCGCCACCCCGTTGCACGACGTCGTGGGTGCCGAGGGCGACCCGGCCAAGGCCGCCGAGCATCCGACGGTGCGACAGGAGATCCGGCTCTGGACCGCGGCCGTGTTGCGTCAGACCCCGGAAGAGCCGCTGCAGCCGGTCCCGCTGGGCGCGGTGCACGTCGCGAGCGACGTCGACGTGGCGCAGGCACTCCGCATGGACGCCTATCTCGGCGGCGCGCAGCCGACCGCCATCCCTGTGGGTCTGTATACGTCGGGGGGGCTGGAAGCGCCCGTGTACGTGGACGCGGACTTCCTGCTCGGCCCGGAAGCGGCCCACCTGAACATCTCGGGCGTCTCGGGGCTCGCGACCAAGACCAGTGCGGTGGAGTTCCTGCTCGCTTCCATCTTCCAGCATTTCCCGCCCCACAAGGGTCGCGTGGCCGCGGTCTGCTTCAACGTGAAGGGACCGGACCTGTGCTTCCTCGATCGGCCTGGCACGTTGCAGGACGAGGATCGCCGGCGCTATGAGCGATTGGGCGTCGAGCCGGAGCCGTTCCAGCGGGTGCGCTATTTCGCACCCTTCAAGGCCGACGGCGTGAACCTGAACACGCTGCGCACGCACCCAGACCTGGTGGGCGATGTCGAGCCGCTGGTCTGGGGGCTGCGCGAGGTGCTCGATTACGCCGAGGTGCTGCTCAACCGGGACGACATCGACGCCAAGGCGGACGCGTTCATCGACTTCCTCGCCGACCGCGTCGTGGACCGGGAGTTCGAGGACGGATTCGGCGGCGTGCATCGTGTGGTCACGTTCGCCGACCTGGAGCGCCTGTTCCGGTCGATCTTCGACGGGCTCGAGCTCGCGAGTCGCGGGGGCGACAGCTGGCGGACGCATCACATCGCTACCATGCGCAAGGTGCGGAACCGCCTGGCGAACATTTCGACGCGCTGCAAGGGTCTCGTCACCGACGACGGCCCGTCCAACGATCTGCCGTGGGGGCGGTTCGACGACCGGACCGTCTACGTCGTGGACGTCGCGAACGTCGATCCCCTGGGCCAGGACCTCGTGTTCGCGCGCGTGGTGTCGCAGCTGCGCGAGCGTCTCGAGCACCGCGACCTGGGTGTCGACGCGGTGGTGGTGTTCGTGGACGAGCTGAACAAGTACGCGCCTGCGGACGGGCCGGAGACCTACGTCAAGAAGATGCTGCTCGACATCTCGGAGCGCGGACGCTACCTCGGGCTGGTGCTGTTCGGCGCCGAGCAGTTCCGCTCGCAGGTGCACCGGCGCGTGGTCGGGAACGCCGGCACCGTGGTGTTCGGCCGCATGGACGCGGACGAGCTGGCGACGCCGGGGTATCAGGTGCTCTCGCCCGCCATCAAGATCAAGCTGGCGACGCTGCCGATCGGCGAGCTGATGGTGCGCCATCCTCACTTCACACAGCCCATCTTCGTGCGCTTCCCGCGGCCCGCCGTGCTGCGCGGCCGCGACGGCGTGGAGCGCTACCCGCCCGCCGCGGACCTGCCCTTCGAAGACGCCGTGGCGCGTCAGCTGGTGAAGCTCGACCGCCGGGTGCGGCCCAACCAGGTGAAAGACGTCATCGCGGACCGGCGCGAGGAGGACGTGCGTCGCGCGCTCGCGCACACCCGGCAGAGCCGACCGCAGGACGTCCTGGCCTATTTCAAGAAGCAGCTCGGCGGCCGGGTGGCGGCCGTGCCGGCCGCCGCGCGCGAGAGCGTGGCGCCGCTCGATCCCATTTCCGAAGAGCCGTATTGACCGAACGGTGAAACTCGCCCATCTCGCCGACCTCCACCTCGGGTTCCGCCAGTACGACCGGCAGACGCCGCG
>Ga0075426_10003215_pt1 | contig 11686 bp, 9 predicted proteins | sample SoiMethybrSBSTD5_FD_75304 | JGI IMG/M metagenome (GOLD analysis project Ga0075426, IMG submission 75304) | Bulk soil microbial communities from a Populus tree surrounding site in Tennessee, USA - Soil MetaG P. TD hybrid SBSTD5 | ecosystem: Environmental > Terrestrial > Soil > Tree plantation...
CTTCTCGTGCTCAGCCGGCGAATCGGTTGCGCGGCAAAACCGCACCAGCTCGACTTTGTCGAACTGATGGACGCGCAGAAGTCCGCGCGTGTCCTTCCCCGCGGCGCCGGCCTCGCGCCGGAAACACGGCGTGTAAGCCACATATCCGAGCGGCAACGGGCGATCGATGATCTCATCGCGATGCAGATTCGTGAGCGGAACTTCGGCCGTCGGGATCAAAAAGAGATCATCGGTGGTGCGGTAGACGTCATCTTCGAACTTGGGCAGCTGGCCGGTCCCGGTCATCACCTCGCGCCGCACCAGCAGCGGTGGCTCGACCTCGATGTACCCGTGCTCTTTCGTGTGCAGATCGATCATGAAGTTGATCAAGGCGCGCGCCAGCCGAGCTCCCATGCCCCGCAGGACCGGGAATCCCGAACCCGCGAGCTTGGCGCCCGCGGGCAGATCGAGGATTCCGAGTTTTTCCGCGATCTCCCAGTGCGGTTGGCCGCCCTTGGGCGCGGGGGTGCCCCAGCTCCGCAGCGTCGTTTGCTCATCGGGCACCTCCGGCAGCGGCAGGTTTGGGACGAACAACGCTTTCGCGTCGAGCGTGGTCTCGATCTGCTTCAGCTCCGATTCCAGCGCGGCGATCCGCTCACCCAGCTTCCGGCGCTGGGCGGTGGTCGCTTCCGGCAGGCCGCCCTGCGACTTCGCAACGAGCGCGTCGGCCCGCGCCGCGTCGTTGCGCTCGGCCTTCAGGGTGTCGAGCTGCGCGGTCAGCGTGCGCCGCTTCATGTCGAGCGCTTCGATCTCGTCGAGCAGGCGCACCAGCGACGCATCCCCGCGACGGGCGAGCGCCGCTCGCACCTGACCGGGCGAGGTGCGCAACAACTTCAGATCGATCACGTGTTAATGCTTCGGCAGGCCTGATTCGAGCCCGCGATACCCGCAGTTGATGTCGGTGAGGATTTCCAAATCGATGCGGCGCCCGTTGGGACCGGAGGTCGTGTCGATATCCAGCACGTGCAGCTTCGCGAAGTAATTGTGAACCGGCGAGAGGTCAGACGAGCACTGCACTGCACGGGAGTGCAGAATCGCGACCGAATTCACGCTGAGCACGACGGCGCTGTCGATCTGATAGCCACTCGACGGCGCCGTTTTCACAGAGTCGAAGAGACTGGTGGTCGCCTGCACACCCGACTGCCGCCCCAGTTTCATCGCCCCCGTGGGCATGATCAGGGCGTGACCACTCGAGTCAATGTCGAACGCGACATCGAACGACGAGTTCTGATCGGTCCGCACGACCTGGCGAGTGATGATCCAGTACGCAGAGGGAGTCGAGACCGGTGTCCCCGTCAACGCATACACCGAGACGGTATCCGTCCGATTGGGAATGGACGCCGGCAGCAGGCCGGTGAGGTCGGGCCCGCACGCAGCGACGACGAGCGCGGCTGCCACAGCGGCCCGGAGCATGAGCAGAGATCGCATGGAAGTGCTGGACAAGTTACAGGGCCGCGTTTGAGTGGGTCAACCCATAGTGGCTGCTTGACTTCGATTATCCCAAAACCTACGTTGGCGCCCTTATGGCGACCATCCGCGACGTGGTCGAAGCGCTGAGCCGCGCGAGTGGCGTGGACGCCGTGGTGGTGGTGGGCCGCGACGGACTGCCTATCGATTCCCGCGTTGCCAACGGCGTGGACGCCGACAGCGTAGCGGCCATGCTCCCCATCGCCCTCAAATACATGGCGCAGTTCGGCGATGCGGGGGGGCGGGGCGACTTCACCACGGCCGTGCTCGAGTTCAGCCGCGGCCTCGCGGTCGTCGCCGTCCTCCACGCCGACGCCCTGTTGGTCGTGCTGGTGCAGCCCGCGACGAACGTTGGCGCCCTGCTGTTCGATCTCCGCCGCCACCGTACGGCCATCGCCGGCCTGCTCTAGGCGGACAGCCGTTGGCCACGTCGGCGCGACATCTCCTCGTTGTAGATGACGAGCCGCACATCGGGCTCGTGTTGCGTCCCTTTCTGGAGCAGCTCGGCTATCAGGTAAGGTTCGCGCGCACGCTGGACGAAGCGCGCACGGCGTTACGCGCCCAGCCGACCGACGGATTGCTGCTCGATCTCCATCTTCCCGACGGCTCGGGCCTCGATCTGCTCCGCGACCTCCGCGCGCAGGGCGGCACGGCACGCCTCCCCGTGGTCGTGATCACCGCAGAAGGAGAAGACCGGATCCTGCGCGAAGCGCGCCGGCTCGGCGCCACGCTGGTCACCAAGCCGTTCAGCCCGACAAAGCTCAGCCACCGTATTGCGGTGATGTTCGGGGATGCCGAAGAACAACGAGGCGATCCCCAGTGAGCACCTGGGCGGCGATTCTCGCCGGCGGCTCGGGCACGCGCTTCTGGCCGCTGTCGACGCCCGAGCGGCCCAAGCAGCTGCTGGCACTGACGGGCGACCGCCCGCTGCTCGCTCAGGCCGTCGGGCGGCTGCGCGGGCTGGTCCCGCCCGAGCGCATCCTGGTGCTCACGGGTCCGGCGCTGGTCGACGCCGTCGCAGCGACAGTGACGGCGGTGCCGAAGGAAAACATCTTCGCCGAACCGCGGGCAGCCTCGACCGCCCCTGCCCTTGCATGGGCCGCGAATTGGGTATCCAGGCGGGACCCCGGCGGCCAGATGCTCTCCCTGCATGCGGACTGGGCGGTCGGAGATGACGTGGCCTTCCGCGCTGCCGCGTCCAGCGCTCTCGCAGTCGCCGCCGAGCAGGATGTGCTGGTCACGGTCGGGGTGAAACCCACGCGGAACGAGACCGGGTACGGCTACATCGTGCCGGGGAAACCGAGCGGCGAAGCCTACAAAGTGAAGCGATTCATCGAAAAACCGAGTCCCGCGCGGGCCGCGCTGCTGCGCCAGCGCGGCGCGCTATGGAACAGCGGGCTGTTTGCCTGGGGTGTCGCGCGCTTTCTCGGCGAAATGGCTGCCTATGCGCACGAGCTCGCCGCGGGGTGGCCGGCGCTGTCGAGCGGTGATGCCGAGCGGTTTTTCTCGGCCGTCAAACCCATTGCCGTCGATGTCGCCGTCCTCGAGCGCACGACCCGGCTTGCCGTCGTGCGCGGCACGTTTCCTTGGGACGACATCGGCTCGTGGGATGCCCTGCTCCGCATTCGCAACCGCGACGCGCATGGCAACGTGATCGTCGGCAACGTCACGCTGGGCGAGGACGTCCGCAATTCCGTCGTGTGGGCCGAGGACGATCATATCGCGGTCGCCGGCATGAAGAATACCGTTGTCGTCCGCGCCAATGGCTACACTCTGGTGATGCCGACGGGTCAGGCCGACCAGCTCAAAGCCCTGGTGCAACGCCTGTGAGCCCTCCGGCACCAAGCACTCACGCCCTGTATCTGCTCGATCCGGATCCCGGACCGGCGTGGGCGCCGTTCGCCGGCATCCGGCCGTTGTCCGAGCTGCGCGCCGGCGCTCATCTCGTGCGCGAGCGGTGGGAGACGTTCGTCGGCGCGGAGGCGACCGCCATCTTCGCGCTCCCCCATCTCACCGGATTCCCCGAGCCCGGTGTGCCGCGCGTCGAAGCGCGACGGCCCGTCAGCGGGCCTGCGGTGATCGGATCATCGACGTTCGCGCCGCGCGGCCTGGCGGGCCCCCTGCCCGACGCGCCGGCGCGGCTGACGCATGACGGCATCACCGTCGGCTGGTCGGTGCCGGCGGGGACCACCTGGAACGGCCCGCTCTCGAACGCCCGGACAGTCAGTGTCGAGGGTGTGCTACTGCGCGGCGTGTACGACCTCGTCGGGTGTCTCGAGCAGCTGCTCCGCGACGATGTCCTCAAACTGCTCGGCGATTCCGATGCGGTCCCGAAAGGCAGCACGGTCATCGGCGACCCCGCGTGGATCTCGCTGCGCGGGGCAGCGATCGAACCGGGAGTCATCTTCGACACCCGCAATGGACCGGTCGTCCTCGAGAGCGGCGTCGAAGTGCGCAGTGGTACGCGCCTCGAGGGCCCCGTGTGGGTGGGTGCAAACACCCGCGTGGTGGGAGGTCCCATCCGGATTTCTGCCATCGGCCCGTGGTGCGTCATCCGAGGGGAGCTGTCGACGACCGTGATCCTCGGGTACAGCAATAAGTCACACGAAGGGTTTGTGGGCCATTCGGTGATGGGACGGTGGGTCAATCTCGGGGCCGGGACCATCACGTCGAACCTGAAGAACACGTATGGGCCGGTGCGCTCGGTGGTGGCGGGAACGACGTTGGAAACCGGACAGCAGTTTCTGGGTACTCTGTTCGGCGACCACGCCAAGACGGCCATCGGAACGCTGCTGCCCGCCGGTGCCGTCGTGGGTGCGGGCGCCAGTGTCTTCGATGGTGTCCGAGCACCCAAGTACGTCGCGCCCTTCGCCTGGGGAGGCTCCACATCCGAGCGGATGACGCAGCAGAAGTTTCTCTCGGTGGTCGAACGCGTACTTCCCCGCCGCCACGTGGAAGTGAGCGATTCGATGAAGTCCTTCCTGGTCCGCGCGTACGACTGGTTGGTGCAGTGAGCGACGCGCAGCAGCGCTACCGGCGGCTCGGCAAGTACGAGCTCCATCAGCTCCTCGGCGAAGGCGCCATGGGCATCGTGTGGAAGGCCTACGACACCGAGCTGCGGCGCTACGTGGCGTTGAAGCTGCTCAGCTCGAGTTTCCGGAAGACCAAGGACATGCAGGAGCGGTTCGTCCGCGAAGCGCGCGCCGCCGGCGCGCTCCAGCACGCCAACATCGTCACCGTCTATGACCTCGGCGACTCCGACGGCCAGCTGTTCATCGCGATGGAGCTGGTCGAAGGGCGTGATCTCTCGGACCTGATCGCGCTGCGCGATCCGCTCGCGCTCGAACGCAAGCTCGACATCACCATCGAGGTGCTGGCGGGGCTGCACTTCGCCCATCAGCGCGGCGTTATCCACCGCGATGTGAAACCATCGAACGTGCGCGTGATGCCGGACGGGCGCGTGAAGATCATGGACTTCGGCATCGCGCGCCTGCAGAAAGCCGATACGACCGGCTCCGGCGCGATCGTCGGCACGCCGACCTATATGGCGCCCGAGCAAATCACCAACGGCGCCATCACGGCGGCGACCGATGTCTTCTCCGTCGGCTGCCTGCTCTACGAGCTGCTGAGCTATCAGCGGCCATTCGAAGCGGAGTCGGTGCACGGCGTGCTCTATCAAGTCCTCACGACCGAGCCCCGTCCCCTGCGAACGGTGGCGCCGTCCATTCCGGCCGCGCTCGAGCGCGTGGTCGCAAAGGCGATGAACAAGGTCCCGCACGAGCGCTACGAGTCGGCCGGTCAGATGCTGGCGTCGCTGCAGGGCATTCGCTCGGCGCTCTCCGGCGCGGACGACGAAGCGACCCAGCCCCTGGGACGGTGGACGCCGCTGCCGAAGCCGGTGCTGAAGCTCATCACCTACGCGCCGATGAAGTGGCGGCTGGGAGTCCTCGGCGCACTCGCCGGCGTGGTCATCCTGTTGATGTACGCGCCGAGCCAGCCGGCGCCCGACATCAGTGGCGGCGTGGTGGCGCCGCCCGCGGCCGCGGCGCCGGCACCCGCGACGGGTCTCGTGACTCCCCCACCCGCGCCCCCCGGTGCCGCACCCGTTTCGCTGGCGGTCACGGGGCGACGCGACTCGGCACTCGCGGCACACGACCGCGCCGTCAGTGCCGGAGCACGGAAAAACAGCGTTCCCGGCTGGATTCTCGGCGAGACGATGTTCGAGGCTTCCGATCAGGCGCTGCGCGCCGGTGATCAATCACGCGCATTGGGCGGCTATGTCGAGGCGGCCCGGCAGTACGCGCGCGCGCGTGACGAAGCGCGGGTGATGGATCGCGAAGCGCAGCGGATGGTGCAGCGGGTCACGCCCGTCGTGCAGGCGATTCCGACTGGTCGCGCGGCGGCGGACGCTGGAATCATCCTCGCGCGCGCCGAATCGCTGTACCGTGAGCAAGACTTCACCCTCGCCAAGATCGCCGCGCAGAGCGCGGAGCAGATCGGCATCGATGCCGGCATCGCGCCGCCAAGCGGTCAGCCGCCCGACACGCCCGGAGCCCTCGACGTGCTCCTATCCGATCTGGGCCGGGCGCTGGCGAGCCGGCGCATCGCCAACATCAAAGTGCTCTACCCCAGTCTCACGGAAGAGGAGCGGAAGGGGTGGGAGCAGTTCTTCCGCGAGTGGACGCAGATCACGGCAAAGTTCACCATCGAGGATCTGAAACCGCAGGGCAACACCGCGACCGGCAACGTGCGGGCGACGTTCCAGTACGTGCCGGCGCGCGGCGGAGCGCTGCGCGTGGACCGGCGCCGGTTTGCGATGCGATTTGAGAAAAAAGAGGTCGGCTGGCGGTTGGCGGCGGCTACTGAATTGAAATAGGCCTCTCGGCAGGCTCGTTACCAGGCCCGTTGATTCGCGGGTGGTGCGTCGGGGATCGTGAGGCTGTCCGGTCGTGCGGTCGCCGGTCCGACACGCTTCAACGTCACCGGCTTCTCCAGATCGCCACCGCTGATCGTGAGCTTCTCGCCGGCCAGCTTCATCCCGTAGACCTGCCACACTCCGTCGCCCAACGTGATCCAGAGGCTGTCACCCACGACGCGCCAGCGCGCCAAGTCAGAGCCGAACTGCGCCGAGCTGTCGCTCCGCACCATGATATGGCGGATGTCGTCGCCCGTGCGCGCCTGCCAGTCACCGGTGAGCTTCACCGGCGCCTGTGCCGCCCCGAGGGTCAATGCCGCAATGGTCCACAGCCGCGCCATGGACCAAATCTTAGTCAGGCCCGGGGCGAATTGGCACCCGGGCCGACCGCCGAGCCCTCATCCGTGAGCACCGTCACCTGCCGCTCCCATTGCCGCATCATCCGCGTAAACGCAGTACAGAGCTCCGGATCAAACTCCAATCCGCTCCGTTCTGCCAGATAGCCGAGTGTCTTTTCGAAGGACCACGCTTCGCGGTAGGGGCGCCTGGTCCGCAGCGCGTCGTAGACATCGCACACATGCACGAGCTTGCTCGCCGGGTGACAGTCGCGCGCGTAGTGCAGCGCCGGATACCCGCCGCCGTTGATCATGATGTGGTGCTCGTAGGCGACGACGACGGCGAGGTCGAGATCTTGATTCATCTCGAGCAGCATCCGCGCCCCAGCCACCGGGTGCTCGTTCATGAGCGCGCGCTCCTCGTCCGTGAGCTTCCCGGGCTTGGTCAGGATATCCAACGGAATCTTGACCTTCCCGAGGTCGTGCAGCAGCCCTGAAATCCCGAACGCGCGCACGTCGTTCGCTGACAGGCCGAGGAACTCCGCGAACGCCATCGCGAGGACCGCGACATTCATCGAGTGCGTCGTGGTGTACTGATCGAATTCCTTGAGCTGCAAGAGCGGCAGCATGATCTGCCGGTCGCCGTGCATGGCGACCGCGAGTGAGCGCACGACCGCCTCTGCCTCGGCCAGGTGTACGGCGCCGCCGTTCTGCACTTCGCGCTGCAGCCAGCGGACCGTATCGACCTCCGCATCGAGCGAGAAACTGATGGTGGCGGTCGGCAGTGCCTCGAGCGGGAATTCGGTCTCGCCCTTGAGACCGACGGCGCCAAAGCGAATGCTGCTGCGGCGCATCTGCCGCGCCTCGGTGCTGATCGCCGACAGCGTCAGGCGGGCGAGCACTTCCTCGAGGAAGCCCTCGAAGTCTTCGCGCTCCACCTGGTCCTCGAACTCGAGGCGTTGAATACCCGCCTGGGCAAGGCGCTTGCCCCAGTCCCACGCCTTCAGCTCGCGCAACGGCAGGCGCCCGAACACGACCTCGTCGCCGAGGAATGTGAACAACGGGCGCGGGGTGTCGGACTGGAGATCCTGCACGTGCTGGTACGCGACGTCGACGGCGCGCTCCCGGGCGGGATGCCCATCGCGGTACAACGCCATCGCGGCAAGCGCCTGCGCGAATGCGCCGAGGAACTTGGCCGGATCGCCGCTCATCGCTTCACCGCACCGGCAGCGCGCGTACCTTTGCCTGCGAGGGCGGCGTTGCGCACGTCCGGATCGTTGGACGTGGCCGCCAGCGCGAGCAGTGGGGCCACACGGGCGTCGTTGCGCCAGCCGGCCGCGAGCGCCATCAGGGCGGCAAGAAACTCGAGCGATCGATTGGCGAGCTTCGGACGGCCGAGCCAAGTCGTCCCGCCATCGACGAGCTGTAAGAGTGCGTTCAGGGCCGCAGTGTTCCCCACGCGCCCGAGGACCTTGATCGCGAGCACGCGGAGCTCCGAGCTGACCGACTCGTCGCGGACCAGCTGGGTGATCAATGGCAGTGCCGCCGGCGGGCAGTCGTCGAGTGCGGCGGCGAGGGCCAGCCTCACCATGCGCGGATCGGCATCACGCAGCGCGCCAAGCAGCGCGCGCTCGCGCTCGGCGGGCACCTTGAGCGACACCTTCAACGCTTCCCGCCGCACACGCGCGTCCTCGTGCGCGGTGAAGGCCGTGGTCGAGAAACCCTTCGGCAATTCCGGCAGGCCGTCGAGGATGAGCAGCAGGTTCCGGATCACATACCACGGGATTTGGCCCGAGAGGCGCGTCGCGATGACCGGTCCCAGCTCGCGAGGCGCGCGCGTCAGGCGATCGAGCAATCCCCGGCGGGTGGTGCGGGATTCCGAGGCACCCAGCACATCGAGCAATGGCTCGAATGAGTCGACCGGCAGCCGCTGCAACATGCGGTCGAGCGTCACGAAATCGGGCGGCTCGGTGTTCGCGAGCTGTCGCACGACGTCAGGGGAAGTCACGCGCGCCCACAGCGGCGCGACGTCGGCGCGCAGCGGCGGGCGCGACGCATCGGTCGACTCGTCGAGCATGTCGATCAGCTCGCCCACGTGCCGTTCGGCCACCAGGCGTTCGACCGCGCGCCACGCGCCGAATCCCATGACCCCCGTCTCGACCGCCGTCTGCACGATGCGCAACGGCTCGGCGACCTGTCTGGCATCGCCGGGCGAGGCATTGGCCGGTGACGTCGCGGCCATCTTCTGGAGCGCCTGCCCGTACGCCTCGGGATTGGGATCCTCGAGCGACCAGTCCCGCAGCAGATCGCGCACCTGATCGCGCAGCGCCTCGTCGGCCTGCAGTCGGGCTTCCGCCAGTCCCTGCTCCGCATGCTGCGCCAGCTTCGACAGCAGTCGCACGAGCGGATCCGAAACGGTCTTGTGAGCCGCATCGGCCATCGCGCGGACGATGTCGAGCACCGCGTCCACCGCGAGGCCGTGGGTCGCATCGATGGCGAACTTGAAGCGCTGGGCGTTGTCGCCGCCCATCTCGATGAGCCGCCGCAACGTGCCCGGCTGGAGCGCACCCACGAGCTTCGAGGTGCGCCGCCGCAGGGCGACCGCGTCCGCGCCGCCCGCGTGCTTCAGCTCATCCGCGATTTGCAGCAGGTACCCGACGATCACCTGATCGTACGCCGCGCTTTTCGGATGCTCGTCGATCGCCTTGGCGATGAGGGTCGGCTCGGTGGCCGGCGGTGGACCGTCATCTCCCCCCCCCGCCCCCATCGCCTCGGCGGTCAACGCCGCGCGCGCCAGCCCGACCCACAGCTGCGTGCCGCGGAGCCCCCGGTCCTTGGCGCCCTTGTCGTCCGTTGGAGGAGGTTGATCATCCTCCGGCAACAACTCGAGACGCTCGTAGGTGATGGGGTGCAGGCGGACGTGCTCCCAGGCGCGCAACCGCTCGGGCGGACCCAGCCCGAGCGGCTCGCCACTCCGCTCGGCGTCGGCCGACAGCGTCTTCAGCACCTCGACGACTTCGCTCACCCGCAGGCCGCGGTGAAACGTTACGGCGCCGAGATGGTGGCGATGCAGCCGACCTGCGAGTTCGGCAAGGAGAGGGTTCTTCACGTCGGTTGCGACGCCTTCGATGACCAGCTGCTGTCGAGCGACGCCGAGCGCGATGGTGGGCCGCCCCTCGAAGAGATTCTCGGCACGCCGCGTGACGCCGGCGGCGGCGGGGGCCAGCGACGGATGCCCCTCCGGATACATCGCGTGTTTATGGAGCGCGATCGAGAGCTCGATCAAGAAATCGGCCAGCTCTCGCGAGAGGGCGGCCTTTTCCGACGGCGCGGTCATGGCTCCCAAAATAGTGCTCCCCCCCGTGCGGACCATCACACGGAGGGGAGGCGCTAGACTGTAAAGCTATGTGATACTATCGGTTAATACATCCCGCCCATACCACCACCGGGCATCGGCGGCGCCTTTTCCTTCTCCTTCTTCTCCACCACGACGCACTCGGTCGTGAGGAGCAGGCTCGCGATGGAGGCGGCGTTCTGCAGCGCCGTCCGAGTGACCTTGGTCGGATCGATGACGCCCGACGCCACCAGGTCCTCGAACTTATCGGTCTGGGCGTTGTAGCCGAAGTTCTTGTCCTTCGACTCCTTCACCTTGCCGACCACGATAGCGCCTTCCGCGCCCGCGTTCTGGGCGATGATGCGGATCGGCTCCTCGAGGGCCCGGCGCACGATCTCGATGCCGGTCTTCTCATCGTCATCGTGACCCTTGGTCTTGTCCAGCGACTTCTGACACCACAGCAGCGCCACACCGCCGCCCGGCACGATGCCTTCCTCGACCGCCGCGCGGGTCGCATGCAGCGCGTCCTCGACACGGGCCTTCTTCTCCTTCATCTCGGTCTCGGTCGCCGCGCCGACATTCAGCACGGCCACGCCGCCGGCGAGCTTCGCCAGCCGCTCCTGGAGCTTTTCCTTGTCGTAATCGGACGTGGACTTCTCGATCTGGGCCTTGATCTCCGCCTTGCGGCCCTCGATCTGGTCGTCCTTGCCCTTGCCGTCTACGAGCGTGGTGTTGTCCTTATCCACGATGACGCGCTTGGCGCGGCCGAGATCGTTGAGCGTCGTGTTCTCGAGCTTCAACCCGAGCTCTTCCGAAATCACCTGGCCACCGGTCAGGATGGCGATGTCGCGCAGCATCTCCTTGCGACGGTCACCGAAGCCCGGCGCCTTAACGGCGCAGACTTTGAGCGTACCGCGGAGCTTGTTGACGACGAGCGTCGCCAGCGCCTCCCCTTCGACGTCCTCGGCGACGATCAGCATGGGCCGGCCTGACTGTGCCACCTTCTCGAGCACGGGCAGGAGGTCTTTCATCGTCGAGACCTTCTTGTCGTAGATGAGGATGTAGGCATCCTCGATCGTGCACTCCATCTTCTCGGGATCGGTGATGAAGTAAGGCGAGAGGTAGCCGCGATCGAACTGCATCCCGTCCACCGTCTCCAGCGTGGTCTCGAGGCTCTTGGCTTCCTCGACCGTGATCACGCCGTCCTTACCGACCTTATCCATCGCGTCGGCGATCTTGTCGCCGATCTCAGCGTCGCCGTTGGCGGAAATCGTGGCGACCTGCTTGATGTCTTTCCGCCCCGAGGTCGGCACCGAAATCTTCTTCAGCTCGGTGACGACGGTCTCGACGGCGTTCTCGATGCCGCGCTTCAGCGCCATCGGATTCGCGCCGGCGGTGACGGACTTGAGGCCCTCACGATAGATCGCCTGGGCGAGCACGGTCGCCGTGGTGGTCCCGTCGCCGGCGAGATCGGAGGTCTTGGTCGCCACTTCCTTCACCATCTGCGCGCCCATGTTCTCGATCTCGTCGTCGAGCTCGACTTCCTTCGCGACAGTCACGCCGTCCTTGGTGACGGTCGGGCTGCCGAACTTCTTG
>Ga0075426_10003217_pt1 | contig 11685 bp, 12 predicted proteins | sample SoiMethybrSBSTD5_FD_75304 | JGI IMG/M metagenome (GOLD analysis project Ga0075426, IMG submission 75304) | Bulk soil microbial communities from a Populus tree surrounding site in Tennessee, USA - Soil MetaG P. TD hybrid SBSTD5 | ecosystem: Environmental > Terrestrial > Soil > Tree plantation...
CCGGAGCACCGGGAAGCCCGAGAACATCCTCGCCAAGATCGTGGAGGGCAAGATCGAGAAATATTACGAGGAGATCTGCCTCCTGGAGCAGCCGACCATCCGCGACCCCGACCGCAAGGTGAAGGATCTGGTGGATCAGGCGATCGCGAAGCTGGGGGAGAACATCGTGGTCCGCCGCTTCGCCAAGTTCCGCATCGGGGAAAACTAGGCCGTGACGCCTTCCCGCCGCCGCGTGCTCCTGAAGCTGAGCGGTGAGGTTCTTTCCGGCGACCAGGGTCACGGGATCCAGGCCAAGGCCTTGGCCCGGCTCGCGGAGGAGATCCAGGAAGGAGTCCGGGGCGGCGTCGAGCTCGGGATCGTGATCGGCGGGGGCAACATCATCCGCGGCTCGACCCAGCGCACCGACGGCGTGGACCGCGCGGCCGCCGACTCGATGGGGATGCTCGCGACGGTCATCAACGCGATCGCGTTGCAAGATTCGCTGGAGCGCCTCGGGCTCACGACGCGCGTCCTGAGCGCGATCGAGATGCGCGCGCTGGCCGAGCCCTACATCCGCCGGCGCGCCGTGCGCCACCTCGAGAAGGGACGCGTGGTCATCCTGGCGGCCGGCACGGGGCACCCGTATTTCACGACCGACACCGCCGCCGTGCTGCGCGCCGTCGAGATCGGCGCCGACGTTCTGCTCAAGGCCACCAAGGTGGACGGCGTGTTCTCCGAAGATCCGATGCGGAACCCCGCGGCGGTGCGCTACGATTCCCTGAGCTATCCGGAAGCCATCGACCGGCGATTGCAAGTCATGGACATGACCGCCTTCACCATGGGCATGGACAACCGGCTCCCCATCGTCGTGTTCAACGTCACCGTTCCCGGGAACCTGGCGCGCGCGCTGCGCGGGGAGTCCGTGGGAACGCGCGTCCTCGTGGAGGTCTAGGATGGACCCGAGGGTCAAGAACGCCGAAGAGCGCATGAAGAAAGCCGTCGAGACGATCCGGCACGAGATCGCCAGCATCCGGACGAACAAGGCGACGACCGCGCTCCTCGACGGGATCAAGGTGGAGTACTACGGGAACCCCGTTCCCCTGCAGCAGGTGGCCAGCGTCAGCGTGCCGGAGCCCCGCCTGATCACGATCCAGCCCTGGGAGCGGTCCGTGCTGCCGGAGGTCGTGAAGGCCATCCAGCGCTCCGACCTGGGCCTGAATCCCACTGACGACGGCGCGGTGGTGCGCCTGGTGCTTCCCCCGCTCACCGAGGAGCGGCGCAAGGACCTGGTCAAGCACCTGGGCAAGATCATCGAGGACGGGCGCGTGCGCGTCCGGACCGTCCGGCGGGAGTCCAACGACGAACTGAAAAAGCTGGAAAGGGAGCACAAAATCTCGGAAGATGACTCCAAGAAGGCTCAGGCCGAGATCCAGAAGCTGACCGACCGCCACATCGCGATGCTAGATGAACTGTTCGGGAAAAAACAGGCCGAAGTCATGGAGGTCTAAACCCTGGATCCTCGCCGCGCCGGGCTCGACCGGCTTCCGGACGCCGCGGGACGCAGTTCGATCAGGAACGGGCTAACGGACCCTGCGTCCGCGGGCCCTTTTTCTTTGCCATGCGTCTCGCCCCGATGAGCGTCGTGAAATCCGCAGGGGCGAAGTCCGCGCCGACGCCGGAGCAGGTGCTCAAGCGCCCCGTCCCCGAGCACATCGCGATCATCATGGACGGAAACGGCCGCTGGGCCGAGCGCCGGGGGCTGCCCCGGCTCATGGGGCACCGGGCCGGGCGCCGCGCCGTCCGCGAGGCGGTCGAGGGCGCGGTCGAGCTGGGCGTCCGGGTGCTGACCCTCTACACGTTCTCGCTCGAGAACTGGGATCGCGGGGCGCGCGAGGTGAGCGGGCTCATGCGCATCCTGGAGCAGGTCCTGCGCGAGGAGCGGGCGGAGCTGAAGAAGAACAACGTCCGCCTTCGCACGATCGGCCGCGTGGACCTCCTGCCCGAGCGGAGCCGGAAGATTCTCGAGGACACGCGGGCGTTCCTCGAGGGGAACGACGGCATGATCCTGGTGCTGGCTCTCTCCTACGGCGGGCGCGCGGAGATCGTGGACGCGGTCCGCCGCATCCTGATCGAGGCGCGCGCGAACGGGGTCCAACCGGAGCGGATCGACGAGGAGTTCTTCGCGCGCATGCTCGACACGGACGGGCTTCCCGATCCGGATCTCCTGATCCGCACCAGCGGCGAGCTTCGTGTCTCCAACTTCCTGCTCTGGCAGCTCGCGTACGCGGAGTTCTGGGTGACCGACGTTCTCTGGCCCGATTTCCGGCGCAATCACCTCTACCAGGCGGTCTATGACTTCCAACGCAGAAGCCGTCGCTTCGGCCGAACGCGCTGAATCGCGGGGCGGAGTGAAGCCGCTCACGCCCGCGGCGGCGGCACCCCCGCGCGACCCCAGCTTCGTCCTTCGCGTCGCGAGCGCGGTCGTCTTCCTGCCGCTCCTGGTCCTCATGGCCCGCGTCGGCGGGCTCCTCTTCCTCGGCTTCACGCTGCTCTTCATCGGGGTCGCCCTCCGGGAGTTCTACGTCCTGATGGCGGGGAAGGGGCTCTCGCCGCACTGGAAGTCGGGCTTTCTCTCGGCGCTCCTCTTTCCGGTGGGGATCTACACGCGGCTTCGCGCCCAGCGCACGGAGGAGTGGCACTTGGCGGGGCTTCTGACCGTCCTCCTCGTCGGGATGCTCCTGGCCGAGCTTCGCCGCGGCGCGAGCAAGCAGACCCTCGTGAACACCTCGTCCACCCTGCTCGGCGTCCTGTACATCGGATGGCTGGGATCGCACGTCGTGGCCCTGCGGGAGCTTCCCGCCACGCTCCACGTGCCCTACGCGGAGGGCATGTCCTTCGCGCTCCTGCCGTTCTTCCTGGCCTGGACCTGCGACACCGTGGCGTACCTCGTGGGCCGCGCCTGGGGACGGCACCGTCTCGCGCCCGGGGTGAGCCCCCAGAAGTCGGTGGAAGGGGCGGTGGGCGGGCTCCTGGCGGCGGTCGCGGCCGCGGCGATCGCGCGCGTCTGGTTCGCCCCGTATCTTTCCTGGCCCGCGGCTCTGACGCTGGGCGTCCTGGTCGGCGTGTTCGCCCAGCTCGGCGACCTCGTGGAGTCGCTCCTCAAGCGGGACGCGGAGACGAAGGAATCCTCGAGCTTGATTCCGGGGCACGGCGGCGTTCTGGACCGCTTCGACAGCCTGCTCTTCACCGCGCCCCTCGTGTACTACTACCTGATCTGGGTGTTCGGACGATGACGCGCGTCGCGCTCCTCGGCGCCACGGGCTCGATCGGATCGGCGGCTCTGGATCTGGCCCGCGCCTTTCCGGACCGGATCCGGCTCGTGTCGCTGGCCGCCCGCAGCAACGACGCCTCCCTGATCCGCGCCGCCGAGGCCTCGGGCGTGCGCCGGATCGCGCTCGTCGACCCGGAGGCGGCCCGCCGGGCGCGCGCCGCCTGGAGCGGCGAGGTGCTGGAAGGGGAAGAGGCGCTGGTCACGCTCTCCGAGGAGGACGGCGTGGACGTCGTGGTGAACGCGGTGGTCGGAAGCATCGGCCTGAAGCCCACGGTCGCGGCCCTCTCGCGCGGGAAACGGGTCGCGCTCGCGAACAAGGAGTCGGTGGTCCTGGCGGGCGAGCTTCTCACGGCGATCGCGAAGCGCTCCGGCGGGAGCATGATCCCGGTGGATTCCGAGCACAGCGGCGTGTTCCAGTGCCTCGCGGACCGCCCGGTCTCCGCCGTGCGCCGCGTCACGCTCACCGCCTCCGGCGGTCCCTTCCTCCGGCGCGACCCGGCCACCCTTCCGGGCGCGACCCCCGAGGAGGTGCTCCAGCATCCGACGTGGTCGATGGGGGAGCGCATCACCGTGGATTGCGCGACCCTGATCAACAAGGGCTTCGAGGTCATCGAGGCGCGCTGGCTCTTCGGCCTTCCTCCCGACCGGGTGGACGTCGTGATCCACCCGCAATCGATCGTGCACGCCTTCGTCGAGTTCACGGACGGCTCGGTCCTGGCCCAGCTCTCGATGCCGGACATGAGGTTCCCTCTGCTCTACGCGCTGAGCCATCCGGAACGCTGGACGTCGGATCTTCCGAGGCTCGAGCTGCCGGATCTCGCGTCGCTCTCCTTCGAGCGCCCCGACCCCGCGCGGTGCCCCGGGCTCCTGCTCGCGCGCCGCGCGCTGGCGGCGGGGGGTGTTACGCCCGCGGTGTTGAACGCGGCGGACGAAGAGGCGGTGCGGCTCTTCCTCGGGCGGAAGATCCGCTTCGGCGATCTCATGCCGCTCGTCGACGAGGTGCTGAGCGCGCACCGCCCCGGCACCGAGCCGCTCACCCTCGAGTCGATCCTGCGAGCCGACGCGTGGGCCCGGGGGCGCCTGCACGAGGCGGCCGCGCCCATGACGCGCGGATGAGCGCCGCCCGCCGTCCCGCCCCGGCGTCTCCGTCGCGCGAGGCGCTTCTCCTGCTCGTGGACCGATTCCGCCGGCGCCGGGTGGCCGTGATCGGAGACCTCGTGCTGGACGAGTACTGGGTCGGCCGCTCCTCCCGGATCTCGCGCGAGGCGCCGGTCTTGATCCTGGAGCACGAGGGGGATCGCCACGTGCCGGGGGGAGCCGCGAACGCGGCGATGAACGTGCGCGCCCTGGGGGGCTCGGCCCTGGTGGTGGGACGGCTCGGCGGGGATGTGGCCGGGACCGCGCTCGCGCGGGCGCTCCGCTTGAACGGCCTTCCGACCACGTGGCTCTTCCGGGACAAGCGCGGCGGGACCATCGTGAAAACCCGCATCCTCGCGGGCTCGAGCCACGCCGCGCGGCAGCAGATCGTCCGCCTGGATCGCGGGCACACCGAGCCCCTCTCCCGGCAGGCGGAGCGGACTCTGACCCGCGCCGCGCGGACCGCGACGCGGCGGGCCGACGCGGTGCTTCTCTCCGATTACGGCTACGGCGTGCTGAGCCCCGGGGTGCGGCGGGCGGCCCTCGCGGACGCGCGCCGTTCGTCCGTCCCCGTGGTGGTCGACTCCCGCTACGCCCTCACCTCCTATCGGGGCGCCACGCTGCTCACCCCGAACGAGCACGAGGTGGTGGAGGCGATGCATCTGCCGTCCCTTCGGCCCTCCGTGCTGAAACGCGCCGGGGAGTCGCTCGTGAACGGCGGAGGCGTGAAGTCGGTCTGGATCACGCGAGGGAGCGACGGCATGATGCTCTTCGCGCGGGGGAGCCGGCCGGTCGGGCTCTCCATCGTGGGCTCCTCCGATGTCGCCGACGTCACCGGCGCCGGAGACGCCGTCTCCGCGACCGCCGCCCTGGCGCTGGCCGCGGGCGCCTCCCAGCTCGAGGCGGCGATGCTGGCCACGTACGCCGCCTCGGTCGTGGTCATGAAGCGCGGAACCGCGACCGTGAGCCGCGAGGAGCTCCGCGCGGCCATCCGGGCCCAGGCGGCCCCGCGGATCAGCGCGTGAGGCCGCCGGAGGAGAAGATCGTGGCGGTCGCGGCGCTGGAGGCGCGGCTTGCGCGGGCGCCGGGAGAGCGCCAGGGTCTCGTGCTCGCCAACGGCATCTTCGATCTCTTCCATGTGGGACACGTCCGGTACCTCGAGGGCGCGCGAAGCGAGGGAACGTCGCTCCTCGTCGCGCTGAACTCGGACGCGTCGGCCCGGCGGCTGAAGGGGGAGGGCCGTCCCCTCCTGCCGCTCGCCGAGCGCATGGAGATCGTGGCCGCGCTTCAGTGCGTGGATTGGGTCACGTCCTTCGAGGAGGACTCGGTCGAGGCCCTGCTCGGCCGCATCCTCCCCGAGGCGCACGCCAAGGGGACCGATTACACGGTGGAGAGCGTTCCGGAGCGGGCCGCCGCGGCCTCGCTCGGGATCCGCACGGTCATCGTGGGCGATCCGAAGCGGCACGCCACGAGCGATCTCATCGAGCGCATCCGGAGATGAAGCCCGCGCCTCCAGGCCGCGTCCTGGTCACGCGGCTCCGGCGGATCGGCGACGCGATTCTCTCGCTTCCGGTGCTCGACGCGCTGCGCGAGAGCTTCCCCGAGTGCTCGATCGACTTCCTGGCGGAGGAGGGTCCCGCGCAGGCGGCGCTGGGGCATCCGGCCGTGGATCGCCTGCTCGTCCTCCGCCCGGCGCTCCGCTCGCTTCTGCCCGCCTCCCCCGCGATGCTCTGGAGGCTCCGGTCCCGGGGCTATGACTGGGTGATCGATCTCTACGGGAATCCCCGGAGCGCGCTCCTTGCGGCGTGGACGGGCGCCCCGGTGCGCGTCGGCCCCGCCCGGCGCGGCCGGCGCCGCCTCTACACCCATCCCGTGCCGCCCTCGGCGGAGCCGCGCTCCGCGGTGGCGCACCATCTCCGCTCCCTCGAGGTTCTCGGCCTCTCGCCTCGCCCCCACGCGCCGCGGATCGCGCTGAGCGACCTCGAGCGCGCGGAGGGGCGCGCCCGCCTGGATGGGGCGCTTCCCGCGGGGACGCCGCGCGTGGGGCTTCATCCGGGGAACCGATGGCCCGCGAAGCGCTGGCCCGAGTCCCGGTTCGCGGCCCTCGCGCGCGCGATCCCGCGCCTTAAGGCGCGGGTGGTGGTGCTGGGCGGTCCCGGCGAGGAGGACCTCGCGCGCCGGGTCGCGTCGGGTGCAAAGGCGGGCGAGGACGCGCCCGTCCTGGCCGGCCTTCCGCTCCGCGAGTCGTGGAGCGTGATCGCGGCGCTGGATGCGCTCGTCACGGTGGATGGGAGCCCGATCCACGCGGGCCCGGCCGTGGGGACGCCGACCGTCGGAATCCTGGGTCCCACGGAGCCCGAGATCTGGTTTCCGTATGGAGCCGAGGAAGGGCACCAGGTTCTTTCGCGAGAGATCTGGTGCCGCCCCTGTCATCGGCACGAGTGCGCCCGCATGGACTGCCTCGACTGGATCAGCGTGGGAGACGCCCTCCACGCGGTGAGCCGCGCGCTGGCGCATGGAGGAGGCGCGCGTGCGATCGCCTGATCTGTCCGGCGTGCGGCGCGTTCTGGTCCTGCGTCACCGAGCGGCGGGGGATCTCCTCCTCACCACGCCCGCGCTTCGCGCGCTCCGGGCCGGCCTGCCGGAGGCCGAGATCGACGTTCTGGTCTCGCGCGGAACCGAGGATCTCCTCCGTGGCAATCCCGACGTGAGCCGCGTCCTCACGCTCGACCGGCGCTCGCTCTGGTCCCAGGGGTCGCGGTACGCGCGCCTCCTGCGCGGCGGATACGACCTGGTGCTCGACATGGTCTCCAACCCCCGGAGCGCCCTCATGACCGCGATGACCCGCGCGCCGATCCGCGTGGGATACGACATTCCCGGGCGGCGCCGCGCGTACACGCTTCGCGTGCCCCGCGAGCCGCGGGGAACGGACGGTCCGGTGGCGCGCTACGCGCCGGAGGCGTCGCTCGACCTGGTCCGCGCGCTCGGGATTGCGCCGCGCGGGCTCTCGCTCACGCTGCGCGTGTCCGAGGAGGCGCGGTCGCGGATGGACGCCTGGCTTCGCGGCTCCGCCCTGGGAGCAAGGCCCGTGGCCGCGTGTCTGCCTTCGGGAACGTGGCCCGCGAAGACCTGGATCCCGGAGCGGTTCGCCGGCGTGATGGATTCCCTTCACGAGAGGGCGGACACGCTCTGGCTCTGGGGGCCGGGCGAAGAGGATCTGGCGCGGCAATGCGCCGGAAGCATGAGGCATCCCTCGACCCTGGGCCCCTCGGCCGGATGGGGGGATCTCGCGGCGCTCGTGCAGCGCTGCGCGATCCTCGTGAGCAACGACTCCGGCCCCAAGCATCTCGCGGTCGCGCTGGGAGTCCCCACGGTGACGATCTTCGGGCCCACCCACCCCGGCGCGTGGCAGCCCCCGTCCGGACCGCACACCGCCGTCGAGGCGGTGGGGCTCGCATGCCTGCACTGCAATCACACCGAATGCCCGCTTCCGGGGGATCGCCATATGCGCTGCATGCGCGACGTCTCGGTGGCGAGGGTGGCGGAAGCCTGCCGGGAGCGCCTGGATGTCCGGGCCGGGAGCACCGCGTGAGCGCGCGCGAGCCCCTGAGCGCGCTCGTGACCACGAAGAACGAGGAGCGGACGCTTCGCGCCTGCCTCGAGTCGATCCGGTGGGCGGAGGAGGTCGTGGTGGTGGACTCGGGAAGCGTGGACGGGACGCTCACGATCGCCCGGTCGATCGCCGACCGCGTGCTCGAGCACGAGTACGAGAGCCCCGCGGCGCAGAAGAACTGGGCGCTGCCGCAGCTCGCGCACGCGTGGACGCTGATCCTGGACGCCGACGAGCGCGTGACGCCGGCCCTGCGCCAGGAGATCGAAGCGGTGCTCGCCGATCCCTCACGCCGCGACGGGTACTGGATCCGCCGCGAGAACTCCTTCTACGGGAGACCCATCCGGTCCGCGGGATGGCAGCGGGACAAGGTGCTCCGGCTCTTCGACCGGCGGAAAGGCTCCTACCGGCCGGTCCTCGTGCACGAGGAGGTGGATCTCCGGGGACCGGCGGGCCACCTCGAGGCGAAGCTCCCGCACGAGCCCTACCGGGATCTGGACCAGTACTTCGAGAAGTGGAGCCGGTACTCGCGCTGGTCCGCCGAGGAGCTGAAGCGACGCGGGGTCCGCGCCTCGTGGCTCCGTCTCCTCGTGCGCCCCTGGCTCCGATTCCTGCGCATGTACGTCCTCGAGGGCGGGTTCCGCGAGGGGCGCCGGGGGATCGTGCTCTGCTGGCTCGCGGCCTTCTCGGTGTTCACGAAGTACGCGCGCCGGTGGGAGGGCGAGATGCGGGACCCCGAGCGGTGAGGGTCGCGCTCTTCGGCTCCTACGATCCCGGGTACCCGCGCACGCGCGTCCTCCGGGAAGGCCTGGAGGCGCGGGGCGTCGAGGTGCTGGCGATCCGGGCCAAGCCCGGGGCGCTTCCGGGGATTCGGCAGCTCACGCTCTGTCTTCACTGGGCGCGCCGCGCCCGAAAGCTCGACGCCGTCCTCGTTCCCTCCTTCGGCCATCGCGACATCCCGCTCGCCGGGCTCCTGGGAAGAATGTCGGATGCCCCCGTCCTCTTCGACCCGCTGGTCTCGCGCTGGGACACCCAGGTGGGCGACATGGGGCGTCTCAAGAAGGGAAGCATGAGCGAGCGGCGTGTGCGCGCCAGCGACCGCATCGCGCTCTCCCTCGCGGACCTGGTGCTCTGCGACACCTGGGAGCACGGGGATTTCTACTCGAGCGAGTTCGGGATCGCGCGGAAGAAGCTGAGCCGCGTTCCGGTGGGCGCGGACCGTTTCGCGTTCGACCTGGGGGAGCGCCGCGCGCCGGGTCGGGGGACGGGGCCGATCGACGTGGTCTACCTGGGCGGCTACCTCCCGCTCCACGGCCTGCCCGCGGTCGTCGACGCCGCGACGGATCTCCTGAAACGGCACGGACCGCGCTTCGCGACGTTCACGCTGATCGGCGGCGGCATGATGCTCCCGCGCGTGGAGCGGGACGTGGCGGCGCGCGGTCTGGAGAACGTCAGGCTCCTCCCGCGGATGCCCTACGAGGAGGCGATGGCGCGGCTCTGCCGCGCCGACATCGGCCTCGGGATCTTCGGCACCAGCGCCAAGTCGGGGCGTGTCGTGCCGCACAAGGTGTTCCAGTCGATGGCCCTCGGTGTTCCCACCATCACCCGGCGCTCGGCGGCCATCGCCGAATTCTTCCGCGACGAGGAGCACCTGGTGCTGGTGCCCGCGGGCGATGGCGCCGCCCTCGCCCGCGCCATCGAGGCCCTCGCCCAGGACCCGGCCCGCCGGGAGCGGCTCGGCGCGCGGGGGCGCGCGGCGGCCCGGGCAGAGGCTTCCCCGGCGCGCATCGGGGAGCTCCTGGTGGAGGCCATCCAGCGCTCACGCGAAGCCACCGCTCCCGGCTCGCGCCGGTGAGGCGGATCCTTCACGTCGATTCGGAGCGCCCCTGGCGCGGCGGCCAGAACCAGGTCCTGCTCCTGATGCGCCACCAGCGCGCCCGCGGCCAGGATCCGCATCTCGCGGCCCCGGCCCAGGCGGCACTCCTCACGCGCGCGGCCGCCGAGGGGTTCGCGGTCCATCCCGTGGCGATGCGCGGCACCTGGGACATGGCCTCGGTGCTCGAGCTCGCGGGACTTCTGCGCTCGCTCTCGCCCGAGGTCGTGCACTGGCACGCGGCCAAAGCCCACGCGATCGGCGCCCTGGCCTCCCTCCTCGATCCCGGCCCGGTCCGCGTGCTGTCCCGGCGCGTCGTCTTCCCGGTCCGCCGCACGCTCGGGAGCCGCCTCCTCTACGCGCTCCCCGTGGACCGCATCGCCGCCATCTCGGGCGCCGTCCGGGACGCCCTGGTCCAGAGCGGAGTGGACTCCCGGAAGATCGACGTGGTGCCGAGCGGCATCGAGCCCTCGCCTCCTCCCGACCCTGTGCGACGCGCGGAGCTGCGCCGGAGTCTCGGCTGCGGCGAGGAAGAGGTGGCGGCCATCACGGTCTCCGCCTTGTCGGCCGGGAAAGGGCACGAGGACCTTCTGCGGGCGGCCGCGGCCGCGATCCGAGAGGCCCCGCGTCTCAGACTCTGGCTCGCGGGCGAGGGGCCGCTCGAGGGGAAGCTCAAGGCAAACGCGCGCGCCCTCGGCCTCGAGGCGGTCGTTCAGTTCCTGGGCTTTCGTACCGATATTCCCTTGTTGCTCCACGCCGGGGATTTCTTCTGTCTGGCCACGCATTCCGAGGGCCTTGGCTCCTCCATTCTCGAGGCGATGTCCGCCGGGCTGCCGGTCGTGGCCACGCGGGTGGGCGGCGTGCCGGAGATCGTGGAGGACGAGTCGACGGGGATCCTCGTCCCCGCCGCGGACCCCGCCGCCCTCGCGGGCGCGATGGCGCGAATGGCGGGGGACAGGGGTTTGAGGGAGACGATGGGGGCCCGGGGCCGGGAACGCGCGTCCCGGTTCAGCGCCGAGCGCACCGCGGAAATGACCGAGCGGGTCTACCGGGCGGGGCGCGAGGGGCGCGGCCGCGCGGAGGTCCCGGGCGCCGGTTGACCCTGTAAATTCAACCTGTTAGAGTCACGAACTCGAATCGTACCGGCCGCAGCGGCCGCGAGAAAGGTCCCCGGTCCCCATGCACGATTTCTGGACGATCGCTCTCTACGGCGCCCTGGTCCTGGGCGCGCTCGTGTTCTTTCACGAGCTCGGACATTTCCTGGTCGCCAAGTGGCTGGGCGTGCGCGTGCTCTCCTTTTCGATCGGGATGGGGCCCCGGTTGTTCGGCTTCCACAAGAACGGAACCGATTACCGGATCTCGATCCTTCCCCTGGGCGGGTTCGTGCGCATGGCCGGCGACAGCCCGGACGCGACGGACCGGGAGGGGAAGGACGACGAATTCCTCGAGAAGCCCTGGTGGGCGCGGGCGCTGATCACGGCGGCGGGGCCTTTCGCGAACCTGCTTCTCGCCTTCCTGATCAACATCGGCGTCTATCTGATCGGAGTCCGGACCCCCGATTTCCCCTCGACCGTGGGTCACGTGGCGCCCCAGTCCATCGTGCAGCGCGTGGGGCTTCAGGAATGGGACCGCATCGAATCCCTGGACGGCCGTCCCGCGAACACCATGCGTCAGCTCGCCACGGCGGTGGACCGGGTCGTGGGAGGGTCGGGGCCGGAGCAGGTGCCGTTGCAGATATCGCGCGGCCGCCAGCGC
>Ga0075426_10003219_pt1 | contig 11682 bp, 10 predicted proteins | sample SoiMethybrSBSTD5_FD_75304 | JGI IMG/M metagenome (GOLD analysis project Ga0075426, IMG submission 75304) | Bulk soil microbial communities from a Populus tree surrounding site in Tennessee, USA - Soil MetaG P. TD hybrid SBSTD5 | ecosystem: Environmental > Terrestrial > Soil > Tree plantation...
GGATCGTGGACAAGGGGAAGACGAGGAGAAGTCTTATGAGAAGCATAATTCTTTGTTGTTTCGCTGCTGGGATTTTTCTTCCGACGACAATACACGCACAAGCAGCCAAGCCGGCGGCCCTCGCGACTAGCGGACTAACTGCGGTAGGGGAGCCCAGAACGGCCGCTCAAGAGGCCTCAGATCGTCCGGAGTTGCACCGGCGAAACCCACGATATCAGCTGTGTAAAGACGATGCGCTGCAGCTGAGCTTCGCTTTGACGCCGGACCTGAATCAAACGGTCACTGTCCAGCCGGATGGTTACATCACTTTACAGGGTGTGGGTGACCTGCATGTGGAAGGGCAAACAATTCCTGACGTCACGGAATCGATCCGCGTCGCCTACGCCAAAACTCTGCACAACCCCATCCTCACGGTCCGGCTAATGGACTTCGAAAAACCATACTTCATCGTGGGCGGAGAGGTAGGACACCCGGGCAAGTTTGAATTACGGGGTGACACGACGACGACGCAGGCGGTGGCCATTGCGGGCGGTTTCACGGAGTCCGCAAAACACTCACAAGTCTGGCTTTTCCGCCGTGTCTCGAACGATTGGGTGGAAACACAACGGCTGGACCTAAAGAAAATGCTCAAGAACGGTAATTTGCAGGAAGACGCGCATCTGCGCCCTGGGGACATGCTATACGTTCCCAAAAACGCTCTTTCGAAGATGAAACACTTTATTCCCGTCACCACTTTAGGAACGTATTTGAATCCAGGGTCATTCTAGGAAGGTAGTTCAATCCAGGATTCTGCGTGTCAGTCTAAATTCGGCCATGCCGGTTGTTTCCCTTCCAAGAAACCCTCGATAGGTAAAGCCAATGTTCCTCGATCATTTCGGTCTACGCGAGCAACCATTCGGAGTTACTCCCGATCCTCATTTTCTTTACTTCAGCCCCTCCCATCTCGAAGCAGTGGCATCCCTGCTCTATGGGATTCAAACCGAGCGGGGATTCATGGCCTTGATTGCCAAGCCAGGGATGGGCAAAACCACTCTGCTGTTTGACCTTCTGGAACATCTGAGAGGCTCCGCCCGCACTGCCTTTTTGTTCCAGGCGCATAGCGATCCGCGTGAGTTTCTGCGCTCCCTTATCGCCGATCTGGAAATCCCTGACCAGGGCGACGATCTCGGGCGCATGCAGCGCAGTTTGAATGAAGTCTTGATCCGAGAAGCGCGCGCCGGCAGGCGCGTCGTCGTCGTAATTGATGAAGCGCAGAACCTTGACGACTCTGTCCTGGAAGCGGTACGGATGCTTTCCAACTTCGAAATCCCCGGAACGAAACTGATCCAGATCCTGCTCGCCGGCCAACCGCAATTGGCAGATAAGCTGGCCAGGCGAGAACTGGTTCAATTGCGCCAGCGAATTTCGATTTTGAGCCGATTGGCGCAATTTAGCGCCAACGAGACCGCGGATTACATTGAGCACCGGCTCAAGGTTGCCGGTCACGAAGGCAATCCGCTGTTCACAGCCGACGCATTGGCAATTATTCATTCTCGAAGCGAAGGAATACCGAGGAACATCAACAACCTCTGCTTCCATGCCTTAAGTTTGGGGTTCGCGAATGGTCAAAAGTTAATCGACGCATCGATCCTGAACGAGGTGCTTGAGGACTTGGATATGGAGATGCTTGGCGCAGACACAGCCGACGAACTGGCCGTGCTGCGACAAGCGGAGTGTGAAGGCAGTCTTGATCGGCCTCGGTTCCTGGTGTGAATGGATCCGCTGAATTCGAAATGGTCAGGACAAGACCATGGGAGACATGACGTATGAGCAAGAACATTGAAGTACTCTTACGAGCCAAACAGGCGACTGAGCTGCTCTGGTCAAAAAGCATTCCCCAAGCGAGTCCAGAAGTAAGGCGACCGCCCGTGCCCATCGAGCCTATTCAACGTTCGGGAGAGGCCGAGTTGGTTCAGCGCGTGTTCTTGCTGCCCGCTGAGGATGTGCCGCGTGTGGTGGCCTTCTGCGGAGTTGGCCGGGCCGATGGAGCCAGCGAAATTTGCGCTCGTTCAGCAGAACTCCTGGCCGACCAGACAGGCTCGCCGGTGTGCGTCGTCGAGGGAGACGTCCATTTCCCCTCTTTGCATAAATATTTGGATGTGGAGAACTCTCGGGGACTCACTGATGCCCTGTTCGAATCCGGGCCGATTCGAGAATTCGTTCACTCCTCTCCGACAGCCAACCTCTCTGTGCTCCCGGGCGGCTCTCGTTCCGGGGAGTTGCAAGCCGGGTGGAATTCCGAGCGCTTACGCTCCCGGATTGCAGAACTCCGCCGAGAGTTTTCTTATGTTTTGGCCTACAGCCCCCTGCTGAGCCATCAGGTTGGTGGAATGCTCCTCGGGCAGAACGCGGACGGGGTCATTCTGATTCTGGAGTCCATGGTTACACGCCGCGAAGCTGCACGAACGGCCAAAGAAAATCTGGCAGCTGCAAATGTGAAGATACTGGGTGCTGTCCTCAACAACCACTCATTTTCCATTCCCGAAAGTCTCTACAAAAGGCTCTAGCACAATATTGGCGGGAACAAGTTCGTAGCGAGCCTATCCAAGAGAGTGGGCAAGACTGATTTTGTTCGAGGAAGATTTGCAGGAGCGGAAGAACCCGCTTGCAACAATTCACAAGTTGATTCCAGTAGTAAGACGTATTTGCACCCTGATGCGTTCCAGGGTTAGCAGATGGGAAACAAAGAGCGGAGGAGGAAACCAAAATGGAAAATATGAACTCCGAGAACCATAACGCGCACAATGCAAATGGAAATGGAAACGGCAACGGAAAGCCGAAACATCCTTTCACGCTGCGCGATCTGGTTGGGATGGCATTCCGGCGACGCCGCGTGATCGTTCTCGCGTTCGCAGGGCTCATGGTGGGATCCATTCTAGCGATTTTAATCTTGCCTCCGACTTACGAGGCGGAAATGAAGATCCTTGTGCAACGTGAACGCGTGGATCCGGTGGTATCGACTGAATCGAACGTTAGCCAGTCCGATCGCAATTTGACGCTGGACGAAATCACTTCAGAGGTCGAACTTTTCCAAAGCCGCGACTCTTTGGAGAAAACGGTAGTGGACTGCGGGCTTTATGAGCCCAAAAAACCGTGGTCCATGGGAGCCATCGAGTTGCGGGTGCTGGGAGCCTTGGGATTGGCGCCGGACAGACAAACAAGGATTTACAAAGCGGTTCTCAAGATGGAGACGAAAGACCTGCAAGTGATCCCGCTCAACGCCTCCGATATCATCAAGGTCACCTATCAATCCGAATCGCCGCAAGTTGCCGCACAGGTGCTTAAGGAGTTGAGCGATCTGTATCTGGCCAAGCACACGACGATTCGCCGGCCACAAGGGACGGCGGACTTCTTCCAGCAGCAAGCGCAGCAATACAAGAAAGAATTGGCGGCATCGGAAGGGCAGCTGGTGCACTTCACACAACAAACCGGAGTTGTCTCGGCTGATCTCGAAAAGCAGGTAACGCTTCAGAAGATGAACGACTTCGATCTCACGTTGCAGCAGACGATTGCGTCAATCGCCGAAACGGAGAAGCGGCTTCACACACTCGAAGCGGAAGATGGAGCTGTTCCCGCGCGCGTTACAACCCAGATTAAAGTGGCGGACAATCCTCAGCTCATGGCCAATCTGAAAACGACGCTGCTCGACCTGGAACTCAAGCGGACGGAATTGCTCGAACGGTATGATCCAACCTATCCCCTGGTTCAGGAAGTGGAAACGAAAATTTCGGAGACCCGTAGCTCGATCGCCGAGGCCGAGAGGCGAGGCATACGAGAGGAAACAACGGACCAGGACCCGGCGCATGCGTGGGTCAAAACGGAGATGGAGAAAGCCAAGGCAGACTTGAAGGGCTTGCAAGCGCGCGCGTCGGCTATGTCCAGCGCGCTAAAGACGCTTGAGAGCAAAGCGCGCAAGTTGGAAGGCGAGTCGGTATACCAACAGGATCTACTGAGAACCGCCAAAGCCAACGAAGAGAATTATCTCCTGTACCACAGGAAGCGCGAAGAAGCGCGCATCGCCGATGCCCTTGATCAACGGAAAATCATCAATCCTGCGGTCGCGGAGGCGCCGGCGCCTCCGTTGGTGCCGGTAAGTCTGCCGACCGCCGTCAAACTGCTTCTTGCTGTGGTCATCGCCGTACTGGTCAGCTTGGGACTCGGTTTCTTGATGGAATATTTCGACCCGTCGTTTAGGACGCCCGCGGAAGTAAAGGAGTATCTGGAAATTCCGCTGTTGGCTACTCTGCCGCGGACCAACGGCAAGACGCACAGTAGTTTTCACTTCGAAGCGCAGGGAAGGTCCCCGCGCTGAGCGCTTGCCGGCGAAAGTCCATTCGTCAGGGGCGCAGAATATCGCAAGTATCTTCTCGATTTCGTGACGCGGCACGACCGGCAACTCCGCGGCGGCTGCCTCCGAGGAAACAACCGGCAATATTGAAAAGTTACTAACCCTCTTGGGCCCACCTTCGTAACTTACGAACTGAGAGACAAAGCATGAAGGATCAGGAGCGAGTGCTCGTTGTTGGGACCGCACAGGCGGGAATTACGCTCGTGCGGGAACTGCTCGTGCGCCCCGAACTTAATCTGAAGGTCGTCGGGTTTCTCGACGAGAAGGGGGAGAATATCGGGAAGTCTCTGGTCAACCCTTCCATCATTGGGGCCGTGAGTCAAGTGAGCGACATTGTGAACGAAAAAGGGGTCAGCCGGGTGATCCTGTCTCTCAACGAACGGCGAGGTTGTACGCCTGTCGAACAGCTTCTGCAACTGAAGTTCTCGGGAGTGCAAGTGGAGGACGCGCATAGCGTATACGAAAAACTGACGGGAAAAATCCTCTTGACGAACCTGGCGCCGAGTTGGCTGTTCCTCTCCGCCGGATTTCGGAAGTCCCGGTCTCTCTTGATCGCGAAGCGCTGCATAGACGTTGCCGTATCCCTGATCGGAATAGTCCTCGGGCTTCCATTGATCGGATTGGTCGCGTTGGCCATCTGGTTGGAAACAGGATTTCCCGTCTTATTCCGGCAGCAACGCGTCGGACTCGGTCAACGGCCGTTCACCATTTTGAAGTTCCGTTCGATGTACCAGAACGCAGAGGCGGGCGGGGCGAGTTGGGCGGTGAACAAAGATCCGCGCATCACGCGCGTCGGGCATCTATTGAGAAAATTCCGCCTGGATGAGTTGCCTCAACTATTCAATGTCTGGCGCGGCGAGATGAGTCTGGTGGGTCCGCGCCCCGAGCAAACGCAATTGTGCGAAATGCTGCAGAAAAGTATTCCGATGTTCTGGCGCAGGCACAGTGTCAGGCCGGGAATCACCGGCTGGGCACAAGTCAAATATCACTATGTATCCACTATCGAAGAAACAGAACGCAAGCTTGAATACGACCTTTATTATATTAAAAACCTCTCCCTCAAGCTGGACCTGGAAATCATCCTGGCAACTTTCAAGGTGATTCTTTTCGGTCGCGGGGCGAAATAGCTAGACCAGGAACGAGCGTTCGAAATCTTCATGAACGGCAAGTCTGCTGACAATTTGCTCTCGAGGTTTTCGCAAACGGCTGAGCTCCGGCGACCGGTTCCGTGCCCACATTCCCAGTTGCTAGAGGACAGTTGGGACAATTCCCAGGTTGCAGACACAACAAAAGAAAGCACGCGCATAAAACATATATTGAGCGTTGATGTGGAGGATTACTTCCAAGTGGAAGCGTTCGCGAATGAGGTTCCGCGGCGCGCTTGGGGAGTTTGGCCATCGAGAGTGGTCGAGAATACTCGCAAAATTCTGAATCTCCTCGAACGGCATGGTGCAAAGGGGACGTTTTTCTTTCTGGGATGGGTGGCCAACCGTTTTCCGGGTCTCGTTCGGGAAGTGCAAGCGCAAGGGCATGAGCTGGCCTGTCACAGTTATTGGCATCGTCGCGTATGTTCCTTGTCGCCGTCGGAATTCCGCGAAGACCTGCGGATAAGCAAAGACGCAATCGAGCAGGCCGCAGGGGTTCCGGTCTACGGATACAGGGCCCCTTCGTGGTCAATCAACAAAGATTCATTGTGGGCACTGGACATCCTCGCAGAAGAAAACTTCCGCTACGACTCCAGTATTTATCCAATTCGGCACGATTTATACGGTATTCCTGATGCGCCGAGATTCGCTTGGGTCTACCAATGTCGTGACGGAAGAGAATTGACGGAAATTCCGCCGCCGACAGTTCGCATCGGGGGATTCAACCTTCCAGCGGCCGGAGGAGGGTATCTCCGAATCTTGCCGTTTTTATACACGGAATGGGTCTTTCGGATCTTCGAACAACATTACCGGAAGCCAGTTGTCACGTATCTTCATCCGTGGGAGGTTGATCCCGAGCAACCTCGAATTCCGGCCGGACTCAAATCCCGTTTTCGCCATTACACGAACATTGGGGCTGTCGAAACACGCCTGGGGCTGCTGCTGCAAAAGCATTTGTTTCAGCCCATAGCGATGGCAGTCGCGACCGGAACATTGAGTTCCGCTGAAGTGATCAAAGGACAGGGCGTATGTTCAGTGTCGCGTTGATTGGGCCCGATGGCGCCGGGAAAACGACCATAACCGCTCGACTCCAGCAGTTTTCCACGATCCCAATCAAATGCTTATACATGGGGATAAATATCGAAGCGAGTAACCACGCACTCCCGACCTCCCGACTTGTGGAATATTTCAAGCGCAGACAGAAAGCAGGATCAGGAGTGGACCGCTGCGGGGCTGACTCGCCTCATGGAGGAGTAAAGGCAAAACGAGGTCTGGGTGGCTGGCTGTGGGCCATAGCCCGTTTGATCAATCGTGTTTTAGACGAGTGGTACCGACAATTGCTGTCATGGAGTTACCAAATTCGTGGCTACGCAGTTGTATATGATCGTCACTTCCTGTACGACTTTACACTCGATGGAATCGATAGCGAAAAGCAATCCGCCGACAAGCGCATACACCGACGGCTGCTCGAGAATTGCTATCCGCGGCCTCACTTGACGATCTATCTGGATGCGCCAGCGGAAGTGCTCTTTGCCCGCAAAGGTGAAAAGACCTTGGAGGAATTGGAGCGCCGCCGTCAAGCGTTCCTTCAACTTAGATACAGGGCGAAGAACTTCGTCCAGATCGACGCTACCCGCCCCTTCGATGTTGTTTATGCCGAAGTCAGCCGGGCGATTGAACAGGGATACCGGAACGGGCAAGCGAACGTCGGCCGCGGCCTGAGACTTCGATTACAAAGGCTCTGGGAATTGTTCGATTAGTGCGTCAAGAAGTACGGCCAGAGTGGATGTGCTTTGAAAGAACGAACCACGGCAATTCTTCATTTTCAAAACCTAAAAAAGAAATCCGAACTCAGCAGAAGGTGTAACGTGAGGCGATTATTTTCTCTGGGGAAGTCCGGCAGCCCACGTTCAGGGCGTAGGCGCGCCGGCTGTGCGCTATTGTTCTGCGGCTCTGTGTTGAGCTGTGGATTAAATTCTCAGGCCCAGACCACGATCATAACCATTGATGCGCCAGGCGCCGGCACCAGCCGGGGACAAGGCACCGGGGTGGGCGCTATCAACGCATCAGGCGTAATCACAGGAACTTTCACCGACTCTAACTTTCGCTGCCATGCTTTTGTTCGTAATGCGGACGGCACTTACATCACTTTCGATACTCCTTTGGGCCAGCACGGTAACCCCACATGCCCTCAGACAACGGCGATCAACAATGCTGGTGTGATTGCGGGGATAGAGTCTGACCAGAGTTTTGGCTGTGCAAACTGGCCGGACACAGCCGGAGGATGCGGCGGGGATCATGGTTTCATACGGCAGCCCAACGGGACAATCACCGTCTTTGATGGCCCCATCGATCCCACAAGATCGAACCCCGCTACCGATCCTGCCAGCATCAACCCTGAGGGCGCAATCGTCGGGCGCTATTGGACTGCTGATCAAGGCTCATCCAGCACGAGTTTTCTGCGCAGTGCTGATGGCACGTTCATCACCTTTGACGCGCCGGGCACGAACAACCAAGCCACGCCGGGTGCCGTCGGCGTCAACGCAGCAGGATCAATCGTAGGAAATTTCAATGATTCCAACTTTTCCCCGCATGGCTATCTCAGAGCCCCAGACGGCACTTTTACGATTATCGACGCCCCGGGGAAGGTCGGTGGGACGCGAATCGGGGGGATCAATTCCGGTGGCGAGATCACCGGATTCTTTGCGGACTCGAACACGAGCCACGGGTATCTAAGGACCCCAGACGGAACGTTCACTGTTTTTGACGTTCCGGGAGCATGTGCCGGATGTATTCAAGTCGCAGGCATAAATGCTGAGGGAGCGGTTGCAGGCATCTTTCTCGTTCCTGACAGTAGTGGTTTCTTAGCTCAACACGCGTTCGTGCGGGCTGCTGATGGTACGGTCACAACTTTTGACGTGCCGGGAGCAGTCCGAGTCATATTCGGCCATGTCCTCCCCTTCGTGGGCGTGACGGGAATCAACTCCTCGGGCGCAGTTGTAGGTTCGTACTCCGACGCGAACGATGTCGGCCACGGCTATCTGCGCCTCTCCGCAGATGCAGGCGACCAACAATAACCCTTTGCGGCTCCAAAAGCCCTGTAGGCGAGTGAAATCACTTTAAGACGCGACATGGACTTTCTCGACACAGAAGCCTCGCAACACCCTGGAGAGATTGACTTCGACATCCACGGCGTAGTCCGAATCCGCCTCCTTGACCCCTCGCCCGGCGACCTTGACGCTGCATGTAAGTTGCTCGGGGGCCCTTCCGAACTCTCGTTGGCCGCCCCGGACATCACCGTGCGGTTCGTAAAGAGTCTCTCAGTCCGCGGACTGAGATTTTTGGGTGATGCACAATATGGTCTTACGGACGATGGATTCTATCTGCTGGAGCAAGGAAACAGACGAGTCAAGGCCCGAATTCCTTTCGAACAGATTGGAGGGCGCTGCGAGATTGTTTGCAAGAGCGGACTTGGATCGGTGCCGCTTTTGATTCCTATCGTCAACTTAACAGCCCTACAGAGAGGTTGCCTTCCCTTACACGCTTCGGCTGTCGTGCACAACGGCGCGGGCATATTGATGGCCGGCTGGGCTCACTGCGGGAAAACCGGAGCGCTGTTGGGGTTCGCTTCAAAAGGAGCCGAGTATGTCGGCGAAGAATGGGTTCTTCTGAGCAGCAACGGTAAAAAAATGCATGGGCTCGTGAGGCCGTTCGAAATTTCGCGCCACCATGTTGCAAGTTTGCCTCAATTGCGGGGCGCGGTGAACCTCAGGAACCGTTGTGCGTTCGGTGGAATCGGCCTTGTGCATGGACTGCAGAAGATGGTTTCGAGAGAAAGGATTCGAACCGGCTTTGTGTTCCGAACTCTGCAGAGAGCGTCCGCTGCAGTCGAGGAGCGGCTGCGGCCAGCCGTTGCGCCCTCAGTGATCTTCCAAGACCGGATTCGCTCCGAGGGTGCCGATGCAGACAAGATATTTCTTTTCGTCAGCCAGGACGACCACAAAATCGAAGTGCAGCCGATTGCGCCTGTTGAAATGGCGCGCCGCCTGGCTTTTCTGATCCAACATGAAGCGACGCCACTGTTACAGCAGTATGCCGCCTATCGGTTCGCGTTTCCCAGTCAGCGGAATGAGCTGATTGAAAGCGTCACCGAACATGCGTTTGCAATACTTGCCCGTGCGCTAAATGGAAAGGAGACCTACATCGTGCGGCTTCCCTATCCGCATGTGTTCTCGGAGCTTTACAAGACGATTCAACCTTTCTGCAAACCGGCGACGGCCGTGACCTCCGGACGCGAAGGAGTCGAGTCCCGAAGTTTTGCAGAGGCCCGTACTAACCAACTTCAACCGAAGGCGGCTTACTAGAATGGAAATAGTCCTAGAGACCGCGGCCAAGACGTTCAGCGAACAGGACGCGACGCGAAAGCAGGTCCGCGGCTCAAGCCTGTTTCTTTTCGGCCGCGTGTTGTCGCTGGGCGTCAATTTCTTTACTCAAGTTTTGATGGTTCGCTACCTCTCGACGCGGGATTTCGGCGTGTTAGCTTACGGACTGGCAGTGGTCGGTTTTTTCCGAATTTTTGCTACATGGGGTCTGCAAGACGCGATTCCACGTTTTGTGCCGATTTATCAGGAAAACCGCGAGTACGGGAAAATGTTCGGCACGATATTTTTAGCCGTGGGGACCGCTCTGGCTACTGGTGTTTTTATCGTGGCCATTATCTGGAAGGCGCCGCAGGTTCTCATACCCTTCATGACCCACGAGAGTTCTCCTTCCTTGGGCGCACTTCCGATTTTGATCGTCTTGGTGCCGGTCGAGACGATTGACCTACTGTTGGATGGTCTCTTCGCCAGCTTGGCTGGGACCCGGGACATTTTCCTTCGTCGGTACTTGCTGGGGCCCGGCCTCAAGTTTGGTGTCGTGGTTCTTCTCCTGTGGATGAAAAGCACGATTACTTTCCTGGCGTACGGCTATCTCGTGGCAGAGGTGACCGGAGTGTTGGTTTACGGGGCCCTGCTTATAAAACTCCTACGCGCGCAAGAACTATTGCAGCAGTTCCGGTTAAAGGAAATCGACATCCCTTTCCGAGAAACGCTTGCTTTCGTTTTCCCGAGCCTCATTTCGGCCTTGGCCATGTGCATTTCTCCCGTGAACGCCTTCTTGCTGGGCTACCTGCGGAGCATGTCGGATGTAGCGTTTTTTCGCGCAGCGTGTCCCGTCGCCGAACTAAACAACATCGTCTTTACGAGCTTCACGCTCTTGTACACACCCCTTGCGGCGCGCCTTTTCGCCCGGGCGGACTATCGCGCCATCAACGGCCTTTACTGGCGGACAGCCGCGTGGATGTCCGTCCTGTCTTTTCCCATCTTCGCTGTTACGTTTTCGCTTGCAAAGCCTCTCACCATATTCCTTTATGGAGCGCGTTACGCGCCGTCTGGTCCGGTGTTGGCTCTACTTTCGTTAGCCAGCTATCTCAATGTTGTCCTCGGCTTCAATCTCCAGACCTTGAAAGTCATTAGAAGATGGCGTTACGTCGTCCACGTTAGCGCTTTGGCGACGTTTGCCAACCTGATGTTGAGCACAGTACTGATAAAGCAATATGGAGTAATGGGTGCCGCGATCGGTTCCGCCGTTACTCTGATTGGATATAACCTGCTGTTGCAAGCGGGACTATCGCCGACAGGAGATTTTCACATCTTTGACCGGCGCTATCTTTCGGTTTATCTAACAATCGCATTGGGCGCTTGCGGTCTGTATTGGCTTGGCTCCCGCACTTCCCTGAGTTTCTATGCCTTGCTTCCTTTCGCAGCGTGCGTCTCCTTGTGCGTGTTTGCCGTAGCGAAGAAGAAGCTCCGCATCGCGGAGTCTTTTCCAGAATTGCGCCGCCTGCCGTTCATGCGTCTGATTTCTACTTAGAAATCTGATCCGACTGTCGGGTTAAAGATTCCATCACTTGCTTCCTGCAGAGCCAGGAGTATGGACATGGGACGTATACGAGCCTTTGTTCAGGACGACATTCCAAGAGTCGCGGAGTTGAACTGGCAATTCTTGCAGCGCCAGACAGGCCCCCATCCGCCGGGGTTGGAAGAGTATCTTCGGCAAGTTTTTTTTCAGAATCCCTGGTTTGACAGTTCCATCGGATCCCTCGTTTAT
>Ga0075426_10003221_pt1 | contig 11676 bp, 10 predicted proteins | sample SoiMethybrSBSTD5_FD_75304 | JGI IMG/M metagenome (GOLD analysis project Ga0075426, IMG submission 75304) | Bulk soil microbial communities from a Populus tree surrounding site in Tennessee, USA - Soil MetaG P. TD hybrid SBSTD5 | ecosystem: Environmental > Terrestrial > Soil > Tree plantation...
AGAACTTCTCGCCGACCTCTCGTCCGGCGGAAATGATCTCGTCGATCAGATCCTGGTCCGTTCCGAGCACCGCGGTGTTTACGTCACCGAGCGCGATCGAAACGGCGCCCGTCAGCGTCGCCATGTCGATTATCCTGGTGGCCCCGAGTTTCTTCGCGTAAGCAATAGCGTCAGCGAGAATCAATCTTCCTTCCGCGTCAGTGTTGATGATCTCGATCGTCTTGCCGGTCATCGCCTTCACAACGTCCCCGGGTTTTGTCGCTTTGCCCGAAGGCAGATTTTCGGTACAGGGCGCAACGCCGAGAATCGGAATTGGCGGTTTGAGCTGCGCGATCGCGCGCATGGCGCCCATGACCGTCGCTGCGCCCGTCATGTCGTATTTCATCAACTCCATGTTCTCGCCGGGCTTCAACGAAATGCCGCCCGAATCGAACGTCACGCCTTTGCCTACAAACGTCAGCAACTCTTTGTCGTCGCCTTCGAAGTTAGCCGGCGTGTATTTCAGGATGATCAGCTTCGCGGGTTGTTCGGAACCTCGCGCGACGCTGAGCAGGGACCCCATGCCTTCTTGTTCCATCCGCGCTTCGTCGAGCACGTCGATGTTCAGGCCAAACTCGTTGGCGATGTCGCGCGCGCGTTCGGCCATGTCGCTCGGCGTCATGTAACCACCCGGTTCGTTGGCGAGATCTCGCGTGAAGTTGATCGACTCCCCAACGATCCTTCCCGCGTTCACTCCACGATCAAGTGCCGCCTGGTCTCCCCCGTCGACGGAAACGACCAAACGGTCGACCGTCTTCTGCTCTTTGTCTACCGTCCGATACTTATCGGGATCAAACAACGCGATGTACGCGCCTTCGACAGCCCTGCGCACAGTCTCTTCATCGTTGCCGCTGACACGCGGCGCCACCGCGATAGTTTTGACGTTCTTGCTGCGCAACGAACGCACGGCCGTGCCGGCCAGCTGCGAAACTTGCGGACTCTTGTATTCCTTCTCGTCTCCGACGCCGACCAACAGCAGCCGGCGAAATTTCAGTTTGTCGTTTCCGACGAGGTGGAAGTAGGCGGTTTCGCTCTCTTTGCCGGAAAACTCTTCCGCTTCGATGGCGGACTGCACGAGCCCGCCGGAAAGCTCGTCGAGCTTTTTCAGGAAGCCCTGCCCCGGCTTCTCGTCTTTAAAAACTGCAACCGCGAGAGCCTGAACATCGAGCTCTTCAATCGGACGTCGGTTGGCTTCAACTTGCATGTGAGTGGGTTCTCCTGGGATATGAAAATGCAGATAGCTTAATTTTTATCGGTTGCGCTCCTTCAACTGCGCTCGTGTTTCTCGTTCCACCGTTCGCTTCAGTTCGGCCTCGCGTTTGTCGTACATCTTCTTCCCACGCGCGACACCGACTTCGATTTTGATCCGGCGGTTCTTGAGGTAAAGCTGTGTCGGGACGAGAGTCATTCCCTGCTTCGCTATCGCTTCGTCGAGCTTCAATATTTCACGCTTGTGAAGCAGCAGCTTGCGGGTTCTCAGCGGATCGTGGTTCTCACGATTGCCATGAGAATACGGCGAGATGTGCGCGTTGAACAACCACGCTTCACCGTCGCGAACTGAAACGTATGCCTCTTTGAGTTGCACCCGGCCATCCATCGCGCTTTTAACTTCGGTTCCGGTCAGGGCAATTCCGGCTTCGTACTTGTCGGAAATATGGTAGTTGTGGAACGCAGCGCGATTTGCCGCCAACACTTTTTCTTCTTTACTGGGCAACGTTGTTCATTTTCAAGTCGAGTACATCGTGACGCGTAATGATGCCGACGATGCGTCCGTATTCTTCCACCAGCACCGCGGGACTCGTCTGCAAGCGTCGTGTGACTTCATTCGAACTCGCATCGACATCAACGGTCGGAAAGCCAGTTTCCATCACGTCGCGCACCGGCGCACTGAGTAGTTCTCGATCGCGAACCACTTTAGCCAACACGCGGCTCTCGCGCAGTGACCCAACGCACTTCCCTTCTTCCAAAACCGGAATCTGCGTCAGTCCGAGTTCGTCCATCTGTTGCAGCGCTGTCGCGACCGTCTCAGTTGGCGCAACGGAAACGAGCGTCTTCGGCGCTTGCGGTTTCTTGGTGCCTGTAATCAACCCTGCGGTGATCTTCTGCGGTTCAAGCAAACGCTTTTCTTTGAGCCACTCGTCGGAATGATGCTTCGTCAGGTAGTGTTCACCGGTGTCGCAGACGATAAAGACGATGATCGCGTTCTCATCGAGGTTCGCCGCCACACGCAACGCGGCCGCGAGATTCGTCCCCGTCGAACCACCACTGAAGATGCCTTCCACTCGCCCAAGTTGACGCGACAGTTCAAACGACTCGCGATCCGTCACGTTTATAACTTCGTCGACGTACTTAATATGCACGTTCGGCGGCACGATTTCCTGCCCGATCCCCTCAACCAGGTACGGCGTGGCTTCGACAACCTTTCCCGTTTCTTTGTAGCTCTTGAAAATCGAGCCATAGGGATCGGCGCCGATGATTCTGATCGCAGGATTCGTCTCTTTTAGAAAACGGCCGGTGCCCGAGATCGTGCCGCCGGTGCCGAGTCCAGCAACGAAGTGCGTGATCTTGCCTTCCGTCTGACGCCACAGTTCGGGACCCGTGGTGCGGTAGTGAGCGTCCGGATTCGCCGGGTTCGAATATTGATCCGGATAAAAAGAGTTTGGAGTTTCCGCAGCGATGCGCTTTGCAGTCGAAACGTAATGATCCGGTGTTCCAGGTTTTGCGGAGACGGGAGTGATAACAACATCAGCGCCGAGGGCCTTTAAATATCGTGACTTTTCGACCGACGCTTTGTCGGTCATAACAAAGATGCACTTGTAACCCTTCACTGCCGCGGCGAGCGCTAACCCGATTCCGGTGTTGCCCGACGTCGCCTCGACCACGGTTCCGCCTGGTTTTAGAGTTCCCTCACGTTCAGCGGCTTCAATCATGGAAATCCCAATCCGATCCTTAACTGAATAACCCGGATTCAAGCTCTCCATCTTGCCAAATATCTGCGCCTTAACTCCTCGCGCCAGCCGGTTCAACTTCACTAACGGCGTGTTCCCGATCAGCCCGAGAACATTTTCGTGGAATTCCATTACAGTCTCCGACACTCGAATAAATAGCGGCTCTATCTATAACAGAAAGGTGGAAGATCGACGAGCGTGAGGACGTTACCTTAAGACAATTTTGGCTGGGACGCAAAATGTTAGGACCCGGATGTGCTCTCCCCTTCACATCCGGGCCCCCACAAGGCCACTCATCTTTCAATGTGTGACCGAACCTTTATCGAAACAGGCTTAGTAGCGTCGGTTCCTGTAGTCCCTGTTTCTGTCGCGGAGCTTGTACGTGTAAAGCGCCGCTCCACCTCCACCGGCGACCGCGCCGATGATCGCGCCCTTCTTGCCACCAAAGAGTCCGCCGAGCAAAGCTCCTGCGCCGACTCCACCTGCGGTGGTTATCTTGTCGCGATGTTTATTCCAAACTGATCGGTTATCGTACCAATCTCTGTTATAACGACGGTCGCTGTAAACGCGTTGGTCGTAACGCTGGTCGTAGCGACGGAGTCGCGTTTGTGCGCCGCCGGGAACCGCCGTAACGCTTAGTGCAATCAAACAAACTATCGTGATTAACCCCTTTTTCATCCTTCTGCCTCCGTCTTCCTCTTTTGGCAATGACCGTGCCAATGGCGGATCGCCGTATTTTTTGCAGTTTTACGGGAGTTGAGTTAAAAAATCGGTTCTCAGCGTTAACCATAAGGTGCGCATCACGTGGAGTGATTGACCTTTTGGGGTAATCAACTTTTCTTGGAGGAACCACTGCAACTACTCGTACTCAATAGCGAACAGATCGCACGCCTGCTGCCGATGCCTGAGTGCATCGAGTTAATGTCTGACGCGCTTGCCTCGCTCGCACGCGGCGAAGTCTTTCAACCTTTACGCACGATTATTCGGCCACCTGACGCACGTGGACTGCTTGGATTAATGCCCGCGTATCGTCATGGCGACCGCGGCGCGTTCGGCATGAAAGCCATCTGCGTCTTTCCGGAAAATCCGTCACTCGGCAAGGACGCGCATCAGGGCATGGTGATCCTGTTTAGTCAGGAAACCGGCGAGCCGCTCGCACTGATGAACGCTTCGCAGATCACCGCAATTCGTACGGCGGCAGTTTCCGCAGTCGCCACCCGCTTACTGGCGCGAGTCGATGCGGCGCACATAGGAATCATCGGTGCAGGCGTGCAGGCGCGGACGCATTTGCTGGCGCTGGCATGTGTTCGTGAGATAAAACGTGCGCGAGTGGCGTGCAGAAATAAAGATCATGCGCAACAGCTCGTTCGTGAGATGCACGACAAGGTACCGTTCCCGATTGAGGCGGTAGGTTCCAACGAGGATGCTGTCAGAGACGCTGATGTGATCGTCACCGCCACCTCTTCGCAGGTACCGGTTATTAAGAGGGACTGGATCGCAGACGGCGCGCACATCAATGGCATCGGCACGCATTCGCCGAACTCGCGCGAGATAGATAGTCAGACGATGGCTGCGGCGCGCGTGTTCACGGATCGGCGTGAATCTCTCCTGAACGAAGCCGGTGATTACGTTTTGGCAGCACAGGAGGGCGCGGTTACACCTGAAAGTGTCGTGGCGGAGATTGGTGAGTTGGTCACTGGTGCTAAGCCGGGTCGCACTTCACCATCTGAAATCACGTTATTTAAGTCGTTGGGTTTGGCGATCGAGGATGTCGTCTGTGCGGAATATCTGTTTCGCAAAGCCAAAACCGACAACGTTGGTGCGTGGGTCGATTTTTAAAAGGAGCAGATTGTGAGTCAGGACAGACTTTCCGAAATCATGAGAGCGCTTTATCACCGCCAGACAGCCGTAGTGAACGAACTGGTCGCGTCCGGCATTGAACTCAACATCTACGAAGCCGCAGGTACCGGACAGACTCAACGGCTGAAAGAACTAATCGCGGCCGATCCGTCGTTGGTCAATTCGCATGCGCACGACGGCTTTACACCGCTGGGACTTGCAGTTTTCTTTGGCAACCCTGAAACAGTTGACGCGCTGATCGACGCTGGCGCCGATGTTAACTTACCTTCGCGAGAAGCAATGAAAGTCACGCCGCTCGCCTCTGCGTCCGCAGCCCGACAACTCGAGATCGCGCGCACGTTGATCGCGCATGGCGCAAACGTAAACGCACGCGCCGCAAACGACTTCACGCCGCTTCATGAAGCAGCCGCCAGCGGCAAGATCGACTTCGCCCAACTCCTGATTCAACACGGAGCGGACGTGAACGCGAAAGCGAGCGATGGCAAAACACCGCTCGATTATGCACGCGAACACAATCGCGACGAGATGGTTGAACTGCTGACGGGGTACCTTGGTTAATGGCCGCGTGCTCCGTTGAGAGCCTTGCGAACGCCGCGGCGGACGAGCTCAGTCGTTACTCCGTAAACCAGATGAGAAGCCAGCGAGTAAACGTGAATCGAAGCTGGATATTCGCTCGAATCCCGCGATAGTCCCATCGCGGGTACGAGACCCTCATCAGCTATCACCCACACCGCGGCTCCGAAGCCTGTTCCTTCACAAACCGTCGCCAACGGCATCACTTCGGCCATGGCTCCGTAGATCGCTCCGGATGTTACGCCCATCGCATAATGAGCAACCGCGCCCGCTTTCTCTTTTTCTGATTTCGTGAGGTGATGATCGAACACGAGTTCGCTCACGGCGTTGCCGGTGCGCACCGCAGCGTTGTCGTCAGGCTCGTCGGCACCACGCTCGGCCAACTCGCGACCAAGGCCGTGTTCTGGCGAGCCTTGTTGCAGCGACTGCGCGCCATGTGACCGGCTCTCATTCTCCATCAACTTTCCCCAGGCTGCCTGGAACTGGTTCATGACGAATGAAGCGACTAAACCACCGGCCGCGCCCGCAACCACACCCTTGTAGATACTCATGGCCCGAGTATAACGCCTCGGCCGGATCAAATTAGGCGGTCGCCTTCAAACGAAACAGAATCTTGACGATAATGACATCCGCGACTTTGCCGGTTATGTTGTGCCGCTTGCGCGACGATCAACGCGACCTCGACGGCATTGCGCAGCCCGATTAGACCATCCGACAATTTCGTCGTGCGATAAAAGGTTTCGATCTCGTTCCACAGGTGGCGTAACTCGCGAATAGCGCGCGACAGACGATCCGCGCTGCGCACGAGACCAACGTAGTGCCACATGATGTTTTGAATCGTCTGCATGTCGCCCTGGATCAATGCTGGATCGGGATCCGAACTAAGCCCGCTTTCGTCCCACGGTGGAACATCGTGAAACGTTGGTATCGTGTCCTTCGCTGTACTATCAAGCGCGCGCTCGATTTCCATCGCCACTCGATTTCCCCAGACCAGCCCTTCAAGCAACGAGGTCGAGGCAAGTCGATTGGCGCCATGAACTCCTGTGCAACTGATCTCGCCGATCGCGTAAAGATTTTCGATCGTCGAACGGCCCCATTCATCAACCAGTACGCCGCCACAAAAGTAATGCGCCGCCGGGACGACCGGCACCGGCTCACGCGAGATATCCAACCCCACCTTCAAACACTCGTGATAAATAAACGGAAAGCGCTCGCGAATTTTCTCAGCCGGCATGTGCGAAGCAATATCGAGCAGCACGTACGAGTAGCCGTTCGCTTCCATCTCATGATGGATCGCGCGTGCTACAACGTCGCGAGGCGCAAGGTCTTTCCACTCAGGCGCATATTTGTCCATGAACGGTTTCAGATCCGGCGTCAACAACACACCACCCTCGCCGCGCACTGCTTCGCTAATTAGCAACCCTTCAGCGCCCGGCGCTGCGAGCGCCGTCGGATGAAACTGCACGTACTCGGCATTCGCAATGCGCGCACCGGCACGATGCGCCATCGCCAGACCGTCGCCGCGCGCGCCCGCAGGGTTGGTCGTGTTGCGATAAATGCGGCCGAGTCCGCCAGTCGCGAGCACCGTCGCACGCGCAAGATAACGATGGACCGTGCTTTCCTGGCGATCGAAGATGTAGCAACCGTGACACGACACGGGACGATAGTTGTCGAGCGGATCGCGCGAATGGTGCGGAAAGGTGATCAGGTCAACCGCGGTTGCTTCCGATTTGATCTTGATGTTGGGATAGTCGCTGAGCGTGCTGATCAGACCGTTAATGATCGCGAGACCGGTGGCGTCGCCGACGTGCAGAATGCGACGGCGCGAATGGGCTGCTTCTTGTCCCCAAACCGGCGCTCCTGCTGCATCGTGATCGAAAACGACGCCCGCCCTTTGTTCGAGCACTTCATTCAACAATGGTGGTCCTTCGGTCGCCAGGATGCGCGCCGATTCCGGCGAACTCACGCCCGCGCCCGCAGCGATAATATCTTCGAACAACAGTTCGGCCGTGTCGCCTGGTCCACGTCCGATAATGCCACCCTGGGCGTAGCGCGTGTTTGATTCGTGAGTGTCACGAGCGCGAGTGAGGATGGTGATCTGGCGATTCGGGTTTCGCGCCAGCCGGATAGCGGCAGTCGCGCCGGCAATGCCGCAACCGATGATTAGCACCTCAGTTTCGGCCATATTCGGTGGTTAGTCTTCGCGTCCGATGCGTAGCATTCTTTCCACAGAACGCAATGCTCGCCGGCGCACGTCTTCGTCGATCACGATCTCATACTGCTCTTTTTGCAGCGACTCGAGCGTGTCTTCGAGTGTGATCTGATTCATGTGCGGGCAACGCACGCTACACAGCCGCAACATCTCCTTGTCGGGATTTGCAGCAGCGATGTTGTCGCCCATCGAGCATTCCGTCAGCAATAGGTAACGCGGCGCGCGTGTCTTCTCGACGTATTTGATCATCGCCGTCGTACTGCCGGAATAATCAGAAGCAGCAACAACCTCCGGACTACACTCCGGATGCGACAGGATCACTACATCGGGAAACTGCTTGCGCACGTTTTTAATGTCTTCGACGCTGAACTTCTCGTGTACTTCGCAACGTCCGGGCCAACCAATCAGTTGATAATCGAGCTCGTCCGGAAACTGCTTGCGCGGCTCGCGCGTCGGAAAAATAATCCGCTTTCCGGTTTCGCGCGCGACATTGCTCGCGAGGTATTCGTCCGGAATGAAGATAACTTTATCGGTATGCAATGACTTCACGACGTCGACCGCATTCGACGACGTACAACAAATATCAGTCTCAGCCTTAACATCGGCGTACGTGTTGATGTAGGTCACAACCGGCACACCCGGAAAGCGCCGCTTCAACTCACGCACGTCTTCAGCCGTAATGCTTGCCGCCAACGAGCAGCCGGCTTTCTCTGACGGAATCAGGACCTTCTTTGTCGGGTTGAGAATCTTCGCCGTCTCCGCCATGAACTTGACACCGCAAAACACAATGATGTCTTTGTCAGTCTCCGCGGCTTTGCGACTGAGCTCGAGCGAGTCGCCGACGAAGTCGGGGATCGAGTGAAAGAGTGCCGGCTCCATGTAGTTGTGGCCCAGGATGACCGCGTTCTTTTCGACTTTCAGTCGGTTGATCTTCACCGCCAACTCGGCTTTGAGACGCAGTTCGAAGTCGGGCACTGTATCAGACAACAGTCGCTTCAACTTCTCGTACATCTCTTCGGTTGTCGCCTCAGTAATCATCTCAATCATTGCTATCTACAAATTCCAAACTCACATCGAACACTTTCGGTGAATGCGTCAATGCGCCGACGGAAATGAAATCCACGCCCGTGCGGGCTACTTCGAGCACGTTCGCGAGCGATACGTTGCCAGAGGCCTCCAATTTTGCTCGTCCAGCCGTGATCTGAACGGCCTCGCACATCGACTCAAACGACATATTATCGAGCAGAATCCGTTCAACTCCGAGCGCCAGCGCCTCGCGGACGTGGGCGAGCGTACGAGCTTCGACTTCGATTTCGAGCCGCACGCCGGCTTCACGCACTCGCGTCACGGCCGCCGTGATCGAGCCGGCGAAATCGATGTGGTTGTCCTTTATTAAAACCATGTCGAAAAGCCCGGCGCGGTGATTTTGGCCACCGCCTATTTGCACGGCGAGTTTGTCGGTGACCCGCAGGCCTGGTGCAGTCTTGCGTGTGTCGAGAATCGTGGCCCGCGTGCCGGCAACCGCGTCAACAAACTGGCGCGTGAGAGTAGCGATGCCCGACATGCGACCGAGGAAATTCAACGCCGTCCGTTCGCCGGTGAGCAGAGCGCGTGCTGGACCAATAACCCCGGCGAGCACGGTCCTGTTCTCGACGCGTGATCCGTCGTCGGTAGTGGCGCTGAAACGGACACGTTCATCGAGCTCGCGCCAGACGGCTTTTGCGACGTCCAGACCAGCGACAACGCCATCTTGTTTGGCGACGATGCGACCGCGAAGTGACGCATTCTCGGGAACGATATTGTTGGTGGTTACGTCGCCGCCGCGAATGTCTTCTGCAAGCGCACGACGAATCGAGTCGATGACTTCAATGGACAGGGACGCTTGATTTGGGAGGTTCTTGACCAAAGCTTATTTTAAGCCGTTATCGAATCGTGAGCAAAAGGCGGCCTTGCGGAGTGTCATTTCCTGAATAATCGGTAGCGATGATTCTGAGCGTGTAATCGCCTGGCGGTACTTGCGAAGTGTCCCACACGCCGCGTTCGGCACGTCCGTCTTGTACCGTATTGGTGACCTCGTACAGGAACCTCGTCGTTTCACTACCGTAGACTGTGATTCCGCTCTGATCAGCGTAGGCGATCTTCGTGCTGTCGCGATCGGGTGGCAGCCGATTGAATAAGATCGTAATGCGTGGCTGATCGAAGCCGGGCGCGGGAGTGTCGTCTGGTTTGAGCAGTTGATAGCCGAGTCGATAGAGACCGAGACGACGGCGGTCCGCGTTCATGTTTGTGCGATCGAAAGCGTCGACAACGATCCGCACGCGGCCGGTTACGGCCAGTCGACCCTTTTGTTTTTCCGAAAACCGGACGCCCGCTTCGTTGAATAGTTGAATGCCGTCCTTTTCAATCGTCGGCGGAATGTCGTCTTTGAAACCGACCGGTGAAAGCGACAGCGGATTAATCTCGCCTCCCGATGGCCCAACGATCAGGTGCACGTGGTACATGCGATTGACGGTGCCGAGTGCGTCACCGGGATTGAAACGCGTGCCGCGCTTGACGCGCACGCGCACCAGTTTTCCATCGGTGCCGTTGATCGGTGTGAAGCGCGGATCATCGAACATCTTGCCGTCTTTGTCGCGCCCGACGTGCATGTGAATGTAAGACATCACCGCGATGCGGAAGCCTTCGTTGAGCGAATCGAAGCCCCAGTTGGGTAGCGGGCTGGTGACCTTCTCCGAGCGAACGGCGCGTACCGTGTCGCCGTAGGCGCCGAAGACATCGAGACCGCTGTGCAGATGATCGCGACTGTCCGTTGAATCGAAACTGCCGCGCACCTCACCGACAGTGGCGACAACTTCGTGCGGACGATCTTGCGGATCGAGCGGCCACATCAAGGATTGTTGGTTCAGCGTTTGATTTGTTAGGCGTGGTAATGGATCCGATGCATCTGCTCTGGCTGCACGTCCGGTCGCAACGGTAGTGTCCGACTGGTCATTCAGTTTTCGCACGAGGTAGTTTGCGCTGTCGGCTAGGTAGAGTTCTCCGTTGCGCGGATCGATTGCAATTGCGGTGGGCTTATTGAAGCGGGCTGTATCTACGCCGTTGGCAAAACCGGGGCCGCGTCCGGCGATCACGTGCGCGTTGCCGTCGGACGTGATTTGGATGACTCGCGAGCGATCGAGTTCCGTGACGTAGAGAACGTTGTCATGTGTTAACGCGAGGCCGATTGGCCTCGACAGGTTCTCGCCATTGATGTTCGCGTTGATGGTACTGACATTTCCGTTCTTATCTATCCGGCGCAAACGATCGTTGCCCGTGTCGGCAACGATCAGCGTTTCGTCGTTGGCGACGATGACGCCGCTGGGTGTGTCGAAGAGCGCGGTATTGCGATCGCCATCGGCATAACCGGGTAGTCCGAGTCCTGCGATCGTCGTCACCTGCCCGTCTGTCGAGATTTTGCGAACACGATCGTTGTAAGTATCAGCGACGAACAGGTTGCCGTGCGCGTCTACGGCAATACCGATTGGACCATTAAAACGCGTCTGCGGAGCTGGGCCATCGATGTAGCCCGCGGTTCCGTCGCCAGCGATGGTCGAGACTTCGCCTTGCGGCGTAACTTTGCGAATGCGGTTGTTGCTGGTATCGGCGACAAAAAGATTGCCGCTTGTATCGATCGCGAGCGCGGATGGTGTATTGAAAGCCGCGGTCGTGCCGTTGCCGTCGTTAAAGCCTTCGTTGCCGCCTGCCAGGGTTGCGATCTGGCCGTCCGGCGTGAGTTTGAGGATGCGATTGCTGTCACCGGCGTCCGATATAAAAACCGTGCCGTCTCTCGCGATTGCAATACCGTAGGGATCTGCGAAGGTTTGCGGCGAACCGTCACCCGCGAAGATTGTCACGCGTGCGCGCCACGCGATCGGCGTCGGCGCGGGCTTTCGCGTAAGACGCAACACGACGAACGCGATCAAAGCGCCGGCGATGAGCAGGAGTGTTATCGCGAGGACTACTTTACGCATCAAGGGATTCGTTCAAATAAAGCTCGGGCTGCGC
>Ga0075426_10003222_pt1 | contig 11669 bp, 6 predicted proteins | sample SoiMethybrSBSTD5_FD_75304 | JGI IMG/M metagenome (GOLD analysis project Ga0075426, IMG submission 75304) | Bulk soil microbial communities from a Populus tree surrounding site in Tennessee, USA - Soil MetaG P. TD hybrid SBSTD5 | ecosystem: Environmental > Terrestrial > Soil > Tree plantation...
CGGAATTATTCAAGACGTTCGCTATGCAGTACGGCAGTTGCGCAAAAGCCCCGGGTTCACGACCGTCGCCGTGCTCACGCTTGCGCTCGGCATCGGGGCCAACACCGGCATTTTCACACTGGTCAACGCGGTCATGCTGAAGTCCTTGCCGGTACCGAATCCCGAGCAGTTATATCTAGTGACAGAAAACGACTGGCAGCCGAGCAACACGCGCTTTGCCTATTCGACGTTCAAGGATTGGCACGCTGCCATGCCTCGCGGTGCGGAGCTGGCAGCAACTTCTTACCCGGGGACGTTCTATGCATCTTTCGGCGACGGCCCGCCAGAGATGGCTACGGGTCAACTGGTCACGGGAAATTATTTCCAAACTCTTCAAACCCGTTCTTCCACCGGGCGCTTGCTCGGCGCGGATGACGATCGCACAGTCGCCGGCAGCCCGGTTGCGGTGATCAGTTACAAGTGCTGGGAACGTCGTTTCGGGCGCAATCCGAACATTGTGGGACGCAAACTCACGGTGAACGGAATGCCTCTGCAGATTGTTGGCGTTGCTGGCGAGGGTTTCTTCGGCGTGCAAGTCGGTACTGCACCGGAATTCTGGCTGCCGACCGCGATGCAATCCGCCGTCCGCTATCAGCAGCATTACAGTCAGGACACGAACGCCAAGACTGCGGAACCATGGATTCTGCAGCCGGATATTCGGTGGCTGCAGCTTATTATTCGTGCCGGCGACTCTGCTGTCGCATCGCAGTCTTCAGCGGCGCTAAATCAACTTTTCCGCGTTGCTCGCGAGCAGTCTGCCGCCCAGGAGAAGGATCCGCAGGAACGCCAAGCAATTCTTCGGTCGAAACTCTATCTAGTGCCTGGAGCGCGGGGCCTCCCGAATTTGCGCACAACTTTCTCACGGCCCCTCCTCGCGCTGATGGCGATGGTCGGAATTATTCTGCTGATCGCCTGCGCAAACCTAGCCAATCTTTTACTGGCGCGTGCCGCCGCGCGGGAACGCGAGATCGCGGTTCGTCTTTCCATTGGCGCCAGCCGCGCGCGTTTGGTTCGGCAGTTACTCGTGGAATGCCTTTTGTTGTCCTTTTGCGGAACCATTCTTGGCGGCTCGCTTGCTTATTGGCTGAGCAGTATTCTGCCCCGATGGGCGTCAGACCGGAGCACGCCCATTCCGCTGAACCTTACTCCTGATAGCCAGGTTCTCCTTTTCAGTACTGCGATTGCAGTTCTGACCGGAATTATTTTTGGGCTGGCTCCAGCTCTGCAAGGCGCTCGTGTCGAGCCAATGCACGCCTTGAAATCGAGTGGACGCGCAGCTTCAAGATCAGGCGCCCGCTGGTCGACCAAGCAGACTCTTGTTGCTTCGCAGGTGGCACTTACGCTGGTTCTGCTTGTCGGGGCGGGGTTGTTCGTAAGAACTCTGCGCAATTTTATAAATCTCGACGGCGGTTTCGACCGCGATCATCTCCTTACGGTTGAAGTACACACACATCTTGCTGCTTATTCGCAGTCACAACTCTCCGCTCTGTCTCGACAATTGATTGAACGGGTCGAGGCGATTCCCGGTGTGCGCTCGGCGGCTCTGGCGAGTTGCGAGCTCGCCTCCGGCTGCGGCGATGCCAGCGACATCTTTTTGCCAGGAGTTCCCCATACAAACGGAGAAACTGATGCGCAAGAGCGGTTTGTCAGCCAGGAATTCTTTGCTACAACCGACATTCCGCTAATTCAGGGCAGACTCTTCTCCGATTCTGACACTGAAAACAGCCCTAAAGTTGCCGTAGTGAATCAAACCTTCGTTCGCGAATTTCTGCCGGGCAAGGATCCAGTCGGACAGTACTACGGTTATGAAGCTGCAAATCCACGTCAATTTCAGATCGTTGGGGTAGTCAAAGACTCGCGCATTAACGACATCCGCGAAGAAGTCCCGCCAACGATCTATCACTCGCTATCACAAGATGTCATGGATTTCGAAAGTGTGAACGTGCGCACCTTCGGCGATCCGGCGCGACTTCTGACACAGATTCGCGAAACCGTACGCAGCATTGATCCAAAGTTGCCAGTCGGAGATTCCAGCACGCTGACCGAAGTCGTAAGCAACAGCCTGTGGGGATACCGCCTGATTGCGAGGCTCAGCTCGATGTTTGGCTTGCTGGCGCTCGGGTTGGCCTGTGTGGGACTTTATGGGGTTTTGGCGTACACGGTCGCGCGTCGCACGTCAGAGCTTGGAATTCGCCTCGCACTCGGTGCTTCACGCGGAGCAGTGCTTTGGCTGGTGCTGAACCAAATCCTGATGGTGATTGGGGCGGGATTGGTGGCCGGTCTGGTCCTTTCGCTTTTTGGCGTCCGTGCAGTGAGCAGTTTACTTTTCGGGCTTAGTCCATACGACGCAACAACCATGCTTGGTGCGGTGATTGTGCTGACGATTGTCGCGGTTGCTGCCGGCTTGAAACCGGCATGGCATGCGGCTCAACTGGATCCGACAGAAGCTTTACGAGTGGAATAACGCAAATTAAGGCAAATATGATTCAATTAAAAAACCTGGAGCGTAGTTACAAATCTCCCGCCGGTCAATTTTTTGTGTTGCGGCGGGTCAACCTCGATATTCAACCCGGCGAATTCATCACTGTCATGGGGCCATCCGGGGCAGGGAAGTCTTCTCTGCTCAACGTGCTCGCTTTACTCGATGATGCATGGGACGGCGAGTACTGGTTCCGCGAAGAGGCCGTTCATAAGATGAAGCGCAAACAGCGTGCCGAGCTTGCCAAACGCAATATCGGCATGGTGTTTCAGAGCTATCACTTGCTCGACGATCTGACCGTGCGCGAGAACATCGACCTCCCGCTTTCCTACAAAGATATTCCGCACAAGCAGCGCCAGGGCATGGTGGCGGACACGCTCGATCGCTTTCAGATCGTCGCGAAGAAAGATCTGTTTCCGAGCCAGCTTTCCGGCGGACAACAACAATTGGTCGGCATCGCGCGAGCTGTGATTCACAAACCGGTGCTCTTGCTTGCCGATGAGCCCACCGGGAACCTTCACTCCTCTCAGGCGCAGGAAATCATGGAGCTGTTTCGCGACCTGAATCAGCACGGGACCACAATCGTGCAAGTGACGCACTCAGAGGTGAACGCCAGTTATGGTTCCCGCACCATTCAGTTGAAGGACGGCTGGGTGGTCAACGACACGGCCAACCCGGAGTTGCAGCCCTATGAGGCGGTGAAGCAATGAGGACCAGCTTGCGTGGGGGGCACGGAAAAAGACTCCTGGTTTCTTTGCTTATTATCTGCTTCACTGTGACTGTTTCGGCGCAAGACGCTCCGGGTTCGGCATCGGTACCGGCCCTTTCCTCATCGCCATCGCAGAACAATCCTTCAGCTCCAGTGCAGAGCAGTGCCACAGTTTCCCTGCAGATGCCGAAGTCGCACAATCCGCTCAGCTCATACACTCCTAGCTTTGTGCCCGAACCGCAGCTCGCCAATTCTCCGTTGCTGACGCAATTGATTCGCGATGGCAAGCTGTATTTGTCACTAAAAGACGCGATTCGCCTTGCGCTCGAAAATAATCTCGATCTGGCAATTGCGCGCTACAACCTGCCTATCGCCGAGACTGACATTCTGCGCACTAAGGCGGGCGGAGTGTTTCGCGGGGTCAACGCAGGAGTAGTGCAAAACACTCCCGGCGGCGGTGTTGGCGGGTTTGGAGCCGGTGCACCCGGTGCAGGAGCCGGGGGCACGACTGGGGGCGCAGGCGGCGCGGGTGCTGGCGCTTCAGGGCTGGTTCAGTCGACGTTGGGCGCGGGCACTCCCGTGGCTTCGTACGATCCTTCAATTATCGGCACCATAGGCGCGGAGCACCAAACTACTCCCTTAGCCAACCAGCAGACATATGGCGTTCCCTTGCTGCAGCTCAATACCGGGCAAGCGAATTTCGGGGTCTCCCAGGCGTTCGCGACGGGAACCACTATTTCTTTTCAATTCAATAACTCACGGCAAACAACAAACTCACCGTTCTTCAATCTGTCTCCGGTGTTGAGTTCGGCGTTTCGGTTTAGTTTCCAGCAGGAGCTGCTGGCTGGGTTCGGACTCGGCCCCAACCTTCGATATTTGAGGATCGCGAACAACAATAAGAGGATTTCTGATATTGCATTTAAGGACCAGGTCATCGCAACGGTGACGCAGATCGAAAATATTTATTGGGACTTGGTGAACGCTTATCGGCAGGCGCAGGTCAATGAGCAATCGGTCGCGTTTGCGCAACAGGCGCTGGACAACGCAAAGAAGCAGCTGCAACTCGAAAGCATTCCTGCCATGGACGTTACACGCGCGGAAGCCGAGCTCTCGCGGCGCGCTCAGGATTTGACGGTAGCAAAGACCGGCCTGCAGCTTCAGGAACTGCTGATCAAGAACGCGTTGACTAAGAGCCTGGATGATCCAGTTTTTGAAGCGGTGCCGGTAGTCCCCACTGATACGCTGAAGCCGAACCAGTCTCCGCAGACCGCACCCGCGCAGGAGCTGATCAAATCTGCGCTGGAAGATCGACCCGAACTCAAAGAGACCGATATCGATTTAATTAACCGCCAGATCAGCCGCCAATCAGCGAAGAACGCCTTGCTGCCGACGCTATCGCTGGTGGGTTTCTATGGTGGTTCGGGACTGGCGGGTCCATTGAATCCAATTTTCAACATACCCGGGGAAACCGATGTTTCTACGGTTCCGAAAAGTTACTACGGCGGACTGGTGAATACCTTCAACAATTCGTCCCCTGATTACTACATCGGTTTCAATCTTGGCATTCCAATTCGAAATCGAGTTGCCAAGGCCGACCAATACCGCTCAGAGCTGGAATACCGTCAAGCTGAGTTGCGGCGCGAGCAATTGCGCAAGCAAATCCGCATTGAAGTGCAGAACGCGCATTATGCGCTCGAACAAACTGCGGCCCGAGTCGATGCGGCGAAACAGGCACGTGATCTGGCGCAGAAAACTTTCGAGATTATGCAGCAAGAGCAAACGCTCGGCGCCGGCTCCACCTTCCAGACCATGACCGCGCAGCGCGATCTTGCCCTCGCCGAACTCGATCTGGTCACGGCAATGACAATCTACGAGAAAGCTAAAGTAGAACTTGATCGCGCGACCGGAAGCACGTTAGATCATAATGGGATACAAATTCAGGACGCGATCACGGGCAAGGTCGCGAATTCGGGTTCCTAAATTCATGCTAACCACCAGCAAACCGCGAGAAGTTACTCTGCCGACCATCGGGAGAAGGAACAGTCCACCGTGTGTCCTTGCCGCCGATGATCAGCAACATATCCTCGAAGCCCTCGAGCTATTGCTCAAGCCGCAAGGCTACAAAGTCGAGACCGCGCGCTCGCCTGAACTTGTGCGGGAAGCGCTGGCCACGGGAACCTACGACGCTGTACTGATCGATCTCAACTACACGCGGGACACAACCTCGGGCCAGGAAGGCCTCGACCTGCTTAGCGAAATTGTCTCTCTTGATAGCACGCTGCCGGTCATCGTCATGACCGCATGGGGTAATGTGCGGCTGGCGGTTGAGGCAATGCGCCGCGGCGCGCGCGACTTTGTTCAGAAGCCGTGGGAAAACGAACGCCTGCTCACCATCTTGAGCACGCAAGTGGAGCTTCATCGCGCTCTGCAGCACGCTGAGCGGCTGGCTGCCGAGAACCGCCTTCTCAACGCTCAAGGGCGTCCTGAATTTATCGCGACTGCGCCGGCAATGGCGCCAGTCCTAGAGACGATTACGCGCATCGCTCCCTCCGATGCCAACGTACTCGTCACCGGAGAGCACGGTACCGGCAAAGAGGTTGTCGCCCGTACCATTCATGCGCTTTCATTGCGGGCCTCCCGGCCGATGATCGCTGTGAATACCGGCGGCCTGGCCGAGGGGGTTTTCGAAAGCGAACTGTTTGGCCACGTGAAAGGCGCATTCACCGACGCGCGCACCGACCGGATCGGACGTTTTGAATTGGCTGACGGAGGGACCATTTTTCTCGACGAGATTGGCAACGTGCCAATGCGGCAGCAAGCCAAGTTGTTGCGGGTTATTGAGTCAGGTGAAATCGAGCGGGTGGGTTCATCGCGATGCAAGACGGTAGACGTGCGCATGGTTTCCGCCACCAACACAGACCTGCAGGCAGCATCTCGCAATGGCGAATTTCGCGAAGACTTGCTGTTCCGGCTGAACACGGTTGAAATCCACTTGCCCGCCCTGCGTGAGCGCCGCGAAGACATTCCCGTGCTTGCCATGCATTTTCTTGTGAATTATGCTTCGCGTTACCGGCGACAGGTGCAGGGATTCGATCCGGCGGCATTGCAGGCGCTGCTGCAATACTCCTGGCCGGGCAACGTCCGCGAACTGGAACATACCATGGAGCGCGCTGTGCTTATGTGCCGCACTGAGCAAATCCAATCCGCCGACCTTGGCATCGGCTTGCCGCGTCAGGGCTCGCAGAATCTTGAGGAATTGAGTTTGGAGTCGGTAGAAAGTATTCTGATTCGCAAAGCCTTGCAGCGCTTTAAAGGCAATGTCAGTCAGGCCGCGGAGGCGCTGGGTCTAAGCCGCGGCGCGTTGTACCGTCGGATGGAAAAATATGGGCTCTAGCCCACCCCGCCCAAACTTCTCCAGGAAATCTCGCCGCAAGAAACGCGTGCCTTACGAGCGCCGGGTCACCGGTTTTTCTCTCTTGCTGGTTGCTCCGGCAATTCTTGTCAGCGGAATTCTCATCTGGCTGCAGCCCTGGACGCTTGAATCCAAGCTGGTCTTGCTTGGCGCCGAATGTTTTGCCTGCCTGCTGATCGGCGCCGCCCTGCACGACCACATCGTGCGCCCGTTGCAGACCCTTGCCAACGTGGTAGGCGCGTTACGGGAAGAAGATTATTCTTTTCGCGCGCGCTTGGCCGTCCAGAATGATGCTCTTGGAGAACTCTCGCTCGAAATCAATACGCTTGCCGATCTGCTTGCCAGACACCGCACCGGCGTCATCGAGACCGAGGCCCTGTTGCAACGGGTGGTCGAAGAGGTTGATATTCCCATCTTCGCCTTCGACCGGGCGAACAAGCTTCGGCTGGTGAACTCGGCAGGAGAAAGATTATTGCAACAGACTTCCTCGCAGGTGATGGGTAAGCCTTCCTCTGAATTGGGCCTGGAGAGCGCTCTCACTTGCGAAAATGAGACCCTGGTCCAGCTGCACTTCAGCAGCAGTGCTCGCTGGTTTGTTCGCCGAAGTTCTTTTCGCCAGCAGGGGGTTCCACATACCCTGCTCGTTCTGTCAGATGTCAGCCGCGCTCTTCGCGAGGAGGAAAGGCGGGCATGGCAGCGCCTGATTCGTGTCATGGGGCACGAGCTGAACAATTCGCTTGCGCCAATTAAATCGATCGCCGGAAGCCTGAATGCGCGGCTTTCGGAAACCAACCTGGACGATGATCAGCGGCAGGATTTTGAACGCGGCCTGGCCATCATTGAAGCCCGCGCTGCCTCACTGAACCGCTTTCTGCAGGCGTATCGCCAGCTGGCACAAATGCCACCTCCGGCTCTGCAGCGCTGTTCAATAGCGATGCTGGTGAAGCGAGTGGCTGCACTCGAAAGCCGGGTCCGTGTGGGAGTTAACGCGGGGCCAGATGTCACACTCATAGCCGATCCTGATCAGCTGGAACAGATGCTGATCAACCTGCTGCGCAACGCGGCCGAAGCCGTACTCGAAGCAGCGAAGAGTTCAAACGGATCCAAGCCGCGCGCTGCCGAAACTCCAGCGGACGTCTTATTCACCTGGAATCTTACGGAAAGCGATGTGTTGCTCACCATAGAAGACAGCGGCCCCGGACTCATGAATCCCAGCAACGTCTTCGTCCCGTTTTACACGACTAAACCGCAGGGAAGCGGTATCGGACTCGTGCTTTCGCGCCAAATCGCCGAGGGCCACGGTGGGTCGCTCGAACTGGCCAATCGCGTCGAGCAACTCGGCTGCGTGGTCACGGTTCGGTTGCCTCGCATCGGGCCCGAGCTGCGGCAAGTCTAGGAAGGGGTTGGCTCGAACAACGCTGTTCGTTTTTGAACAGCTGCTTCCATTCCTGGACGCCGAGCGCTCACCGTCTTCCAAACTACTCGTCTATTTTTATAGCCTTAGCCACCAGGTGCCTGGTCTGGAGAGTGCAATCTGGTATTCGGAGGGTCTTATATGCAAAGCCTGCTTCGGAATCTCCGATACGCATTTCGCCAGTTGCGAAGCTCGCCTGGGTTTGCGGCAACCGCGATCCTCACCCTCATGATAGGGATTGGCGGCACGGTCGCTGTTTTCTCGGTCTTTGACGCCGTCCTTTTGCGACCCTTGCCATTTCACGACTCGGACCAACTGGTAAGTATTCATGAGCGCTCCGATCAGGATACGCACGAGCTGCGGGCCGGCGCCTCCGACGTTCTGATTTTCCAGCGTGAGAATAAGGCCTTTTCCGGCGTAGCGGGCCACATCTCAGGGGCTTATGAACTCACCGGCGCAGGTGTCCCGTTCGCCGCCCACGCCGAACGCGTTTCGGCCTCGCTATTTCCGATGCTTGGCGCCGAACCCGCGCTGGGCCGCACTTTCGACCAGCACGAGGACGAGTCCAGCGTTCCAGTCGCGCTGATCAGTTATTCATTGTGGAAGGATCGGTTTCAAGCGGACCGCAATGTGCTCGGCAGGACAATCGATCTGGACCGCCGGCCTTACACCATCGTTGGCGTGATGCCACGTGACTTCGAATTTCCGCTCGATGCTGGACGCCTCAGTCATCGCGATTTATGGGTACCTTTAAGCCTGACTCCAACCGAAAAGGACAGCGAGGGAGCGAGTTTTGATTTCAGCCTGATCGCACGGCTAAAGCCCGGGATTAGCAGCGAGCAGGCACAACAGGACATAAATCGCGTAGTTACCGCAATCGATGCTCAATTTCCCGGGATGGCACGCATCGGGCTGTCTGCATTCTTTCGCCCCTTAAAGGAAGAGATCACCAGCAACGCACAATCTCTCTTGCGAATTTTGCTAGGGGCCGTCGGCCTCATTCTTCTAATCGCCTGCGTTAACCTCGCCAATCTGCTGCTGGTGCGAGCGGCGGGCCGCAAGCGCGAGTTTGGACTTCGCCTGGCACTCGGGGCCGCTTCGCGCGCCATGTTCTGGCAGGTGATCAGCGAAAGCTTGTTACTGAGTCTGGTCGGTGGCGCGTGTGGAATTGCGCTGGTGGTCGCGTTGGTTCGGGCCAGTCAGGCTTTCCTGCCGGATTCTCTGCCTCGTCTGGGAGAAATCGGAATCAGCTGGTCGGTACTGGTGTTTGCGGCTGCATTGACAGCAGCCACCGGCTTGATCTGCGGACTTGCGCCGGCAATTTCGAGCATGCGGACCAGCGTTCTCAATTCGCTTCGTGACGGAAGCATTAGCGCCGGACAAGGGCGCGGCCAGCACCGGACGCGGACTGCTCTTGTCGTGGTCGAAATCGCGCTAGCCATGGTCCTGCTCGCCGGATCTGGACTCTTGCTCCGGAGCTTTGCACGAATGCTGGCTGTCGATCCCGGTTTTGAACCTGCGCACGTTCTCAAAGCGTCGCTGTCTTTGCCGCCGCACGAATATTCGAACCAGCAGAGGGTGAATGATTTCTACAACGAACTGCAGCGCAGGCTCGAAACTCTCCCGGGGGTCAAGGCTGTGGGCTTTTCGTCGAATATTCCTGTAGTCGGGCAGAACTCAGGCCGCCTGATCGCACCCGAAGGCTACGTGAAGAGTTCAGGCGAAGGCTGGAGTATTGCTTCGAATTATTTGGTGCATGGAAGTTATTTTGGCGCCATGCATATTCCGCTGCTCCGCGGGCGCTACTTCAATGCCAAGGATGATCTGCACGGTGCGCCGCTGGTCGTAGTCATCAGCCAATCTTTGGCGAAAAAATATTTCGCCGGAAAAGATCCTGTTGGGATGCATATTAAAGTCGGGCCGAGCTTCGCTTCACCTATGCCGGCCATGACCATCGTCGGAGTAGTCGGCGACATTAAGCAAGGCTCGCTCGACAAGGCGACCGTCCCCGAAATGTATGAGCCGCTGGCGCAGGCGGCAGAAGATTTGGGGTCGTACGGTGCGATGATTGGCGTCATCGGCGGCCTCAACGCCGTGATGCGCACCACCAGCGATCCGTCCGCTCTGAGCGAGGCATTCACGAAAACTGTACGGGATCTCGATCCCTCGCTGGCAGTTTCCGAGATGCATACCATGGAAGAGGTAGTCGCCGCAACAGAAGCGCCGCGACGCTTCAACACCGCCATTCTGACCGCCTTCGCAACCATCGCCCTGTTCCTTTCGCTGCTTGGAATTTACGGCACCATGGCTTACACGGTTGCTGAGCGCAATCGCGAGATTGCCATTCGTATGGCTGTTGGTGCGAGCCGCGAAAGTGTGTTGCTGAACATTCTTCGCAAGGCACTTGCGGCCGCGGCAGTGGGGATCCTCGCTGGCCTGGTTCTGTCGGCAGGGCTCACTCGGGTCGCTGCAAACCTACTGTTCGACGTTAAGCCCTTCGACGCTCTGGCAATCGGCGGTGCCATGGCGACGTTACTGGTGTCGTGCATACTCGCCGCCTGGTTGCCTGCCAGACGGGCGGCTTCGGTGGAACCCATGCAATTGTTGCGCTTCGAATGAAAACTGAACCGGCCGCGCTATTCCTATCAAAAGTGCTGAACCAGTTCCGCGAACGAGTTCAGCACCAGCAGCTTGCAAGGAGGCGCCGCGCTTGCCAGCTCCTCGTGCTCAAGCACCCACGTATCGGAGTGCGGAACGAAGACGGCGTTGATACCGGCGGAGAGCGCCGGATTGATGTCGGATTTCGGGCTGTTGCCGACCATCCATGTGCGTTCGGCGGTTAGGGTATGACGCTGAACAACTTCACGGTAGTTCTGCGAGTTCTTGTCGGGAACGATTTCTACCGCGGCAAAATGCCTCTCCAGTCCCGAACGCCTCACCTTGCCGGACTGTTCCGAATAATCTCCCTTGGTGACCAGGATCAGCTGGTGCTTTTGAGAAAGATACTCCAGGGTCGGTTCGATATCCGGCAGAAGCTGCACCGGTTGCTCTGCAATAGTCCGAGCGAAGCCATGGATGGCCTCATGCAGTCCCGCGGTCAAAGGCTCTACCGAAAGCCGCTCGAAAGTTCGTACCAGGGCGTGTGTAAAGCTTTGCAAGCCGTATCCGTGGGTCACGATGCATTCGCGTTCCACATCGTTGAGAATTTCACGGACCTCCGCCGGGGAGCGCTCCTGATGGTTCAAAAATGAAATGAAATCAGCGATTGCGCGCTCAAAATAAATGTTATTTTCCCAGAGCGTATCGTCGGCATCGATCAACAATGTTTGGGTGTCAGCTGACGTTTGACGGTCCACAGTTTAATGATACTGGTGTTTTTCACAGCCAGGAACCAAATCATAAAAGCCATTAAATCGTTTCAGCTGCTAGAATCGCGGGCAATGAGAAATCGGGGGGCAGTTCTAATCGTCGCATTCGTGTGCCTTGCTGGCGCTCTTCACGCCGCCACCAAAACGAAAGCTGTGCCGGCATCGCAGACCCGTTCGGAAAACCTGCAAGTGGTTCCGGATTTGAAGCGCCGTCTCGCGAGATTTCGCCAGGTTGAGATGCCGTTCCA
>Ga0075426_10003223_pt1 | contig 11667 bp, 14 predicted proteins | sample SoiMethybrSBSTD5_FD_75304 | JGI IMG/M metagenome (GOLD analysis project Ga0075426, IMG submission 75304) | Bulk soil microbial communities from a Populus tree surrounding site in Tennessee, USA - Soil MetaG P. TD hybrid SBSTD5 | ecosystem: Environmental > Terrestrial > Soil > Tree plantation...
GCCATCCCGGCGATCTATGCCGAGGTGAAGGCGATCTTCACGCACACGGTCCCGGTGGACGCCGTGCGCGGCGCCGGCCGCCCCGAGGCCTCCTACCTCCTCGAGCGCCTGGTGGACAAGGCGGCCCGCGAGACGAGCGCAGATCGGGTGGAGCTGCGGCGCAAGAACTTCATTCGGACGGACCAGTTCCCGTACCAGACGGCGGTCGCGCTGCAGTACGACGTCGGCGACTACCACTCGACGCTCGACATGGCTCTTAAGGCGATCGACTACCCCAAGCTCGCCGACCGCAAGGCGGCGTCGAAGGCGCGCGGCAAGTTGCGCGGGTTCGGTATTTCCACGTATATCGAGGCGTGCGGTATCGCGCCGTCCGCGCTCGTCGGCGCGCTCGGCGCCGGCGCCGGGCTCTATGAGGCAGCGACGGTGCGCGTCCATCCCACCGGCAGCGTGACCGTGTTCACCGGCTCGCACAGCCACGGACAGGGCCACGAGACCACGTTCGCCCAGCTCGTCGTCGAGAAGCTCGGCGTGCCGATCGAGAACGTCGAGGTCGTCCATGGCGACACCGACCGCATCCCGTTCGGCATGGGCACCTACGGCTCGCGGTCGGCCGCGGTCGGCGGCTCGGCGCTCGTCAAGGCGATGGACAAGATCGTCGACAAGGGCAAGAAGATCGCCGCCCACCTGCTGGAGGCGAGCGTCGCCGACGTCGAATTCGCGGACGGCAAGTACCGCGTCGCCGGCACCGATCGCGAAAAGACGTTCGGCGAGGTCGCGTTCGCCGCCTACGTGCCGCACAACTACCCCATCGAGACGGTCGAGCCGGGTCTCGAGGACTCGGCGTTCTACGATCCCAAGAACTTCACCTTCCCCGCCGGCTGCCACTGCGTCGAGGTCGAGGTCGATCCGGAGACGGGCGTCGTCGAAGTCGTGGACGTCGCCATCGCCGACGACGTCGGGGTCATCATCAATCCGATGATCGTCGACGGGCAGGCGCACGGCGGCCTGGCGCATGGGATCGGCCAGGCGCTCTACGAGGAGGCGGTCTACGACGCGGAGGGGCAGCTCCTTTCGGGCTCCTTCCTCAACTACACCATGCCACGCGCGGCGGACCTGCCGAATTTCAAGGTCGGCAACCACGTCACCGCGTGCACGCACAATCCGACCGGCATCAAAGGTGTGGGCGAGGTGGGCGCGATCGGCGTCCCGCCCGCGGTCATCAACGCCGTGCTCGACGCTCTGGCACCGGTGGGCGTCACGCACATCGACATGCCGGCGACCCCGGAGAAGGTCTGGCGGGCGATCCGCGCGGCGGGGGGAGGTGCCGCATGAAGAGCTTCGAATTCCATCGTCCGCGCTCGGTCGCCGATGCGGTCACGCTGCTCAAGGGCAACGAAGCGGCCAAGCTCCTGGCCGGCGGGCAGAGCCTGCTGCCGGTCATGAAGCTCGACCTGGCGCAGCCGTCGGACCTCGTGTCGCTCGCCGCGATCCGCGCGCTCAAGGAGATCCAGTCGGACGGCGGTGATCGGGGGGATCTGGTGATCGGCGCGCTTTCCACGCACGACGAGGTCGCTTCGTCTGCCGAGGTGCGCAAGCGCATCCCGGGGCTCGCCGGCCTGGCCGGCGGGATCGGCGACGCGCAGGTGCGGAACCGCGGCACCATCGGCGGCTCGCTCGCTCACGCCGATCCGGCCGCCGACTACCCCGCGGCCGTGCTCGCCCTGGGAGCGACCATCGTCACCGATCGCCGCAGCATTCCGGCGGACGACTACTTCACCGGCCTTTTCCAGACGGCGCTGGCGGCCGACGAGATCATCACCGCCGTGCGCTTCCCGGTGCCGGAGTGCGCGGCCTACGCCAAATTCCCCCACCATGCGTCGAAGTACGCACTGGTCGGCGTCATGGTGGCGAAGACGGCGAGCGGCGTGCGCGTCGCGGTGACCGGAGCCGGCCCCAAGGCCTTCCGGGTGCGGGCTCTCGAAACCGCGCTCGGCGCGCGTTTCTCCCCCGACGCCGTGACCTCCGGGTCCGTCGATCCTGCGGACTTGCGGTCGGACAGTGAGTTCAGCGCGGAGTACAAGGCGCACCTCGTCACCGTGATGGCCAAGCGGGCCGTCCAGGCCTGCCTGTAATTGGACCTGCCGCGGAGCGTCGAGGATACCCGCCGGCTGCTCGCGTCGGGCCGCTACGTGGCCGACGCGAGCCTGGCCACCGCGGTCTATCTGTCCCTCAAGCTGGGCCGTCCTCTCCTGCTCGAGGGCGAGGCCGGAGTGGGCAAGACCGAGGTCGCCAAAGTCCTGGCCGAGACCCTGGGCCGGCGGCTCATCCGTCTCCAGTGCTACGAAGGGCTGGACGCGTCCGCAGCGCTCTATGAATGGAACTATCCCCGCCAGATGCTGGAGATCCGTCTGGCGGAGCTTGGCGGCGAGGCGGGAGCCGAGGGCCGGGCGCGTCTCGCCCATGACATCTTCGACGAGCGCTTCCTGCTCAAGCGGCCGCTCTTGCTGGCGCTCGAGCCGGACCCTCTCGGGCCGCCCGTCCTCCTGATCGACGAGATCGACCGCACCGACGAGCCGTTCGAGGCGTTCCTCCTGGAGATCCTCTCCGACTTCCAGGTGAGCATCCCGGAGATGGGCCCCGAGAAGGGGACCGTGCGCGCGCCGGCGCCGCCGATCGTCGTCCTCACCTCCAATCGCACGCGCGAGATCCACGACGCCTTGAAGCGGCGCTGCTTCTACCACTGGATCGGCTATCCGGACGCGGCGCGCGAGTTGGAGATCGTCTGCCTGCGCGCGCCCGAGCTGGCCGCCGCGCTCGCCGAGCAGATCGTGCGTTTCGTCCAGAAGCTGCGCGCCGCCGACCTCTTCAAGCTGCCCGGCGTCGCCGAGACGATCGACTGGGCGCGCGCCCTCCTCGCGCTCGATCAAGTCACGCTCGACCCCGCCACCGTCAACGCCACCTTGGGCGTGCTCCTCAAGTATCAGGACGACGTCGAAAAGATGGCCGGGCGGCGGGTGGCGGAGCTGCTCGCCGAGCCATGACCCCTCACCCCCGACCCCTCTCCCATCGCCCTCCCTTCCCCCGGGAGAGGGGAGCACAACAAAGACGGCCCAGTTGGTCGTGCCGGTCTTTTTGTTTTCCCCCCTCTCCCGGGTGGCGGGAGGGGATGGGAGAGGGGGTTAGGGGGTGAGGGGCTCGAAGCTCGCCGACAACGTCGTCCACTTCACCCGTCTCCTGCGCGGCGCCGGTCTCCGCCTGGGGCCGGCGAGCGCCCTGGACGCCCTCGCGGCCGCGTCCGCGGTCGATGTCCTGCACCGCAATGAGCTGTTCTGGGCGCTCCACGCCGTCCTGGTCCGCCGGCCCGAAGACTTCGACCTCTTCGATCAAGCCTTCCGCCTCTTCTGGCGCGAGCGGGGCTTCACTGACGCCGTGCTGGCAGAGCTTTTGGCGCACACCCGCGTACCGCGCCAACCGTCGGCCTCACGGCGGATCTCCGACGCCTGGCGCCCGCCGACTTCCACCGGACCGCCGCGCGAGCAGCGCATCGAGATCGACACCCTGCTCACCTTCTCCGCGGACGAAGTCCTCCGCACCCGCGACTTCGAGCAGATGAGCGCCGCGGAGCTCGCCCGCGCCAAGCAGATCATCGCTCGCATGACCCTCGTGCAGCGTCCGGTCCGCACCCGGCGGTACGCACCCGATCCGCACGGCGCGGCCATCGATCTCGCCCGCACCGTGCGCGAGAGCCGCAAGACCTTCGGAGACTTGGCCCCGCTCCGCTTCCGTTCGCGCGTCCTCCTGCCGCCGCTGCTCGTCGTCCTCTGCGACATCTCGGGGTCCATGGGCCGCTACTCCGAGATGCTGCTCCACTTCCTGCACGCCCTCCTGAGCACTCGCACCCGCGTCCACGCCTTCCTCTTCGCCACCCGGCTCACCAACGTCACACGCCTCCTCCGCCGCCGCGACGCCGATGAGGCCCTGGCCCGCTGCGGCCGCGAGGTCCAGGACTGGGCTGGGGGCACCCGCCTGCGCGCCTGCCTCCACGACTTCAACCGCGCCTGGTCGCGCCGCGTCCTCGCCCACGGAGCCGTTGTCCTCCTCGTCACCGACGGCCTCGACCGCGACCCCGAGCCCGGCCTGGAGGCCGAAGCCGACCGCCTCCACCGCTCCTGCCGCCGCCTCATCTGGCTCAACCCCCTCCTGCGCTGGGCCGGCTTCGAGCCAAAGGCCCAGGGCGTCCGCGCGCTCCTCCCCCACGTGGACGAGCATAGGCCGGTTCACAACCTGGACAGCTTGGAGGCGCTGGGGCGGGGGCTGGGGGAGAGGGCGACCGTGCTACCATTTCGCCGATGATCGAGATCGAGGACATTTGCGAGCCGGAGTGGGCCGAATGGTATCGGATGACGCCCCGGGAGCGCTGGGAAGAGAGCGCCCGGCTTTGGCACCACTACGTCGCGATGGGAGGCTCCCTTGATCCCGAGCCCGATACGCAAAGCCCTTTCTACGATCCGCAGACATCAAGTCGCCCACCTGTTGATGGGCGGCCAGGCCTGCGTGTTGTACGGCGCAGCGGAGTTTAGTCGTGATCTTGATCTGGCTCTGCTGCCGGATCCCACCAACCTCGACCGGCTCGAGGCGGCCTTGGCCGAACTCGAAGCCGAAGTGATCGCCATCCCGCCCCTGAGCTTGAAGCACTTGGAGGATGGGCTCGCGGTTCACTTTCGCTGCAAACAGCCGGAGGTCGCCGGGCTGCGGATCGACCTCATGACGAACATGCGGGGCGTCGCACCGTTTCCCGAGCTATGGGCACGGCGAACGACCTTCGAATTCGATGATGAGACGCTGGAAGCCATGGCTCTGCCGGACCTTGTAGCAGCAAAGAAGACCCAGCGAGACAAAGACTGGCCGATGATCCGTCGCCTCGTTGACGTCAACTACCTGAACCACAGTGACGAGCCAACCCCCGAACAGATCTTCTTCTGGCTGCGAGAGCTTCGCAGCCCCGAGCTCCTGGTGGAGGCGGTTGGAGCCCATACCGACGTCGCGGCGCAGCTCACGAGAGAAAGGCCTCTCCTCAAGCTGGCGACTGCCGCGAATCTAGCGAACGGCATGCTCGGCCGGGCGCTACGCGAGGAGGAGGAGGAGGTGCGGCGTCTGGATGCAGCGTATTGGAAGCCATTGCGAGAGCAGCTCGAGCGCCTTCGCCGGAGGAGCGGGGGCTCGCGAGAGACGCCTGGCACCTGATGCGGGTTCGCCGACGATGCTTTACCGCAGTTCAATATGTCCATTCGGCCCCGCGTTTGATCGCCCGGGAAAATGCTACACTCAATCCACCTCGAATAGAAGTCCCGGGAGGCGGCTTGCGCGGATGTTCCAGCCGCTTCACGCATTCCGTGACAGAATCCAATCAACCACATCGCGAAGTTCGTCGTCGCCGCGGAGTGCCTCGCAGGCTTCCCGAAATTGTTCATCATCGCAATGATAAAGCAGATACAGGGCATTCGCTCGCCGCTTGATGGGTTTGTCTGCGTCCCTTGCCGTGGCATTCAGGACGCCTCTGGCTCTGTCAAGGCAGGGGGCGATCATGCCGACCAACTCATCGCCTCGGGACAAGAAGCCATCAAAACTCGTGTCGTCGTGGAATTCCAAGACTCTGCTGATTTGTTCTAAGCTAAGTTCTTTGCACAGCTCAAAGGCCAACACGCATTGTCCGTGCTGTTCTGCGCCAACGGTAGCCCACAACCGCACATTGAGCGCGGCGTAGAACCCGAAGAGAGACACCGCGGATCCGGCTGTCTTGATGTCCGTGTCCATCATTAACCGGTGCGCCATTAGGCAAGTGATCTTGTGACAGCGCGACTGGGGAAGAATTGTGAGAATCCTCAAGCCGTTAAATCGCTCTTGAGCATTGTCGCTCAAACACATGCTGATACCCTTCAGTACCAGACCCGGGTCGGAAACAATAGCCACACTTGTCACGCCCCTTGAAAGTGCATCCGCGTCAAACTTGCAGTCCGCGGGAATCCGAATCTGCTTGACGGGCTCGCTATTGAAATCGCGCTCCATTCGGACGTACTCGCCAACGGAAATCCAGACGGCCATGTCTCGGCTGGGCGAGTAGCCAATCACAATCACGGGTATACTGTAGTTGAGCCAGTAATCGAGATGGCGCTGATCGACATCCATCACGAATTCGTCGCCAGAATTTGGGAAATATGAATCGCCCGATTTGATCTGGACCGCCACGAGCCGGCCTGACGACTCCTCGGCTTCCACAATCTCGATGGAGCCATCGACGCCGAGGTCATTCTCCTGGTGTACGGGACGAAATATCGAGCCGTGCTCGTTGACGACCTTCTGGACGTAGATCACGCCTGCGTTTGCGACCGTCCGTGTCTTCTCAAACCTCATGGCAACTAGCCTGGATTCCCACGGTTAAGGGTACGGCTAACCCAGGAATGGCCTAAATCTGGATATCCTCTCCCCGGATTCGTTATCTGTCTGAGACTACATAGGTGAACAGATCCACGCCGTCATACCTCGATCTGTCCAAGCAGCTCGAGCAGTTTGGGAATATCGGTTCGAATAATCTTCCAGAGAGTGGCGTCGTCGAGGGCAAGTAGGCGTGCGCCAGGACATCCCGCAGGCCCGCTACGCCTCGCCAGTCCACATCGGGATAGGACTGGCGGATCTCCTCAGGAATGTTCTTCGCCGCCGCCCCGAGGATTTCCAAATTGCGCAAGGCCGCGTCGTAGGCCATCTCATCCGCGACAAAGGAACCGACCTCTCGCCCCTCCGTGTACCGGATCACCCTTCGAGCCGCTTCCAGCATGTCGCGGAGGAACAACTGCCAGCTACGCGACACGGATCGCTTCCGCCTCGACAACAGGCCGCGCCCACGATTTCAGGGCTCCCTTCATCACAAGATCCACTCGGCGGCCCAGCCGGTCTTCGAGCCAGAACTTGAGACCCATATACTCGGCCAAGCCCGGCGTTTCGCGGAGGTCCACCAGGAGATCTACGTCGCTGTCCGGCCCGGCCTCGCCACGGGCCATCGATCCGAAGAGGGCTAGCGAGCGAACGCCAAACCGTTCCGCTAACTCCCACTGGTGGGCAGACAGGAAGCCGATCAGCTCGTCGCGTTTCATGTGTGGTCCCTCGTCGCCTCCCCGACAGAACAACTCTATCCTACCAACTCTTCTCGCGACACGGCCCTGGCGATGTCACGCCGCCTGGAGAACCTTCGCGATCGCCCGAGCGTAGCTTTGCCACGTCACGGTCTGGGAGTGGAGCTCCCTTCGACCGAGGTCGGTCATCTGGTAGAACTTCGCGCGCCGGTTGTTCTCGGAGATCCCCCACTCCGCCTCGATCAAGCCTTTGCGCTCCAGGCGGTGCAGCGCCGGGTAGAGGGCCCCCTCCTCGATGCGCAGCACGTCCTCCGTCGTGCGCTCGATCCAGCGGCCCACCGCGTAGCCGTGCTGCGGCCCCCAGGAGAGAGCTTTGAGGACGAGCACGTCCAAAGTGCCTTGCAGGAGATCCATCTTCATCTTGGTCATCGGCGACTTCCCCTAAGATCTTCAGGGAGATGCTAGGGCGTCTTCCCTAAGCTGTCAAGGGAAGGGCGCGATGGGACTGCTCGTCTCCGGTAGACTAGGCGCGGGAGGTGTAGCCATGGACGAAGGATCCGCCACCAAACAGGCCGTGATCTCTTATCCGGCGGGCCTGCCGCAGCTCCTCAAGCTGTCGGACAACGAATTCGCTCGCGAGCTGCGGTTTCTCGCAGCGGCCAAGCTGTTCGAGCTAGGGCGACTGTCTGCGGGGAAAGCGGCACGCCTCGCGGAGATGAGCCGGCTGTCGTTCCTCCACGAGCTGGATCGGATCGGTGTCCCGGCAATCAATCTCCGTGAGGAGGAGATCGAGGCCGAGATCCAGGCAGCCCGCGAGCTGGCCGGATGAGGCTTTGGGTTGTCGACGCGAGCCCCTTGATCTTTCTCGCCAAGCTCGACCGTCTCGATCTCCTGAAGAAGGGCGCCGATCAGATTATCGCTCCACCAGCCGTCGTCCGGGAGATCGGCGAATACCCTGATGACGCCAGTGCGAAAATCGATGACGCGAGGCAATCCTGGTTGACCGTCCAGGCGGTGGAGGACAGGCGGATTGTAGAGGTCTTGATGGCCGACCTGGATGCCGGCGAATCCGAGGTGATCGCGCTTGCTATGCAGTTGAAGGCGGAACGCGTGGTCCTGGATGATCTCGACGCGCGGCGGTTTGCCCATCGAGTCGGCGTCGCGCCGGTTGGGACTCTGGGCCTCCTGCTCGCGGCCAAGCTTCGTGGCGAGCTCCCGAGCCTCGGAGCCGAAATCGACCGACTCCGGCAGGCTGGCTTCCGCGCCAGCCCCAGCCTCTCGCAGGCAGTTCTGCGAGAGGCTGGGGAGTGACAAAGCTCTCGGCCGCTCGGCTCTTGAACCCACCCCTCCCTGGAGGTATCTTTGACGGGCGTCTGGGGGGGCGGGCATGAATCATTGGAAGGAAACTGCTGAAATCCTCTCGCGGCTCGCCGAGCTGAAGGCGGCGGGACGGCGGGCGGCGCTCGCCACGGTCGTGCACATCGTCGGCTCGGCCTACCGGCGGCCCGGCGCCAAGTTCCTCATCGAAGAGACGGGTGACACCCTGGGCAGCGTCAGCGGGGGCTGCCTCGAAGCCGATGTGCGCGAGGTGGCGTTGGGCGTCCTGGAGACGGGGAAGCCGAGCCTGCGTCACTACAGCACGGGGGCCGACGAGGACATGGTGTGGGGCCTCGGGCTGGGCTGCAACGGCTTGGTGGACATCTTCATCCAACCGGCGACCGAGGGCCCGCTGGCGAAGCTGGCGGATCGCTTGCGCGAGCTCCTGGCAGGCGATTCTCCCTTTGCACTCCTGACCGTGGTGGAAGGAGGCGAGGACCTCGGGGCGATCCTGGCGCTGGAGGCGGGAGGGGCCGCGTACGGCTCCCTCGACTCGCCCGCTCTCGATGCGCTTGCCGCGGAGCACGCGCGCGGCCTGACATCGGCAGGCCGCTCGGCTGTGCAGAAGATCGCCGAGCGCGGCGTCTTCGTCGAGGTGCTGCCGCCTCCGCCCCACCTCGTCGTCTGCGGCGCCGGAGACGACGCGCGACCGCTCGTCGCCTACGCGGCGGACGCCGGCTTCCGGGTCACCGTCGTCGACCACCGCCCGGCGCTCCTGGCGCCCGCCCGCTTCCCACAGGCGGCTCGCCTGGTGCTCACGCGGCCCGAAGAGCCGCATGCCGGCGATACGGCCCTGCCGCCGCCGGACCGCTCGCTGGCGGTGGTGAAGACGCACTCCCTGACACACGACCGCGAATGGGTGCGGCAACTGCTCGCGGCAGGCGTACCCTACGTGGGGCTCCTGGGACCGCGGGCGCGGACCGAGAGCATCCTGCGCGAAATCGGCGCGCCGGAGGCGGACACCGAACGGGTCTTTGGCCCAGTGGGGCTGGACCTGGGCGCCGACGGGCCGCGGCAGGTGGCGATCAGCGTCGTGGCCGAGCTCCTCGCCTTCACGGCCCATCGCGAGCCGCGCCACTTGAGCGAGCGAAGGGAAGCGATCCATGCCGCCTGAGCGCCCGACGAGGCAGACGGTTCCGGTCGCCGGGATCCTGCTCGCCGCCGGAACGTCGAGCCGCATGGGGAGCAACAAGCTGCTCTTCGAGATCGAGGGGGAGAGCCTGCTGCGGCGGATGGCGCGGCGGGCGCTCGCCGGCGGCCTCGCTCCCCTGCTGGTGATGCTCGGCCATCAGGCCGAGCGAGCTGCCGCGGAGCTCGACGGCCTCGCCGTTCAGATCGTGATCAATCCCTTCTACGAGCAGGGGCTCAGCTCATCGCTCAAGACCGGTGTGGCGGCGGTGCCCGCGGAGGCAGGCGCGGCGATGGTGCTGCTCGCCGACATGCCGTTCGTGACGCCGGAGATGATTGCCGCGCTCGTCGCGCGCTATCGCACGACTTCCGTCCCTCTCGTGATCTCGGACTACGCGGGCGTCATCGCGCCGCCGATGGTGTACGATCGGACCCTCTTCGACGAGATCCGAGACATGGCAGAGGGGCGCTGCGGGAAGCAGGTGGTGAAGCGGCACCGCCAGGAAGCGGAGGTCCTCTCCTGGCCGGCGACGGCGCTCGCCGACGTCGACGTGCCCGACGACTACCAAAGGCTTCGAGCAGCTCCGGTCGCGGCGGGGATCGAGACGGGCGGTTGAGGACGGGAGGGGGCGAGCCGAACATGCACTCCGAGCTCCTGCAGATGGCGGCGGACCTGGCCCGCCGAGACGAGCCGTTCGTGCTCGCCGTGGTGGTGCGCCGCCGGCCCGCCAGCTCGTCGCAGGCCGGAGACATGGCGCTCATCACCGCCGCCGGGGCGTTCCACGGCTGGCTGGGCGGCAGTTGCACGCAGCCGACCGTGGTACGCGAAGCGCGGCGGGCGCTCGCCGACGGCAAGCCCCGCCTCGTGGTCCTGACCCCCGATCCGGTCAACACCGAGCGGCCCGGGGTCCTCGTGTTCCCCATGACCTGCGCCAGCGGAGGGAGCGTGGAGATCTATCTCGATCCGATCCTGCCCGCGCCGCGGCTCGCTGTCTTCGGTGCCTCCCCCACCGCCCGCGCTCTAGTCAAGCTGGGCAAGGCAATGGGGTACTCGGTCGTTGTAGCCGACGCTGCAGCCGATCCGGCGGACTTCCCCGAAGCCGACCGCGTGCTCACCGATCCCACGGCGCTCGTACCCGCCGCCGGTCCCCTTTATGCCGTCGTGGCCACCCTCGGAGAGGGGGACGAAGAGGCGATCCGCGCCGCGCTCGCGCTCGCGCCGGTCTATCTCGGCGTGGTGGCCAGCGCCAAGCGTTTCGCGCGCATGCGGCAGACCCTCGTCGCCCAGGGAGTGACGGCGGAGCAGCTCGACTCGATCCGCAGCCCGGCCGGGGTCAAGATCGGCGCCAAGGCTCCCGAGGAGATCGCGCTCTCCGTGCTCGCGGAGATCGTCGAGCGCCGCCGCGCCGTACCGGCCGCCGCGGCACGGCCCGAGAAGGAAGAGACCGCCGCGCCGCGCGAGGCCATCGATCCGATCTGCGGCATGACCGTCGAGATCGCCACCGCCCGCCACACCGCGGAGCATGAGGGGATGACCTACTACTTCTGCTGCGGCGGCTGCCGCGAGCGTTTTCTCGCAACGCCCGAGAAGTACGCCCACGGGGGCGCTGCGTGAAGCTGCCCCTCACCCCCGGCCCCTCTCCCATCCCCTCCCTTCCACCGGGAGAGGGGAGCAAGACGGATCACAGCCCAACCTCCTCCCGCTTTTTCCTCTTTCCCCCTCTCCCGGTCGGTGGGAGGGGATGGGAGAGGGGGTCAGGGGGTGAGGGGCCATGAGACCCGAGATCGCGGCTCTCCAGGACGCAATGGAAGCGCAGGGGTACATCGCCGATCCAGCGATCGCGACCGCCCTTTTCCTCGCCAAGGAGATGCGCCGGCCGCTCCTCATCGAGGGCGACGCAGGCGTGGGCAAGACGGAGATCGCCAAGGTGCTGGCGCGGCTCCTCGACACCGAGCTCATCCGCCTGCAGTGCTACGAAGGGCTCGACGTCTCGACAGCGCTCTATGAGTGGAACTACCAGCGCCAGATGCTGCG
>Ga0075426_10003225_pt1 | contig 11662 bp, 9 predicted proteins | sample SoiMethybrSBSTD5_FD_75304 | JGI IMG/M metagenome (GOLD analysis project Ga0075426, IMG submission 75304) | Bulk soil microbial communities from a Populus tree surrounding site in Tennessee, USA - Soil MetaG P. TD hybrid SBSTD5 | ecosystem: Environmental > Terrestrial > Soil > Tree plantation...
TAGTGCCGCCACGCGCCCGGCATGTCGTCGGGCCGCACAGGAGGAATGAACCGGGTGAAGACGGTGCGCTCGGGGAAGCGTGCGGCGATCTCGGCCACCACAGGAACCACGCGTTCCATCCACGGCGTCGGCCACGGACCTTCGTCGGTGAAGAGCCGCTGCATGTCGATGCACAGGTGCACCGAGCGCGGGGTGGGCGTGAAACGACGAAGATGATCCGCCATCGTGGCGCGCGTCCTTGGATGTTCGCAGCAGGCGGCAACGCCATACCGCACCGTTCACGAGAACCGTTGAGCGCGCGCGACCGTTCCGCCCGACGGACCGCCGTTTCGTCCGGACGCAAATAAATCTGCGTATGTCACCGAATGGGCAGACAAAAGCCGCAACCCGGCGGCACGATGCAATCAACACGGGAGGGGGAAATTCCCCTAGGAGTCAGGCAATGAATTTCCCCGCGGGTGGAGGTGACATCGTGCGCGCATCGGCGGTCTCTGGTTACGCTTTTGATCCTGAAGCGACGCATGCGATGGGCATCGCGTTCGACGGTGCATGCTGGACGCTGGGGCTCGAAGACCGATCGGCGGCGGCCGCGACCAAGGTCGCTCTTGCAGTGCTCGAGCAGGCGGCCGGCGGACAACGCGATCCGCACTGCTTGCGCCGCCAGGTTCTGGTCACCTTCGCGCATTGACCCCATGACGGCCGGCGGGTTCACCACCCGGCCGCCGTCGTGACGATCGTCAGACCGGCCGCGCGACCCGGTCCGGGGTTCCTTGCGCCAGCGCGAGGCGCACCCGCGCGGCGAGTTCCTCCTGCGCGAACGGCTTGCGCAGCAGATGCGCCTCCGGCACGCCTTCGAGGGTCGAGCGCTCGGCGAACCCGGTGATGAACAGGACCGGCAGGTTCGAGCGCCGGGCGCGTCCGAGCCGCGCCACCTCGGCGCCGTTCATGCCCGGCATGGCGAAGTCGACGATCATCAAATCGAGCTTGTGCGCCCGGTCGATCAGATCGAGGGCGGCCCCGCCGCTGCCCGCCTCGAGCACCAGATAGCCGAGATCGTGCAGCATGGCCCGCGTGACCTCGCGGACCGAATTGTCGTCGTCGACCAGGAGAATGCTCGCGCCCCGGAAAGCGTCGTCCGCGGGGGCGAGCGCTGCGGGCCGGGTCGGAACGTGCGCTGTTGCGGCGGCGCGGGGCAGGTAGATGTGAACGGTGGTGCCATCGCCCGACCGCGAGTCGATGCGCACGCCGCCGCCCGACTGCTTGGCGAAACCGAGCACCTGGCTCAGCCCCAGTCCCGATCCCTTGCCGACCTCCTTGGTGGTGAAGAACGGCTCGAACGCGCGCGCGCGCGTCTCCTCGCTCATGCCCTCTCCGGTGTCGGAGACGCAAATCCCGACATAGTCTCCGGCAGGCGGATCTTCCGGGAGGCTCGGCATGCCGAGCCGGATGTTCTCGGTCGCCACCTTGAGCGTCCCGCCGACGTCCATCGCGTCGCGCGCGTTGATCGCGAGGTTGAGGATCGCGAGCTCGAGCTGGGTCGGATCGACCAGGGCGAGCCACAGAGACGGCGACAGCTCGGTTTCGATCCGGATGCTGCCGCCCATCGTGCTCTGCAGCAGGTCGCGCATGCCGACGACGGCGACATTGAGGTCGAGACAGCGCGGCTCCAGGCGCTGGCGCCGCGAGAATGACAGCAGCTGGTCGGTGAGCTTGGCGCCGCGCTCGGCCGCGGTGCGCATGTAGCCCAGCCGCTGGCGCAGCTTTCCGTCGATGCCGTGCTCGGCGAGGCCGCGTTCGAGAAAACCGATGTTACCGAGCACCACGGTGAGCAGATTGTTGAAATCGTGCGCCACGCCCGAGGTGAGCTGTCCGACCGCCTCGAGCCGCTGCATCTGCCGCAGCGTCGACTCGACACGCTCGCGCTCCTCGATCTGGCTCAGGAGCTGGCGGTTCGCCGCCGCAAGCTCGGCGGTGCGTTCTTCCACCCGCATCTCGAGCTCTTCATTGAGCCTGCGGCATTCGGTCTGCCGCCGGCGTCCGCGCAGCGCGGTCTGCACGACGCTGACCAGCGTCGTCGGATGGAACGGCCGCTCGAGAAAGGACACGTTGCCGAGGATGGCGGTGAGCCGCGCCGCCGCCGGATTGCGCTCGAGGCCGCCGCCATGCTCGGTGAGCAGGATGAAGGGGAAATCGGACCAGGCGGGCTGCGAACCGACCCAGCCGGACAGCTCGCGGACATCCTCGGTGCGGCAGGCCTCCTCGGTGATCACTGCCGCATCCGCTCCGCGGGTCAGCTCGCGCATCAGCCGGGCGAGATCGGGGCAGATCTCGCATTGGATGGATGCGTCGTCGAGGATTTCCTTTGCGACCAGTGCGTCGCGCCCGCGCGGCGCCAGGATGAGGGTGCGTTCTTTTGCCGGACTGGTGCTGGGGCTCACGGAGGTGTGGCCTCCGCCGGCATTTCGGCTGCGAGGAACGTCGGAACCCCGCGCAGCACGCCCTGGAACTGATGCAGCGCCGGACCGACCCAGAGGCCTTTCTCGCTGATGCGGAGCTCGCGAATGGTGTCTTCGTGCGAGCCCATCCGCTTCTTGATGACCGAAATCGCGCGGCGCACGCGACCCATCGCTTCGAAGTAGCGCAGCAGGACCACCGTGTCCGCCAGGTAGGTGAGGTCGACCGTCTGCTTCGTCTCGCCGACCATGCCGTGCTGGGCGATGGTAAGAAAGGTCGAGGCGCCCTGGCGGTTGAGATACTGCAGCAGCTCGTGCAGGTGGAGAATGAGATACTGCTCCTCCGGCATGGCGGCCTGATAGCCATTGAGACTGTCGATGGCGACCGTGCGGATCTTGTCGCGATCGACGGCGCTCGTCACCTGGTGAGCAAACTCGCCCGGAGACAGCTCGGCCGCGTCCATCTGCTGCAGGCGCAGCTTGCCGGATTCGCGCATCCCGGCGAGGTCGATGCCGAGCATCTTGGCGCGCTCGATCAGCAGGCCCAGCTCCTCGTCGAACACGAACAGCGCCGCACGCTCCCCGCGGGCGATCGCGGCCGCGATGTATTGCAAGACGAGAAGCGATTTGCCGGTCCCGGCCGGGCCCATGACGAGTGTGCTCGACCCGCCCGGGATGCCGCCGCCCAGGAGCTGGTCGAGCTCGCGGTTCCCGCTCGGCACCGGCTTGCCGCTAAATTCCCTGCGTTGCTCGGCGGCGACGAGGCGGGGAAAGACCTGCACGCCATCGATCGCGATGACGAAGTCATGGTAGCCGTTGCGAAAACTCTGGCCGCGGCACTTGGTGACCCGCAGCCGCCGGCGCTCGCCGCCGTAGATCGGCGCGAGCTGATCGAGGTGGATGACGCTGTGGGCGATGCTGTGCACCGCGCGGTCGAGGCTCTCGGCGGTGAGATCGTCGAGCATCACAACGGTCGAGTTATGGCGCGCGAAATAATGCTTGAGCGCGAGGATCTGCCGCCGGTAGCGCAGCGAGCCCTGCGCCAGCAGGCGGATCTCAGACAGGCTGTCGATCACCACGCGCTTCGGCCTGACGTGCTCGATCGCTTCGAAGATCCGCCGCACCGTCTCGCCGAGCTCGAGATCGGAGGAATAAAGCAAACTCTGATGCTGGTCAGGATCGAGCACGCTTTCGGGCGGGACCAACTCGACGATCTCGATTTCCTTGCCGAGGTTCCAGCCGTGCGAGCGCGCGCCGTCACGCAGCTCCTGCTCGGTCTCGGCGAGGCTGATGTACATGCCGATCTCGCCGGCTTGCGCCCCGGCGAGGAGAAACTGCAGCGCGATCGTGGTCTTGCCGGTCCCCGGATTTCCTTCCAGGAGATGGAGGCGGTGGCGTGCAAGCCCACCCTCGAGGATGGAATCGAGGCCCGGAATGCCGGTCGAAGCTTTGGGCAAAACGAATGTCACGGCAGGAAACCCGCGCACTTCCTTCCACGTTGAGGGACGACGCCAACCGGCTCTGGACCCGTATACGCTCCGCCCCCCGCGTGCCGAGGTCGGGCGGGCGCGAGAAAGAACTCGTGGCTTCAGGGAAAGTTCCATCGTACCCCGAATCCTGGGGGTAGTCTGCGCAGTCGCGGACGACGCCTGAATGGCGGCTGCCGCACGTCCGCACCCGCCCGTGTTCCAGACAATATCTCCTAAGTCATTTTTTTAGTGGATAAATTTTCCTCCATTGTCATCTTTGACGTGGCGCTCGCCCTCTCAATCGCGCGTGTAGCGGTCGAGCTTTTCCCGAATGAGCGGGTGCAGGCTCGCGGGCCGGCGGAGATTGCGCGAGATCCGGCGCGCTCGATCGGCGAGGTCAAGCCAAGCCTCCGCAAGCTTGAGCAAGCGCCCCTTGTCGGCGCTCGATGATGCGTTGTGCGCAAGCTGGATGGTCTCCGCCGCGTTGCGGCGGTAATCGTCTTCCGTTGTCATTGGGCTCTCCCCCGGAGGGGGTGCGGGGTGTGCGAATGTGCACACTGCCTCGTCCGCTTTAACGCATAAGCGAAATGAACGTTCCGGTTGTCTCGCCGGAGTAACCCGATTTCGCCGGCCCCATGGGCGATGCGACGGAACAAAGTTGTGGCACAGCCGGGTGACCGCAGGGGCGTGAGGTCTGGCGCGGCCTGTTGCATCCCTTTACGCAATGCGCCATCTCACCCGCATGGCTGAGGACATCCGTTTCAACAGGGCCTTTCCGCTCGCGCCCGGCCGCGTCGAGGAGGTGGCGCCGGGCGTGCGCCGCCTGCTGTGCGACAATCCGAGCCCGTTCACGTTCAAGGGGACGGTGAGCTACATCGTGGGCCGCGGGCAGGTCGCGATCATCGATCCGGGCCCCGACGACGAGAAGCACATCGCCGCGTTGCTCGATGCGGTGCGCGGCGAGACCGTCATCCATGTCCTCGTCACCCATACCCATCGCGACCATTCGCCCGGCGTCGCGCAGGTGAAGGCGGCGACCGGCGCGACGACGTTCGGCGAAGGCCCCCATCGCGCCGCCCGTCCGCTGCACATCGGCGAAGCGCCGCGGCTCGACGCCAGCAATGACACCGATTTCAATCCCGAGCAGAGGCTCGCGGACGGCGAGGTGGTGAGCGGGCCCGGCTTCACGCTGGAAGCGATCGCCACGCCCGGCCACACCGCCAACCATATGGCCTATGCGCTGCGCGAGCAGAACCTGATCTTCTCCGGCGACCACGTGATGGGCTGGTCGACCTCGATCGTCGCGCCGCCGGACGGCGCCATGAGCGACTACATGGCGTCGCTCGAGAAGCTCGCCCGCCGCGGCGAGGCGGTCTATCTGCCCGGTCACGGCGATCTCATCCGCGAGGCGCCGGGCTTCGTGCAGTCCTATATCCGTCATCGCCAGGGCCGCGAGGCCTCGATCCTGCATCGGCTGGCAAAGGGCGCGGCCGATATCCCGACTCTCGTGCGCGCCATCTATATCGGGCTCGACCCGCGGCTGAGCCGCGCCGCCGGACTCTCCGTGCTCGCTCACCTCGAGGACCTGGTGGTGCGCGGCCTGGTCGCGACCGAGGGCGCGCCGTCGGTCGCCGGCACTTATCGGCTGGCATGATCCTGAAAGAGCCTGCGCCGGACCGCCGGTCTTCGGAAACGGTCAAAGCCAATCCGAAAACCCAAACGACGATGACGGAGCATCACCGTCCTTTGCTCGGCTGATTGCCTTTCTGCGGCGGCGGCGCCTTCGCCTTCTGCGCCGGGCGGGCGGGCTGTTGCGCCTTCTCGCTTGCGGCGTCATCGATCTGCTCGAGCAGGATGCGGATCCGCGCAGCGTTGGTGCCGAAGTCGTGCCGGCCGTAGCGCGAGGCCGAGCGCACGTCGATGCGCGCGCCCTGGCGGAGCGCACGGATGCGCACCGCGACATCGTCGCGGAAGCCCATGATCGGCGTGCGCGCGACCGCCTCGACATAGCCGTCGCGCCCGGGCTGCGGCGGATGCGTGTTGATCACCTGCCAGCGCCGCTTGGTGATGATCGCCATCGTGGCGTCGTAGGCGGCCTGCGCGTTCACTTCCGTGTCGAGCGGCCCGATGTCCGGATAGGCGCGCCGCTGCTGCTCGGCCGCATAGAGGCCCGCGTAGGCGATCGGGTTGGCCTGGCGCGAGCGCAGCCGCCCGATGGTCTCGAACCGCGGCGGGTCGATCGGATCGGTGGTGATGTCGGCGATCGCCGGCAGCCGGTAGGCGAGCACGGCGAAATAGGCCGGATAGGCGAGGAGAGCGACGCCGATCACGATCGCGGTCAGCGCCGCGCCCAGCCCGTCGGTGCCGTGCCGCCAGATTCCGATCAGCGCGAGCGCGGCGAGCACGATCGCAACCGCCGCCATGCCGAGCGCGGCCCCGAAGGTCGCTAGCACCGGCACGATCTCGAGCAGGCCCGCGCGCTCGATGATGATCGCGAGCAGCACGGCCGGCAGGGAGAAGATGGCGATGCGGCGCGCCCAGACGGCGAGCCGCGACGCAGGCTCCAGGGCGATGCGGCGGACCGGCATGTCAGCTTCCGCGCCCCGCCGGTTGCGTGCCCGAGGCGCAGATCCGCTTGAGCGCGTCCCACTCCGCGGGCTCGAGCATGCCGAACATCGGCTTGCCGATTCCCCCGCCTGTCGCTGGCCGTGGGCCCGCGATGGCGTTGATCGCCGCCGCGCGATCCTGCGCTTCCGGATGGCTGAGCAGGATCTTGGTGAATGCGCCGGGCGTGCCGGCGATCCGGATCAGGATCGCGCCGAGCGCGCGCGGATCGCCGCCGATCTTGGCAACGAGCCGTGCCCCGTAGGCATCGGCCTGCGCTTCGGTCTCGCGCGAATAGGAGGACTGCAGCACCGTTCTCACCGCTATGACGGCCGCTCCCCCGCCGCCGAAGTCGCCCAGCAGCATGCCGAACACGAACGAGAGGCCGGCGCTCTGGAGGAGCGCCCGCAACCCGTCGCGGTGGGCGACGTGACCCATCTCGTGGGCGATGACGCCGGCGAGCTCGTCGGGCGTGTTGGCCTTGTCGATCAAGCCCTGAAACACATAGACGCGGCCGCCGGGAATCGCAAATGCGTTCGGCACCGGCATGCGGATGACGGACGCGCGCAGCGGAAGTGGCAGGGCGGCCGCGGTCGCGAGCCGGTTAACGAGCTTGTCGAACGCTGCGCGGCCGGCCGCGTCGGCTTGCCCGCCGCCGCATTCGAACGGCCCGTTCTTCGATCCGCGATCGAGGAAAAGCCGGACCTGGCGATCGAGGCTCACTCCGAGCCGCTGCTCGAGCGAGAGCGGCACGAGCGGGGCGATCTCCTCGGAGAGCGCCGGAATTCCGAAGATCGCGACCAGGGCGGCGGAAACGGCGGCCGCGAGGCTCCAGCCGACGACGCGCAGCTGCGTCCGCCGGCTGGTGACCCGCACCCGCGCGCGGGCGCCGATGCGCTGCTCCAGCGCGGCCGCAAGCGCGGGGTCGCGAACTTCGAGGCGGGCGGGCATCGGCCCTCTCGCAAGGCCGACCCGCAGGACGCCTTCGGGCGCCGACAGGCTGGCAAGATCGGCATATGCCCACTCGGCCAGGAGCTCGCCGGCAGTGCCGCGGATCTGCAACGACTCCGCTCCGAGCTCGAGCGCGACTTGCCGTCGCGAGCTGGTGGCGCCGTCGAAGAATGTTCCCGGACCGAAGGTCGTCATCTGGGGCCGATCGGATCGTGCGCCGGCTGCGTCGTCGTGCGGCGCTTACATGCCGCCGGCGCCGAGGGCGTCGACGAGTCCTTCGCCGATCGCCGAGCTCGCCGCGGTAGCGTCGGCGCGTACATTCTCGATCGCCTCGAAGCCGGTGATCTCGACGGAGTCGACCATGATGCGCCAGAGCCGCAGCCCCACCACGACTTGGTAGATGATCCAGACGCAGAACGCCAGCGCGAGATAGGCGACGAAGCCGCCGATCGCGGCGAGGACGGCGAGCGCGTCCTCGCTGATTCCCGAACTCTTCAAGATGAGTGAGATCACGACCGCGGTCACCCCGAACGTCAGCAAGCCGACGAAGGTCACCAGCATGGTCCATCCGAGATAGCGCAGGTACGCGCCATAGACGCTGCGCATGCGCATCCGGCTCGACACCACGATACTGCCGATGCGCAGCCCGTTGAGCCACCAGCGGAGCACGATCGCCTGGAAGGCGGGATAAAGGACCACGGCCGCAAACGTGAACCAGCCGATCGCCCCGAAGACGGCGCTCGCCGCGCTCTGGAACGCGGCATTGGATCGGAAGAAGCCGGGATCGCGCGCAGCGCCGCTGCGGAAACCCGCGGCGATCGAATGCCAGTCGACTGTCTCGATCGCATAGGCGATCGTGGCGACCGCCGGCGCCAGCAGGATCAGCCATAGAAACAGGCCGCGCAGCAGCAGCACCGCGCCGCTGCCGGCGAAAGCGCCCTGCAGGTCGCCGTACCAAGTGCGGGACAGCTTGTAGCGCTCGAGGCTCGCCTGGGCGAACGGATAGGCGAGGCCGAGCGTGAACACGATCGCGATCCCCCACAGGATCGAGCGGAAGGCGTAGCGCCAGGCCGACCCGGTCTGATGCAGGCGCACGCCGCGAAACACGGTGCGGGTGAGCCGGTATCGGCGGGCGCGGAAATAGGCGTACTGCCCGAGCACGCCGAGAATGACGTAGCCGACGAGGCCGGCGAACTGCCCGGCCGGGCCGAGGCTCAGGCCGGCGAGCGCGATCAGCACGAAGATCGGCACCAGGATCGCGATCGCGATCAGGAATCCGATCAGGAGCTCGATGGCGGTGCCGGTGTATTCGGCGCTCTCGCCGCCGATCTCGGTATTGGCCCACTGGAAGCGGCGCATGTCCGTGATAAGCCAGAAGCGGTAGATGCCGAGGGTGAGCACCTTCAGGAAAGCGCCGCGGATCATCATCCGGCGGAAAGGCGGCATAGGGCCCGTGAAGCGGCCGTGTACCGGGTCAACGGCGCTTGCTGCCGGAAGCGCCGGGATCGTGAGATCGTCCATGTCGCCCTCGTGCTTGCCGGCAGGCGGGACAACCGAGGGTCACGCGCGCAGGCTCCCGCACGCATTGTGACCCAGCCCGGGCGTCACAATCAATGCGCCCGGGGGATAAGTCGCTCAGCGCATCGGTAATCCCATCTTCTTCTCATGCGTCGTCGCCCGCGTAAGCGGGCAATGTCGCGGGCGAGGACGGCGGCAGGGCGGGCGGGCTTTAAGAGAGTCTACGAGGCCGCCGCGGTCGGAAGCACATAGTTCTTGAGCTGCTCGCGCAAGGCGGTCTTCTGTATCTTGCCGGTCGCGGTGTGAGGGATTTCGTCCAGGAACACCACGTCGTCCGGCATCCACCAGCTCGCGATCCTGCCGCGCATGAAGCCGAGAATGTCCTCGCATGTCGTGCACTGTTCGGGCTTCAACACCACGACCAGCAGCGGCCGTTCGCCCCATTTGGGATGCGCGACGCCGATCACTGCGGCCTCGGCAACGGCGGGATGGCTGATCGCGAGGTTCTCCAGCTCGATGGAGGAGATCCATTCTCCGCCCGACTTGATCACGTCCTTGGCGCGGTCGGTGACCTGCATGTAGCCGTGCGGGTCGATGGTGGCGACGTCGCCGGTGTCGAAGAAGCCGTCCTCGTCGAGGATGTCGCCGCCTTCGCCCTTGAAATAGGCCTTCGCGACTGCGGGCCCGCGCACCTTGAGGCGGCCAAAAGTCTTGCCGTCCCACGGCAGCTCGTGGCCCAGGTCGTCGGTGATCTTCATCTCCACCGTGAACGGTGGACGGCCCTGCTTCTGCTGGATGTCGAGGCGGGCGTCGCCGGCGAGCCCCGCATATTCGGGAACGAGTGTGCAGGCAGTGCCGAGCGGGCTCATCTCCGTCATGCCCCAGGCATGCACCACCTGCACCCCGTGGATGTCCTGGAAGGTTTTTGTCATGGCGCGAGGGCACGCCGAGCCGCCGATCACGACGCGCTTGAGATGCGGCAGCTTGCAGCCGCTCTGCTCGAGGAACTGCAACAGCATGAGCCACACGGTCGGAACGCCGGCCGTGCACGTCACCTTGTGCGTGTCGAGCAGCTCGTAGATCGAGGCGCCGTCGAGCTTCGCGCCGGGCATCACCAGCGTGACGCCCGACATCGGCGCCGAGAAGGCGAGCGACCAGCCGTTGGCATGAAACAGCGGCACCACCGGCATGACAACGTCGGTGGATGTGAGCCCGAGCACTCCGCTGCTCGAGTGGGCGAGCGCGTGCAGGACGTTCGAGCGATGCGAGTAGACGACGCCCTTGGGATCGCCCGTCGTGCCGGAGGTGTAGCACATCCCCGCGGCGGTGTTCTCGTCGAGCCGCGCCCAGGCCATGTCGCCGTCGGCATCGGCGATCCATTCCTCGTAGGCGACCGCGTTCCTGAGCGAGGTCGCCGGCATGTGCGCCGCGTCGGTCAGGATGACGTAGCGCTCGATGCTGGGCAGCCTGTCGGCCAGCTTCTCCAGAAGCGGCACGAAGGTGAGATCGGCCATCATCACGCGGTCCTCGGCGTGATCGATGATCCATGCGATCTGGTCGGGGAAGAGTCGCGGGTTGACGGTGTGATAGATCGCGCCGATGCCGACGATGCCGTACCAGGATTCGAGATGCCGCCAGGTGTTCCAGGCGAGCGTCGCCACCCGGTCGCCCGGCCGGATGCCGTCGCGGGCGAGGCGCTGCGCGACCTTCTTGGCGCGCACGCGGATCTGGCGGTAGTTCGTGCTGTGGATCGGCCCTTCGACCGAGCGCGAGATCACCGGACGCGCGCCGTGATAGGTCGCCGCATGATCGATCACGCGATGGATCAGCAGCGGCCAGTCCTGCATCAGACCGAGCATTTCTTCCCCTTTGGCGGCATTCGCCGCGCTTTCTTTGAGCCGCCCCAAGGTTAGCCGGCTTGCGCCGAGGCGCAACGGGTCGATGCGCGGCGCAGCAAGCAGGCGGGCGCTCAGCCGAACCGTGCGAGCCGGAAGCGGGAGATATCGTGCCGGGTGCGGCCGGCGGTCGCGAGATCGGCGAGGATGTCGCCGATCACCGGCGCGAACTTGAAGCCGTGACCGGAGCAGGGGGATGCGACGATGACGCCGGGCGCTGCGGGAAGATGGTCAATGATGAAGTCCCCGTCGGGCGCCAGCGTATAGAGGCAGGTCTGGTGATCGAGCAGCGCTCCGTTCGCGGACGGCACGTGGGCGGCCAGCGCCGCCCGCAGCATCGCCTCGTCCGCGTCGGTCAGGGGGTCGACGGGCGCATCCGGATCGACCGCCTGGTCGGCGTGATGGTGCTTGGCGAACTTGATGCCGGGCTTTGCGCCGGCCGGGAAGCCATAGAAGAGTCCGTCCCCGTTCTCGATCATGAACACCGGGAAGCGCTGCGGGGCGAACAGCGCCGGATCGGCCGGCGCGAACCAGCCGACCACCTGGCGGGTGACCCGCAGCGGCGCGGGCAGCCCGGGCAGAAGCCTTTTGATCCAAGGTCCGGCCGCGACGATGGCACGCTCCGCCGTCACCACGTCGCGGTCCGTGACGACGCGCACACCCGCTGTGGCGGGCTCGATGGCGCGCACCGTCTCGTTCGTCCTCACCTCGGCCCCGGCCGCTTTTGCGAGCGCGAGCTGCACCCGGACTGCGGCCTCGGGAAAGAGAATAC
>Ga0075426_10003229_pt1 | contig 11659 bp, 4 predicted proteins | sample SoiMethybrSBSTD5_FD_75304 | JGI IMG/M metagenome (GOLD analysis project Ga0075426, IMG submission 75304) | Bulk soil microbial communities from a Populus tree surrounding site in Tennessee, USA - Soil MetaG P. TD hybrid SBSTD5 | ecosystem: Environmental > Terrestrial > Soil > Tree plantation...
CCCACAGGAATTGGATTTTCAATCCGGAATTCGTGCCGAAGACCGTTACGAGAAATTCATTCCGCCCATCGGAGTTTACACTGAGGAGGAATGCTGTTTCCAAGATTTCGGTTTGTAGTACCCGTTTCCCATCCTCAAGCGAGCGCCAACTCCGCCCGTGTTACCATGACAAAATGCACATCGGCTCCTGGGCTCTGCGACTCGGCGCGATATTGCTGACATGCGCTGAAGCCGTGGCTGCGCAGCAAGAGCCGAAACCGAAAGACCTTCCCGAAGCTCCGGCGCCCAACCAGGAGCAGGCTCCTCACAAACACGACAACGCCTTTCGCACAACCGTAGAGGTTCTTGCCCGGCGCTCGGTTTTCTTTCCAGATTTGGCGACGAACCCCGGCCCTCTCGGCATCAAGCAAAAGTTGGAACTCTTCGTGGACAAGGGCGTCGCGCCTTCGCATTTCCTCGGCTCCGCTCTTGGAGCGAGCATCGGCCAGGCACGCGATTCCCTCTCCAGTTATGGCCAGGGGATGAGCGGGTTCGGAAAGCGCTTTGGATCTTCGATGGCTACAGCCACTTCGACGGATTTCTTCAGGACATTTCTGTTCTCGTCCCTGCTCCGCCGCGACCCGCGATACTTTGTAAGCTTGCGCGGCGGCCCGTGGCGCCGCATGGGCTACGGTCTCAGCCGCTTGGTCGTCGCTCGCACCGATGCAGGAACGGAAGGCGTCAATTGGCCCGGGATGCTTGGGCCGCTCTTTGCCGAGAGTCTGGCGAATAGCTATCTGCCAGTGAAGGAACAGACCGCCGGACGAACTCTTAGCCGCTACGGCATCCGGCTAGGGTTCACTGCTGGGGGCAATATTCTCAAAGAGTACTGGCCGACGATCTTTAGGAATTTGCGGATCGCCAAAATCGCTCCGGGCTTGAATCCCAATTCTTCTCCCGCGCTGCCTGGGCCACCTGCGCCGCAGCACTTCTTGCCATGAGAATTTCCCCGCGTCAGTTGACCGGCTTGACGTCTTCCATCAGAGCGAAAAATCCTTCCGCAAGCGTCGGATGAATGTACACTGCGCCTTTTAGAAGCGTGTAGGGCTGGTTCGCCAGCATCATCGCCCCAAGGATCTGCACCAACTCGCCGCCTTCCGAGGCGAGAATGGATGCGCCGAGAATTCGGTCATTCGTGGCCTCCACGACGATTTTCATCAGTCCGGCGGTTTCTCCGCGTTCGATGGCACGCGCGACATGCGTCATTGGACATCTTCCAATTTTCAGCTTGTGGCCCTTCGCGCGAGCCTCTTTTTCCGTCATGCCCACGCCGCCGAGCTGTGGATCGGTGAACACGCAATAAGGGACGAGCCTGTTTTCCATGTTGAGATTTTTCCCTTCCACGACGTTCGCATAAACGATTTGAAAGTCGTTGTAAGAAATATGCGTGAAAGCGGGCCCGCCTTTGCAATCGCCGAGTGCCCAGATTCCTGGCACGCTGGTTTCCAGGCGCGCGTTCACCTTGATGGAGCCATCTTTGTTTGCGACAACGCCGGCTGCATCGAGACCCAAATCATCGGTGTTCGCAAGGCGCCCGGTCGCAACCAACAGGTGAGAGCCGTTGATTTCCTGCGCGCTCGCAGCGACATTGCACGAAAGAGTGATTAAACCGTCTTTCTGATGCACAGCTTCCGTGCGGCCGTTCAAGACAAACTCCACACCTTCGGCTTCCAGCGCCCTCTGCAACTCCGCCGCGATCTCCGGATCTTCCCGCGGCACAATCTGTGACCCCTGCTGAATAACAGTGACGCGGCTGCCAAAGCGGCGAAACATCTGCCCAAATTCTAGTCCAATGTATCCGCCGCCAAGAACCAGCAAGTGTTCGGGAACTGCCGTGAGCTGCATGATCGACTCGTTGGTGAGAAAAGGCACGGCGCGCAGGCCGGGAATCGCTGGAATGCTCAGGCGGCCGCCAGTGTTGATGAAAATTTTCTCGCTTTCTAGGGTTTCCTCGCCGACCTGTAACTGATGCGGCGCAACAAATCGCGCGCGGTTCCGATAAAGTCGAATGTTTTTGCGTTCATCCACGCGCCTTTGCTGTCCGCTTCGAAAACTCAGAACAACTTCATCTTTCTGCGCAACGATCTTTGCAAGATCGACGCTAACCCCTGAAGAGTTGACGCCCCAGCGCGCGGAGTTCCTTGCATAGTGGGCAACCTGCGCGCGATGCACCATCGTCTTCGTCGGCGTGCAGCCGACGTTGATGCAGGTTCCTCCCAAGTTCTTTTCCTCGATGAGCGCAACGGACCATCCCAGGTCCGCGAGGCGAAACGCAAGAGGATTTCCGGCCTGGCCGGACCCAACAACAATGGCGTCATATCTCATGGGAGAGTCCTCGGTGCGCGTTGCACACCAAAACTCTACATCCAATGCACTGTTTCGGCAGAGAAAGGTAGAAGGTTTCAAGGTGCGGAACCGGCCGAACCCGGTCCGGCTCGCAAAGGTGAGCTCGTCACAAATAGGACGGATAGACGGGCGCCCACTGCGCGGAAACAATGGCATCGCGCAAAGATTCTGCAGAGCATTTGACACACAAGTCTTCGCGCTGCGCTTGCTCCCCTGCAGCAAACGCGATTTCGATCGCCACCCGGCGAAGCCCGGTCAAGGGTGGCAGCAACGGGGCGGCCGGGTCCGCTACGGCGGGGGAATGCTGCGCCAGTGCGCGCGCCGCTGCCAGGAACATGCCGTCCGTGACGCGCCGCGCGCCCGTTGCCGAGACCGCGAGCCCCATGGCAGGAAATATGAACACGTTGTTGCATTGCGAGATGCGTATTTTGCACCCTTTGTAAGTGACGTCAGCAAACGGCGACCCCGTGGCAAGCAAAGCGCGCCCATCGGTCCATTGAAGCAGATCCTCCGGGACGGCTTCCGACTTGGACGTCGGGTTGGACAGCGGCAAAATAATTGGCCTTTCACACTTGCGCGCCATCTCGCGCACGACCGATTCCGTGAAAGCACCCGGGATTGTTGATAGTCCAATAAGTACCGTAGCGTCGACTTTGTGAATCACGTCGCTGAGGCCAATGCGATGGCCTTCCAGCGTGCGTGGAAAATACCCAAGACGATCCTCGGGCTGCGCATATCGGCTCTGTTCTTCGGACAAATCCGTGCGGCCCGAATGGAGCAGCCCGCCGCTATTAATCAGCCAGAAGCGCAAGCGCGCTTCGGTTTCTGACAAACCGTCCGCAACGAAAGCCTCGCGCAAGGAATCGGCAACGCCAATCCCTGCCGAACCCGCACCCAACATGACTACCTGTTGATCACGCAGGCGGCGATTCGAAGCGTGCACGGCCGAAAATATTGCGCCCGCCGCAACGGCTGCCGTCCCCTGAATGTCGTCATTGAACGTGATGAGTTCGTCGCGATAGCGGTCCAGGATGGGCCGCGCGTGAGCCTTCGAAAAATCCTCCCACTGTAACAAAGTATCTGGCAGCTCCTTCTTTACGGCCTGAACGAAGCGCTCGACGAATTCATCGTATTCGCCCCCGGTGATTCGTTCATGCCGCCATCCCAAGTATTCTGGGTCCGCCAAGCGCTGCTCATTGTTTGTCCCCACGTCCAGAATGATCGGCAACGTTTGAGCCGGCGGAACACCCCCAATCAGCGTGTACAGAGAGAGCTTGCCAATGGGAATCCCAAGCCCACCGACGCCTTGATCTCCAACTCCAAGAATGCGTTCTCCATCCGTGACGACAATCACGCTCACTTCTCTGTTCGGTCGATTGCGAAGCAGACTTTCGAGATGGTCCCGGAGGGGATAAGAAATGATTAAGCCGCGCGGACGGCGGTAGATGTGGCTGAATTCCTGGCAGGCTTCGGCGACCACCGGCGTATATACAATGGGCAGCATCTCCTCGATGTGGTCCAGCAGCAGCCGGCAGAACAGGACTTCGTTTGTATCTTGTAACTGGCGCAAATAGATGTGCCGCTCTAAATCGTCTGGCTTGCGCAAATAGGCTTTGTAGGCTCGAAACGACTGCTCTTCAATGGTTTCAACCGCCGGAGGAAGGAGGCCATGCAGTCCTAAGGCCTGTCGTTCAAGCAATGTAAAGGCTGTGCCCTTGTTCAATGATGGCGTTTCGAGGAGGGCGCGCCCCCGTAAATTCGGCGCGAGGCGGTTTGCCGCCGGTAGGTTGTCGGTAATAGCCATGGAACCTCCCAAGGGAACGAGAAAAACAATTGAGGCCCGAAAGGAAGGAGCAGGCGGCACTCGCAGAATGGCGCCGCACACTCAGGAAATCGTAGCATAGCTGTACAGGGTGCACTGTGAGCCCCGTCACATTCGTAGAGCCAATTCCATTTAACATGAGCGCTGTTTAAAACCGAACCATGGAAGTGAGGTAATGACGCCTCACAGCATAAATCGGCCTCGTCTGGTGGGTCCTGGGAATGATTCTGGCCGCGGGCTACTTCACGTACGTCTATGGCTCCTTCTCTGGCAAAGTCGTAGTAGACAAGGATTCCCACAGCTACGGCGGCTAGCGCATTGCCTCCAAAGGACTTCCCGACCAAACAGCCAAGTATCGAGTGCGAAACACTGGTACCCCAGTAGCGTTGACCTATAGAAATTCCGCTGGTTACCGTGCTAGTAGGGCGCCCGGGTGTCCGCGGATGAGTGTCCGCTGAAAGAACGTCAGGCGAAAGAAAATACTTAGGTCCAGCAGCACAGGCCCTTAGCCCTCCCTGACGGGGTGAAGTCTGCCCGGATGAATTTGGGGGTTTTTGCGAGGCGCTTTTTTTGAGACAGCCGCCTGCTTGCAGATGGAAACGGTAACAAAAGCCGGAAGATACGAGATCGTCGGCGAACTCGGCCGCGGCGCCATGGGTATTGTGTACAAGGCCGTCGACCCGGTCATCGGGCGCTCCGTCGCGGTAAAAACCATTCGCCTCAGCGAAGAGGGCACTGGGCTCAAACACGCGGAACTCCTGGCGCGGTTCCAGACCGAAGCGCGCGCCGCCGGCCTGCTCACTCACCCCAACATTGTAGTCGTCTACGACGCCGGTGAAGAAGACGGCCTTTACTACATCACTATGGAATTGGTGGAAGGCAAAAGCCTCCAAGCCCTTCTGGATGGTGGACACTCTTTCCCTCTGCCACGCACCCTGCGAATCCTGGATCAAACCTGCAACGCTTTGCAGTTCGCCCATGAACGCAACGTGGTTCACCGCGACATTAAACCTGCCAACTTGATGCTCACGGCCGACGACACCGTCAAAATCACCGACTTTGGCACCGCCAAGATTCTTCAGCTTGGCAGCACCCAGCAAACCGCGCACGTCATGGGCACGCCCAGTTATATGTCTCCAGAACAAGTGAAGGGGCGTGCAGTGGATGGCCGCAGCGATATTTTTTCGCTCGGTGTCATGCTCTATGAAATGGTGACGGGTGAAAAGCCATTCCCCGGACAGAACATCACCACGGTCATCTACAAAATCGTTAACGAGGAGCCTGTCCCGCCCCGCCAGATCGACGCCTCCATTCATCCCGGGATCAGCGCCGTTGTGATGAAGGCGCTGGCCAAAGAGCCGGAGCAGCGCTATCAGTCTTGCCGCGAAATGCTGGAAGACTTGCGGAATTACCGCGTTCAGGGCACGGTCGGAGGGAATCCCAATTCGACGATGGTGATGGGTGGGAGCTCGCCTGCCGCAACCATTGCCACCGGCAACGCCGGCGGGCGTGGACTCGCAGGCCATGGCGCTCCAGAAGATGATCCCACCGTTATCGCCACGGCTCGCTCTCTCAGCGCACGCGCCGCTTCACCCGGCCAGACCCCGGTTGTGCGCCGCACCGGAACTATCGCGCCTCCCCACGAGCCCGTTGAGCCACCCAAGAAAAAGAGCGTCGTCGGCACGATTTTTGCAGCCCTGCTGCTCCTCGCAGTGATTGTGTACGGCGCGAATAAGATGAAGCCTGTTTTCGAGGCCGCGCGTGCGCTGCATAATTATCAAGTCAAAGAGAGCCGGGCGCGTAACTCCACCGCAGCGGCAACGGGAACCACACAAGACAATCCCGCGGCGAAGTCTGCGGCGACTGACCCTTCTCAAGGCTCGAATGAAGCGGCAGCCGACACGGCCGATGCCAACGGTGATCCGAAACCTGTAGATCCGGCTCCTGAGAAAACCGCTCCAAAGAGACCGGATGGCTCGCTCACTCCCAAAGCCGCGGAGTACAAAGGCCGCATCGAAGAAGCCATCTCCGAAAAGGGATTTGCCGGACGCGCGAGAGTTCAAGGAATTGGCAACACGCTGACTCTGGCCGGGAAGCTCCGCCCCTCCGAACATGGAGAGCTCTTGAAATTCTTGCGCAACGCGCCCTCAAGCGTGCATGTCATCGATCACATTGAATACGACGATACGGCGGTGAGTGCAGCGGGCGGCGCCGACGACAGCAGTCATCCGGTTCCAGCAACGGGGCGCGGCGCAATTCACGTAATCACTGACGTGATCGGCGCGACGGCTGTTCTCCATGGCCCCGCAGGCCATGTTTTGAACAAGTGCGAAACACCTTGCAGTTTCAACAATCTCAAGCCGCAACGGTACAGCCTGGAAGTGCAAAAGGAAGGCTATCAGCCTCTCCAGACCGCGCTGCAGATTAAGGGAGACGAGGCGCAGGATCAGAAGCTCAAGCTCGAACCGCTCGCCAAGGGCATCTTCATCAGCACGCAGCCGCCAGGCGCCGACGTTTTCATAAACGGCGCCAAACAGTCCGGCCAGACTCCCGTCGTTCTTCCGCTAGCTCCCGGACAGTACAACCTGGTGTTGCGGTTGCAAGGCTACGAGCCCTATTCGGGAAGCATTCAAGTAAAAGATATTCAGACGCCGCTCAACATTGAGTTGACGGAACGCTCCGCCACACGCGTCGCGTGGGCGCAGGTGAACAGTAATCCCAAGGGCGCGGAAATCATCGTGGATGGAAACTCCACCGGGCAGTTCACGCCCTCGCGAATCCAAGTGCCTACCGGTCTGCATACGGTCACGCTCAAACTCAGCGGGTATCAGCCTGCCAAACGGACTTTTCAGGCGAGCGAAGGCGGCACCATTACGGTTGATTTGCCATTGCGCCAGTAAAGCTCCAAGAGTCCTACCGGAAGCGTAACAATTTGTTACACCAGCTTCTCACTAGTTCTAGAACCCCGTGGCTTTCGTATTGAATATAAAAGACTTATATGGACATCTTCTGGGAGGGACAGTTGCTTTGATTATATGTAGGCCCTGTCTGGCTTCATTGGGCGGGACTAGCTCGCGACCTCACCTGCGGATTGAAGCCAGGAATTGGTAACGAAGCACTTTTGGAGGCACTTTGCCTTTACGGGCCATATTGTCGCACAGTGATAGTGAGCGCGGATCTCGGCAAAAGCCGGCCGCGAATTCCACGTCCAAACACGCCGGTCACGTGCCTGTGACCCCTATTGCAGTTCCTTCAGTCTCAAATTTCGAGCACAAAGCCGTCGGGGTTCTTCGCTCCCTTCGGGATTTTCACCTGCTCCTGCGGTCGGAGCGGCTCTACGATAAGAATCACCCCAGCCGTCTCGACAGCCTCGATAGCGCTTACGATTCGTTGCGGCAAATCACGGAGTCTCTCGAAGGACTCGAGATTCGTGCGGAACGCGGCGGCATTGTGGCCCCAAAAGTCGGCGAAGGACACCTTCCGGACACGCGCGGAGAAATGCAGGCGCTGGCTGCGGATCTGCACCGTGTGGGCATCTGGTCCCTGGTCTTTTCCAGGAAATTCCATGTAGGCGAACTGGACACTCTGGCACGACTCATGAAACAGTCGTTGCTAGAATTGGACGAACCGGCGAGGGATGCCGGCAATGCATGGTGGCCCGCCCGCCTCTTGGAGAACCACGTGGAAGGGATTTCGGTCAATACGCAAACCGACCGCAAAGTAGACACCGTACTCGCGAGCCTGATTGGCGCGTTGGTGGCCTACGGTGGCCATGCGCCGCGGGAGACTGGCGATTCTCCGATCAAGGCGCCTGACTTCGATGACTTGATGGCCACGCTGCGCTTGCTGGCGCGGCTCACACCGCCGCTCGAAAGCGCCCGCGGACTCTCCCCCGAAGAAGCGGCCCGGGCGATTCACGGTTCGATGGAAGAGGCGAGCCGCGAAAGCGTACGCATGCTGCTTCACTCCGTCTCGCAGTATGCTCCGCGTGACGGCGAGCAGCCCCTGCCCTATCTGCTGCGGCTCTCGGAAAACATGATTTTGGAATTTCTCAGCGCGGAGTTCGCCGGCGGTTCCTTGACTCCGCCCGCAGTCCGTCCGGCGTTCCATCGTCTGGCGGACGTGCTCGTGGAATCGGGGGCATACACGGGTCCTCATGCTTCCCAACACCTTTCCTCGCTCGCCGTCGTTTGGGCAACGGACACACACCGCGAGCAATTGATGAATCGGTTTTGGCTGGAGCTGCCGGCCAGGGAAAAATCGGCGGTCGTGCGCGGGCCGGACGTTTGGTGTGTTCCGGTGGCGGCCCTGAAGCAAACGCTTGGGCAACTCGTGGATACCGGCGCGGACGCTCCCCGGCGCGAAGCCCGCAGCATCGTATTGAATTATTTGCGCCGCTTGGAACTTTCAGAGGCTCCGGCAAGGCGTCAGGTAGCGGCTGGCCTCAGTGAGCTTGTTCCGCTGTTCGAATCGCTGTGGCCCAACCAACTCCCAGAAGAACTCAGCCGCAGTGCGATGAAGGCATTGCAGGCCGAGACCGCTCCGGAAACCGCCGCGCTGCTCGCTGCCTTGGTGGAAGCTTTGGGACGCATCGCCGTGACTCGAGGCGACTATGCCGGATTCGAATTCATTCTTACAGGTCTCGAGCGAGCACCGCGCGACAAAGAACACGACCACATGACGGCCCTCTCGACCCGGCTCGTTGCGCAAGACCGCTGGTTTTTATTGGTGGACGCGTCGCTGGCCAACCGGCCGCTGGACCCCGTTCTGCCAAGACTGTTGCAGCGCGACCCGGAACGCTTGCTGGATCGGTTGACCCTGCTGCTCACCGAGCCTAGGGGTGCGGAGATGCTGCCGGCGATGTCCCGGCTCCTCCGAACCATCGGCGTGCCCGTCCTCAACCTGCTCGAGACGCGCTTGTACGAAGCGCGGCGCCAGCGCGTTACCGCTGCAATCAAGCTTCTGGCTGCCGCCGATTCGGAGCGTTTGCTGCGCGGCCTTGCGCGCGCCATCGGGAGCTGGGAATGGAACCTTCAAGACTTGGCGGTGAGCGAGCTCTCGCGGCCTTCCAATTCCGCCTCGGCGCAAAGCGCTGCCTTCGTTTTCTCCGCCATTCTCGCGGACGCGCATCCCATGGTAGTGCCGATGATGATCGATCAAATCGGATTGGCGCAGGAAGCCACCGGCGTTCCACAGCTCCTGGAAATCGCAGCCGGCGAACACGAGGTATTGCGCGACCAGTTTGTGCGCATCAAGGCCATCGAAGCGCTCGGACGCATGCGCTCTTACGAAGCCGCGGAACTCCTTCGAACGCTGATCGAAAAACGAGACGGCCTGGCTTATGCCGAGCCCGCCGGCTTGCGCGCTGCGGCCGAAGACGCGCTTGCTTTGATCGAAAATCGTCCTTCGTTCAAGCAGGCTGCCGCTGCGTTTGGCGCTCCGGGGCAGTCGAGTTCCAGCTATCCCATTCCGCGCCGCTATGTGCGGGTGCCCCTGGAATCGCCGCTGCGCGCACAAATTGATGGATCGTCTGCAGGCCTCGCCCGCGTCAAGACCATCAGCCTGGGCGGCGCTTATCTGGAGTCTCCGAAGAAACTCACCGTCGGCGACTCGATCAAACTGGAAGTACGGGCCGGCCTCCGCAAAATCAATTTCACCGCGGTGGTTCGCAACATTGGCCAAGACGGCAATGGGATCGAATTCGTGCACATGCGCGACGAAGACCGCGAACGGTTGCGTAAGTTCGTTCAGCGGCACCTGCAGCTCTAGCCTAAACAAAGCCGCAAGCTAGCTTGTGCTGCAAGCTAATTTTCCCAACAAAGTACTTTACCCCAAAGAACGCACCTAAGCCCCTAAGAATGTGCGTGTTGCACTCAAGAGCCCACTTTCGCATGCTCGCTCGTGGCGTGCGACAAGAAGCGACATTCCCTTTGTTTTCAGCCGTTTCTCCTCTTGTCGCTTGCCAGCAGGGGCAAATTCGCGTCATTCTGCCCGCCGCAACCCGGAAACCTTGTTTGCAAGACAAGCCCGAAGAAGTTTTCAGTTGAAAGCGGGGCGACATTGCAGTAAAAGCCCTGTATTCAATTATTTCGGTGTGAAAACGGCTCCGACCGGGTCGGGGCCACCGCTAGGGGTAGCGGGGATTTCAGGTGCCACAGGAGGAACTCAATGCAGCGCAAGCAAGAGGTGTGTGCGTCGGCGGGTCTAGAGCCGCGCTTAGAATTAAGCGCCTGGCGGTCCGTCTTCGTGGGAGCTTTGCTCGTTTTGTTGGTACTCGGCGGCGCCGCGACCGTCTCTGCGCAGGTCAACACGGCGACTCTTTCCGGGACGGTCTTTGATCCTCAGAATCTCGGCGTCAAAGGCGCAAAGGTGACACTGGCGAATGCCGCCACGGGCGGGACGCGGACGACGGTCACGGACGATGACGGCCGCTACAATCTGGTGGGAATCCCTCCCGGGCGCTACAAAATGACCGTGGACGGGGGCGCCAGTTTCGGGACTTACGAAAACCCTTCTGTAGTCCTGACAGTAGGCGAGAGCGCCACCTTTGATCCACGCCTGGAACTTAAAGGCATGCAGCAAACCGTGACCGTTTCCGCGGAAACCGCTCCCATTGAGACCACCAAAACGGAAGTCTCCGATACGGTCGAGCAGCGCCGCATCGACAACCTGCCTATCAATGGACGCAACTACATCAATTTCACGCTTACCAACTCCCAGACCACGCGCGACGTCTCGCCCACCATCGGCCCGGCGCCCAACAGTGGCCTAAGCATCGGCGGGGCGCGCGCACGCGGGAACATGGTCAGCGTGGATGGCGCGGACGCCGGGGACAACTCCATCAACGGCATTCGCTCGACGATTTCGCAGGAAGGCGTGCAGGAGTTTCAGCTCATTCTGAGCAACTACAACGCGGAATACGGCCGCGCCACCGGCGGCGTGGTTAATATCGTGACCAAAAGCGGCGGCAACGAATTTCACGGCGACGCTTTTGGGTTCTTCCGCAACAAAGCGTTTCAGGCGCGCAATCCCTTTTCGGGGGAGATTGATCCCGCAACCGGCGCGCTGAATCCCGTCAAGCAAGGCTACACGCGCACGCAAAGCGGCCTCACCTTTGGCGGCCCACTCAAAAAAGACAAAACGTTTTACTTCTTTTCCTATGAATACACGCAGCGCGAAGAAACTGGATTCTCCAGCATCGGACAATCACAGGGCGGGGGCGGCGCTTTCGGTTTGACCGCCTTCAACTGCGGCGGCTGCCAATTGCAAGGTCTCTTATTGACTCCCAGCCAGGCCACAGCCACGGGAGCATTGCTTCAGGCCGCGCAGACAGCTGGTGCCGGTGGAAACCTTGCGCTTGCACAAGCTCTCCAGCAAGAAGCGGGCAGCTATGCCGTTCTAATGGGCTCCGCGTCGAACGTAGCCGTAAACGGAATAGACTTTGGCGCCGTC